>Ga0209377_1000131_pt1 | contig 44368 bp, 44 predicted proteins | sample GraSoiAngelo_141_FD_185898 | JGI IMG/M metagenome (GOLD analysis project Ga0209377, IMG submission 185898) | Grasslands soil microbial communities from the Angelo Coastal Reserve, California, USA - 14_0929_12_40cm (SPAdes) (version 2) | ecosystem: Environmental > Terrestrial > Soil > Grasslands ...
GATGCACCACGCACTCCGCACCACGCACGTGATGATCAGATCGTCCCTTCTCCCCACATGCCTCATCTGATGTTCGAATGGGTGCTCCGGCGCGCGCGCGAGCGCTGGCCCACGCGGCGCGTCTCCGCCGGGCCGGTGCCCGGCACGGTTCCGACGCCATACGATCGATCGGCTGAAGGTCTCGACCACACGCGCTACGTCTCCTGGGCCGACTGGATCTGCCCGACGCACTGCATCGAGCCCGCGCTCTGTCCCGCGATCGGTGCGCCGCGCACGTGGGAGATGTCGGACTCGGTCCGTGAGCTGGCCCAGCGGCTGCACGTCGCCGGTCCGGCGCTATTCGTCTGCAAGCACCAGGTGTTCGGCGTCGGCATGTTCTCGGCGGATGCTGTGCGCGCCGGTGATCGGCTCGTGGAAGAAGCCGGGGCGGGCGGCGACTCCGTCGAGATCCTGGTCGGAACGATCTCGAGTTGCCACGGAGCGCTGAATCTCCTGCAATTGGGTGCGCGGTGAGCGCTACGCGGTGCGGGGGAATGCTCGCCGGTCCACGCACCACGTACCACGCACCACGGACATGAATCCTGACGAGCGGCAGCGATACTTAGAGCACGCCCGGCAGCTGTTCAACTCCGGGGAGTACTGGTTAGCCCACGAGGCGTTGGAAACAGTGTGGCGTTCTATTATTAAGGAGAGCGAAGCACGGGTCTGGCAGGGTTTTATCCAGGCAGCCGCGGCCCTGCTGCATCGAGCCCGCGGGAACCGCCACGGCACGGTCGTGGTTGGAGCGGCAGCACTGGAAAAGCTGGCCGGACCGCCGCAACCCGAGATCGAATACGAAATGGTGGACTTTCGCGCGCAGCTGGCGCGCGCCCTCGCGGGGGAGGGGAACCCCCCACGATTGGAATTCATCGCGCATGACTAAGCGTGTCGCACTCATCTACGACGTCATCATCGTCGGTGCCGGTCCCGCGGGCCTGTGCGCCGCGTTGTATGCCGGCCGGGGCATGCTCAAGGCCGTGACGATCGAGCGCGGGGCACCGGGCGGCGAGCTGCTCAATACCGACCTCATCGAAGACTACATCGGCTTCGAGAGCATCAAGGGGTGGGAGCTCGCGCAGAAGATGACCGAGCACGCCAAGAAGTTCGGCGCCGAGATCGTTACCGATACGGTGGACCGCATTCGCCGAGCAGCGGATGGCTGGTTCGAGGTCGAAACGGCCCGCGGCAACAGCTATCACAGCCAGGCGGTCATCCTCACCGCTGGCGGCACGCCGGTGAAGCTCGGCGTGCCCGGCGAAAAGGAGTACGCCGGTAAAGGCGTCTCCTACTGCGCGGTCTGCGACGGCGCGTTCTTCAAGGGTGAGCATCTCGCGGTCGTGGGCGGTGGCGATGCCGCGGTGGAAGAGGCGGATTATCTGACGCGCTATGCCAGCAAGGTGACGCTGGTGCACCGCCGCGAGGACTTCCGCGCCTCGAGGATCCTGCAGGAACGGGCCTTTGCCAATACCAAAATCGACGTCATCCGCAACACGGTCGTTCCGGAGATCGCCGGCAACGAGAAGGGCGTCACCCACGCGGTGTTGGAGAACAAGACCACGGGCAAACGCTCCAATCTCGACGTTGGGGGCGTCTTCATTTTTGCGGGGTTCCACCCCAATACGCAGCTCGTGGACGGCCACGTCGACCATGACGCGGGCGGCTACCTGATAACCGACAACAAAATGATGACTTCGATGGCCGGACTGTTTGCCGCCGGCGACGTGCGCAGTCAGGTGACGCGCCAGATCACGACCGCAGTCGGAGATGCCACGACCGCAGCCATCGCCGTCGAGAAATACCTCAAGTCGCTGCGCGAAACCGACGGCAAGGTTATGGCCCGGAAATGAAGGTCGTCCAGATTCCCAACGGCGTGTTTGCGGAGAACTGCTACCTCGTCGTCGATGAGCAGGCGCGTGAATGCGCCATCATCGATCCGGGGGAAGAAGCCGGGTTGATCCTGCACAAGGTGGAGGAAACGGGCGCCCGACCCGTCGCGATCTGGCTGACGCACGCGCACCTCGATCACGTCCTGGGCGTGGCGCGCGTGGCGCGCGAGACGGGCGCATCGATCTGGCTCCATCCCGCGGACCGGCCGCTCTACGACGCCGTGCCGGAACAGGTGGCGTGGTTCGGGCTCGCCCAGCCGGAGGGAGGCCCGCTGCCGGCGCCCGACGTGGAGATGGTGCCCGGCCAGCGGCTGCGCGTCGGCCAGCTGAGCTTGGATATCCGGCACACGCCGGGTCATTCCCCCGGCAGCGTCTGCCTGCTCGGACCTGGCGTCGCGTTCACGGGCGACGTGTTGTTCGCCGGGTCGATCGGACGGACCGACCTGCCGGGCGCGGACTTCGAGACGCTTATCGGCAGCATCGAGCGTGAGTTGCTCTCGCTGTCCGATGATACCATCGTGTACAGCGGTCATGGACCCGAAACCACCATCGGACGCGAGCGCGCCGCGAATCCCTTCCTCACCGGCGTCCACCGGATCGTCTAAAGCTCCGCGCTGCATGCGATGCGGGGCGGAAGTCCGGCCGAAACCGTGGGGCTGTAAGAATCCGTGCCCCAATTGCGGGTTCCTTTACCCCCTCGGCGACTGCTCTGATTAATCACGTTCTCGCCATTCTGCTGCTGGGCATCGACTGCGCGGCCCGCGCGGGCCGCATTCAATTGGCCACCTGGGCGTCCGGCGGCCGCCTCTCGTTCATGGACGCGGTGCGCCTCAATCTCTACGGGGAAGCGGCGTCCACCCTCACCCCGAATCGGTTGGGCGGCGAGCCGGCGCGGTTTCTCGGCATGACCTGGTCGGGGTTGCGTGTCGTGATGGCGCTGGTCGCGTTGGGCGTGGAGGTCGCCGCGGAATGGCCGGTGTTCGGAATCGTGGCGCTGTCGCTCGCCGCCTACTATGTCCCGGATTGGAGCCAGGCTGCCGACCGCTTCCTGAGTCACAGCCTCGCTCGCGATCTGCTCGGCTTCGAGCTCATTGCGCTCGTCGTGCTGATCGTGGTTTGGACGCTGCAGCGGCTGGTGCGGCCGGGTGCGATCCGGCATCGCGTGCGGCGGCAATGGCGGGTGGCACTGGCGCACGTGCGCCGCGCGCCGTGGTGGGTGCTGTTCGCGGGTGCGTTACTGACCGCGGTGAGTCTCGCCGCGCGCGCCCTGATTCTGCCGGCACTCGCGTGGGGCCACCCCGATGCGCCGCCGTTCGGCGTAATGTTCTTTGGATCGCTCGCGCTCATTCACGCTCCGCTCGTCGTGCCGTTGCCGTCGGGCGGCGGCGGCATCGAGGTCGCCTTTTTGTCGGGATTCGCGGGCGACTTCGGGGCGGGGCATCAGCTGACGATGCTGCTGCTCTGGCGCTTCTATACGACGATCTTGCTCACGATCCTGGGCATATATCTGCTGGTACGCACGCACGGTGCCAAGGCGGCCACGGAGCTGTTCACGGTCGGTTGGTTTCGCCGGCCGCGCCGGTAGGCGCGGGCGCCATCGCCATCAACACGATCGTGCGTTCGCTGGCGCGCGCGACCCCGTGCGGGATGGCTGCGGGGGCGACGACCAAATCGCCGGGACCCGCCGCGACCGTCTTCTCGCCGATGACGAAAGTAGCCTTTCCACTGAGCACCACATAGAATTTGTCGGCGCCCGCGTGCGTGTGAACCGATTGGCTCTGTCCCGGCTCGAAGCAGTTGAGCCCGACGATCAGCCGGTGAGATCGAAAGCAGTCGACCTTGGTCATCGCATCCGCGCGGAACGCGGCGCGCTCGAGCAGGTGCTGCACCAATTCTGGGGATTCCATGGGCGATTCCTGGCTCCAGACGGACGATACGCGCAGGGAGCGAAATGATACGACTGGGACCGGGGATGGGCCAATGAGCCAAACCCGAATGGAACGCGATCCCCTGGGAGAGCTGCCGGTTCCGGCGGACGCGCTGTGGGGCATTCAAACGGAACGCGCCCGCCAAAACTTTCCCATTTCCAATCTGCGACCCCTCCCCGCGTTCGTCGACGCCTGTATCGGGATCAAGAAGGCCGCGGCGCTGACGCACCGCGAGACAGGCAGACTCGACCCGAAGCTTGCCGATGCCATCATCCGCGCTGCCGACGAGGTCCTCGCCGGCGGGCATCGCGACCAGTTCGTCGTCGATCCCTATCAGGCAGGGGCCGGCACTTCGCACAACATGAACTGCAACGAGGTGCTCGCGAACCGCGCCAACGAGCTGCTGGGAGGGAAGCGGGGCGAATACAAGCCCGTGCACCCCAACGATCACGTCAACATGGCTCAGTCGACCAACGACGTGATTCCCACCGCGATCCGGCTCGGCGCGCTGGCGCTGTTGCCGGCACTGACGGAGGCGCTCGCGCGCTTGGCCCGGGCGTTCCTGGCCAAAGGCAGCGCGTTCGACGGCATCGTGAAGTCCGGCCGGACCCATCTTCAGGACGCGACGCCGGTGCGCCTCGGTCAGGAGTTCACGGCTTACGGCCACACCGTGGAGCGCAGTAGCGCGCGCATCGCGCGCGCGGCGGACGATCTGCGCGACCTCGGTATCGGCGGCACGGCGGTCGGTACCGGACTCAACGCCGAGCCGCAGTATCCCGCGTTGATGGTCAAACACCTGCAGGCGATGACCAGGCAGCAGCTTCGCGCCGGTCAGGATCGCGTGCAGCTGATGCAGTCGCTGGGCGATCCCACCGCGTTCTCGGGCGCGCTGCGGACCTACGCCGTCGATCTCGGCAGGATCGCCAGCGATCTCCGCCTCATGGTGTCGGGGCCGCGAACCGGATTCGCGGAGATCGTGCTGCCCGCGGTGCAACCGGGATCGAGTATCATGCCGGGCAAAGTGAATCCGTCGATTCCAGAGATGGTGAATCAGGTCTGCTTTCAGGTCCTCGGCAACGACGTCACGGTGACGACAGCCGCCGAGGCGGGACAGCTCGAGCTGAATGTGATGATGCCCGTCATCGCGCATAACCTGTTCTTCTCCATGATGATTCTCACGAATGCCACCCGCGTGCTGGCGGAAAGGTGCGTGGAGGGCATCGAGGCCGACGCGGCGCAGTGCGCCTACTGGCTCGAGCGAAGCCCTGCGCTCGTAACCGCGCTCGCGCCAATGATCGGCTACACCGAAGCCGCCAAACTCGCCAAGGAAGCCATCGCCAAGAACGTCACCGTGCGCCAGCTCGTGATGGAGAAGGGTCTGCTGAAAGGCAAGGAGCTGAACGATGTCCTCGATCTCCGGGCCATGACGGAGCTCGGTGTCCCCGGAGAGCGGAAGTAGCCCACACCTCGCGAGAGGAGGAAGCGCGCTCATGAGCTGGATTATTGCAGGGTTGATAGCGGGCGTCGTGGCGTACCTCGTCGATTATGTGATGTGGGGAAAAGTGTTCACCAAGGGAATGGAAGGATTCGCTGAGCAGCTGACGCCGGAGCAGATGAAGGCGTTCATGGGTCCGGCGATGGTGAAGTCCGCAGTCCTGGCACTCGTATTCGGTGTGCTCTTTGCCTGGTTCTATAACCAGTTCCGGCCCTCCCTCTGGGCGCAAGCCGGCGGACCACTCGCGGGCATGGAGTTCGGGACCGTGTTGTGGCTGCCCACCATTCTCCTGTCGACGATGGGCGGCAGTGTGTGGTGGACTCGCCTGCGCCCGCTGCATCGCGCGACGGCGTGGTCATGGCTGATCCGGATGAATGCCGCAGGTGTGGCGGTGGGCCTTCTCATGAAGTGACAGCAGTCACGGCAGCCGAGGGCGCGATGAGATTAAAAATCTCGCATGCGAATTCTCTCACTTCTGATCATCGCGCTCGTCCTATCCGGCAGCGTCGCCGCCCAGCGGCGCGCCCGCATTGGTCCCACCATATCCTCCATGGCCATCGAAGACGCATCCGGCACGCACTCATACAGCGCAATCGGCGCCAGCCTGGCATTGCTTTCTGGTGATGATGGGGAAGTGGGGGTCGGTGTCTCGCGCTACGACAACCTCTCCAGCACCAACTGCGTCCGGCAAATGACGTTTGCCGGCGTCGAGTCCAATTACTATCCCGTCGGCTCCAACGGCATCGCGCCCTACGCATCCACCGCCCTCGGTCTCGCGCGTGTCACCGATCAGGACGTGGACTTGCTGGGTATCTGCACGGCCGCCACGCCCAAGAACGAGATCGGGCTCGGCTTTGGGCTAGGTGTCCGACTCAATCTCGGAACACAGGCCGCCGCGCTGGTCGAGGGGCGATTCTTCCAGGTACCGAACAGCGCGATTCAATCGCTCGAGGTGCGCGCCAACGTGTCGCTCGCGTTTGGAGGCGAGCACAAGAGCGACTTGCTGAATGGCACTCTGGGTCCCGCCGTCAGTGTCTTGCCGCGCTTGAGTGGGCCCATGGAAGCGCGCGGGCCGGCGTTTGGCGTCCGGTTTCGGCGCGATACCAAGAAAGGCGCGCTTGGATTGCAGATCGATTATGCACCGTTGCGAGTGATCGGTTGCTCGAGCGATTGCGAGCCCAGCGCGATCTTCTTCGCGCCGGGGTATGAGCCCTCGCTCCGCACCAACTGGGGTCGGATGTACCTCGACCTTGGGCTCCTGCTGGCCGGCTTTCCGTCGACCGGTCCCGACCGCGGCATGGCGGAGGGCGCGCACGGCGGACTCGGCGCTGACATCTTCAGCGGGGCGAGCTTGATGTGGAACGTGAATGGGCGCGCGCTCTGGATGCAACGGAACAGCGGCGAGAGCGTGTTCCTCCTGCAGCTGGGGCTGAGCGTGAGCCCACAGATACGGCAATAGCCATTGAATCCCGACAATGGCTCTCGCATATTCCTCCCATGCGTGTTACCACCTGGGCGGAATACGGATTAATCGTCTCGAGTCATCTCGCGAAGCGCGCGGGGCAGGGCCCGGTCGCTGCCCGTGAGCTCTCCGAGCAGGAGCGACTCCCCCACGATTATGTCGAGCAGATTCTGCTGCGCCTGCGGCGCGCAGGTCTGGTCGATTCCGTCCGTGGGGCGCGCGGCGGCTACCTGCTGGCCCGGCCGCCGCAGGCCATCAGCGTCAAAGACGTCATCGAAGCGTCGGAGCACGTGACCTTCGAGGTGAACTGCGACCTGCACCGGGTCGATGCTGAACGCTGCGATCCTGCGACGGCCTGCAGCATTCGCCCCGTGTGGCGCCTGCTCGAACGGCGCATCAACGAGGTGCTCGCCGGCATCACGCTCGCGGATCTGCAGCATGCCGAGCCGCAGGTGTACCAAATCGCCGGGGTTGGTTTAGGGAACTGACGATGCTGTCGCACGAGGAGCTGCTGCGGTACTCGCGGCACCTCACCCTTCCCGATGTAGGTCTCGAGGGTCAAACCACGCTTGGCGCGGCGCGCGTTCTCCTGATCGGCGCCGGAGGCCTCGGGTCTCCGGCCGCGTTGTATCTCGCTGCAGCCGGTGTGGGCACCCTCGGCATCGTCGACTTCGATGTCGTCGACGTCAGCAACCTGCAACGCCAGATCGTGCACGGGACCTCGTCGCTGGGCAGGCCCAAGACCGAGTCCGCGCGCGAGCGGCTGCACGACATCAACCCGCACGTCACAATCGAGACGTTCCCCAAACAGCTGACGTCCGCGAACGCCCTCGACATTCTCCGCGACTTCGACGTGGTGGTCGACGGGTCGGACAATTTTCCGACGCGCTATCTCGTCAACGACGCCTGCGTGCTGCTCGGCAAACCAAACATTTACGGGTCGATCTTTCAGTTCGACGGGCAGGTTTCGGTTTTTGACGCGAGGCGCGGTCCCTGTTATCGCTGCCTGTTCGCCGAGCCGCCGCCGCCGGATCTCGTCCCCTCGTGCGCGGAAGGGGGCGTGCTGGGCGTGCTCCCGGGCATCATCGGGTCGCTCCAGGCGCTGGAAGCGATCAAGCTGATCGTCGGATTCGGCGAGTCCTTGATTGGACGACTGCTGCTCTTCGATGGCCGGCGCCTGCAATTCCGCGAGATCGCGCTCGCAAAGGATCGCGAGTGTCCGGTCTGTGGCGAGCATCCGACGGTGACGACGCTGATCGACTATGACGCGTTCTGCGGGACCGGCGCTGTGGGCGGGACGCATGGCGTCGAGATCAGCGCTCATGAGCTGTATCAAGCGCGGGGTCGGAAGCCGAATCTGGTCCTCCTCGACGTGCGCGAGCCGCGCGAGGCGGAGATCGCTCAGATCGAAGGCGCTCGCTACATCCCGCTGCGCGAATTGCCGGGGCGTCTCTCCGAGCTTCCGGGGCACGGGGAGATCGTCACCGTTTGTCATCACGGGCCGCGCTCGCTGAAGGCGCGCGAGATTCTCGTCGGGGCGGGGTTCCCTAACGTGCGCTCGCTGGCCGGAGGGATCGACGCGTGGTCACGGGAGATCGATTCGAGAGTACCGCGCTACTGAGTGCCGAAGGGGGGACTCGAACCCCCACGGGCTTGCGCCCACTGGCTCCTGAAGCCAGCGCGTCTACCAGTTCCACCACTTCGGCGTCAGTTTTTTGAGGAACGGCAATCTAGAACGTTGTATAACCCCAAGTCAATGCGTATCTTGCCCACGATACCGTGGAAAAAATATCGATCGCGAGGAACCCGCGCGCGCGGCACGACTACCATCTTCTGGAAACGTGGGAGGCGGGACTCGTGCTGACCGGAACGGAAGTGAAATCGCTGCGCGACCGTAAAGCCAGTCTCAACGAGGCCTACGCGCACGTGCGGAACGGTGAGGTCTGGCTCGAGGGCATGACCATCTCCCACTATGGACCGGGCAGCTACAACAACCCCCCGCCGGCGCGGTCCCGCAAATTGCTGCTCCACAAACGCGAAATCCGTAAACTGTTGGGCGCCACGACGCAGAAAGGCCTCACCGTCGTACCGTTGGAGATCTACTTCAAGGACGGACTCGCCAAAGTCGCTATCGCGCTCGCCAAAGCGAAGAAGGCGCATGACAAGCGCGAAGATCTGAAGCGCCGTGTGGCCGAGCGAGAGATGGCACGCGTTGTGAAGGGGAGACGGGCGTGAACGTCTTCTTTCTTATTGCGTTGCTCCTGCCACAGCAGGTCCTGATCGCCACGCCTCGCGGTCAATCCAGCATTCCCGTGTCGAACGAGCGGGGTACGGCCGCGCTCGCTGCCGTGCTGCTATCGCAGCCCCTCGGCCTCTCCATGTCGCTGGATGCCTCTACGCTCCGCGTGACGTTGAGTGGCGGTGACAGTTCGTTCGAGTTCGATCTCGGCTCACCCTTCGTTCGTTTCGCCGGCACCGCGTATCCGATGGTTGGCGCTCCGTACGTAGCGCGCGACACGCTGTTCCTGCCGCTGCATTGGCTGGTCGATTACGTGCCACACCTGCTCGCCGGGCGCTACCGCTGGGATGCCTCGCTCGGACGGCTGGATGAGCTGACCGTCACGGCTACTGCGCCTGCCGTCGCCGCCCCCCTCCCTCGTCCCGCAACCCCCGCGGTCGCCGCGCCCATGATCGCGTCGTCTGGCGCGTCTGCTCCGAATCCCGTCACGGGACTGCGGCTGTCGCATACGATCGTCGTCGATCCGGGGCACGGCGGCGTCGATCCCGGCAACCCGGGCATGTACTTCCCACACGGCCTCACGGAAAAGGACATCACCCTGGGCGTTGGGCGGCTGCTCAGGGCCGAGCTGTTGCGGCGCGGTCTGAACGTCGTGTTGACGCGCGCGAGCGATACGTTGATCGATCTCGCCAATCGCCCGCTCTTTTGTCGCACCGATTGCGATCTCTTTGTGAGCATTCACGTGAATGCGATGCCGGCCGGCAAACGCCAAACGCAAGTGAACGGCGTGGAGACGTACTTCCTGTCCGATGCCAAGACCGAAGATCAGAAGCGGGTGGCGCAGATGGAAAACGACGCCCTCCGTTTCGAGACGACCGCCACCATGGAGGGTCCGCTCGCCTACATCCTGCGCGATCTCCAATTGAACGAGTACCTGCGCGAATCGGCGCGCCTCGCGGAGCTGGTGCAGGGGAACGTCGCCGGCATTCACCCCGGCGAGGATCGCGGCGTCCAGCAGGGTCCGTTCATGGTTCTCGCGGCGGCGCGCCGGCCGGCGATCCTGGTCGAGACCGGCTTCGCGACGAATCGCGATGACGGGGCGTTTCTCGCGTCGGCGTCGGGCCAGCACAAGATCGCGTCCGCCATCGCCGACGGTATCGTCACGTATCTCCTCGAGTTCGAGCGCAAGCTCGCCGTGGGCAACGGCGGCGGGCAGGCCCGATGAACCCACGTCGCGCGGTTCTCGCGGCTGTCCCGCTGCTTGCGCTGTGCGGCGGGGGGATGGCGGCCTGCGCCTATTACAACGCGATGTGGTCCGCCGAGCAACACGCGAAGGGCGCGCGGAAAGCGGAGGCCCAGGGTCAGGAATCGGAGGCCCGCTCAGAGTGGGCCCTGGCCGCGGCCAAGGCCGAAGCCGTCGTCATCAAGCACCCCAAGAGTCGCTGGGTGGACGATGCGTTGGTGCTGGAGGCCGAGGGACTGGCGCGTTCGGGGTCCTGTGAAGACGCGACAGACGTCATTTCGCACGCGCGCCCGGTGGCGAAGGACGTGGCGCTGCGCGAACGGCTCGATCTCGCCGATGCGCAGTGCTCGCTGGCGGCGGGTCGTCCCGTCCAGGCGGATGCGGCCGTGGATGGGGTCCTGAAGTCCAAGGATCGGGCGCGCCGCTCCCGGGCCGAATACTACGCGGGTCAGGCCGCCGTGCTGCGGCTGGATTACGGGGCCGCGGTGGAGCATCTGCAACGCTCGCGTGAACCGGCGGCGCGTCCAGTGCTCGCGCACGCGCTGCTCGCAACTGGGCGCGCCGCTGAAGCGGCGGCCGTGATCGACACGATAGGCGGGGATCCGACCTTCGAAATCGAGCGAGCCGATCTGATCGCCCAACTCGCAGCCGTCGGTGGTCCAGAGATGGCATCCGCGACGGTCGAGCGGTTGCTGGCACACACACGCATCCCGTTTGCCGAGCAGGCACGATTGCTGATTGCCGACGGCGACCGACGGGCAGCGCAGGGTGATTACCAGGCCGCGGACGCGCGCTATCGGCGCGCCACTGCGGTTACCGACCCCGTATCGAGCGAAGCCGGCATGGCGCGGGTACGAGTGCAGCGGCTGTTGGTGATGCAGGCGACTCAGCGCGGCGATCTCACGCCAGTGATCGTGGAGCTCCAGGATCTGTCGCGGGCGGAAACGGGGAATACCGACGCCAAGCATCTCCTCGACCTGGTGAGTCAAGCGACCAGGTCTCCAGCGAGCTCGGGGGCAGGCTTTCGTGTCGCCGAAATCGCGCGGGACTCCCTCGCCGCGCCCGCACTGGCGGGTCAGCTGTTTCTCGAGGTCGCGGCGAGCGATACCGGCTCGTTATACGCGCCCAAAGCGCTCGTGGCCGCCATCCCGCTGTTGCCCGACCGGCACGATTCCATCGCCGCGATTCTGGACACACGCTATGCCGCGTCTCCCTATACTCGTGCGTACCACGGTGAGTCCAGCGTCACCTACGCCGCGGCGGAGGACTCGCTCGCTCGGGAGTTGGGCGTGGCAGTTGCGAGCGCCGCCAGCGGGAGGTCCTCCGGACGGCGCTTCGCGATTCCGGTTCCGGGGACGCGCGGCCCACGGCTCGACGAACCCGCCGCCCAGCCGGTGGGGCAGCCGGCGCGCGCGCCCGTCACGCCTCCACGTCCCGGCGCTCGCCCGACTCCTGCAAACACCCAACGCGACCGGCCAGTAGCGCCGGAGCGCCCGTGAGCGCGGTCGAACTGTTCGGAACCACCTTCCAAAATCCGATTCTTCTCGCTGCTGGAACTGCCGGCTTTGGGCGTGAGCTAGACGATGTCATAGATCTCGATCTCCTGGGCGGCATCGTCACGAAGGCGGTGACCCCGGAGCCGCGGCAGGGTCATCCCGCACTGCGCGTCGCCGAATTCCGCGGTGGCATGCTGAACGCTGTGGGGCTCGCGAATCCCGGCGTGGAGGCGGTCGCCGAACACGAGCTACCGTGGCTCGCACAGCGGCTGCAGCGCGCGCGGATCATCGTCAATGTGGCGGGAGCGACCATCGACGATTACATCCGGGTGATCGAACGCCTGACCCCGCTCGACGCAATCACCGCTTTCGAAATCAATGCCTCCTGCCCCAACACCAATGCCGGCGGTCTCGAGTTCGGCTCGGAGCCGGTTGCCTTGGCCGAGTTGGTGCGCGCCTGCCGTCGCGCCTCGACACGGCCACTCACCATCAAGCTGTCGCCGGTGCTTCCTGATATTCCAGCGATGGCGCGCGTGGCCCGCGAGGAGGGCGCCGAAGCGGTTACGCTGGTCAACACGATGCCCGGGCTGCTCGATCGGCGCCTGGGAAACGGCAGCGGTGGGCTGAGCGGCCCGGCGCTCCTGCCCATCGGTGTGCTGGCCACTCGGCGGGTACGCGAGCGCGTGGGGATGCCGGTCATCGGCGTTGGCGGAGTTCGGACTGCAGCAGATGCGCGCGAGTACCGTGCCGCCGGCGCGTCGCTCGTTGCCGTCGGCACGGCAGCGCTGGCCGATCCACGTGTGCCGGTACGCATCGCGCGGGAGCTATCCCATGACTGAGCTGATTGTCGCCTTCGACATGGGCAGTGGACGTGATGCGCTCCTGCTCGCGGCGCGGCTCCCGCAGCTGCGCTGGGCGAAGCTGGGGCCGGTGCTGTACGTGCGCGAGGGACCGGCGTTGATCAGAGAGTTTGCGCAGCGCGGCGTTCGTGTCTTTCTCGACCTCAAGTGGCACGACATCCCCAATACGGTTGCGGGCGCCGTCACCGCGGCGCGCGACCTTGGCGTCTCGATGGCGACGGTGCACTGCCTGGGCGGGCGCGCGATGCTGGGGGCGGCGGCGGGCGCCGCGGGACCGGATCTCGCGCTCGTGGGTGTCACGGTACTCACGTCGCACGACGCGGCCGAGCTCGAAAGCATCCTGGGTCGCGGCGTTCCCGACGTCGGTTTCGAGGCCGAGCGCCTGGCCCGCGCGGCGTTGCAGGTTGGACTTCGGGGCATTGTTGCTTCAGGACACGAAGTCGGATTCCTGCGGGAGGTGCTTGGCCCGACACCGTGGATCGTCGTGCCCGGCATCCGGGGGCCTGGCGACCCCGCGGGCGACCAGGTCCGCACAATCGAGCCGGCCGAAGCGGTCCGGCGCGGCGCCACGCACCTCGTGGTGGGTCGGCCGATCACCGAAGCGCGCGATCCGGCGGCCGCCTACCAGCGGCTGGTGGAAGCGCTCGATTGAGGGTATTAACGAACCTATGCGATGGTGCTTGCGGTGGCTCCCCGTTGCTGCGATGCTGCTCCCCACGCTGCTTGCGGCACAGGCGACGCTGTCGGCCGCGGCGGACAAGGCAAAGCAGGCCTGGTCGGCGCACGATCCTGAGGGACTGGTCGGTCAGAGCTCGAACATCGTCCTGCAGATCCCCGGCTCGGACCCTTCCTCGCCGCTCGGCCGGGCGCAGGCCATTGAGTTGCTGCGCCGCTATCTGCGTCCCGCGGAGGAACGAGGCCTCGACATCACGACGGTCCGCGAAGTCGAATCGGGAAAGGGCTTCGTAGAGCTAACCCGTCGCTATGTGGTCACGGGAACGACCGAATTGCGACACGAAACCTTATTCCTTGGGTACCGGTTGCAGAGCAAGCAATGGCGGCTGGTGGAACTCCGCAACGCACCGTAATCGCGCCCCTTGCGTGAAGTTACGACCCCGTCTATTGTTCAAGACTCAACCAGAAAACGTTCTCTTTTTTTCGGAGCAGCCTGTTGAAGGTACGTTCGAGCGTGCGCCCCATCTGCGAGCACTGCAAGGTCGTGACGCGCCGGGGTGTGATACGCGTGATCTGCAAACGCAACCCGAAGCATAAACAGCGGCAGGGTTAACGCATGGCACGTATTGCAGGCGTGGATTTGCCACGCGACAAGAAAATCCAATATGCGCTTCCGTACATCTTCGGCATCGGTCCCAGCAATTCAGTTCGCATTCTCGCGGAGACGGGCATCAGCCCCGACGCGCGCGTGCGCGATTTGCGGGACGCCGAAGTCGCCCGGCTGCGCCAGGTGATCGAGCGGGACTACAAGGTCGAGGGCGCGCTGCGCACCGAGGTCGCGATGAACATCAAGCGATTGATGGACATCGGCACCTACCGCGGCAGTCGCCATCGCAAGAATCTGCCGGTGCGCGGCCAGCGCACGCACACCAACGCGCGCACAAAGAAGGGGCCGCGGCGCGCCATCGCGGGCAAGAAGAAGCCCGTCCTGAAAAAGTAGAGGCACATGGCCGAGGAAAAGCAGGAAAAGCAAGAGAAGCAAGAGAAGCAAGAGAAACAGGACAAGGCCAAACCGACACCGGTACGACCGGCTGCCAAGCGCACCAAGAAGGTCGTCGAGGCCGAGGGCGTCGCGCATATCACCGCGACGTTCAATAACACGCTCATCACCATCACCGACCTGCAGGGCAACGCCATCACGTGGGGTTCGTCCGGTAAGGCCGGCTTCAAGGGTTCGAAGAAGTCGACGCCGTTCGCCGCGACGGTCGCGGCGGAGCAGGCGGCGCGCGAGGCGTTGAACCTCGGCGTGAAGCGCGTGCACGTGCGCGTGCAGGGGCCCGGGTCCGGCCGTGAGTCCGCCATTCAGGCGCTCGCGAGTGCCGGCCTGCAGATCCGCTCGATCCGCGACGTGACGCCGATTCCGCACAACGGGTGCCGGCCGCCCAAGAAACGGCGGGTTTAGGATGGCGCGTTATACAGGACCTGTGTGCCGGTTGTGCCGCCGCGAGGGCACGAAGCTGTTTCTCAAGGGGACGCGCTGCCTCACGGAGAAATGCGCTGTAGAGCGTCGCGCGTACGCGCCGGGGCAGCACGGCCAGTCAACCGGGCGCCGTCGCAAAGCGTCCGAGTACGCGAAGCAGTTGCGTGAGAAGCAGAAGGTCAAGCGCATGTACGGCCTCTCCGAGCGCCAATTCCGCAATCTGTTCGAGCGCGCGATCAAGGAGCCGGGTGTGACGGGTGAAGCGCTGCTCGTGGCCCTCGAAAGCCGGCTGGACAATCTGGTGTATCGCATGGGCTTCGCGACGTCGCGCAAGCAGGCGCGCCAGCTGGTGCGCCATCGCCATATCCTCGTGAACGGCCGCGTGCTGGACATTCCGTCCTACCGTGTCCGGATCGGGGACGAAGTGAAAGTCGCCGACGCGAGCCGTGAGCTCGTGCTGGTGAAGCTCGCGCTCGAGCAGTTCGGGCGTGGACAACCGGTTTCCTGGATCCAGGTGGACACTGACAAAGTGCTGGGCAGGATGACGGAGCGGCCGACCCGTGACGCCATCCCGATCGTGGCACAAGAACAGTTAATCGTCGAGCTCTATTCCAAGTGATCAATACTCTCGATTTGACGGGGTTGGTCCGGCCCCACTTGGTCGAAATGACCAAGCGCGAGGACAACCCGAATGCCGCCGAGTTCCGGCTCCAACCGCTGGAGCGGGGTTACGGCTATACGCTGGGCAATTCGCTGCGCCGGCTCTTGCTGTCGTCGCTCCGTGGCGCCGCGGTCTGGGCGTTCCGCATCGACGGCGTCGTGCACGAGCACCAGACCATTCCGGGCGTCGTCGAAGACGTCCATCAGATCATTCAGCGTCTCAAGCAGCTGACACTCGTGCTCGTTCCCGAAGTCGACGAGGCCGTGCTGCGCTTCAAGGTAGACAAGGCCGGGCCGGTCTACGCGCGCGATCTCGAGCAGCACGGTTCGGTCACGATCGTGAACCCCGAGCAGCTGTTGTTCACGGTGCAGGACGACCGCGACATCGCGGGTGAGCTGTATGTGAACAAGGGCCGGGGGTACGTCGAAGCCGAGCAGCATCCGGTGGACCGGACGCTGGCGGTGGACGTGGTCCGCGTCGATTCGATCTACAATCCGGTCCGCCGCGCCAACTTCACCGTGGCGGAGACGCGCGTCGGCCAGCGCACTGACTACGATCGGCTCACGCTGACCGTCGAGACCAACGGCACGATTTCGCCCGAGGACGCGGTGGCGTATGCCGCGGCGCTCGCGCAGGAGCACTTCCGCTTCTTCGTCGACTTCGGCAAAGTGCCGATCGTCCAGGGCGAGCCGGCCGGAACGGACGGCTCCGAAGGCAGCCGCCTCCGCGACGTGCTGGGGCGTGCGATCGACGACGCCGGATTGTCGGTGCGCTCGGTGAACTCGCTCAAGAACTCGAACATCCGTACGCTGGGCGACCTGGTGCGCTACAAGGAAGACGATCTGCTGAAGGTCAAGAACGTCGGGGAGAAGGCGCTCGGTGAAATCGCCGAGCTGCTGCGCCGCGAGAATCTGAACTTCGGGATGCAGCTCGAGGAGACGCCGGGCGGCGACATTCATATCGTCGATGCTGGGACGGCGCCGCAGGCGCAGCTGACGGGAACCGAGGAAGAGTAATGCGGCATCGCGCCAAGGGTCGCCAGCTCTCGCGGACGTCGAGCCACAAGAAGGCGACGCTGAACAACATGGCGACCAGTCTCTTCCGGCACGGCGGCATTCAGACCACCGAGGCGAAGGCAAAGGAGCTGCGTCCGTTCGCCGAGCGGCTCATCACGCTCGCGCGCCGCGGGGATCTGCACGCGCGTCGGCTGGTCGAGCGGCGGCTGAAGGACAAAGCAGTGACGACCAAACTGTTCGCCGAGATCGGCAAGCGGTTCGCCGCGCGGCCCGGTGGGTATACCCGGATCGTCAAGCTGGGGCATCGCGTCGGTGATGGCGCCGACGTGGCCCGGATCGAATTATTGAGTGAGTGAAACGAGACGGCGGGAAGGGCAACACACAAGGGGACCCGACGGGTCCCCTTTTTTTATGAAGCTTTCGCCACCCGGTTGGACTTGATGCATTGCGTGCACACGCGGATCCGGCGCACCACGCCGTTCACCACGACGCGGACGCGCTGTAGGTTGGGGTACCAGCGGCGGGGGGTCTTGTTGTTCGCGTGGCTGACGTTGTGTCCCGTGATGGGACCTTTGCCACAAATCTCACACACTCGAGCCATAGTTCGATCCGACGACAAATGAGTTCAAGGGACGCCGCAAAGAGGCCTAAACCTAAACCGGCCACCGAGGCCCGACAACCCCGGAAACCGGGCAAGACCGCCGTGATTACCGGGGTTACGGGGCAGGACGGCTCGTATCTCGCCGAGCTGCTCCTCAGCAAGGGGTACGAGGTCATCGGCGTTGTGCGGCGCACCTCGCACGACTCCTATGAGCGCATCGGGCATCTCCTGGACCGCGTGCACGTGGTCGCCGCCGACCTGCTCGACCAGCACTCGCTCACCACCGTGATCCGTGACGCCAAGCCCGACGAGGTCTACAACCTCGCCGCCCAGAGCTTCGTCCCGACATCCTGGACGCAGCCCGTGCTGACAGGGGAGTTCACGGCGCTCGGCGTCACGCGCTTGCTCGAAGCCATTCGCCTCGCGCATCCGCACGCGCGCTTCTATCAGGCGAGCTCCTCGGAAATGTTCGGCAAGGCGGTGGAAACGCCGCAGCGCGAGACCACGCCCTTCTATCCCCGCTCGCCCTACGGGGTCGCGAAGGCCTATGGCCATTGGATCACGGTCAACTATCGAGAGTCCTACGACCTGTACGCGGTCAGCGGTATTCTCTTCAATCACGAATCGCCGCGCCGCGGGCTCGAATTCGTGACGCGCAAGGTCACCGATGCGGTCGCCCGCATCAAGCTCGGCAAAGCGAACGAGCTGCGACTCGGCAATCTCGAGTCGGGGCGCGACTGGGGATTCGCGGGCGATTACGTCGAGGCGATGTGGTTGATGCTGCAGCAACCGGAACCGAAGGACTACGTGGTCGGAACCGGCAAGATGCACACAGTTCGCGATCTCTGCGCGGCGGCCTTCAGTCATGTCGGGCTCGACTGGCAGCAGTACGTCAGGATCGATCAACGGTTCGTTCGGCCTGCCGAGGTGGACGTGCTGCTCGCGGACGCGAGCCGCGCTCGCAAGGAGCTCGGCTGGTCACCGCACGTGAGCTTTGCGCAGCTCGTCGAAATGATGGTCGATGCCGACCTGGAGCGGCTCGCGTGAAGGTGCTGGTCACGGGTGCAGACGGCTTCGTGGGCCGATGGCTCATCCGCCGGCTGCTGGATGATGGCCGCGAAGTCTACGGCGCGGTGCGGCCGTCGGAGCCGCAGCGCGAGGACGGGCTGACCCCGGAGGAGCGCGCCTGCGTGCGCTGGCTGCCGCTCGAGATCACCGATTCCGAATCGGTTCGTCAGTGCGTGGATCTTCCCTATGACGCGGTGGTGCACCTCGCCGCGATTTCATCGGGGACGGTGTCGCTGCGCGACCCGGGTGTCGCGTGGGACATCAATGCCGGCGGAACGGCGCGCCTCGTGCACGTCCTGGCGGAGGCCCGTCGCAGGGACCAGGCTGACCCCGTTGTCCTCGTCGTGTCCACGGGCGAAGTGTACGGGCGCGGGCAGTCCGTCCCGCGCCGCGAGACCGAGACACCGGCGCCCTGCTCGCCGTACGCGGCCAGCAAGCTGGGCGCGGAAGTGGCGGCCCTCGAGGCATGGCGCCGCTCCGGGTTACGTGTCATCGTGGCGCGATCATTCGCGCACACCGGCCCGGGTCAGGAGGCGGGATTCGTCATTCCGGCCTTTGCCCAGCGGCTCTTGTTCGCCAAAAAGATCGGGGCGCCGGTCGTGAAGGTCGGGAATCTCGAGCCGGTGCGGGATCTGCTGCACGTCCAGGATGTTGTGGACGCCTATGTGCGACTGCTCAGGCAGGGAGAGGCCGGTGAGGTCTACAACATCGCCTCCGGGCACGGGACGCGTCTCGAGGACGTGCTGTTCCGGATGGCCGAGCTGCTCGGCGTGCGCGCGATTCCCGAGGCGGACCCCGAGCTGATGCGGCCGGCCGATATTCCACACCTGGTGGGGGATGGCGAGAAATTGCGGGCCACGACGGGATGGTCTCCGCGCCGCTCGCTGGACGATACGCTGCGGGACGTGCTCAATGCCCAAACGAACTGACCTCCGGCGAATCCTGCTGCTCGGATCCGGGCCGATCGTGATCGGCCAGGGGGCGGAGTTCGACTATTCGGGAACCCAGGCGGTGAAGGCCCTGAAAGAGGAAGGCTACACCGTCATTCTGGTGAACTCGAATCCCGCGACGATCATGACCGACCCCGAACTGGCCGACCGCACCTACATCGAGCCGGTCACGCCTGAGTGGGTGCGCAAGGTGATCGAGCGCGAGAGGCCGGACGCGCTCTTGCCGACGATGGGCGGCCAAACCGCGCTGAACGTGGCGATGGCGCTCGCCACCGACGGGACGCTCGAGCAGTACGGTGTCGAGCTGATCGGCGCCGATGCCCGCGCCATCCGCATGGCCGAAGATCGCGCCGAGTTCAGCGCGGCGATGCGGCGCATCGGCCTGGCGACGCCGATCGGCCATACCGTGAAGTCGGTCGATGCGGCGCTGGAAGCCGTGGCGGAGATCGGCTACCCGGCGATCATCCGCCCGTCATACACGCTGGGCGGTACCGGCGGCGGCGTGGCGTACAACCGCGCCGAGTTCGAGGAGGCGGTGGAGCACGCGCTGGAGCTGTCGCCGGTGCACTCGACGCTCATCGAGCGCAGCGTGCTCGGGTGGAAGGAGTTCGAGCTCGAGGTCATGCGCGACGGTCGTGACAACGTCGTGGTCGTGTGCTCCATCGAGAATCTCGATCCGATGGGGGTACACACGGGCGACTCGATCACGGTCGCGCCCGCCATGACCCTCACCGACCGCGAATATCAGCGCATGCGCGATGCCGCGATCGCCATCATCCGCGAGATCGGCGTCGAGGCAGGCGGCTGCAACATTCAGTTCGCCGTCAACCCGGCAGACGGCGAGATGCTCGTGATCGAGATGAATCCGCGAGTGTCACGGTCGTCCGCGCTGGCATCGAAAGCGACGGGGTTTCCCATCGCGCGGATCGGCACCAAGCTCGCGGTCGGGTACACGCTGGACGAGCTGCCCAACGACATCACGCGCACGACGCCCGCTTCGTTCGAGCCGGTGCTCGACTACGTCGTCGTCAAAATTCCCCGCTTTGCGTTCGAGAAATTCCCGCGGGCGGACTACCGGCTGACGACGCAGATGAAGTCGGTGGGCGAGACGATGGCGATCGGCCGCACCTTCAAGGAAGCCTTCCAGAAGGGGCTGCGGGCGCTGGAGATCGGCCGGCCGGGGTGGATCGTGGGCGCGACGCTCGCGGACGACCGGCTGACGAGCGCCTCGCCCGAAGACCTGCGCGTCGCGCTCCGCACGCCGACGCCGGAGCGGATCTTCCAGATCAAGCGCGCGTTCGAGGCCGGTCTGTCTGTGGAAGAGATGGCGCACGCCTCCGGCATCGATCCCTGGTTCCTCTATCAACTCGAGGAGTTGGTCGAAGCGGAGCGCTGGTTCACCGCGTTGCGCACCGTCAGCGGACCCGATCTCAAGCGGATGAAACGCCTCGGGTTCTCGGACCACCAGCTCGCCGTCCTGCGCGACACCACCGAGACCGCGATGCGTGAGCAACGCTGGAAGCTCGGCATTCACCCGGCCTACAAGACTGTCGACACCTGCGCCGGCGAGTTCCCGTCGTCGACGCCGTATCTGTATTCGTCCTACGACGAAGAAAACGAATCCGAGCCGCTCGGCGAGCAGGGCATCGTGATTCTCGGCAGCGGTCCCAATCGCATCGGGCAGGGCGTCGAGTTCGACTACTGCTGCGTCCGCGCGGGACTCGCGTTCCGCGAGCTCGGCTACAAGACGATCATGATCAACTCGAATCCGGAGACGGTGTCGACCGACTTCGATATCTCCGACAAACTGTACTTCGAGCCGCTCACGTTCGAAGATGTCCTGGAAATCACGCGCTGGGAGAAGCCAAAAGGAGTCGTGGTGCAGCTCGGCGGCCAGACGCCGTTGCAGCTCACCCAGCCGCTGGCCGCTGCCGGCGTGCGGATCCTTGGCACGTCTCCCGACGCGATCGACATCGCCGAGGATCGCGAGCGCTTCGAGAAGCTGGCCGACAGCCTCGGCGTCACGCAGCCGCCCAACGGCATCGCGCGCTCGGTCGACGAGGCGGTCGCCGTGGCGCAGCGGATCGGGTATCCCGTGCTGGTGCGTCCCTCGTACGTGCTCGGCGGCCGCGCCATGGAAATCGTCTACGACGACGGCTCGTTGCGCGAGTACTTCGTCAAAGCCGCGCGCGTGGCGCCGGAGCATCCAGTGCTGATCGACCACTTCCTTGAGGACGCGTTCGAAGCCGACGTCGACGCGATCGCCGACGGGAAGCGGTGCGTCATCGGCGGCGTGATGCAGCATATCGAGGATGCCGGGGTGCACTCGGGCGACTCGGCCTGCGTGTTGCCGCCATACCTGATCGGCGACCAGCAGGTGGAGGAGATGCGCCGCCATACGCAGGCGTTCGCGAAGGCGCTCGGGGTGGTCGGGCTCATGAACGTTCAGTACGCGATTAAGAACGGGGTCGTGTACGTGCTGGAGGTCAATCCGCGGGCCTCGCGGACCGTACCGTTTGTGAGCAAGGCCACCGGGGTGCCGCTCGCCAAGCTTGCCGCGGCGGTCATCGCCGGGGCGGCCGGGGCGGCCGGGGCGGCCGGGGCGGCCGGGGGGGCCGGGGGGGCCGGGGGGGGGGCCGGGGGGACACTGGACGATTTGGGCATTCCCGATGAGCTTCCCGTCGCCGGGGTGGCGGTCAAAGAAGCCGTTTTCCCCTTCACTAAGCTGCCCGGCGTGGATACAGTGTTGGGGCCGGAAATGCGGTCGACCGGGGAGGCGATGGGACTGGCCGACAGCTTCGGCATGGCGTTCGCCAAGGCCCAGATCGCGGCGGAAGGCAGCTTGCCGCTCGCGGGCGCGGTCTTCGTGACGGTGAACGACCACGACAAGCCGAGCGTCCTGCCGATCGCGCGCCGCTTTCACGAGCTGGGCTTTCGGATCCTCGCGACCGAAGGCACGGAGCGGTATCTACGCGGCCGCGGGGTGCCGGCCGAGCGAGTGATGAAAGTGCACGAGGGGCGTCCCAACGCGATCGACCTGATCGTGTCGGGCGAAGTGCATTTATTGATCAACACCCCGCTCGGGAAGTTCACGCAGGCTGACGACTACGCCATCCGGCGCGCCGCGCTGGTGCACCGGGTACCGTATACGACGACCATGTCCGCGGCGAGTGCCGCGTGTGATGCGATCATTGCGCTCCGCAGTCGAACCGGGAGCGTTAGGAGCTTACAGGAATGGCACGAAAGAGCGAAAGCCGAAAGACCGTCTCCGACCGCCGGACGAGCGGCAGCCGTAAGAGCGTAGGGAAAGCTCCGGCCAAGACAGGCACGCCCGCGGCGCCGCCCGCCGCGCCCAAGATCAAATTCCGCGGCAAGCTGCTCGAAAACGAGCCGATGGCCCGGTTGACGACCTGGCGGATCGGCGGCCCGGCGCGCTACCTGGCGCTGCCGGCCGACAGCGAGGACGTGGCGCGCGCCCTGGATCTGGCGCAGGAGCGCGGTCTGCCCTGGGTCGTGGTGGGCCTGGGATCGAATCTGCTCGTCAAAGACGGCGGCTTCCCCGGCGTCGTGATTCGGATGGGGAAAGGCCTGGACCGCTTCGAGATGAAAGGTGCCACGGCGATCGTTGGTGCGGGCCTGCCCACGCCACTCCTGGCGCGGCGCACCGCCGATGCGGGTTTCGCGGGCGTCGAGCGCTTCGTCGGCATTCCGGGAACCGTGGGTGGCGGCATCTTCATGAACGCCGGTTGCCACGGCGCCGAATTCGCGGAAGTCGTAACCGAAGTGACGGTGATGGATCCGAAAGGGAAGATCAAACAGCTGTCGCGCAAGCAGATCATCTTCAAGTACCGCTCATCCAACCTCGAAGGCATCGTACTCGAGGCCAAGCTCGGTCTCGGCGAGGAGTCTCCGACGAAGTTGAAGGAGCTTCAGGGCAAGCTGTTCCGCTGGCGGAAGGCGGGGACGCCGTTCGACCAGCCGTGCTGCGGCTCGACATTCACGAATCCGAGCGGCACCAAGACCGCCGGTATGCTGATCGACGAGTGCGGCCTCAAGGGCTTCTCGATCGGCGGCGCGCAGGTGTCGACGCAACACGCCAATTACATCATCAATAAGGGAACCGCGACCGCCAGCGACGTTCTGAAGGTGATCGAACACCTCCGCAAGACGGTGGCGAAAAAGACGGGCATCACTCTGGAGCTCGAGTGCAAGATCATCGGGGTCTGAGCTACTTCGCACATGAGTCCAGCTACGTCGACGAGGGCGCAAAGATCGGCAGCGGGACCAAGATCTGGCACTTCTCGCATGTAATGCCCGGTGCGGTGATCGGCGAGCGCTGTAACCTCGGCCAGAACGTCGTCGTGATGCCCGGCACCAAGATCGGCAACAACGTCAAGATCCAGAACAACGTCTCGATCTACGAAGGCGTTGAGCTGGAGGACGACGTGTTCTGCGGCCCCTCCTGTGTCTTCACCAACGTGATGAATCCGCGCAGCCACGTGCCGCGCAAGAACGAATATCGCCGCACCCTCGTGAAACGCGGGAGCTCGATCGGTGCGAATGCGACGATCATCTGTGGCGTCACCCTGGGCGAGTATGTCTTTATCGGCGCCGGCGCGGTGGTCACCTCCGACGTCCCGGCCTATGGGCTCATGGTCGGCGTACCGGCGCGGCGCGTCGGCTGGATGTGCCAATGTGGTGAGCGCTTGCATCCCAGCGGGGGGCGCGCAGCGTGCAGCGTGTGCGGGGCCACCTACGAGGAGTCGGCCGGATCGCTGCGGCAGACCAAGCCGTCGCGGGTGAAAGCCGGCGCCTCATGAACGTCCCGATGCTCGATCTCGTCGCGCAATACGCGACGATCAAGGATGACGTGCTCTCGGGCCTGATGAGCGTGGTTGAGACCCAACAGTTCATCATGGGGCCTGCAGTGCCGCGGCTCGAGACCGAAATCGCGCGTCTCTCGCACGCGAAACACGGCATCGGCTGTGCGAGCGGGACCGATGCGCTGCTGCTGCCGCTCAACGCGCTCAATCTTAAGCCCGGCGACGAGGTGATCACGACCCCGTTCACCTTCTTCGCCACCGCGGGGACGATCCATAACGCGGGCGGCACGCCGGTCTTCGTCGATATCCAGCCCGACACATTCAACATCGATCCCGCCGCGGTGAAGCGCGCGGTGACGTCTCGAACACGCGCGATCATGCCGGTGCATCTCTACGGCCAGATGGCGGACATGCTCGAGCTGATGGCCATCGCGCAGTCGCGGGGAGTGAAGATCATCGAGGACGCGGCCCAGGCGATCGGCGCCCGGCGCAAGATCGACGGCGAGTGGCGCGTCGCCGGCGAGCTGGGGTGGGTGACCGGCTATTCCTTCTTCCCAAGCAAGAACCTCGGCGCGTGGGGAGACGGCGGGATGATGGTGACGTCGGATGATGCGGCCGCCGACCGTCTCAAGAAGCTGCGACTGCACGGCGGCGCCAAGCAGTATCATCACGACGAAGTCGGCACCAATTCGCGCCTCGACACGCTCCAGGCCGCCGTGCTGCTCGCCAAGCTGCCGCATCTCGCGCAATGGTCCGCCAAGCGGCGCGAGCACGCGGCCTACTACACGAAGGCGTTTGGCGAAGTCCCGCAGGTCACGGCGCCGGTCGTGGATCCGGCGAACGAGCACATCTTCCATCAGTATACGCTGCGGGCCGAACGGCGCGACCAGCTGCAGGAGCATCTAAAGAAGGAAGGGGTCGGACACGCCGTGTACTATCCGATCCCCTTGCACCGGCAACCCTGCTTCGCACATCTCGGCTACACGGACGGCAGCCTGCCGCAGGCCGAGCGCGCCGCCCGCGAGGCAATTTCACTGCCGATCTATCCGGAGCTCACCCGGGCACAGCTCGATCGGGTCATCGATGCGGTCCGCGGATTCTATCGGTGAAGCGCCTCAGGGTCGGCGTGGTGGGCGCCGGGGCCTGGGGGCGCAATCACGTCCGCACGGTCGCCGGCCTGGCCGAGGCCGAGCTGGCGGCTGTGTGCGATACCGATACGAAGGTTCGCGAGCGCCTCGCGCGGCAGTACCCGGCGGCGCTGGTGACGGCGGATGTCGCCGCGCTGCTTGGAGCCGTCGACGCGGTGATCGTCGCGTCGCCGGCGGCGACGCATGCGGCTGTCGCGCAGCAGGCCATAGAAGCCGGCAAGCCGGTCCTGGTCGAGAAACCGTTCGCCCTGAGCGTACGCGACGCCGAGGCGGTGGCGCGCCAAGGGGCGGAGCGGGGGGTACCCGTGCTGGCCGGTCACCTGCTCGTCTACCATCCCGCGGTGGAGCGGCTCCGGGACATGGTACAGAAGGGCGAGCTTGGGAAAGTATTCTATCTGTATGGCCTGCGCGTGAACCTGGGGCAGGTACGAAAGGACGAAAACGCGTTGTGGAGCTTTGGACCCCATGACGTGTCAGTGGCACTTTACTTGCTTGGGGAGCAGCCTGTACGGGTCGCTGCACACGGCAAGAGTTATCTGCAGCCCGCCATCGAGGACGTCGTGTTTTTGGCGATGGAGTTCGCGAGCGGGGTGCTTGCGCACGTCCAGATGTCCTGGCTCGATCCTCACAAGGAACGGAAGCTCACGGTGGTAGGCGCCAGAAAAATGGTCGTGTTCGACGACATGGAGCCCCGGGAAAAGCTGCGGATCTACGACAAGGGTGTCGACCGTCCGCCCGAATACGGCTCCTTCGGCGAGAGCCTGGCGATCCGTGAAGGCGACATCTTTATACCTCGGATCCCGGCCGTGGAACCGCTCGCGGCCGAGCTGACGCATTTTGTGCGTGCCGCGAGAGGGGCGGAGGCGCCCCGCGCGACTGCCGAGGACGGCGTCCGCGTCGTCCGTGTGCTGGAAGCCGCCTCCCGCTCGTTGGCTCGTGGCGGCGCCCCGGAGACTCCATGACTGCGACTGCGGCTGCACCCACATTGGTTGATACGCTTCTCGCCAAGGCGAAGGACCGCACCGCCGTATTCGGCGTCGTTGGACTCGGCTATGTCGGCCTGCCTCTCGCGATGGAGCTGGTTCGCGCCGGCTATCGTGTGCTGGGCTTCGATGTGAACGCCCGGGTCGTCGATTCGCTGAACGGCGGCCACTCCCACATCCAGGATGTGCTGGACGCGTCGGTTGAAGACGCGGTGCAGGCAAAGCAATTCTCGGCGACCGCCGACCTCGGGCGCCTCAAAGAGCCGGACGTGATCTCGATCAGCGTCCCGACGCCGCTCTCCAAAACGAAGGACCCGGACGTGAGCTACGTGCTCGCGGCGACCGAGTCGGTCAAGCGTGCCCTTCGCAAGGGCCAGCTGGTCGTGCTCGAGTCGACGACGTACCCCGGCACGACCCGTGAGCTGATGCTGCCGTCGCTGGAGTCGACGGGGCTCAAAGTTGGCGAGGATTTCTTTCTGGCGTTCTCGCCCGAGCGCGTCGATCCGGGCAATGAGCGGTTCAACACCCGCAACACCCCGAAGGTGGTCGGCGGCATCACGCCGGCGTGCCTCAAGGTTGCCCTCGCGCTGTATCAGCCGGCGATCGATACACTCGTGCCCGTGTCATCCCCCGAAGCGGCCGAGCTCGTGAAGATTCTCGAGAACACGTTCCGCAGCGTGAACATCGGACTCGCCAATGAGATGGCGATCGTGTGCGACAAGCTCGGCGTCGACGTATGGGAAGTGATCGAGGCGGCGGCGACGAAGCCGTTCGGGTTCATGAAGTTCACCCCGGGACCGGGCGTCGGCGGGCACTGCATCCCGCTCGACCCTCACTATCTCGCGTGGAAGATGCGGACGTTGAATTACAAGACCCGCTTCATCGAGCTCGCCGGCGAGCTGAACGCCGAGATGCCGGAGTTCTGGGTGGGAAAGGTGGTCGACGCACTCAACGAGCAGGGCAAAGCCGCGCGCGGCAGCGGAGTGCTGCTCCTGGGCGTGGCTTACAAGAAGAACATCGACGACATCCGCGAGAGTCCGGCGCTCGACGTCATCCGCTTGCTGCATCAGCGCGGCGCGCAGGTGTCCTATCACGACCCCCACGTGCCGACGATTCAGGAAGAAGGCATTACATTGTCCTCCCAGCCGTTGACCGCTGAAACGCTGCGGAGCGTCGACTGTGTCATGATCATTACCGACCACAGCTCGGTGGACTACCAGCTCGTGAAGCGGCACGCACGCGCGACAGTGGATACGCGGCACGTGCTGCCCCGTGAACCCAAGGGAGGATCGCGCGCGTGAAGGTAGCCATTGCCGGCACCGGGTATGTAGGCCTCGTGGTGGGCGCGTGTCTCGCGGAAACCGGCAATGACGTGCTGTGCGCCGACGTGGACGCGGCCAAAATCGCCTCACTCAAGCAGAACAAGATTCCGATTTATGAGCCGGGGCTCGAGCCCATGGTCGTGCGCAACCAGCGCGAGGGCCGCCTCGGATTCACCACCGACGTCGCGCAGGCGGTCGAGCGCTCCGAGGTCATCTTCATCGCCGTGGGCACACCGCCCGACGAGGACGGTTCGGCCGATCTCCAGCACGTGCTCGACGTGGCCCGGACCATCGGGCAGCACATGAACGCCACGAAGTTGGTGGTCACGAAGAGCACCGTGCCGGTGGGGACGGCGGAGAAGGTGCGCGCGGAGATCGCGCGCCACACCAAGACGCCGTTCCATGTCTGCTCGAATCCGGAGTTCCTGAAGGAAGGCGCGGCGGTCGAGGATTTCATGAAGCCGGACCGCGTCGTCGTGGGCGTAGATTCCGACCACGCGGCGAAAGTCATCGAAGAGCTCTATGCGCCGTTCGTCCGCACCGGCAATCCGCTGATCGTGATGGATATCCCGTCGGCGGAAATGACCAAGTACGCGGCCAACGCCATGCTGGCGACGCGCATCTCATTCATGAACCAGATCGCGCGGCTGTGCGAAGCGGTCGGCGCCGACGTCACGCACGTGCGCCGCGGCATCGGCAGCGACCGGCGCATCGGCCAGGGGTTCCTGTTTCCCGGGCCGGGTTACGGCGGCTCCTGCTTTCCCAAGGACGTCAAGGCGCTGATCCGCACCGCGAGCGAGAGCGAGGTGCCGCTCGATGTCCTGCAGGCCGTCGAGTCCGCGAACGATGCGCAAAAGCACGTGCTGTTCGAGAAGCTGAAGCGGCATCTCGGTCCCTTGAAGCAGAAAACCGTCGCGGTCTGGGGCCTCGCGTTCAAAGCCGAGACCGACGACGTCCGGGAAAGTCCCGCGCTGGTGCTGGTCGAGGCGCTGTTGTGCGAGGGCGTGCAGGTGCAGGTGCACGATCCGGCGGCCATGAAAACCGCGGCGCGGCACCTCGGCGCGCGCGTCAAGTACGCGACGCACGCGTACGACGCCCTGAGCGGCGCCGATGCGCTGGCGATCGTGACCGAATGGCTGGAGTATCGCAACCCCGATTTTGCACGGATCAAGCAGCTGCTGAACCGGCCGCTGATCGTGGATGGGCGCAACCTGTACGACCCCGTCAAGCTGGGCCGGCTCGGGTTTACCTACGATAGCATCGGCCGCCGGCTCGGATGCGCGTCCTCGTAACGGGCGCCGCCGGATTCCTCGGATCCCATCTCGTCGACAAATTCCTGGCGCTCGGGTACGACGTGCTGGGAATGGACAATCACATCACCGGTAATCCGGCGAATCTCGAGCACCTCGGGTCGCATCCACGGTTTCGCTTCGCCAACCAGGACGTCACGCGCTACATCGAGGTCGAAGGGCCGCTGGATGGCGTGCTCCACTTCGCCAGTCCCGCGAGCCCCGTCGATTACCTCGAGCTCCCGATCCAGACGCTGAAAGTGGGCGCCCTCGGTACCCACAAGGCCCTGGGGCTGGCGATGGCGAAGCAAGCCCGCTTCCTGCTCGCCTCGACGTCGGAAGTCTACGGCGACCCGCTGGTCCATCCGCAGCCGGAGTCGTACTGGGGCAACGTGAATCCGGTGGGGCCCCGCGGCGTGTACGATGAAGCGAAACGCTTCGCCGAGGCCCTGACGATGGCCTATCACCGTTTCCACGGACTCGACACCCGCATCGTGCGGATCTTCAACACCTACGGGCCACGGATGCGCCCCAACGACGGACGCGTGGTCTCGAATTTCATCGTGCAGGCGTTGCGCGGAGAGCCGCTCACCGTGTACGGCGACGGGTCGCAGACGCGCTCGTTCTGTTACGTCGATGACTTGATCGAGGGCATCGTGGGGCTGTTCGAGCGGGGCACACCGGAGCCGACAAACATCGGCAATCCGCACGAATTCACGGTTCGCCAGCTCGCCGACCGCGTGCTGAAGTTGACCGGCAGCAAGAGCAGCGTGGTCGAGCGCCCCCTGCCCATCGACGATCCCCAGGTGCGCCAGCCCGATATCGCGCGGGCGCACGAGACTCTGGGATGGGAGCCGAAGGTGACGCTGGAGGACGGCCTGCGCCGCACGATCGAGTATTTCCGTGACGTAGTGGCGCGCGAGGGAGCAGCGGCGCGATGAGCCCCCCTCCGCACAAGGTGCTCCTGACCGGCGCAGCCGGATTCATCGGCTCGCATCTCGGCGAAGCGTTGCTGACGCGAGGAGTGCAGGTCACCGGGGTCGACAACTTCGACGCGTTCTACGCGCGCGAGGTGAAAGAGCGGAATCTGCAGGGGATGAGCAAGCTATCCGGCTTCACGTTCATCGAGGCCGATGTAGCCCGCGATCCGCTCCCACTCGAGGGCGTCGAGGCGATCATTCACCTCGCCGCGAAGCCGGGAGTGCGTCCGTCGCTCGAGGATCCCGGCTCCTACATGGAGGCGAACGTCACCGCGACGGCCCGCCTGCTCGATGCGGCGCGGCGCACGGGTGTGACGCGCATCGTCTTTGGCTCGTCGTCATCGGTGTACGGGAACGCGACGCCGGCGCCGTTCGACGAGGAGAAGCCCGCGGTCTCGCCGATTTCACCGTACGCGGCGAGCAAGCGGGCCGGCGAGCTGCTCGCGTACGCCTTCGCTCATCTGTATCCCCTGCGCATCATGTGCCTGCGTTTCTTCACGGTCTACGGGCCGCGACAGCGGCCGGACCTCGCGATCCACAAGTTCACCGATCTGATCGCCAGGGGGCGGCCGATCCGCATGCATGGGGATGGGTCGAGCGAGCGCGACTATACCTATATTACCGACTGCATCGATGGCGTCCTCGCCGGGCTGGAGTGGACGGGGACCGCCCGTCCTGGCAGCGTCGAGATCGTGAACGTCGGCGGCGGCGCGCGGGTACGACTCGACCGCCTCATCGCGCTGATCGGCGCCGCGCTCGGCCGCGAGCCCACGATCGAGCGGCATCCCGATCAACCGGGCGACGTGCGGCTGACGGACGCGGATCTGGAGCACGCTGGCCGCGTGCTCGGGTTCCGGCCTAAGGTCGGGATCGAAGTGGGCATCCGGAAGTTCGTCGACTGGTACGAGGAGGTTCATGGACGTCAGTCCCGAGCATCTAGTCGAGCAGGCTAACGAACGGTTTCAGCTGCAGGATTATTACGGCGCGATTCACCTGCTCGAAGAGGTCGTCGCGACGGGTCGCGCCTTTGCAGACGCGCATCATTTGCTGGGGCTTTCGTACTCGCTCGTGGGGCAGCCGGACACGGCGCTGGAGCAGCTCGATCGCGCACTCACGCTGAATCCCAATTACATCGAAGCCTTGATTCACCGCGCGCTTGTGCTCAACGAGCTGGGGCGCGAAGAAGAGGCCAATGCCGTGTTGCGGCGTGCCCGGCAGATCACCACGGAGCGCCGGGGCGGCTTTCACGGCCACGTCGCGGCCAAGCTCGCCAATCAGCACGCCGCGATGGGGCAAGCCTACCTCGAGGCGGGCGGGCTCAACGAGGCGATCGCGCAGTATGAAGCGGCGCTCGCGCTCGGACCAGGATTTCACGACCTGCGCTACAAGCTCGGACGGCTCTTGCTCGAAGCGGGGCGGGCGCTCGACGCGCACGAGCACTTCCAGCGGATCGTGCGCGAGCGTCCCTCGTTCCTCGACGCTGCCGCGATGCTGGGACTCGCCTGTTATCTCGCCGGCGACGGTCTGGGCGCGCGGGCCGTGTGGGAAGAGCTGCGCACCAGGCGGCCGGAAGATCCTCGCGTGGAGGCCTACCTCGCGCTGCTGTCCCGCTCCGACGTCACCCCGGTAGGCGCCGGCGCCGCTCAGGCCGCGATGCTGGACGAGCCGGCGCCGACAAAGAAGAAAAGGAAATGAAGCGCGCCGGGATCACGCTGCTGCTGCTTGTTATGTCATGCACGCGCTCCGCGTCCAACCACGAAGAGCTCGGCGACCGCGCCTATGCGGCCAGCGCGTATGTGGACGCGCTCGCAGAGTATGAGCTCGCCCGTAAGGCGAACGCGAGCAGCGCAGGCCTGCTCGCGAAGGTCGGGGCGTCCGCCATGCACGCCGAAGATTACCAGCTCGCGGCGGATGCGTACCGCACCCTTGCCAAGCGTGATCGCTCGCGCGCAGACGAAGCGGCGGACGGTCTGGACCGCGTGGCGCGCGCCGCCCTCACGGCGAACGACCGGACAGCCCTGGCGAGCGCGTTGACGGGCCTGCGCGAGGTGGCCCCGCGGCGCCCGCTGGGCCGCTATGTCGTGCTGGCGGCGCTGGATGCGGTCGAGCGCGGCGATACGGCCGAAGCGGTGGCGCTGTTGCCGGTTGCAGCGGCGTCGGCTGTCGACGCGGCCCGCGCCGACTCGCTACTGTACGTATACGGAATGACGCTTGTCCGGGTTAGAGACTGCAGCACCGCCGTGCGTGTCTTTGAAGGGGTCATCCGCCGGCAACGCGCGGCGTCGGTCGTCGAGTCGGCGCGGGAAGGGCTGGGGCTCTGCGCGCTCGTCGCGGGACAGATGGCGCTCGAGAGCGGGCGACCGGGCGACGCGGAGGATTGGTTCCGGCGCGCTACGGCTCCGGGAGCATCGCCGGACGTCGTGCGCGCCGCATTCCTCGGCCTTGGCGATGTGCGCCTCGCGCAGGGCGATATCGCCGGCGCGATGGACAGTTATCAGCAGGCGCTTGCGGGCGGCACGCCGGGAGACACGATCTCCCAGCGAGCCCAGGAAAAGCTCAACAAGTTGGGAAAGGCTGAGCCGGAATGAGGCAGCAGCGAATCTTGGAAGTATTGGCCTGTGGGTTGCTCGTCGCGGGCGTCGCCTGCCATCCGGGCCGGCGCTCGGCGAAACAGCCACCGCCGGCGCCGGATCCGGCCGTCGGTCTCGATCAAGCGATGCAGCAGTTCCGGCGCGGCGATTTCCGGCATGCCCAGTTGGGCCTGCAGCGCCTGACGTACGAGTTCGGGCCCAGCCAACCCCAGCTGGCGCAGACGCGCTATTACCTCGCCGAGTGTTCCTTCCAGATGGGTGAGTACGTCCAGGCGGCGTCCGACTTCCGTAAGGTCGCGGATGATTTTTCGACTTCCGAGTACGCCCCCACCGCGTTGCTGCGCGCAGGCGACGCCAATCTGAAGCTGTGGCATCGCCCCGAGCTCGACCCGAGCTACGGTGAGACCGCGTTGGCGATCTACCAGGAGCTGGCGGCCCGCTATCCGGAGAGCGAGGCGGCGGGCCGCGCGCGCCCCCACGTGCAGCGGCTCGAGAATCAATTTGCGGAGAAGTCCTACAAGACCGGCCTGTTCTACTTCCGCCGCAAGGCATTCGATTCGGCGATCATCTATTTCAAGGATGTGATCGCCAATTACCCGCGTGCCGCGCGCGCGCCCGACGCGCTGCTGCGGCTGGTGGACAGCTATCAGGCCATTGGCTACAAAGAGGAGAAGCAGGAAACCTGCGCGCATCTGCGGCGCTACTACCCGAACGCGGCGCAGCTCGACCGCAGCTGTCCCGTGGTCGCGGACTCCAGCGCGACTCCCTCCTGAGCGGTGTGAACGCGCTGTTCGGGGGATCGTTCGACCCCGTCCATGTGGCGCATTTGATCGTGGCGGAAGCAGCGGCCGACGCGCTGGGCAACGGCTCCTCGATTCGCTTTCTGCCGGCCCGGGAGCAGCCGTTCAAGCGCGCGGCGCATCAGGCAACCGCCGAGCAGCGCGCCGAAATGCTCGATCTGGCGGTGGCGGGCAATCCGCGGCTGGGGGTCGAGCGGGTGGAGCTGGGTTTGCCGACGCCCTCCTATACCGTCCGCACCCTGCGCGCGCTGGCGGAGCGGGAGCAGGGGAACCGGTTCGCGTTATTGCTAGGGGCGGATGCGGCCCGGGATCTGGCCGCCTGGTGGGAAGTGGAAGCCCTGCCTGGGCTCGCCGACATTGTCGTATTCGCACGGCCCGGGGCGACGGTCCCGCGACACCCCCTCATCAGCAGGGTGATCCCGGTACCCACCATCGACCTTTCCGCCACCCAGGTCCGCGAGCGCCTCAAGCAGGGGCGTTCCATTCGATATTTAGTGCCTGAGCCGGTCCGCGAGTACATCGCGGCCCGGGGGCTTTACCGCTAGAGGGATATGGCAAACCGTCTGTTCACCAAGATCTTCGGGACGCGATTCGACCGCGAGCTGAAGCGCATCCAGCCGATCGTGGATGCGATTCACAAGCACGAAGAGCGTCTCAAGAATCTCAGCGACAGCGAGCTTCAGGCACAGACCGCCCGGTTCCGCGAGATGATCGCGCAGCGCACGGGAGGGCTCCAGGCGGAGGTCGAGCGCGTCAAGCAGGAAAAGCACGACTGTCCCGATCCCGAGAAGCGTGCCGATCTCAGCAGCCAGCTGGCGGAGGCGGAAGAGACGTTCGTCAAAGAGCTGCAGCGCACCCTCGACGATCTGCTGCCTGAGGCATTCGCGACCGTCCGCGAAGCGGCGCGCCGGCTGCTCGGGACCGAGGTCATCGTCACCGGGCACCCGATGAAGTGGGATATGGTGCCGTACGACGTGCAGCTGATCGGCGGCATCGTGCTGCATCAGGGCAAGATCGCGGAAATGGCGACTGGTGAGGGAAAGACGCTGGTCGCCACGCTGCCGCTGTATCTCAACGCGCTCGCGGGGCGGGGCACGCACCTCGTCACCGTCAACAATTACCTCGCGCGGCGCGACTCGCAGTGGATGGGCCACCTCTTCAAGTGGCTCGGCTTGACGGTCGGCTGTATCGACGACACGCAGCCGTCGACGCCGGAGCGGCGCGCCGCCTACCTATGCGACATCACGTACGGGACCAACAACGAATTCGGCTTCGACTATCTGCGCGACAACATGGTGTTCAGCCTGGAGCACCGCGTGCAGCGCGGCCATGTGTACGCGATCATCGACGAGGTCGATTCGATCCTCATCGACGAAGCGCGGACCCCCTTGATCATCTCGGGTCCGGTTGGCGCCGAGTCGGATGAGAAATACGCGCAGTACAACGCGCAGGTCGTGCAGCTGGTCCGCAAGCAGACCGGGATCGTGAATGATCTCATCGCCCGCGGCGAGCCGCTGCTGCAGAGTACCGACACCAACTATGAAGGTGCGAAGCTGCTCTACAAAGCGCAGCTTGGCATGCCCAAGAACAAGAAGCTGCTGAAGCTGCTGAACGAGCAGGGTGTCAAGCACCTCGTACAGCGTGTCGAGCTCGACCGCCTCGCGGACCGCAAGCTCCCTGCGCGTGACCAGAAGATGCGGGACGTCGAGGACGACCTGTTCTTCGTCATGGATGAGCGCGGCCGTTCGGTCCACCTCACCGATCAGGGTGTCGAGACGATGTCCCCGCAGGACCCGACCCTGTTCGTGGTGCCGGACATCTCGCACGCCGTCCATGAGCTCGAGCACGACCACGATCTGACGGCGGCCGAGCGAATCGAGCGGCGCCGCGTCGTGGAAGCGGAGTACGCCGCAAAGAGCGAGACGCTGCACATCATCCACAAGCTGCTGCAGGCGCACGCGTTGTACGAGAAGGACGTCGAGTACGTCGTCCAGGACGGGCAGGTCTTCATCGTGGACGAGTTCACGGGCCGGCTGATGCCGGGCCGCCGCTGGTCCGACGGGCTCCACCAGGCCGTCGAGGCGAAGGAAGGCGTGGCCGTGCGCGAGGAAACCCAGACGCTCGCGACGATCACGATTCAGAACTACTTCCGCATGTATGAGAAGCTCGCCGGCATGACGGGCACCGCCGAGACGGAAGAGACCGAGTTCCACCAGATCTACAAGCTCGATGTGTCCGTCATCCCGACGAATCGTCCGGTGCGCCGCGTGGACAAGCACGACTTCGTGTACAAAACGCGCAAGGAGAAGTACGACGCGATCATGGAGGAGGTGGAGCGCCAGCATAAGCGGAGCCTGCCGATTCTGGTGGGTACGACCAACGTCGAGGTCTCCGAGACGCTCGCGCGCTTGTTGAAACGGCGCGGCCTGAAGCACGAAGTGCTCAACGCCAAGTACCACGAGCGAGAGGCCGAGATCGTGGCGCAGGCGGGCCAGCCCGGCGCGATCACGATCGCGACCAACATGGCCGGCCGCGGCACCGACATCAAACTCGGTCCCGGCGTTAAGAAATGTCAGGTGTGCGGCATCAAGTCGCGCGAGGCGCCGTTCGGACAGATGTTGGAAAAGCCTGACTTTACCGACGCACAGCTGAAAGAGCACAAGTGCAACGAGGATCCCCCGTGCGGCCTGGTCATCATCGGGACGGAGCGACACGAGGCACGGCGCATCGACCGCCAGCTGCGCGGCCGGTCCGGGCGCCAGGGCGATCCGGGCCAAAGCATTTTCTACCTGTCGCTCGAAGACGACCTCATGCGGCTGTTCGGCTCGGATCGGATTGCCCGGATCATGGACCGCACCGGCGCCGAAGAAGGCGAGGTCATCACCCATCCGTGGGTGACGGCCGCGATTGGTCAGGCACAAAAACGCGTCGAGCTGCAGAACTTCCAGGCCCGGAAACGGCTGCTGCAGTTCGACGAAGTCATGAACGAGCAGCGCGCGGTTATCTACTCACAGCGGCTCTATGCGCTCGAGGGCGGTGAGGAGCTCAAAGCCGAGGCCCAGCGGATGATCGACGGCGCGGTCGAGCGCCTGGCCGATGCCTTGATCGCCGAGTACGACGATCCCGGTCAATGGGACCGGGAGCTGATCGACACCGAGTTCCTGCAGAAATTCCTGATCTCAATTCCGGGGGTAACCGATCCCACCAAGGTCAGGACGCGCGACGAGCTGGTGCGCGTGGCACACCAAGCGGGACGCGAGGCGTTCCAGGAGAAGCTCCGCTATTTGCGCGATATCGAGTCGCGCATCGGTGCGGCGAAGCTCGACGAGCAGGCGTTGTCACACGTGACCCTCGGCGTGATCGACGAGCAGTGGAAAGACCATCTGTACGACCTCGATCAGCTGCGCGAAGGCATTTACTACCGGGCCTGGGGGCAGAAGGACCCGTTGGTCGAGTACAAGCAGGAAGCATTCGAGATGTTCATGGGCTTGATGCACGATCTCCAGGCGAAGTTCGCCGAACGCTGGTTCAAGCTGCAGATCCAGGTCGATCCGGCGCCTCCGCCCGGGATGCAGCGTGCTCCGAGTCGCGGGGTGACAGGACCGGCAGGGGGTCTGCCGGGAGCGAGTGGTCGTCAGGCTCCAATGGTCGCCTCGAAAGCCGCGGCAGACGGTCTCGTCACGACCGGCGACCCTCCGCCACCGTCAGTGCAGCGTGGCGACGGTGGGAAGGCAGGCGGCGTGGCCGAGCCGGCGTTTGCAGCCAATCCCTACGCCGGCGTCGGCCGTAACGACCCATGTCCCTGCGGCAGCGGCAAGAAATTCAAGAAGTGCCACGGAGCAGCCGCCTAACGGTTTACTGCGTCACCACGAACTGATAGCAGGCGCTCTCGAGCACCACCGCATTCGACTGGTCGATCACGCGAAAATGGATGTCGAACGTCGCCCCAAGCGGCGCGGTTAGGGTCCGGAAGAGCGCTGCCCGGCCCGTGCCCCGGTCATCGGTGACGATTGCGGCCGGCGTTGCTCCTTGGCCCAGCGTCAGCCACGCTGTTCCCGTGCAATCGTCGTTGATATCCGTGTCCACCGCGCGTTGTAACCGGTAGCTCGTGTTGGGCGCGAGATCGCGCACCCACGTGTCCAAAAGGACGGTCAGGTTGTCGTCGTTAGGTTGGCGAAACTTCACGTGTCCGAAGCCGCCTCCCCCGGTGACATCGCGCAAGATGATTTCGTTGTTGAATGGTGGCGTTTCCGGCCCCCAGCTGCTCGCGCTTATGGATGGCGTGGGCGTCGCGCCGCCGACGGCTGCCACCGCTGAGGTTGGCGCCGCTCGATCAACCGAGCAGGCCGCGAGTAGCGCGGCGAGAATCGTGAGAGCAGCACATGTGCGGTTCATCGTTACCTCCGTGAGGATTGATGTAGGCGCCTTGTAGGGGCACGCCATGTCGTGCCCCTACTCGTTGCGTGGAGCGCGTCTCTAGTGTGGAGTGAGCACTGAATTGCCCGATGCGTCTGCGGCGATCGCAAACCGCGCCACGTTACGACCCAGCGCCTGTCCAGCCTCGATGTCGAACCGATAGTGAATGCCGCCGTACATGCGTGACAGCCCCGCCTCTTCGACCATCGCCGCCAACTGCGCACGTTGCTCGGGGAAGAAGGTACTGATGACTTCCGCGCCGGACGACGAGACGCAGCTGTGCCCGGAGGGATAGGACGGATGGTTGGGCTTGCCAACGGCGGTGGTGGTGGTGATGAGCGGGTCCGCCTTCCACGGCCGCACCAACCAGTAGTAGAGTTTTGCATCCCAGCAGCCGATTCCCGCGTCGAACATCACAGCGCTGGTCAGTGCGTAGACGTGTGTCGCTTCACGTTCGGATAGCCCGCGCGCGTTGATGTCATCCGTCGCGACTTGAAGCCAGTAGCCCGCCGCGGTAACTGTCCCGGCGTTCAGCGCCCAATAGGCGGCGGTCTGAATCTGTGTCGCGGTGCGGGTGTCGGAGATCGTCCGTATCTCCGCAAGCGCGGCTAGAAACTCGGCAGAGCCGAACGCCGCCGGCGGACCCGGCCGGAACTGGTTCGCTGACGTGAGGAACCACGGCGTGACTCCCAGCATGTCTCCGCCTGCGACTGGTAGCCCGGGCGCGTTCGTCGTCCAAAATCCGGGGCCGATCGGCGGCGCGGGGTTGATCGGGAGACCAAACCCGTCGCTCCGGGCTCGTGTGACGATGCCGGCCCCGACCGCTCGACCGATCGCCTCGCCGCGGGCGAACCACGGATGCGGTTGCCCGGGACCCGCGCTGGCTTGCGCGGTAACCAGATCCTCGAATGACCGAGTGGAACCCGGGAAGAGATAGGTCAACACAGCCGCGGATGCTCCCGCCACCGCGCCTCGCTCGGCCTCCAGCTGACTCCGCCCGTTACTACCGGCTGCGGCATCCGCTTCTTGCACGGCGAGATACTGCGCAACGCCGAGCAGGGCATAGGCGTGCGCGGATTGAAGCGGGTTCAACGAGCCCGTGGGAGGCGTCGGGCCTATGAAACGTGCTGCCGCCAACGCCTGCCAGGCCGGACTCGCGAGCGCGTTGTTGAACGGCAGCCCACTGCGGAACGCGGTAATACCGAGCCCGGTTGGGGCCGGCGATTGGTCATTGCACGCCGCCACAACGGCGATGGCGCCAAGCAGCGCGGTTATTCTAGCGGATCGGGCACGCATGATTCCTCCACGAGGTCAGGGGGACGACACGGACAGCGTCGCCTCGTGGATTGGGGGAGGGGCAAAGCACGGGGTGGCAGAGCCATTATCGCACCAGCTACCGCTCATCGTAAGGAGCCGCACGGCATAGAAATGGGTATGTAGTCGCGGTGCCCACGCCTTAGCGTCATCCCATGCCGCTGCGTCTTTCCGAGCACCTCGAACGCGACCGACCCCGCGAGCGTTTCTGGGCCGTGGGGCCCGGCGCGTTGACGGGGCAGGAGCTGTTGGCCATTCTCCTAGGTACAGGGATACGGGGACGGGATGCGCTGGCCGTGGCGGGGGAGGTCCTCGCCCGGGCCGATGGGTCGTTGCGGCGCCTCGCGATGAGGCCGTGGGCTGAGGTGGCCCGGATTCCGGGCGTAGGCCGAATCAAGGCGGCTCGCCTCGCGGCAGCGATCGAGCTGGGCCGTCGAGTAGGCGCCGAAACAGAGCCGCCGCCCGAGCGGATCCGCGGGCCCGGGGATGTGCAGCGCTACTATGCCCAGGCGCTGCGGGATCTCGCGGTCGAGGAATTCCATGTCCTCGCCCTGGGCAGCCAGAGCCAGATTCTGGCCGATTTGTTGATTACGCGGGGGATTCTGAACAGCTCGCTCGTGCACCCGCGGGAGGTATTTCGGGCGGCGATTGCCGAGGCGGCGGCCGGGATCATCGTGGTGCATAACCACCCGAGCGGCGATCCGACGCCCTCGGCCGACGATCGAGCGGTGACTCGGCAGCTGGTCGAAGCAGGACGGGTTCTGGACGTACCGGTGTACGATCATGTGATCGTGGGCGGCGGAGGCGAGCGGTACGTGAGTTTCGCGGAGGCAGGACTGTTGTGACGAGCACGGCGATTCTGGCACCTGAGCTGGCGGAGGCGGTCGCGGCCCAGCGAGATCGGCTGGATCTCGACGTGCTGTCGCGCGCCTACCGCGTGAGCGCGCAGGCGCATCAGGGCCAGAAGCGCATGTCGGGGGACGACTTCGTCTCCCACAGCGTGGCGGTCGCCACAATTCTCGCCGAGCAGCAGATGGATACCACGACCATCGCGGCTGCGCTGTTGCACGACGTCGTCGAAGATTCCGACGTCACGCTCGAGAAGCTGCGCCGCGACTTCGGCAACGAAGTCGCCGACCTTGTCGACGGCCTCACCAAGATCAAGGCGCTGACCTTCCGCTCGACCGCCGAAGAGCAGGCCGAGAACTATCGCAAGCTGCTGATGTCGGTGGCGCGTGATGCGCGCGTGATCATCATCAAACTCGCGGACCGGCTGCACAACATGCGTACACTGGATCCGCTGCCGGAGGAGAAGCGCAAGCGCATCGCGCTGGAGACGCGGGAGCTGTATGCGCCGCTCGCGCACCGCTTCGGCATGGCCGGTGTGAAAGCCGAGCTCGAGGATCTGTCGTTCAAGTATCTCGAGCCGGAGGAGTACAAGGCGCTCGCACGCCAGGTGAAGGCCCGGCGCGTGGAGCGCGACCGCACCATCGAGCGGATGCGCGCGCCGCTCTCCGACGAGCTGCGGCGGGCCGCGATCGCGGGTTGGGACATCGTGGGCCGGCCCAAGAACCTCTGGTCAATTTTCAAGAAGATGAAGAAACGCGGCAAGCCGTTCGAGGAGATCTACGATTTGCTCGCGGTGCGCGTGCTGGTGAACACCATCACCGATTGCTACCACGTGCTCGGCATCATCCATCACACGTGGACGCCTCTCCAGGAGCGGATCAAGGACTATATCGCGAGTCCGAAATCGAACGGCTACCAATCGTTGCACACCACCGTGTTCGGACCGGGCGGCCAGCTGTACGAGATCCAGATCCGCACCCGTGACATGCATCGCACGGCGGAATACGGTATCGCGGCGCACTGGCTCTACAAGGAAAACGGCAAGAGTCCCGACGAGCTGGACCACCATCTCTCGTGGTTCCGCCAGCTGATCGAGCTGCAGCAGGACGCGCACAGCCCCGAGGAGTTCCTCGAGTTCCTGAAGATCGACCTGTATCAGGACGAGATCTTCGTCTTCACGCCGCGCGGGGACGTCAAGCGGCTGCCGAAGGGCGCTACCCCGATCGACTTTGCGTTCCTGGTGCACACCGAGGTCGGCCAGCACACGAATGGCGCGCGCGTCAACGGCCGCATCGCGCCGCTGCATCGCCCGCTGCGCAACGGCGACACGGTCGAGGTGCTGACGAGCGCGCAGGCGAAGCCATCGCGCGACTGGCTGGCCCACGTCCAGACGGGCCGCGCCCGCCAGAAGATCCGGCAATGGATCAAGCAGGAAGAGCAGGAGCGCAGCGTGACCCTCGGACGCGAGATCCTGGCGCGTGAGGTGCGCCGCCGCCGTCTCGGTCTGCCGACGCCGGAGCAGCTTGCGCAGGCGGCGTCGACGATGTCGCTGACGGGGGCGGAGCAGGTGGAAGCGGCGATTGGACGCGGCGACGTACAGCTCAGCCAGGTGTTGAAAGCGGTCTACCCCGACCTACCGGCCGACGAGACCCACGCGCCGAAGCCGACGGCCTTTGGACGCGTCATCGAGCGGCTGCGCCTCGGCCGGGGCATCAAGATTCACGGCGTCGAGGGCCTCATGGTCCGCTACGCCCAGTGCTGCCAGCCGGTGCCCGGCGATCCCGTGGTGGGCTACGTGACGCAGGGACGCGGCATCTCCATTCACCGCAACGACTGTCCCAACCTGCTCACGCTGTCGGGCGACGAGGAACGGCGGGTCGAAATCGATTGGCAGGAAGTGGAGGGCGAGACGTTCGTCGTGCGGCTGGCCGTGAGCGGCGAGGACCGCCGCGGGCTGTATGCCGACATCTGCGAAGCCATCAGCGGCACCGGGACGAACATCCGGAGCGCCGAGTTGGCCTCGAAAGACGGCGTGGTGTACGGGTCGGTGCTGGTCGAGGTTGAGAATCACACCCACCTGCACAAGGTCCTGAAGGCGGTTCGCAAGGTGAAGGGCGTGACCGAAATCGCCCGCCGCGATTCCGGCTCTGCTGAAGTCGTCTCCGGTTAAGTTTCTTCTCTATGCCCTTTCGGCTTGGATCGTCCCCGCCGCCGGCGGGTGATCAGCCGCGTGCCATTCGCGAGCTGAGCGCCGGCCTGCGGCGCGGCGACAAGTATCAGACGCTGCTCGGTGTGACCGGCTCCGGAAAGACGATGACCGTGGCGCACGTCATCGCCGACTTGGGCCGTCCCACGCTGGTGCTGTCCCACAACAAGACGCTCGCGGCCCAGCTCTACGGCGAGCTCAAGACGCTGTTTCCGGCGAGCGCCGTCGAGTTCTTCATCTCGTACTACGACTACTACCAGCCCGAAGCCTACGTTCCGGCGACCGACACGTATATCGCCAAGGACTCGTCGATCAACGACGACATCGAGCGGCTGCGGCTGCGGGCGACGTCGAGCCTGATGGAGCGTGACGACGTCGTCATCGTCGCCAGCGTCTCGGCGATCTACGGCCTGGGGGATCCCGAGTTGTATCGCGAGCTCCTCGTCACGGCCACCAAAGGCGAATCCCGCGGCCGCGACGCGCTCCTCGCCGACCTCGTCGCGATCCAGTATCAGCGCAACGACATCGGGTTCGAGCGCGGCACTTTCCGGGTGCGCGGCGATACCGTGGAGATCTTCCCCGCCTACGACGAGCAGGCCGTGCGCGTCGAGTTCTGGGGCGACGTGATCGAGCGCATCGCCAAGATCGATCCGCTCACGGGAAACGTGATCATCGAGCTGGAGCGCTGCGCGGTGTACCCGGCGACGCACTTCGTGACGCAGCGGCCGACGATCGAGCGCGCGGTCAAATCGATCCGGGACGAGCTGCGCCTGCGGCTGGCGGAGCTGCGCCAGCACAACAAGCTGCTCGAGGCGCAGCGCCTGGAGTCGCGCACGCAGTTCGACATCGACATGCTGCTCGAGGTGGGCCGGTGCGCGGGGATCGAGAACTACTCGCGTCACTTCAGCGGCCGGCAGCCGGGAGAGCGCCCCGCCTGCCTGCTCGATTACTTCCCGGACGACTATCTGTGCGTCCTCGATGAGTCGCACCAGACGCTGCCGCAGCTGGGGGCGATGTACGAAGGCGACCGCTCCCGCAAGCAGACGCTCGTGGACTACGGCTTCCGGCTGCCGTCGGCCCTCGACAACCGGCCGCTCCGCTATGACGAGTTCATGGGCCTGGTGCCGCGCATCATGTTCGTCTCCGCGACCCCGGGCGAGGATGAGCTGCGTCTCTCCGGCGGCGTGATCGTCGAGCAGATCATCCGGCCGACCGGCCTGGTGGACCCGGAGGTCGAAATCCGCCCGGTCGCCGGCCAGGTGGACGACCTGCTGAACGAGATTCGCCAGCGCGAGAAGAAGAACGAGCGCGTGCTGGTCACCACCCTCACCAAGCGCATGGCGGAGGATCTCACCGATTACCTGCAGCAGCACGGCGTGCGGGTCCGGTATCTCCACTCCGAGATCGACGCGATCGAACGCGTCGAGATCATCCGGGGACTCCGGCTGGGCGAATTCGACGTCCTGGTGGGGATCAATCTGTTGCGCGAAGGTCTCGATCTTCCCGAAGTGTCCCTCGTCGCGGTACTGGACGCCGACCAGGAAGGGTTCCTGCGCTCGGACCGCTCCCTCATTCAGACTGTAGGGCGCGCGGCACGTCACCTGAGCGGTCGGGCCATTCTGTACGCCGATCGCGTCACCGGTTCGATGGATCGCGCCTTAAGCGAGATGAACCGGCGGCGAGAGACGCAGCTTGCCTACAACATCGAGCACGGGATCACCCCGCGGTCGATCGTGAAGTCGGTGGGCGACATCCGCTTTGTCACGCGCGTGGCCGACGCGCGCGTCGGCAAGCCTGCGCCGGGCGCGGTGCAGCGTCCCGCCGACGCGCGGGAGCGCGACGCGCTGATCCGGCTGCTCGAGCAGCAAATGCAGGCCGCGGCCGAGGAGTTGGATTTCGAGCTGGCCGCGGTGTTGCGCGATCAATTGCTCGAGCTCAAGGCCGATGCGCCTCTCCGCGAACGAGCTCAGCCGGTTCGGTGAGGAGCTCGGCGCCCAGCTCACCGCGCCCGCGGTAATTGGGCTGTCCGGCGAGCTCGGCACCGGCAAGACGACGCTCGTGCAGGCGATCTGCCGCGGCCTCGGTGCCCGCGCTCGCGCGACCAGCCCCACCTACGCGCTCGTGCATCATTATGACTCCGATACCGCGCCGGTCTACCACGTCGACTGTTATCGCCTGCGCCAACCCGACGAAGCGCGCGATCTCGGTTTCGACGATATGGTTCGCGAGCGCGCCATCATTCTGATCGAATGGCCGGAGCGGGCGGGGGCATGGGCACCGGCGCTGGATCGCCATTTTCAGTTGTCGTACGATACAGATCCGGCGCGGCGCGTGGTCGACGAAACGGCGGCAGTGTGAAGAAGCCATGGCTTGCTATCGATACGACGACGGACGTCGCGAGCGTGGCACTCGGCACTTGGAAAGCCGGCGGCGGGGACTACTCCGTCGGGTCTCGGCAGCACGCCGCGCAGTTACTACCGATTATCAAGCGGGTCCTCGGGAAAACACGCATGGACGAGCTCGAGGGGATTGTCGTTGGAGATGGCCC
>Ga0209377_1000138_pt1 | contig 43731 bp, 43 predicted proteins | sample GraSoiAngelo_141_FD_185898 | JGI IMG/M metagenome (GOLD analysis project Ga0209377, IMG submission 185898) | Grasslands soil microbial communities from the Angelo Coastal Reserve, California, USA - 14_0929_12_40cm (SPAdes) (version 2) | ecosystem: Environmental > Terrestrial > Soil > Grasslands ...
CGAAAAGCGTCGTCGAGACTCGGTGTTCGCCGAGTTGGACGAACTCCTCGGGTTCCGCCGGCGCGACCGAAGCGGGGGCTGCCGTCGCGGGCGCGAACGCGGCGCGTGCCGAAGGGGCACGTTCGGCCGCCGGGACCGGGGTTGCTCCGGGCGCCTCGTGAGAGGCCTCCTCGGTGGCTTCACCCCGACGCACGCGTTCCGCCGCCGCGACGAGCGAACGCTCATCGCTCGAGACTCCGCCCACCTTGAGGCGCTTGACGTTGTCGGAAAAATAACCGTGCGCGAGGCCAATCAGCTGCAGCAGTGCCGGCGTTGCGGCACGTTCTTCCTGCACCCACACGTTCATGGTCTGCTCGACGGCCCAGGCGGCTTCCCCGAGGCGCATGAGGCCTACCATGCGTCCGCTGCCTTTCAAGGTGTGGAACCCGCGACGGATCGTCGTGAGCGCTTCCTTGTTGGCGTGCTGTTCGCGCACCGTATCGAGGTGCTCCCGGATCGTTGCGAGCACCTCGTCGGACTCCTCCAGGTAGACTCCTAGGAGCTCGGCGTCGATCGCCTCGGCGCTCGCGTCGATAAGCTTGGCGGCTTCAGGAGATGGAGAGGGCGCCGCTGCCGTGATTTTCTCGATGGCTTCCTTGAGGAATGGCGTAAGCGGCATGGTGCTCGTCTTGTCGAGGGCTCTGAGGGCCCTCCCCGCGGAATCTTCCAGCTTCTGGTCGGCAATGAGTCCCGCGTCTTTCTGGAGCGCGGCGAGGTTTTTCTTCAGTTCGGCCCGAAGGACTCCGTCTTCGGGTTTGGTCTTCCATTCCTCGTACAGACTCGCCGTCTCGCGCTGCTGCTCGGCGACCTGCGCTTCGACGGTGGCGACTGGCTGAGCGGCGTCGGCTTCCTCCTTTCTTACCGCCGCGATCGGCTGCATCGCGGCTTCAAAGTCAATTTTGCCGTGGGCCAGGCTCTCGATGTAAAAACCGAGGCCCGAGAGAATCTGGGCGATACGCTCGAAATCCTTCGGGCCCGCGCTGTCGGCCGCGCCAGAGAAACGGCGGATCTCATCCGCGACCGCAGCCAGGGATTCGCGCGCGCGCTGCTCGCCCAGCATCTCGAGCGCTCCGAGCAGCTGGTGCACGGGCTTGTCGAGCGACGCGAGCTCATCGCGCTTCGACTGATCACGGAAGAAGGTGTCCAGAACCTGCTCGATGGTGCGCAGGTTGGCGCGCATTTCCGAGACAACCTGGTTCATCAACAGTCGTTCCTGTGCCTTGCGCGACATCTCGTCGAGCAAGGGGATCTCCGGTGCGCTGCGCCGGAGCTTGCCGAGCATGCAATCCTCAAGCCGCGAGCGCAGGAGTTGCGCCTGCTGGGCAAACTCGCCGGAGAGATGCGCGAGACCGGCAAGCGCATTTTCGAGCAGCAGGAGCGCCGTTGCGACTTCGAGCGCGACCGCCTCGCTCATGTTTTCGCGGTTCGAGGTGAGCCACGCGGCGACCTCGGCGACTTCCCCGGCGAGCCCGGCGAGATCTGCGTTGCCCAGTTGGTCGGAGTCATCCCTGAGTCCGGCCGCACTGTCGCGGAATGCGAGCAGCGACGGAGGATTGCCCGATGCGAACTTGTTCCAGGCATCCTTCGCATGAGTGAGGTGCTCGCGTGCCGACTTCAGCTCCGGATTTTCCTCGATCGTGTCGCCGTCGCTCCCAGGCGCCGGGATGGTCTGGCTCAGATGGTAGGCTTCCTGCACTTCGCGCACGCGCGCGGTCGCCGGTTTGGCGCGAGCCACGTAATAGAGGACTTCGCGCATCAGCCGCTCGGCGACGCTCGGCGTGCCTTCAAGCAGCCGCTTGATCTGTTGCTCGATGCGGTTGCACAGCTGTTTGGCGTCGACATCCTGGGGCAGCGCCTTGTGCGCGAGGGCATCGAAGAAGGCGAGCGACACCCACCAGAAGGCGCGCTGCGAGCTTGGACCCTGCGCGGCCTCGATCGCCTCGATGGCGGCGCGCATGTCCTCGGCTCCGCTCGCGTCGTTCTTGAGCCACTTGAGGAGTCCACGCTGGTAGCGGCCGCGCTGCTCGCGCAGGTATTTGTCCGAATCGCCTGCCCTGAATGCGCCCGCAAGCTTCTCGCGCTTGGGCGGGCGGAAAGTGAGATTCGGATAATAGAGATCGGTCGGGTCGGCACGCCCGCCGCGCGCGGTGACGACGTCGCGGTACAGGGCATAGAGCCTGAGAGGTTGATTGGGGCTGCCCGCCATGAGCTGATCGAGGTAGGTGCGGATTCCGTTGAGGGCGCGCTCGATCAGCCGGAAGATTTCGCTCCTCCTAAGGGAAGCCTCCTTTTCGATGCCCGCGAGCAGGCCTTCAAGCTCCTCGGATACGCGAGTGATGCCTTCCAGACCGACGATCGAAAGCGCGCCGTGTGCCTGGTGCAGGTGCGATTGGCTCGACTTAAGCTGTGCGGCATCCGCGCTGTTCGTCGCGAACGCGCGCAGCGCTTCCTGGGATCGCTGTATGGCGTGGTCGATCTCGCCCTTGACCCAGGAAAGGGGCCCAACGTCGAAATCGGCGCGTGCAGTCATTGCTCCCGACCTGGCTCTCCTGCTTCAAACAATCTTGAAGCCCGACACCGAACCTTTCAGCTCCTTGGCGAGCTCGGCAAGCTGGCCGATCGACACTGCAGTGCGCTTGGTGCCCTCGGTGGTCTGCTGGGTGATGCTCAGAATGTCCTGCATGCTGGTCGCCACCGTGTTTGCGGATCTCGCCTGCTGTTCGGTGGTCATCGTGATGCCTTCAATCAGCTGGGCGAGCTGCTGCGACACCGATCCGATCTCCGAAAGCGCCTGGCCCGCGGCGTCCGAGAGCTTCGCACCCTCGACCACGCCCTGCGTGCTTTTCTCCATGGCGGAGACCGCGTCCTGCGTGTCCGTCTGAATGGTCTTGACGATCGCACCAATCTGCTTGGTCGCCTCGGCCGAACGCTCCGCAAGCCGCTGCACTTCTTCGGCCACGACCGTGAAACCGCGTCCGGCTTCACCCGCCGAAGCCGCCTGGATGGCGGCGTTCAGCGCGAGAACGTTCGTCTGCTCGGTAATGTCCGAAATCAACTCCACGATCTCGCCGATCTCCTGAGAGGATTCGCCCAGTCGCTTGATGCGCTTAGAGGTCTCCTGTATCTGTTCGCGGATTTCGTTCATGCCCGAGATCGAGTTCTGCACCGCCTGCGTGCCTTTCTGCGCGGCAGCAAGCGATTGACGCGCCACGCTGGCCGACTGCGAAGCGCTCTCCGACATCGCGTTCATGGCTTTTGCCATGCTGAGAACGGAAGCGCTCGTCTGGCGAATCTCGACGGACTGTTTCTCTGCGGCGGCGAGCAGCTGCGCCGATGTCTGCTGCGCGGACTCCGTGGCGCTCGTCACTTGCGCAGCGGCGGCGTTGATCCGGGCGATGAGGGTTCTCAGCTCGTCGATGGTGAAGTTCACCGAGTCGGCAATGGCGCCGGTAATCTCCTCGGTCACCGTCGCCTTCACGGTAAGGTCACCTTCCGCGAGATTCCCCATTTCGTTCATCAGCCGGAGAATTGCGTCCTGGTTCGACTGGTTGGTTCGCTCGGTCTCCGCGCGTTGGCGCTCCGCCTCTTCGGCGCGCCGGCGCGTGTCGCCCAAGTACACCAAGACGATCAGCGAGATCACGGCGATCGCCGCGAGGATCAGGGACCCGAGCACGATGAAGTTCGTGGTGCGCCCGCTAAGTTCCTGCTCGTAGGCGTCAGCCAGTTTTTGCGACGCGGCGAGCAGCGGCTCGGAATCGTCCACGACCTTTCGACCAGCCTGCTTTGCATTCACCAGCGACTGCAGATTGCCGAGAATCGAGGCCACCGCCCCCTGGAATTCCTGGTAGGCCTTGTCAAGTTCTGCAAGCTTTGCTTGCTGCTCAGGGTCCTTCGCTGCGGTGACGCGAAGCACGTCGCTGCCCTTCATCAGGCCCTGGAGCAACTCGCGGAAGGTGGTGGTGTCCTTGCCCATCAGAAACGCCACTTCCGGGTCGATCACGTCGGCACCGAGCATGGCATTCGCGTTCCGCGCGAGCCGCTGCGTCAACATCACCAGCTGCCCTGAAAGGGAGACCTCGCGCGCGGGCGCCTGGGACTGCAACTTGAGCGCCTGAACCTGCTCGGCAAGATCGAGCAGCAAGGGATTGTTGGTGTTGATCAGGCGTACCGCCGTGGCGAGTCCGATGAGGTTCTTGCTTTGCGCGAGCACGAGCTGCGTGCTGCGGTCGGTCTTTTCCCATTCCTTGGTCAACGCATCGAGCTGCGGTTTAACCGTGTCCGATGTCGCCGGCAGGGATACGTCACCCGCCTCCCCACCCTGCGTGAGCAGCTTTAGCGCCGCGATGAATTCATCACGCGACTGCTGCAACTGTTTGAACGCCTCGGGGCTGCCGATGAGCCCCGTTTGCGCCGCCTTGGCGATGCGCTGGGACAGCATGCGCATCTGCGCGGCAGTGGAAACATAGATCGTGCCGTAGGTCGCTTCGCGGTTGTCCTTGAACACGATGAATGCGGTCGCGACAAAGAGCACCGCAAATATCGCGCCGAGAATCGTGTACTGCTGGCCGACACGGACGCCTCCGAGACCGGCCATCCGCCGCTTCGGCCCTTCGATGACGGTTGTCGGGCCGGCCGCCGGCTTGGCCGCGGGCTTAGGCACGGCCCGAGGGATTGCTCTGGGTGTCTGCGTAGTGGGTGTCGCACCCTTGGTTACCGCCTTGGCTGGAAATCTGAGAAATGCCATTGGACCCTCCTGTGTTCGGGTTACCGGGGGCGCTAGGCGCCCACCTGAAGAAAATCGTCGTGTGCCACGAGAGCGCTCATGTCCAACTCCTGCCACAGGCGACCATCCTCGTCGCGGTAGGCCGCTCCTACCCAGGATTTTTCAGTCGCCTTCTCTGCCGGCTGCATGGCTTGCACGTTTTTCAGCCCGAGCATGCGGCTGATCAGTAGTCCGCTGAACGAATGGAAGCGTTCGGCGATCAGCAACAAGCGGCAATCGGGCGTGCGCACCGTGTGCTCCCCTCCCATGAAGGCGGCGAAATCCACGACGCTCGCGAGCACCCCCCGGATGTTTGCCAGGCCCAAGTACCAGGACTTGGTGAGAGGAACCGCGGAAAATTCGGGCAGCGGAAGCATCTCCCCGGCATCGTCCAGCTTGAGCAGCCAGTTGCCGCCCCCGGCTTGCACCCCCAACCGCGAGGTGGGCTCGGCTTCGGCCTGAGCCTCCCGCAATCTCTGGGCGAGTCCTTGCTGGAACTCACGCAGGCTAATCTGCTTTGCCACGGTCTAGGCCTATTTGATCGCCGCGACCTTCGCGAGCAAATCCTTGGCGTCGATCGGTTTCATCAGGTAATCCTTCGCGCCCTGGCGCATCCCCCAGACGCGATCGGTTTCCTGGTTCTTGCTCGTGACGACGATGACGGGGATGTGCTTGGTCGCCTCGTCGCGCGTAATGGCACGCGTCGCCTGGAAGCCGTTGGTACCCGGCATGACCACGTCCATCAGGATGAGATCGGGCCGCTCCGACTTCGACTTGGTGATTGCCTCATCGCCGTTCTCCGCTGTCACGACCTGGTACCCCTGCTTGGACAGCGTTTCCATGAAAAATTGCCGGTCGGTCGGCGAATCATCCACGATCAAGATCTTCTTTATGGCCATGGCCATCTCCTCAGGTACGAACGGGCGCGTGCGCCCCTATGGTTTTCAAAAGACTATCCTTCGTGAAGGGCTTGGTCAGATATTCGTCCGAGCCCACCATTCGCCCGCGCGCACGATCAAACAAACCGTCCTTGGAAGACAGCATGATCACGGGCGTGTCGGCGAAATGTGTGTTTTTCTTGATCAGCGCGCAGGTCTGATACCCGTCCAGGCGAGGCATCATGATGTCCACGAAGATGATGTCGGGCTGGTGGTCGGTAATCTTGGCGAGCGCGTCGAAACCGTCTTCGGCGAGGATCACCTTGCAACCGGCTTGAACCAGGAAGATCTCCGCGCTACGGCGAATAGTGTTCGAATCATCGATCACCATCACCTTGACGCCGGCAAGATTCGCGGTTTCGCTCACGACCTTCACCCCCGCAAACGTCCTGTGTTTCCTGTATTCCGACAGTTTCGTCGGCCCTCTTGGGCGGTGGCCCGACTCCACCTCGTACAGGTTTTTACACTATACAACCAAATCCAGTCAAAACAAAGCCTTGTGCGGTGTATTTCAGAAGCGCTATCAGGATCGCCGACTGGCACAATCGCCACTCACGGAAGGTGTAGCACGGGCTGTGCCCGAACTCAAAGCTCGATCATTTCGAAGTCCTCCTTCCGCGCGCCGCATTCGGGACAAGTCCAGTTCATCGGGATATCCTCCCAACGCGTCCCGGGCGGGACCCCTTCCTCGGGGAGGCCCTCCTCTTCGTCATAGACGAAGCCGCATATCAAGCACATCCAGGTTTTGAAATCTTGCTTTTCCGTCATCGAGTTGGGATGGGTTACAATGAATCGGACCGCATCATAACCTAAAGCGACGAGCGGCCTGCCAGCCTCCGCCGGTTCTTCGCTGCCCATGTCCTCCACTACCCTCCCTCCTATCGTGCTTGCGTTTTCCGCCGCGGATCCCACCGGTGGCGCCGGAGTGCAAGCGGATTTGCTGACGCTCGCCGCGATGGGTTGTCACGCGCTCTCCGTAATTACGGCAATCACTGTCCAAGACACGGCGGGCGTCGAGAACTTGCAAGCCGTCGATCCGGAGTGGGTGGTGGACCAGGCGCGCCTCGTGCTTGAGGATATGCCGGTCGCCGCGTTCAAGGTCGGGATGGTCGGGAGCATCGAGAACATCACGGCGATCGCGGAGGTCGTGTCCGACTATCCGGATGTCCCGCTTGTCTTCGATCCGGTACTAGCCTCCGGACGCGGCGACGAACTTGCGACCGAGGACATGATTTCGGCCATGTGCGAGCTGCTTCTTCCCCAGACCACGATTCTCACGCCCAACAGCCGCGAGGCTCGTCGCCTCGTTCAGGGCGACGGCGAGGACGACGATGAGCTTGCCCTTGCCGGCGCTGCGGAGAAACTGCTCGGTCTGGGCTGCGAGTATGTTCTCATTACCGGCACGCACGAGAACACGCCGCAAGTCGTCAACACACTCTACGGCCCGGAAGGCGTGGTGCGCTCGGACAGCTGGGAAAGGCTGCCGGGAAGCTATCACGGCTCGGGGTGCACGCTTGCCGCAGCGATCGCGGCGACGCTCGCCAACGGCCTCGAGTTGCCCGAGGCGGTGCGCGAAGCCCAGGAATACACGTGGCAGACGCTCAACGCGGGGTTTCGTCCGGGCATGGGTCAATACATACCGGACCGGTTTTTCTGGGCACGGGAAATGGATGAGCCAGGCACGGGCAAAGCCTGAGCACTGGGTGGCTTCACATACGGGATTTCGCGGTCTGTACGCCGTGACACCCGATGAACCCGATATCGGGTCGCTCATTCGCAAAGTAAGCAGGGCGCTTGCCGGCGGGGCACGCATCGTTCAGTACCGCAATAAATCCGCGAGTGCCGAGCTGCGCCGCGAGCAGGGTGCGGCGCTGCTTGCGCTCTGTCGTCAAGCGCACGTTCCCCTCGTCATCAACGACGACCTGGATCTCGCCAGAGGGATCGGTGCAGACGGCCTGCACGTGGGCCGCGAGGACATCTCGATCGCGGCTGCGCGCGCACAGCTAGGTAAAGACAAGCTGCTCGGGGTTTCCTGCTACGACAGACTTGAACTGGCTCTCTCCGCGCGGGAAGCCGGTGCAGACTATGTCGCCTTCGGAAGCGCGTTCCCTTCCGCGACGAAGCCTGGAGCGACGCGTGCGCCGCTTTCGCTTTATCGCGAAGCGAAAGGGCACCTCGGTTCGCCCGTTGTGGCGATCGGAGGCATTACGACCGAGAACGCCCGTTCCGTCATCGAGGCAGGCGCCGACGCCGTTGCGGTGATCAGCGCACTGTTCGATGCGCCCGACATCGAGGCGACCGCGCGCAGCTTCAGTCGCCTTTTCGACCGGAAGCCCCCATGAGCAAGAACGAATCGCTGTTTGCGCGCGCACAGAGAACCATCCCCGGCGGGGTCAACTCCCCGGTGCGCGCGTTTCGCGCAGTCGGCGGCACGCCCCGCTTCATCGTGCGCGGCAAGGGCAGCCGCATTTGGGACGCCGACGGTCGAGAATACCTCGATTACGTCGGCTCTTGGGGACCGCTCGTTCTCGGGCATGCGGACCGGGAGGTGGTCGCCGCAGTGCTGACCGCGGCGGGGCGCGGACTTTCCTTCGGCGCCCCGACCGAGCCCGAGACCGAGATGGCCGAGGAACTCGCGCGGCTCGTCCCGGGACTTGAAATGGTGCGACTGGTCAACTCCGGAACGGAGGCAACCATGTCGGCGCTTCGGCTCGCGCGCGGAGCCACCGGCCGTAGCCGCATCGTGAAGTTCGAGGGCTGCTATCACGGACATGCGGACAGCCTGCTCGTCAAGGCTGGTTCGGGCGCGCTCACGTTGGGCAATCCGAGTTCGGCCGGGGTCACGGCCGAGACCGCAGCACAGACGCTCGTTCTCGACTACAACGATGTGGCAGGCCTTGACGCCGCGTTTCACGAGCTCGGCGATTCGATCGCCTGCGTCATCGTCGAGCCGGTCGCCGGGAACATGAACCTGATTGCGCCGCGACCCGGGTTTCTGCAGCGTATGCGGGACCTATGCACACGCCACGGGGCCGTTCTGATTTTTGATGAAGTGATGACGGGCTTTCGCGTCGGGCTGCAAGGCGCCCAGCAGCTCTACGGAGTGCAAGCGGACCTCATCACGCTAGGGAAGATAATCGGCGGGGGGATGCCCCTGGGAGCATTCGGTGGTCGCCGCGACATCATGGGCAAAATCGCGCCGCTGGGGCCCGTGTACCAGGCCGGTACGCTTTCGGGTAATCCGCTCGCCGTAGCCGCGGGACTTGCGACCCTCAAGAAACTCGAGGCGCCGGGTTTCTATGGGCGCCTCGCCGCGACGGCGCGCGCGCTCTGCGAGGGCCTCGCATCGGGCGCGCGGAAGCGTGGCATTGCGTTTTCTGTGCAGTCTGTGGGAGGCATGTTCGGTCTGTATTTCCGCGCCGCGCCGCCTTCGACCTACGCGGAGGTCATGCAGTGCGATAAGGAAGCGTTCAGCCGCTTCTTCCACGCCATGCTCGAGCGCGGCGTGTACCTTGCGCCGTCGGCATTTGAAGCCGGCTTCGTGTCCGCAGCGCACTCTGAAGCGGACATCGCCGCCACGATCGCCGCGGCCGATGCCGCGTTCGGTTCGATATCCTAGCCCGCAGCAGGCCGCTGCGCCCGCACGTCACACCAGGAAAAGCGTTGCCAGGCCGAGAAAGATAAAAAACCCGCCGCTGTCGGTGATTGCCGTGATCATGACCGAAGAGCCGAGCGCAGGATCGCGCCCGAGGCGCATCATGGTGAGCGGGATCAGCACTCCCGCGGTTGCGGAAAGCACTAGGTTCAGCGTCATCGCCGCAGTCATTACCAGACCGAGCGACACCTTCTGATACAGCCAATAGGCTATCAGCCCGAGCGCGCTGCCCCAGATAAGGCCGTTCAGAAGCGAAACGCCCAGCTCCTTTGCGAGCAACTTCTTCGCGTGCTCTCCTTGCACTTGACCGAGCGCGATGGAACGCACGATCAAGGTTATGGTTTGGTTGCCCGAATTACCACCGATGCCCGCCACGATCGGCATCAGCGCGGCAAGGGCGACCAGCTTCTCGATCGAGTGCTCGAAGGCGCCGATCACGCGCGAGGCGAAAATAGCGGTGACGAGATTGATCGCCAGCCACGACCAGCGGTTCTTCACGCTCGCCCAGACCGATGAAAACACGTCCTCTTCTTCGCGCAGCCCCGCCTGAGTGAGGAGCTCGCTTTCGCTCTTGCTGCGGATGAAATCGACGACCTTGTCCACCGTCACACGACCGACGAGCTTCCCTTGCTCGTCCACGACCGGTGCGGAAACCAGGTCGTACCGCTCGAAGGCTTTGGCGGCGTCTTGCGCCTTGTCGCCAGACTGGAGCGTGACTACGTCGCTCACCATGACCTTTCCGACGTTGTGCTCGAGCTCGGAGACGATCAGTTTGGACAGGGGCAGCACACCCCGCAAGCGTTCGTCCCGGTCGACGACGAAGAGCTGGTCGGTATGGTGCGGCAGCGCGTCGAAGCGCCGCAGATACCGCGTGACGGTCTCGATCGCGGTGTCCTCGCGCACGCTGACCACGTCGAAATCCATGAGGGCCCCGACGGCATCCTCTGGGTACGACATCGCCGCGCGCAACTGCTCGCGTTCCTCGACCGGCAAGGCTTGGAAGACGTCGTGGATGACCCCTTCGGGCAGGTCCGGCGCAAGGTCGGCGATCTCGTCGGCCTCCAGCTGCTCGGCCGCAGCGACCAGCTCCTGCAAATCCATGCTGCGGATGAGCGTCTCGCGCACCGCATCGGAGGCTTGAAGCAGGATTTCGCCGTCGCGCTCCGCCTTGACGAGGTTCCAGACGACCAAGCGCTCCTCGAGCGGAAGCGACTCCAGCACGTAGGCGATATCGGCCGGATGCATGGAGTCGAGCTTCGAACGAAGTTCGGCGACGTTCTGCCGGTGCACGAGAGATTCCACCAGCGCGTGCTTCGGCATTTCCTGGCGCTCCACCAGGCGCTCGACCAGGCGGTGCCGCCGCAGGAGCTCTTGAACCTCACGCAAGTCGGCCTGGAGGTCTTCGAGCTCCTTCTTCGGGCTGAGGGTTTCGATCATGCGAGCCGGCCCTTCGCCGTGAATGGGTCCCCGGGTTCATCGCGAACAACGCTCGATGCGCCGCAACAACGCTCGATGCGCCGCGCGCGGCTGCGGCGATTCTAGCAGTCGGCTGTATGATGGCGATAGAAAAATCTCGCCCGACGGCACCCCAACACGCAGCTCCGACGTGACGACTTCAAATCGCTTTGCCGACGACGTGCGCCCCGGGGAGGTTCTCGCCTGGGCGATGTACGACTTTGCCAACTCGGGTTACACCACGGTCGTGATCACCGCCGTGTTCAACGCCTATTTCGTCGCGGTGATCGCAGGCAACGCACCTTGGGCGACTTTTGCCTGGACGGCGGCGTTGTCGGCCTCGTACGCCTTAATTCTGCTGACCGGACCCGTGATCGGGGCCTACGCCGACCTGCGTGCCGCAAAGAAGCGCTTGCTCGTCCTCACCACGGTTGGTTGCGTGATTGCGACCGCTTTGCTCGCGTTCACCGGGCCCGGAACGCTCGCGCTCGCGGTGGTGTTGTTGGTGTTCTCCAACTTCTGCTTCGGCTCAGGGGAGAACCTCGTCGCTGCGTTTCTGCCCGAGCTCGCTCAAGGCGAATCGTTGGGACGGGTATCGGGTTGGGGCTGGAGTCTGGGCTATCTAGGCGGGCTCTTGACTCTCGGCCTGTGCCTGGGCTATGTCACCTGGGCGCAGGCGGACGGCCAGGAACCGCAACAGTTTGTTCCCGTCACGATGCTGATCACTGCCGCGATCTTCACTCTAGCGAGTCTGCCGACTTTCTTGGTGCTCAGGGAGCGGGCCCGTCCGACACCGGCCACCGCCGGCGAAAATCTGGTGCGGCCGGCCTTTGCGCGGCTCGCTCAAACGCTGCGCCAAGCCGTGCGCTATCGGGACCTCGCGCAGTTCCTGGTATGCATCGTGTTCTATCAAGCGGGAATCCAGACGGTCATCGCGCTCGCCGCGATTTACGCGGAGCAGGCGCTCGGTTTCACGACGAAGGATACGATCGTTCTGATCCTAGTGGTCAACGTGACGGCCGCGGCCGGTGCGTTCGCCTTCGGCAACATCCAGGATCGACTCGGGCATGTGCGGACCATTGCTCTCACTCTCGTGCTGTGGATCGCAACGACCTTGATAGCCTGGTCTGCTTCGACATCCGGACTTTTCTGGGTGGCCGCCAATCTTGCTGGACTGTGCCTCGGTTCCTCGCAATCGGCAGGCCGGGCGCTGGTTGGTTACCTGAGCCCCGCTGACAGGCGCGGTGAGTTTTTCGGACTCTGGGGCCTGGCGGTAAAGCTGTCTTCGATTCTGGGGCCGATTACCTATGGCACGGTGACCTGGATGACCGATGGCAACCATCGTCTCGCCATGCTGGCGACCGGCGGATTCTTTGTGGCCGGCCTTCTCTTGTTGGCAGGGATCGACGTCCCTCGCGGTCGACGCGCGGCAGAACGGCTCTAGGAATCGTAGTCACGGGCCTAGGGGACCTGTGCGGCGGACATCTGCGCCAGTATGCTCTCGCTATAGCTCGTCAAATAGGGTGAACTGCGGTTGCGGTCGTAGTAGCGCGGGCGCGGAAGCATCGCAGCGAGGCGCGCAGCTTGCTCGGGTTCGAGACCGGCTGCGTCGACGCCGAAGTAGTGGTGTGCCGCGGCTTCGGCTCCGAAGACGTTTTCGCCCCATTCCGCGACGTTCAGATAGATTTCGAAAATGCGGCGCTTGTCCATGGCGGATTCGAGCATCGCGGTAAGGATCGCCTCCTGCCCCTTCCGCAGCAGACTGCGCTCGCCCGAAAGAAACAGGTTCTTTGCGAGCTGTTGAGTAATAGTCGAGCCACCGGCGACGAATTTCCCGCGGCGCTGGTTCTTGTCCATCGCCCGCTGAATGCCTTCCCAATCGAAGCCCTCGTGATCGACGAACTTTGCGTCCTCTGCAACGATGATGGCACGCTTCAAGTGAATCGAAATTCGTTCGTAACCCGTCCACTTCTGCTCGAGCGCCCTCGGCTTGTTCGGTCCCAAAGCCTCCAGGCGGGCATCCATGACTCGCGTCGTGACAGGATTGTTCTCGACCCAGTACAGGATCTGCGCCAAGAACCAGAACTCGTAGACCGCGAAGGCGGTGACCGCCGTCCCGGCGGTATAGCAGAACATCCTCCACAATGAAACGAGCAGCCTCATTCTGCAGGTGCCTTGCGCTACTTGGGCCGCTCAGCTCGCACCGCAGAAAAGGCACATCCCTTCCTAGTCACTGAAAACCTTATCACCGCGCGCGAAATGCCAGGTGCGCGTGATCACCAGGATGTCGGTTTCCTTGCGAATGTCGCTGGGGAATTTGGCGTAGGGCGCCGCGAGTTGAACGATGCGCTGTGCGGCAGCGTCAAGGATTTTGTATCCGGAGGATCGTTCGAGATCCATCGCCGCCAGCGTCCCGTCCGAGTTGATCGACACCGTGAGCCTGAGGCTGCCGTAGATTCTGCCGCGGGCACTCTCGGGATAGTTGAGATTCCCGATACGCTCGATTTTCTGGCGCCAGTCCTCGACATAGAGTGCGTAGCGAACCTCGGCAGCACGCGTGCCTACGAAGGTTTTGCGCGGACGCTTGTTGTACTCCTCGATCTGACGCGCGATTTGCGCTTCCATCCGAGCAACGATCAAAGCGCTTTCGGCGAGATCCGCTCCAGAGACTTGAGATTTCATCTCGGCCTGCGGTTCGGGCTCTGCCGACGCGATCTCCTTCCGAGATTGCACTTGGGCGAGCAGTTGCCTTTGTCGCGCCTCCAGCTCCTGCACGCGGCGGGTGGCCTCCTTCAAGTCCGAGCCGCGCTCGGTCGGCAGCGTTACCGGAAGGGGGGATTTCGCCCGACGATCTAGCTCGGTATCGCCGCCCCCGTCAAGATTGGACTGGGCGTGGACCTCGGGGTGGGCCGGCCTCGAGCGGGTTTTCGAATTCACCAACACCACTTCGAGCTGCGATGGGCTCAGCCTGTGTAGGGCGTCGGGCAGCCTAAAATGGATCGAGAGCACGATCGCGTGGAGAATGATCGAGATGGACAGCGCCATCGCCAGCACGCGCGAATCGGGATCCAGCCTGGCAAGCGGCTGCGGCCACGCGAGGGCGTTAGAAACGCTCAACTTTCTGACCCCTAAAAGCTTTGCGAATCATAGTATTCTAGGCTCTTTCTCGAGTTTTGTCTTACGTATCCTGCCCGCCGAGCTACTCGATGCCCTTGCAGCGGCGAAATACGCATTTGAGGTCGGCTTCAACGAGGTCGATTTCAGTCACTGCGATTTCAACGCCGGTACCTGGAGCGAGTTCGGGCAACGACGGCACCCTGGCGTAAAGGGGTAAGCCGTCGAACTTGACCAGATTTTCGCGCACCACTTCGGCTCCTGCAATATCGATTGCCTCCTGAAGCAGCCATCTGAGGCACCAGTAATGTTCCATGCGCCGCTGGAATTCGTCGTAGGAAGCATATGTCGTTTCAAAATCATGCACCGCAGCTAGCATGATGTCAGCATTCCGCGAAAACGGCGGCGTGTGCCCGCCGACGAGCGCGAGGAGCTGCCACTGGTTTACCAGATCCACGTATCGGCGCAGAGGCGAGCTCGTCCAGGCATAGTGGCTGATTCCCAGGCCGAGGTGCACCATGGCCGAAGTGGTCATCCTGACCTTTCCGGCCGACTGCACCCGGTAGATCGCCGCGACACCGTGATCGTCGAGCATCTTCCCCCATGTGCTGTTTACCGCAATCATCAGCTCGGCCACCAACTTATCGAGCGGCGTACCGCGACGACGCTCGATGATGTCGATGCGCGCGTTTTCGCCGTGACCATCGACGCGGAAGGTGTAGTCAGGGCGTTCAGGCCCCGAAGAGGATTTGCCGCGCCCCCGCTCGAGGACGCCTGCAAACTTCCAGAGCGTGTTCAGTTCACGCGAATAGGGAATGTCCGCCCGCGACGTTCCGGCAAGAAAGGCCGAATCAAGCTCCTCGACCGCCTGATGGCGCAGGTTCGCCGCAACGCGCACCCGCTCGACGCGGGTGTGCTGGGTCTCGATCGCAAAATCGTCAGTGCGTACATCGAAATAGAGGGAACACGCAGGGCGCTCGGCGCCTTCGGTGAGGGAGAACCGTTCGATCGCTTCAGGCGGCAGCATGGTGATCTTGCGGCCCGGCATGTACACGGTCGAGAGCCGCTCGCGCGCCACGGCGTCGAGCGGCGACCCGGGCGCGAACCCGAGAGCGGGGGCGGCAATGTGAATGCCGACGCGAAAGCGGCCGCCCGCAAGAGGGGTGAGCGAGAACGCATCGTCGATTTCCGTTGTAGCGGTGTCATCCAGGCTGAATGCATCGACCTCAGCGACCAGCAAGCCGCGAGGCTCGGCAATCTCAAGGTTCAAAGGGAAATCCGTTCCCTTGGGAAAGTATTCGTAGAAAAATCGGTTCAGGTGGTAATCGTGGCTGGAGGGCAGCGCCGCGCAACGTTCCATAAGCTTCGCCACCGACAAGCCGGTCTTTGCGCAGGCCTCCTCGAGTGCCCTGGTCTCCGCGCGGTTGCGATCAGGCTTGTACAGGAGCTGTTCCCGGAGCGGCCGGAACTCTGCCGGAAATGCGCCGTGCTCGAGCTGCTCAGCCCAGGCTGAAACCTGGACTTGCTGTTGCTTCTTCCTTTCGATGCCGACTAGCGCCGCGCGCAAGGTTTCGGGCGGCGCAGCCCGATAGCGCCCCCTGCCTTTCCGGTAAAAGTACATCGGCGCCGAGTGCAGCTTCACCAGAATACCAGCTGCCTCAACGGCTGAAGGCTCTCGGCCACAGTATTCGTGCGCGAGGTCGGCGAACCCGAATTCCTCCGTGCCACAGCATTGCCACAGAAAATCCGCGTCGATGCCGCCGGCCAGCGCCTCGGCTTGTGCGAGCAGATCCGCCGCGCTCGGTTCCGGAAATCGCAATAGCACGTCCTTCGACTTGATCTTGGCTCGTTTCCCATGCGGCGCTTCGACCTGAAGCGCGTTGTCGCTATCGGCGAGCACCGTGGCGACCTTGAACGCACCGCTGTCTTCGTAGAGAACGTTCACGAGATGGAGCCAAACGGGAAAGAGCCGCGTCGCGCCGGCCCGATGAGTGCGATAATTATACCGCAGCATTCCTCCCGCTTACGCTGACGAAGACGCCAAATCACCCATCAATGGCAAAGATCGAATCGATTGCCGTAGCAACCGTCCGGGTTCCGCTGGACAACGTAACGAGTTTCGCCACGCGCACGGTTACGGCGCGCGATTACGGGCTCGTTAAAGTGAGTGCGGGGGGCGTCGAGGGCATCGGATTCTGTTACGCAGGCTCTTCCGGGGGGGGGCTCGTCGCGCAGGCCGTGGAGCAGCTGCTTGCGCCGGGCCTGCTTCACAGCGAAAGCCTGCTCGTTGAAGGCCTGTGGCAGCGCATGTTCGAGGAAACGTTGCTGCAAGGACGCGCCGGCAGCGTCATGCGCGCGATCTCGATCCTGGACTGTGCGCTTTGGGACTTGAATTCGCGCGCGTCCAAGCTTCCGCTTTACAAATATCTCGGCGCCGCGGTGGATGAGGCCGTGCCGGCGTATGCAAGCGGCGGCTACTATCTCCCCGGCAAGACGCCGAGAAAGCTCGGCGAGGAAATGGCGGGCTACGCAAAAGCCGGTTTTCGTGCAGTGAAGATGAAAGTGGGGCGGCTTTCGCCCAAGGAGGAGGAAGCGCGCGTGAAAGCGGCGCGCGACGCGATTGGACCCGATGTCGAGCTGATGCTGGATGCGAACAACGCCTGGCACGATTTGCCTACGGCCATGCGCTACATCGAGCGCTTCGAACTCTACGACCCGTATTGGATCGAGGAACCGTTTTTCCCCGACGACATCGACAACCACGCGCGCCTGACCAAACTCACGCGTGTCACTGTTGCCACGGGCGAGATCGGCAGCGGGCGCTGGCACTTCAAGGAAATCCTCGATAAGGGCGCGGCGCAAATCTTGCAGACGGACGCTTTGGTATGCGGTGGGGTTACGGAGTGGAAAAAAATTGCTGCTACTGCGTCGAGCTACGGCGTCACCGTGTGCCCGCACTGGTTTCATGACTTGCACGCGCACCTTGTGGCGGCAACGCCCAACGCGCGCTACGTGGAGTTCTTCCCCGACGACCAAGTGCTCAATTTTCGGCGCCTCATTGATACTCAGCTCAAGATGAGAGACGGCATGCTGATTCTGCCGAAGACGCCGGGCCTCGGGTTTGGATTCGATGAAAAAGCGGTAGCGCGCTACGGGCTCGAAGACGGAAAGGGGGTCTGGAAGGTGCTGAAGTTGAAGTAGTAGTACTCAATTCATTCCGGCAAATTCCAGTATCAGAGGGATTTGTCCGGGAAAGCTCGCAAGGCTGTGGTCTCCACCTTGCACCACGACCTGTTTGGCGCCTCTGTATTTTCTTACTGCTGCTCGGTAGTCGAGCACTTCGTCCCCGGTTTCGACGAGCAACAAATAGCGCTCGGGGCGCACTCGGCTCACGATCAGTTCCTTCCATTGTCGCAGGTGCTCTTCGCCGAGTTCGTAGCCCTCGCCGCCGTGAAAGGCCTGTTGCGGGCCGAGGTAGGCGCGCAGGCCCACGTGCGGGTCGATCGCCGGATTGATCAGCACCGCGCGCACGTCGTGCTTCTCCGCAAGCCAAGTCGCATAGAATCCGCCGAGCGAGCTTCCGACTAGCGTGATTTTCTCCCTGGGCCGTTGCGCCATTTCGGCCTCAACGACCCCCAATGCGAGATCCGGTCGGTGAGGCAGCTGCGGGCAGACGAACTCGACGCCCTTGCCCCGCTCATCGAGGTATCGCTTCAAATACTGTGCCTTGGCCGACTGCGGCGAACTGTTGAATCCGTGAAGGTAGACGATCATGCTCCGGTCGCCGGGGCCGCCCGTGCGGAGAGCGAAGCGAGCAAGCGCTCGTGGATACCCCCGAATCCCCCGTTCGACATGACAAGCACGTGATCACCGGGGCGGGCCTCGGCGACGATCGCCCCGACAAGCCGCTCTAGGTCGCTCTCGATGGTCGCGCGACGGCCGAGTGGCGCGAGCGCGGCTGCGACATCCCAGCCGAGGTTCGCGTTAAAGCAAAAAATCCTGTCCGCTTGCTCGAGACTGGCAGAGAGGCGGTCTTTCATTAGACCGGCCCTCATGGTGCTGGATCGGGGCTCGAGGACGGCCAAAATGCGCGCCCTTCCCACCTGGTCTCGCAAGCCTGAAACCGTTGTCGCGATGGCCGTCGGGTGATGGGCGAAGTCATCCCAAACGGCGACGCCCGCGACCGTACCCCGCAGTTCCATGCGGCGCCGGACGCCCTTGAAGCCCGCGAGGGATTCGATGGCCTGCGCCGGATCGACGCCGGCCGCCTGCGCCGCAGCGACCGCCGCAAGCGCATTCTGAAGGTTGTGCTCGCCCTGAAGGTCCCAGCGGAGCAACCCGACGGGCCTGCCATGGTCGAATATTTCGAAACAGCCCGTGCCGACCGCATTTACGCTCCAGCCGTCGCCCACGCCAAACCGTTCCACCGCGCTCCAGCAGCCGCGAGCGAGGACGCGGTCAATCGCAGGGTCGGCACCGTTGACTATGAGTTTGCCGGATCCGGGTATCGTTCTGACGAAATGATGGAATTGAGTCTCAATCGCTGCAAGATCGGCGAAGATGTCGGCATGATCGAACTCTATATTGTTCAAAACCGCTAGCCTGGGCCGGTAGTGGACCATCTTGGAACGCTTGTCGAAGAAGGCGGTATCGTATTCATCAGCTTCGATCACGAAATCGGGTCGTGCTCCCAACCTGGCCGATACGCCGAAGTTGATCGGAACGCCGCCAATGAGGAACCCCGGGTCGAGTCCCGCATCCTCCAGAATCCAGGCAACCATGGAGGAAGTGGTCGTTTTTCCATGTGTCCCCGCTACGGCAAGCACGCGCTTGCCGGACAGAGCATTTTCAGCGAGCCATTGCGGGCCGGAAACATAGCGGTCGCCTCGATCGAGTATGGCCTCCATCAGCGGGTTGCCCCGGCTCACGACATTCCCGATTACCCACATGTCCGGATTCAAGGCCGTTTGATCGGCACCGTACCCTACGGTCAACTCGATGCCCTCCGCTTCGAGTTGTGTGCTCATCGGAGGGTAGACATTGGCGTCGCATCCGGTCACTCGATGGCCGGCGACTTTGGCGATCGCCGCAATGCCACCCATGAAAGTGCCGCAAACGCCGAGTATATGGATGTGCAAGGGGCGGGCAGGCACGCCGGGGAAGGTCGCAGGCGCGGCTGAAAAAGGGAATGATTCTAGCCTACTTCGCTGCGTTTTCCGGCTGCGGTATCATGGTCCGACTCCCGCCCGCTCTTCTCCATGCCGAAAGAAAGCAAGTTCAAGCAGCAGCAAATGCGCGTGCGCATAGCTGCGGCCGCCGCGCGCATGATGGCCGAGGACGGGCTCGATGATTTTGCCCTCGCCAAACGCAAAGCCGCCCGGCAGCTGGGGGCAGAGGACACCCAGGCGCTGCCGAAAAACGAGGAGATCGAGGTGGAGCTGCGGGCCTACCAGTCGCTCTATCAAGGCGAGGAGCAGCGCGAGCGCATCCACTACCTGCGCGAGTGCGCACTCGAGGCAATGCGACTGCTTGAGCAGTTCCGCCCTTACCTCGCGGGTGCGGTGCTGAAGGGCACGGCCGGGCGATATAGCGATATCGACCTGCAGCTGTTCACCGATGATGGCAAGGCCGTCGAGCTTTTCCTCTTGAACCGCAATATTGCGTACGATGTTTCCGACCACCGCCACTTCGCGGGCGACCAGGCGCGTGCCGTGCCGGTGCTGAAGCTCGATTGGCAAGGGGTGCCGGTCAATCTGACGATCTACACCCTGAAGGAAGAGCGCAGTACGCTAAAGTCGACTTTGGCTGGCCGTCCGATCGAGCGCGCCGGGATTCAAGCGGTCGCACAACTGCTCTCCCAAGGCGGCAACTGAGGGGTTCGTCTACGTCCCCGGGTCTGGGAGCAAGAAAACCCGGCAGATTGCGCCGTTTCGAGCAAAATACGGGCTCTTCCGGTGGAAAAACGTGTATCGAACAGAACCGAAATGTCCACATCACGTGGTCATTTTACGTTAACTGCATTGATCGCTTTGGGTTTGGTTGGGGGCCGGCCTGACGCTCTGGCTGCTTGATCGCTCTGTTAGCTCTCGGCGGTGACCACCGGCTTTCCGACCGCACGAACTCTCTCATCTGTGTTCGAACTACGCCGAACACTAGACAAGTTCCGACATCGGCCCCAAACTCCCTTCATGTCCAAGCCAAAGCGCGCGTTGGGCGTACGCTCGCAGACATCAAGAAGAATCCTGATCATTCACGGGCCCAACCTCGACTTGCTGGGTACCCGCGAGCCCGGGATCTACGGAAAGGAATCTCTTGCGAGCATCAACAAGAACCTCAGTCGCATCGCAAAGCGCGAGGGAACCGCTCTGGAGACTTTTCAAAGCAACCATGAGGGAGCTTTGATAGAACGCGTGCATGCGGCCAAGAACCAGGGAATTTCGTGGATCATCGTCAATCCCGGAGGCCTGACTCACACCAGCGTGGCGTTGCGCGACGCTCTGGCAGCGGTCGCGATTCCGTTTCTCGAGGTGCATCTGTCGAACATCTACTCCAGGGAACCGTTCCGGCGCCATTCGTACTTTTCCGACCTCGCCGTGGGTACGATCTGCGGACTGGGAAGTCGAGGATACGAGTTCGCGCTGCAGTTCGCCTTGCACTCAAACTGATAGCTCGTTTCGGGGTCGTCCGAGACCCTCGAAACCTCGCGGAAACCGGCGTTCGTGTCCGGGCCGGAAGGAGGACAGCATGGACTTGCGAAAGCTGAAAAAACTGATCGACCTCGTCGAAGAGTCGGGAATCGCCGAACTGGAGATCACCGAGGGCGAGGAGAAGGTCAAGATCGTGAAAGGCGGCTCGGGAGGAAAGGAGGGCGTTGCCCTTTCCGCGCAGGCCCCGGGGGCGAGCCCGCCCGCCGCTCAGGCGGTGCCCGCCTTGGCAGCCGCGGCGGCTTCGGCTCCCGCCTCCTCCCAGGGGGAGGCACCGACATCGCTCGAAGGGCATATCGTCAAGTCACCGATGGTTGGCACTTTTTACCGATCGGGTTCCCCCGGCGCAAAACCCTTCGTCGAGGTTGGAGATACGGTCAAAGCGGGACAGCCCATCTGCATCATCGAGGCGATGAAGCTGATGAACGAGATCGAAGCCGACAAGGACGGTGTGATCAAGGCGATCATGGTCGAGAACGGTCAGCCGGTCGAGTACGGCGAATCCCTGATGATGATCGGCTAGCGTAGCGGGCAGGGGAATCCCCAGGGCCCGTCAAATCATGTTCGAGAAAATTCTGATTGCCAATCGCGGAGAAATAGCCCTGCGCATTCAGCGCGCGTGCCGAGACATGGGCATCAAAACCGTAGTAGTGCATTCCGAAGCCGACAGCGAGGCCAAGTACGTGAAGCTCGCGGACGAATCAGTTTGCATCGGGCCTGCGGCTTCCAGCGCGAGCTATCTCAATATACCGGCCATCATCAGCGCGGCGGAGGTGACCGATGCCGAGGCGATTCATCCGGGCTACGGATTTCTCGCCGAAAACGCGGACTTTGCCGAACGCGTGGACAAGAGCGGCTTCATTTTCATCGGCCCTCAAGCGGAGACCATCCGGCTGATGGGCGACAAGGTAAACGCAAAGCAAATCATGGAGAAGGCCGGAGTGCCGTGCGTCCCCGGTTCGGACGGACCCCTGCCCGATGCCCCGGAGGAGGCGCTCAAGATAGCCAGAAAAATCGGTTACCCGGTCATCGTAAAGGCTGCGGGTGGGGGCGGCGGCCGAGGCATGCGTGTCGTGCACACGGAAGCCGCGCTCAAGAGTGCAATAAGCGTCACGCGGGCGGAAGCCGGGGCGGCCTTCGGCAACGCCACGGTCTATCTCGAAAAATACCTCGAGAACCCGAGACACATCGAGGTGCAGGTGCTCGCCGACAGCCACAAGAATGTGGTCCATCTCGGCGAGCGCGATTGCTCCATGCAGCGACGGCACCAGAAAATCATGGAGGAGGCCCTGGCACCCGAGCTTACGTCGAAGCAGCGCACGCGCATCGGCGAGCGCTGCATCGAGGCCTGCCGCAAGATCGGCTACCGCGGAGCCGGCACGTTCGAGTATCTCTACGAAGAAGGTGAGTTCTACTTCATCGAAATGAACACGCGCATCCAGGTCGAACATCCCGTGACCGAAATGATCACGGGTGTCGACATCGTCCAGGAGCAGATCCGCGTCGCCGCAGGCGAGAGGCTGTCCGTCCGTCAGAAAGACATCGACTTCCGCGGCCACGCGATAGAGTGCCGCATCAATGCCGAGGATCCGTTCCGTTTCACTCCGTCGCCCGGGCGCATTACGTCTTATCACCCTCCGGGGGGGCCCGGCATCCGGGTCGATACGCATATTTACCAGGGCTACACCGTGCCGCCCAACTATGACTCGTTGATCGGCAAAGTCATCGCCTATGGGGAGAACCGCGACCAGGCGATCCGGCGTATGCGCATCGCGTTGTCCGAAATGGCAATCGAAGGCATCCAGACCAATATCCCGCTGCATCAGGAACTCTTGCTCGACAACCGCGTCATCAAGGGAGGGGTGAACATCCACTACCTCGAGCAGAAGCTCGCCCAACAAAAGAAACGCGATGCCGCAAGGTAGAGGGTCGAACGCGTGACGTTCACCGCGCTCGTCCTGGTTGTTGAGGCAGAGGAGCTTGACCCCCTCTCCGATGCGCTGCTCGATGCGGGTGCGCTATCAGTAAGTTGTGAGGACGCTAGATCGGAGCCTGCACCGGACGCACCACACTTTGATGGTTCTGGCGAGTCTGTGTCCTGGGCCCGGGTGAAGCTCACCGCGCTGTGCAAAGTCCGGCCCGACCCCGAACAATTGCTCCTGCGCGCGTGCAAACTAGCGGGTATCCCCGTACCGGTTCACGAGCTGCGCAGCGTTCCCGACGAGGATTGGGTCGCGAAATCGAGGGAACAATTTGGCCCGATCCGAGTTTCGGCGCAGCTGTGGATCGTGCCGACCTGGCTCGCACCACCAGAGCCCGATGCGCTCAACCTCGTACTCGATCCTGGGCTCGCGTTCGGTACCGGCGCCCATCCGAGCACGCGCCTGTGCCTGCAATGGCTCGAGCGCAGCATCGCCGGCGGGGAAACGGTTCTCGACTACGGCTGCGGTTCCGGTATATTGACGATCGCTGCCCTAAAGCTGGGCGCGCGCCACGTGGTCGGCGTGGACATCGATCCCGACGCCGTACGGACGGCCCGAGCCAACGCCCGGCGCAACGATGTTGCCGGCGAATTCCTCGAAGGTTGCACGCCGCTTACGTTCACCGCAGATGTCGTGATCGCCAACATCCTCGCCAATCCGTTGAAGGTGCTCGCTCCGATGCTCGCATCACGATGCCGGCGCGGCGGACAGATTGCGCTCTCGGGAATTCTGTCGGACCAAGCAAGCGAAGTCGAGAGCTGCTACTCACCCTGGATCGCGTTCGCGCCGCCCGCCGAGGCGGAGGGCTGGGTGTGCCTCTCGGGGGTAAGACTGTGAGCATGATCACGCGTTGCCCGACTTGCGCGACGGCGTTTCGCGTAACCGAGCCACAGCTTCGTGCGCGCGCGGGCCAAGTCCGCTGCGGGCGGTGCGGAGGTCTTTTCGATGCGCTTTCCGCGTTGAGCCCGGATCCGGCTAGCCGCCCCGGCCGGGAGGACGCACAGGCTCCTCCGATCTCAGCCAGCATGGCGGTCCTGCTCGACACCGACAGGGATGTGTCGTTTGACTTCGGTCCGCAGTCGCGGCCGCGCCCGAGCCGGCTGTGGTGGGTCGCGAGCGGGTTTCTATTGCTCGCCCTCGTCGTGCAAGGCGGCTATCTGTACCGGGGCGAGATCGCAGTGCTCCTTCCCGAAGCAAAGCCCCTCGTCCAGCGCATCTGTGCCGAGTTCGGGTGCGATGTGCCGCTACCGCGCCGCGCGGAGTTGCTGAGTATTGAGTCTTCCGACCTTCAGGCGGACATCGCTCATCCCAGCGTGATGGTCCTTACGGCTACGCTTCGGAACCGCGCCGGCTTCATCCAAGCGTTCCCAGCTTTGGAGCTGAGCCTCACCAGTACCCAGGGCGAGACCGTCGCGCGGCGCGTATTGACACCCAAGGACTACGTACCCCAGAGCACACGTTCGGAGCCCGGGTTCGCTGCCGGAAGCGAGCTGCAGATTCGGGTCTACATCGAAGCTGCGGCGCTCAAACCCATCGGCTATCGGCTCTACTTGTTCTACTTGTAGAAACCCATGCGCATTCTGATCTGCGGCTCGATCGCGTACGACAACATCATGGTATTCCGAGGCCGTTTCCGGGAGCACATCCTTCCCGAACAGATCCACATATTGAACGTGGCATTCCTCGTTCCCGAGCTGCGGCGCGAGTTCGGAGGTTGCGCGGGCAACATCGCCTATAACCTGAGGCTCCTGGGTTCTGACCCGCTGGTCATGGCTACGGTAGGAGACGATTCCCTGCTCTATTTTGAGCGGCTCGAACGGCTCGGCATCAAGCTGGATTTCGTGCGCCAGGTGCCCGATACCCTCACCGCGCAGGCATTTATTACAACCGATCTCGAAGACAACCAGATCACTGCCTTTCATCCCGGGGCGATGAATCACTCGCATCTGAACAATATCACTGGAGAGTTGGATGTGGGCCTCGCGATCATCGCACCCGACGGACGCGAGGGCATGCTGCAGCACGCGCGCGAGCTTGCCGGACTCGGTATTCCGTTCATGTTCGACCCCGGCCAGGGATTGCCCATGTTCTCCGGTGAGGAGCTGCTCGCTTTCGTGGAACAGGCGAGCTACGTGGCCGTCAACGACTACGAAGGCCGGATGCTCGAGGAGCGGACCGGCCGCAAGCTCGAGGGAATGGCACAAGAGCTCAAGGCACTCGTTCTCACCCGTGGCGCAGAGGGGTCTATCATCTACGCCGACAGCCAACGGATCGAGATTCCCTGCGTCAGGGCAGCGGAAGTGGTCGATCCCACCGGTTGTGGTGATGCGTATCGCGCCGGTCTTCTTTACGGCCTTGCAGCGGGTTTCGACTGGCTGAAGACCGGAAGGCTCGCCGCGTTGATGGGTGCAGTCAAGATCGCATCGCGTGGTGGCCAGAATCATTCCCCGACCCTCGATGAGATCAAGGACCTGTTCCGCCGAAATTTCGGGTCCGATCTTTGAAGGCGGCAAACCGCACTCCGGTCGTGCTGCGCCTGCTTCGCCTGACAAGGCTCGTGCTCCATCTGCTGCGCGGCCTCGCCATCGCGTGGCTGCTCTACCCGAAACTTTCCGAAGAAGAAAGACAAGTGGAAAAGCGCCGTTGGTCGCGCACGCTGCTCTCTATCCTTGCCGTGTCCGTGCGCGAAAGGAATGCCCCGAAGGAGCTTCCCGATCGCTGCATGCTGGTCCTCAATCACATCTCCTGGGTCGACATCTTCGTCGTCGACGCCAGATTCCCCGCCACTTTCATAGCCAAATCGGAAATCCGCAACTGGCCGATGGTAGGTTGGTTGAGCACGCTGGTCGGCACGCTGTACATCGAGCGCGGCAAGCGCTCCGAGGTGCGACGCGCCCGCCAGATAATCGCCGCTGAGATCGAGCGCGGCACTCTGATTGCGGTTTTTCCAGAGGGAATCACAACTTTCGGGCGGAGCCTGGAGCGCTTCCACTCTGCGCTATTCCAGCCGGCAATCGATGCGGGGGCCACGTTGCAGCCGGTGGCGCTGCGCTATCTCGATTCCGCCGGCCGGCACACGGATGCCGCCGGCTATGTCGGGGACACCTCGCTCCTCGAAACGATCTGGACCATCGTCTCGACGCGTCACATGGTCGCGGAGTTCAATCTTCTCGCGCCGATTTCCGTACGGTCACAGACGCGGCGCTCGCTCGCAGAAAGGGCCGAGGCCGCTATCGCCGGCGCCTTGGGCGTGCCCGCCCCGAACGCAGCTTCACGCGCGCAGCATCGGTGAGGCAAGGTACCTGGTACAAACGCCGATCGTCCAGGCGAACCGCACTGAGCTTCCCGCCCCAGACGCAACCGGAGTCGAGGGCGAGGAGATTGGGCGCAATGCGCAAGCCGAGCGCCGACCAGTGCCCGCATACCAAGGTGTGATCAACGCTTTTCCTGCCCGGCACCTCGAACCACGGAAGGTAGCCGGGGGGAGCTTCGGCCGTCTCGCCTTTCGTGCGGAACTCCATTACGCCTTCAGGAGTGCAAAAACGCAGACGGGTCATCGCGTTGACGATGACCCGCAGCCGGTCGATCCCGCGCAACTCGTCGTTCCAGCGATCCGGGAGCGAGCCGTAAAGTTGCGCGAGAAATTCCTTGTGCCGGGGTCCGCGCAGTTCCGTCTCGACTTCTCCGGCGAGTGCTTTCGCCGTGGCGATGTCCCATTGCGGCAGGAGCCCGGCGTGGACCAGAGCGTAGCCTGCCGCCACGTGCGCCATCGGCCGGTTTCGCAGCCAGTCGAGCAAGCCGTCGCGGTCGGGCGCGGCGATCACGTCTCCAAGAGTATCGTCTTCGCGAGCCTTGACGGAGCCCTGAGCGAGCGCCAGCAGATGCAGATCATGGTTGCCGAGCACGGTCACCGCGCCATCACCCAGATCACGCACGAAGCGCAGCGTGGCGAGCGAGGCCGGGCCCCGGTTGACGAGATCGCCCACGAACCACAAGCGATCTGTCGCACGATCGAACCCGAATGCGCCAAGCAGAGCCTGCAGCTCTTCGAAACTGCCCTGAACATCGCCGATCGCGTAGGTAGCCATAGCAGTGAGCGCTCCGAGAAGGAGCCGTCAAGACCGCGCCTCGAACCGATGTAATAGAATGGCGCCGCTCAACCTTTTATCGAACCGATCATGGCTGAGAAGTTTTCCAAATCGCTCTTTGGCAACCTAAAAAAGATGTTGCGTCGGGCCCCCGAGAAGCCCTCCGGGCCAGCTCCGAGGAAGCCCTCTGCTTCGAAGGAGGGTGCCCGGAAGCATGCGGCTTCGCCGTCTTCCGCGGCCCCAGCCCCCGATCAAGGGGGCGCCCCGGAAACCCCGGAAGCGAAGTCGGACAAGAAAAAACCCAAGAATCAACCCTGGTACCGGCACCGCCAGCGCTGGTAGCTAACGTCTCAAACGGCCTCGAAGGCCTTGTCCTTGAGCGAAGCAGCGAATCCGTAGAAGACCTCGTGCACCTTGCCCCAGTTCTTCAGCGCCTTCATTCGACCCAGCCAGCGGTTGACGTTCGGATACGCCGAGTAATTGCAACGCAGGATCTCGCCGAGAGCGACGAACGGACTGCCGAAATAATCTGCGATCGTGATCTGCTCGCCGCATAGATATTTCTTCTTCGTCCCGAGCAGGTTTTCATCGAGGATTTTCAGCCACCCTTGCGCCTTTTCCTTGCCCCAGGCGATCGTGCCCGCGTGCGCCTCGTCGCTGCGCCGCTTGTGGTTCGGGAAGATCTGCGGGTAGACCAGCCCGTAGGCGAACTCGCGGCAGACCTGCGTATTGATCCAGTCCATCATTTCGTTCACCTTCGCCCGTGAGTGCAGCTCTTTCGGATAGGCCGAAGAGCCGGTTTTCTCCGCGAGGTACTTGAGAATCGCCGAACTCTCGGTCAAACGGAAATCCCCGTCCTCCAGCACGGGCACCATGCGGTTCGGGTTGATCGCCACATACTCCGGCTGATGGTGCTCGCCCTTCATCAGGTCGACCACACGCAACTCGCACTTGATGTCGTTCTCGGCGATGAACAGCCATACGGGGCGGCTGGTCGTGGATACGGGGTGATAGTAGAGTTTCATGCCGGTTTCTCCTTGCAAACGGTGGGGCGCTACGGGGAAGCTCGTAATCATACCTAAGCCGCAGGATGCGGGTAGCATCCCCTAGATCAGGCGAACAATGCCGCGGAAGACATCGAAAACGCACTCTGCAGACGCCATCGACTGGCCCGCGGCTATCCACAGCGCGCTCAAGTCGCAGCGCGTGCGGCAGGTGTCTTATGTCCCCGATGCAGGTCACAAGCGCCTGATCGAGCTCTGCCATGCAGACAAGGGCATGACGGCCGTGCCGCTCACGACCGAGGAGGAAGGCATCGGCCTCGCGGCAGGCGCCTGGCTTGGCGGAGAGCGCGCGGCGCTTCTCATGCAGTCGAGCGGGGTAGGCAATTGCGCGAACGTGCTCACCCTCGCCGCGACCTGCGGTTTTCCGCTGCTGATGCTGGTCACCATGCGCGGCGAGACGGGCGAACGCAATCCCTGGCAGGTTCCCATGGGTCAGGCGACGCCGGAAGCGTTGCGCCTCGCCGGCGTGTGCACGTTGCGCCTGGAGCGCGCCGAAGACGCGAGCGCGGTTGCAAATACCGCGGCGAAGGTCGCTTTCGAAGAACAAAGCGCAGTGGCACTCCTCATCTCGCAGCAGCTGATCGGCGTGAAATCCTTCGAGGAAAAGCGGTGAATGCGCTCAATCGGCGCGATGTCGTGGCGTCGCTCCTGGAGCGGCGCGACGGGTTGCTGGTCGTCGCTGGACTGGGAACCCCTGCCTGGGATTGCACCGCCGCCGGCGATCATCCGCTCACCTTTCCGCTGTGGGGCGCAATGGGGTCGGCGTGCATGATCGGCCTGGGCCTTGCGCTCGCGCAGCCCAAACGCCGCGTGCTCGTCGTCACCGGTGACGGCGAGATACTGATGGGCTTGGGGAGCCTCGCCACCATCGGTGCGCAGCGTCCGGGCAACCTCTCCGTCGTAGTGCTCGACAACGAGCGCTACGGGGAAACCGGCATGCAGAAAACGCATACTGCTTACGGAATCGATCTCGCGGGAGTCGCTTGCGCGTGCGGGTTTGCCGACTCCCGCCTCGTCCGCACGAACGCCGGGATTGCGGCCGTGCGCTCGGGCGTCTACCGGGGCAGAGGTCCGCTCTTCTTTCAGATAAAAATAAGACCTGATGCTCTACCGCTCGTCCTTCCGCCGCGGGACGGCGCCCATCTCAAGCATCGTTTCCGCGAGGCGCTGCTCGGGGAGAAGGCCGCCGCGCAGTGACGGCGGCACGCCCGACTTTCACTGTTCCATTGCGCTCGCGGCAAACGCCTCCTCGAGCGCGACCGGCCGCGGAGTAAGCCCCTGCTCGTGCGAGTAGCTCGCCGCGGTTTCGAGCACCTTGCGGTTGGCTTTGATGCCGTGCCGCACGAGCTGCACGCTCAGCGCCTCTTTCGCTTCCCCGGACAGCAGCCCCGCGGCGCAATGATACTCGGCATGCTCCAGGCGTTCGCGGTTCGCGATCTCATTGGCGCGCTCGAACGCCTTGTAGAGATTCAGGACGATCCAGGGGTGCTTTTCGACGATCTCCTTCCGGATCACCATTCCATGGTTGATGGGGAAGATGCCGCTCTTGCGGTAGTAGCGGATGCCTTCGGCGAGCGGATCGGGAAAAAGCGGCTTGATCGCCGGATGATTCCACAGGTCCGCGGTACTCCGGTCGACGAGATTGGGATTCACGATGTAATGGATCGCCGCCTCGAGCTCTCCGGAGAGCATCATCGATCCGATGTTTTTCTCCGGCGGGATCTGGTTGATCGTCACCCCGGGCGGCGGCGAGAAGCCGATCGCGCCGCGGTGGCTGTGCGAAGGAGGGCGCTCCATCCAGAACTGCATGTCCTTCGGCGCAACGCCGAACTCGTGCTCGAGTACGCCCCGCGTCCAGAGCGCTGCGGTCTGCTGGTATTCGGGCACGCCGACACGCCGTCCCTTCAGGTCGCCGGGCCGATGGATTCCGGAATCCCTTCTCACCAGGATCTCGGCATGGAAAAACTTTCTCGTCGTAAAAATCGGAAGACCGGCCCAGCGGTCGTCGCCCTTCGACCTTGCCATGATCAGCGAGGAAAACGACATCTCGGAGACGTCGAAATCGGCGAAGCGCAACTGCCGCCAGAAGAGTTCCGACGGATGCACGGAGCTCGGTATGAGCGTGATCCCGTCCGGCTTCACCCTGCCGTCGAAAATCGGCCAGGTTCTTGGATTCGAAGCCATCGCGATGCTGATGGGAATGTTCATGGCCGTCCTCGACTGCGAGAGTGTACCGGGAAATTATCGCGCGGGAGCTGACACGAAGCCGGGCTCTGCCATAGAATGAAGGGCGAGATTTCGCGGGAAATCCCATGGCGGACCTGAGCAACTGGGCGTTTCCGCCCGAGATGCAGCCCAATGCCGAGGAGTTGCGCTTCGACCTGGAGGCGGCGCTCGACTCGATGGTGCTCTTGCGTTCCGAGGTTCCGGAGGACGCCTTCACCGCCGGGATCCTCGGTACCGAGCGGATCGGCAACGGTGTGGTCATTCGCGACGATGGACTCGTGTTGACGATCGGCTATCTGATCACCGAAGCGACGACCATCTGGCTGAACACGAACAAGGGTGCGGCGGTCGCGGGTCATCCGCTTGCCTATGATCAGGCGACCGGCTTCGGATTGGTGCAGCCCCTGGGCAAGCTGGCCGCGCCGACGCTCTCGCGGGGTACTGCGGCTTCTTGCCGCGTCGGCGACGACGTCGTCGTCGCCGGTCACGGCGGCCGCAAGCATGCGCTCAAGGCCAAGCTCATCGCGAGGCGGGAGTTCGCCGGCTACTGGGAGTACGTATTGGATGATGCGCTCTTCACCACGCCGGCGCATCCCCACTGGAGCGGCGCAGCCCTGATCAGCGCGGGCGGGCGGCTGCTCGGGATAGGCTCGCTGATGGTTCAGGAAGAATTGGGCGGCCGCACGGTGCAGGGAAACATGATCGTACCGATCGACTTGCTCGAGCCGATCCTCGAGGACCTGCTGAAGCTCGGCCGAGCGCGGCGCCCCGCCCGCCCCTGGCTCGGCCTCTATGCGACCGAAGTCAAAGGACATGTCGTGGTTTCGGGGCTCGCGGGCGGCGGGCCCGCAGAACGCGCCGGTGTGCAGGTGGGCGACATCGTGATCGAGGTCGCGAGCGGACGGGTCAGCGGGCTTGCCGACCTGTTCCGGAAAATCTGGAGCACCGGCTCCGCGGGGGTCGAAGTCCCGATGACCCTGGTGCGCGAGGGCTCCGTATCCCGCGTTCGCGTGCCCTCGGCCGACCGTCAGGATCTTCTCAAGAAGCCTTCCTTGCACTGACCTTAGCAACCTCGATCCTTGGAATCGGTCCAACGATCAGTGCGCGGTCGGCCCGGCCAAGCTCGCGTGCAGGAAATGGAGCATCGTGCGATGGAGAACCGACAGCATGATCTGATGCGCAAGCAGATGATCGCCGAGATCGTGGCCGATGCGGTATTCCTCACGGCTCAGCTCGGCAAGTCCGCGTTCGCCCCCCGGGTGATCGAGGCGATGGGCAAGATTCCTCGCCACGAATTCGTGCCTTTGGAACTGCAATCCTATGCCTATCTCAACTCGCCGCTGCCGGTCGGCTACGGCAAGACCATCTCGCAGCCGTTCATCGTCGCGCTGATGACCGATCTGCTCGAGCTGCAGCCGGGGGACGTGACGCTGGAGGTCGGCGCCGGCGTCGGCTACCAGGCCGCGATCCTCTCGGAACTGGTGAACAAGGTCTACAGCATCGAGCTCATCGAGGAGCTCGCGCTGGACACCCGGAAAAGGCTGAGAAACCTCGGTTATCGCAACGTCGAGGTCGGTATCGGCAACGGTTACTACGGATGGAGCGAACACGCGCCTTTCGACAAGATCGTAGTCACGGCCGCTCCCGACTTGATTCCGCCACCGCTCCTCGCGCAACTCAAGCCCGGCGGCAAGATGGTGATCCCCACCGGGATTCCCGACAAGCAGCAGTTGATACTGGTGGAGAAATCCGGGGAGGGCAAGCTCGCCACCCGGGAGGTGCTGCCGGTGCGCTTCTCCGAGCTCGACGAAGGCGACGATTTCGCCGGCGCGGCCTGATATTCGCGTCTCCTTAGGCTACTTCTTGCGCGGCGCAAGGCCGTTGTAGACGATCTCGACGAAGACCTCGGGTTTTCTGAACTTGCCCCATTCCTCGTCGAATTCGCGCGTGGGTTTGGCGTCGATCACCTGCTGCAGCGTCTTGCCCGATTTGGCCATGGGCTCGACCTTCGAGATGACCGTCGCGATCATCTTGCGGTAGGCGAGCACGTCCTTCTTTCCGGAAATTCCGCCGTGACCCGGAATCACCTTGGTCTTGTCGTCGATCATGGGCAGCATCTGGTCGACCGCGCGCAGAATGCCTTTCACCGAGCCGCCGCTCTCGACGTCGATGAAGGGATAGCGGTAGGCGGCGAAGACATCGCCCGTATGGATCACGTTCGCCTTGGTGAAGCGCACGAACGAGTCGCCGTCGGTGTGCGCGGGCGGCAAATGGATCGACGTGACGTCGTCGCCGTTCAGATGAAAGGTTGCCGCCTGGCTGAAGCTGACGGTGGGCAAGGCTGCCTTCGGGTAGGGCGCGTAATTCTGCTTGAGCAGCTGGATGGCCCCGCCGACTGACATCCTTTTGTAGACGTTGTCGTGCGCGATGATGACGACGCCGGCCTTGCCCAGATTCTCGTTGCCCCCGACATGATCTCCGTGCCAGTGCGTGTTCATCAGAAAGCGGACCGGCTTGTCGGAGATGGCCTTCACCGCGGCCAGGATCTTGGGCGTGAGCGGCGCGAACTGGTCGTCGATCAGGAACACGCCGTCCTCGCCCGCCGAAACGCCGATGTTGCCGCCTTCGCCTTCCAGCATGTAGAGGCCGTCGGCCACCTGGGTGGTCTTGATTTGCACCGCGTCGAAATTGCGCTGCTGCGCCCAGGCCGCGGAGCTGAGCGCCGCAATTGCCAGTGCAACCAGTATTTTTTTCACGCTGCCTCCTTTTCGTCGTCCCAAGCCTTGTCCGGAAGCGGCAGCCCGGCGAGGTCCGCCGCGCCGAGCCTTCGATCCGGTTCGATATTCAATGTTTCGAGAATCAGCATCAGCTGGCGCGTGTGCTGCGCCGGATGCCAGGCCGTGCGCTCAAGCACCACGTGCAGTGGGTGCTTGCCGAAGTAGGTGTCCATCACGCGCGAGCAGCTGCGGTCCGGATAGGTTTTCCACCATGCCTGCAGCCGCGCGAGGACGCTCTCGCCGAAGCGCGCGATGTCCTCGCCCGAGCGAAGCGCCGGCGCTTCCTTCATGATCCGCTCGTAGGTCAGCTCGCGGCCGTCCTGCATCGATTCGAGAAATCCCTCGACGATCCGGAACACGTGGTGGCACAGCACGCGGATCGGCCGGTTGCGGTTGCGAAAGGGCTTGTCGAGCCACTCCGCCGGAATCTGCCGGATGTAGCGGCAGGCGGCGGGGAGCACGAGCTCGAGCTTCTTCACCAGCTCGTCCGGGCTCAGCCGTTCCTGTACCTGCACCTTCAGGTCGAGGAATTTGATGACGTCGCCGAGCGCCTGCGCGAACACGAACCGGTCGCCGCGCGCGACGACCGGGACGCTGCGCGCGCCGAGCTTGCGCAGCTCCTCCATCCCGGCCGGATTGCCGTGCACGTTGATCGACTCGTACTCCACGCCGCTCTTGGTGAGGAACTCCTTGGTTCGCAAGCAGCTCGTGCACCCGGGTTGCCAGAAGACCTTGACTCTTTCGGCTGAAAGCATGACGGAACTCTCCATTCGGACCCGCGGGATGACCCCCGCCCACGGTAAACAACAGGATAACCCGCATATTCCGACAAATCCACAGGCGCCGGTATGCGAAAATCGCGTCCTCGGTTTCGCCGGAGGGGGCAAATGGTCCGACGATGGATTCTCGTCTTGGCGACTGCAGCGGCCGCAGGCGCCGGCGCGCAGGATTTCCCGAGCCGGCCCGTCAGGATCGTCGTTCCCTGGCCGCCGAGCGGCAACGTAGACATCACGGCACGCACCGTCGCCCCGGCTTTCTCGGAAGCTCTCGGCCAGCAGGTCATCGTCGAGAATCTCAGCGGCGCTGGTGGACGGATCGGCACCGCGGCGGTGGCAAAGGCCAGCGCCGACGGGTACACGCTCCTGCTCGGGTCGAGCGGCACCATCACCTCGGGCCCCGCCGTGTTCAAGAGCATCAGCTACGATCCCCTGAAGGATTTCGTCGCGATCGGCCCGATCCAATCGGTGCCCATCGTGCTCACGGCGGCCCCCAAGACACCGGTGTCGAGCTACAAGGAATTCGTCGCTCTTGCGAACGCGAAGCCGGGGCAGGTGAGCATCGCCTCCGCGGGCAGCGGATCGTCCAATCATCTTGCGATCGAGCTCCTGATGCGCCAGGCGAATCTCAAGCTTCTCCACATTCCCTACAAAGGCAGCGGCCCGGCGATCATCGATCTCCTCGGCAGCCAGGTCGAATCCATGATGGACCAGCTGACCGCGTCGTTGGAGCACATACGAAGCGGGCGCCTGAAGGCGCTCGCGGTCAGCTCGAAAACGCGCTCCGCGCTGCTGCCGAACGTTCCGACGCTCGATGAGCTGGGGGTCAAAGGCTACGAGGCGAGCACGTTCACCGGCCTGTTCGCGCCATCCGGAGTCACCGGGACCGCCGCGGACAAGCTCTACGCCGCGTTGCGCCGCGCGCTCTCCAGCGAAACTGTGCGAGAGCGCTATCGATCGATGGGGGTGGACATCCTGGACATGAGCCGCGCCGAATTCACCGCCTATGTTCGCGCCGATTTCGAGAAGTGGCGGACCATCGCGCGCGAAGGCAACATCGTGGTGGAATGAGTGCGGCGGCGCACGCCCCGTTTCCCTCTCTTGTCTGCATTGGCCGCGCTGGCCGCGTGTGCGGCCGCGGGCTCCGCGGAGCTGGCCACGGTTCGCGTCAGCAGCTTCCCCAACGCCAAGGCGCTCCCCCTGCACGCAGGCGTTGAACGAGGCATCTTCGCGAGGCACGGCCTCGCCCTGCGGCTTTCCTTTACCGAAAACTCCACCCGGCAGCGCGAAGGGCTTGCGGCCGGTGAATTCGACCTCGTGCACGCCGCCGTGGACAACGCCGTCGCCATGGTCGAAACGGCGAAGAAGGACGTGCTGATCGTCACGGGCGGCGACAGCGGCATGAACGAGTTTTTCGTCCAGGCCGACGTCCGTTCGTTCGCCGACCTGCGGGGACGCAAGCTCGTGGTCGACGCACCGAACACGGCGTACGCGATCCAGGCGAAGAAAATCCTGCTCAAGCACGGCTTGAAGGACGGCAGGGACTATACGGTGGTGCCGGTGGGACGCGGCGAGCTGCGCCTGAAAGCGATGGCCGAGAACAGCGACTACGCCGCCGCGATACTCAATCTTCCGTTCACCATCCAAGCCGAGCAACTGGGCATGAAGAGCCTGGGAAATACCGTGGACATCCTCGGGCCCTATCAGGCGAACGGCGCCTTTGCGCTGCGCGACTGGGTCGAGTCGAACGGCCCGCTGCTCGAGCGCTACATCGCCGCCTATGTCGAGTCGCTTCGCTGGGTACGGCGGCCGGAGAACCGCGCCGAGTGCGCGGCGATTCTCATGGACAAGCTGAAAATTCCACGCGAGGTCGCGGAGCGCACCTACCGGCTGCTCGTCGATCCGGTCCGCGGCTTCACGCCGGACGCGCAGTTCGACATGGAAGGCTTCCGCAATCTCCTCGCGCTGCGCGCAGAGATCGAGGGCGGCGGAACCCCGCCGCCCGCCGAAAAATACCTCGACCTTTCGTACTACCGGCGGGCGATCGGCACGCTGGGCAATCGGTGACTCGCGTGGCGCAAATGCCGTGGGCGCTCGCTTTGTTTGCGGCGGCCGCCGCGGCGCAGGATCCGGGCCAGGCCTACCCGAGCGGGCCGCTGCGCATCGTGGTGCCGTTTCAGGCCGGTGGTTCGACGGACATGGTTGCACGCACCCTGGCGCAGAAGCTCAAGGACCGTTTCAATCAGCCGGTGGTGGTGGAGAACCGCGCCGGCGCGAACGGCACGATCGGCGCCGCGCTCGTGGCGAAATCGCCTCCGGACGGGCACACGATGCTGCTCGTCCAATCGGGCTTCGTGTCGAACCCGATCCTGATGAGGAACCTGCCTTACGATCAGGCGCGCGACCTGGCGCCGGTTTCCAGCCTCGCCTCGGGGCCCATGGTGCTGGTCGTGCATCCGTCCCTTCCGGCGAAATCGGTCAAGGAGCTGATCGCATTTGCCAAGTCGCGCCCGGGAGAGCTCAACTTCGGCTCGCCCGGCAGCGGCTCGCTCTCGGACCTTTGCGCGGAGCTGTTCGATGCGATGGCGGGCGTCAAGATGACCCACGTTCCCTACAAGGGGTCCGGCGGCGCCCTCGCCGACGTGCTCGCCGGGCGCGTGCCGGTGTACTACATGAACCTGGTGCTCGCGCTGCCTTACCTGAAGGACGAGAGGCTGCGGGCTTTGGGCGTGACGAGCTCACGGCGATCTGCGGTCACGCCGGAGCTGCCAACGATCGACGAGGCGGGCTTGCCGGGCTATGAGATGAGCACCTGGTACGGACTGTTCGTGCAGGGAGCGACTCCGCGCGGCGTGATCGCCAGACTTCAGGTAGAAGTCGCGCAAATCCTCGATCAGCCCGCGATGAAGGAGCGGATCGCGGCCGACGGCATGACGGTGGTCGCGAGCACCCCTGCGCGGTTCGCCGAGTTTCTCAAGCGCGAAACCGAGAAATACGCGCGCATCATGGAGGCCGCGGGAATCAAGGCGATCGACTAGCGGGTTGTGAAACGGTTCGTGGTGCCAGCAGCCGAACCAGCGCGTAGACAGACACCAGCGGGTCGATCAGATAATCCCAGAGGTTGCGCGATTCGTATGCGCTTGCGAGATACGCAAGCGCCGCAGCGATGACGATAAACGCGATGACATACAGCCTCGCCCACCACGCAGCCAGGGTGACGCACAACAAGACCGTCAGGAATTCGATCGATCCATAGCCTAGCGAATACGGATCAAACGGCGTCCACCCGAGCGCAAACGGGTACAAGAACACGGCGGCTAGTACCCATAGCCAACCGAGTGCGCGCCGATCCCGCTGTCCGATCACGGTTCTCCCGGTGAGCTGCGCGAGGCAAGCCGCGCCGGCCAGGACGAGTGTCGCCGCGCTCAAGTCTCCGGTGACGCCTCGGACGTACGCGGCGATCGAGAGGTCGCCGATCGGAACGAACACCGCGAGCGCCGCGGCGAGCATGACCGCGTAGCGGGCGCGCAGCGGCAGGCGCCGCAGCCGAATCGCGGTCGCGATGGCGGCGAGGCCGAGCAGCCCGCAGCCCAGAAGACCGGGGATGGCGTTCGCGGAGATCAAGACCTGCCCTCCAGCCAGGCGCGATTGAAACGCACGTGCTTGATGCGGGAACGACCCCAGGTGTAGAGCAGGTGAACATCGCCGGCCCGGTCCTGCATGATCCATGGATAGGAATATTCCCGGACAGGGGCCTGCGCCGATCCGGAATCGCCTTCGAGCCGGTGCACGACTCGCCAGGTGTTCCCGAAGTCCGTCGAGAGCGCGAGCGAGAGGTCCTCGCGATCTTCCTCGGCGTTGTTGAACACGAGCAACAACGGGCCGCCGGAAAGCAACACGCTTCCGATTGCCGCGTTCGGGTTCGGTAATGCCGTCTTGGCGGACGGACTCCAGTGAACGCCGCCATCCGCGGTTCGCACGATCAGGATCCGGTTCGGGGGATCCCCGGAATAGCGCATGAAGCCCACCGCTTCCTTTTCCGATCGCGGCACGATCACCGGCTGCAACGACGACTTCCCCCAGGACAGGCGGGTCTTCCCGATCGCATGGCCCTCGGCGTCCAAGCGCAGGAGCTCGCCGAACTTGCCCAGGAACTCGTGGTACACGGGCAGGCCGACATCGCCGTCGGAAAACAGGAGCGGCGCGCCTTTCACCAGCGTGCTGATATTGAAAAACGGCGATGTAATCAGGCGCCGGGGCGGACTCCAGTTCTCGCCTTCGTCTTCCGAGACCATCAGGTTCACGGCGCTCCCGGCCCAGCCGCCGACCGACACGCTGACGAAATACAGGCACAGGCGTCCCTTCGCGTCGCGGCCGACCACGGGATTGCCCAACTTGCGCAGGGTGCGTTGAAGATGCCTTTGCGCGAATTCGCGGGTGACGACGGCGCGCTCGGGGCTCCAGTCCTTTTGCCGAAGAGAGTAGACGGAGCTGTACAGGGCGACATCGGACGCGCCTTCGCGGCTGCCTCCATACCAGAACGCCCTCAGCCTCCCGCCCGAGATTTCTGCGGCGGTGGCGCTGTGGACCGACGCCGCGCTGCTATTGGGGAGGAGCTGAGCTTCATATCGCGGTGTCGGCGCAGACGCGGCGAGCGTAGCGGCTTGCGGCGGCACAAACCCGGCGGGCGGGGGCGCCGTGAGCACGCGAACGTAGAGACCGCCAAATACCAAGGCCGCCGCGGCCAGCGACCCCCACCTCATCCATCCGGTTGCAACGGTGGGTCCCAAGGGTCAGCGCACCGGAGTGTGGGGTCGAGGAAGATTGTGGTAGAGCAGGTATTTCGAAGTCTCGTAGAGCGCCTCGTGCAGGCGGCGCAGCTCGGCGACCTTTTCCGGATAGCGCTCGTGAACGTCCACCGCAGCCTCCTTCGAGCGGTAACGGAATAGTCTCGCGACATCCGCGTCCAGGCGAAGATAGAACTCGTCGTCGAGCACTCCGGTGTGCTCGATCAGGGAAAAATGCGGATCCTTGGCGCCGAGGCCTAGCAGATCGCGCCCCAGCCCCGTATTGAGATAGGGAACGCCGAGCAGGCCCAAATACGTCGGCAGGGAATCGGGGAGGCTGGCGGTGAAGTCGATGCGCCGGCCCCCCTTGATCAGCGCCGGCGCGTAGATCACCAGCGGCACGTGAAAACCCGTGAGCCTGAGCTGCTCCCAAGGCGTCTGCACGGTGGAAGGATTGCCGTGATCCCCGTACATCACGAACACGGTGTTGCGAAAATACGGCGCCTTCCGCGCCTTCGCGAAGAAAGACTCGAGCGAGAAGTCGAGGTACCGCATGCCGTTGTAGGCCGCGAGGCTGTCGAAGCCGTTGTCATGGAGCGCCGCATCGTCCACTTGCCCGAGCTCGAACCCCCGATGATCGTCCGGGATCGTGAAAGGCCTGTGATTTCCCGCCGTCTGGACGAAGGCAAAGAACGGCTTTTTCTCCTTGCGGAGCACCTCGTCGGCTTTTTCGAACAGAACGACGTCCGATACGCCCCAGCCGTCCGCCTGCGGCGCGTCGTAGTCGCCTTCCTCGAATACGTGCAGGCCCGGGATGTTGTGCGTGAACAGGCCGCGAATGTTGCCCCAGGTCGCACTCCCGCCCAGAAAATAATATTTTTCGTACCCCTCGAGCGCGTTCACCAGCGTGTGCTGATTCACCACCAGCGGATTGCGCGAGGCGGTGGTCGCCCCGTTCACGTCCGGAATGCCGGTGATCATGGTGAACACCGATCGCGGCGTCGGAACCTCCGGCACGAAGAAGTTCGTGAACAGCAGGCCTTCTTTCGCGACCGAGTCGAAATACGGCGTCGCGTTGAGCCGGTTTCCGAAAACCCCCGCCTTGAACGCAGCGAACGATTCCAGGTGAATCACCACTAGGTTGTACTGGGCCGGAGGCTTGCGCGGCGGCGTGACATACCTCGCGAAATCGAGCTTCTCGGGGTCCGGGGTCTTGACTCCAAGCAGCGCAGCCGTGAACGCGTAGTGCTCGCGCACCTTGTCAGTGTCATACGGGAGATTACGATTTTCGGCCGTGTCCATAAGGAACAGGACGGGATTGAGAGCGAGCGCGGCCACGGCTTCGCTCGAGGAGAAATAAGCCTCGCTCCAGCGCAAAGGGTACCGCGACCACTTGCCGTAGATTCCCAGCGCATACAGCGCCGCGAGTGCGCCGATCGCGGCCCGCTTCGGCCACTTTCCCAGCGGCGGGCCGGCCGCTACGAGCATTCGGCGGGCCGCGCTACGCACGATCCACAAATAGGCGGACGTGAGCAGCGCGAGCCCCAGCACGCCAGACAGAACCGGATAAGTCTCCCACGCCACCCGCGCCGCCACGCTCACCGGCGTCAGATGATCGATCAGGCTCGCGTTGAGCCGCACCCGCGCGTAAGCGTAGTGTCCAAAATCGACGAAGTAGAGCAGCAGCACCATGCACTGCGCCAGGGCGAGATAAGCGAGCCACGCGATTCGCGCGGCGCGCCGGCGCGCGGGATCGAAAAGGGAGATCCAGCCGAGCAGCGCGAGCGGCAGGCAAACGAGAAGCGCGAGCCGCAGATCGAATTTGGATCCGAGGTAGAGGGCTTTGAGCAGGTCCGCCCACGACGCGTTCGCGAGCGCCTCGTGGAACGCCGCCCAGAAAATACCCCGGAACGCCGCGAAGACGACGAGGTTGATCGCGGTCAGGGCGAGCAGGAGGCGAGCGAGTCCCGGGAGCCGATTGAACATTTCCGCCGCCCTCAGGCGGCTTGAGCCGATGTCTCGAGCCGCGACTTGAACCGCAGGATCTGCTCGAGCGTGTTCTGCCCCGTCTGCTGCGGCGGCCACAGCTCCCACAGGTCCGATTGAGGCATGAGTTCCTTCAGGGCCCAGGACGCAGAGCGCGTGTGCCGGCTGTCCGCCCCCGACATGATCAGCGCCGGAACCTGGATCCGCATCAGCTCCTCGCCGCTTGCGCCCGAGGGCATGGTGTCGTTGAAGATCGCGTCCCGGCTGCGGGTGCAGGTATCGAGATACCGCTCCAGGTCCTGCTTCACGAGCTCGCGCGCGAACTCGGGATAGATCGCGGCGGGCGATCCCCACGGCCCGATCTCGGGATCGAGCCAGAAATTTTCGCCTTCCGGCGCGCGCTCGATCGCCGCTGCGAGGCCGTTCGCGCGCACGAAGTCCATGTGGCGCCGGAAAAACTCCCGCCCCTTCTGCATCCACAGGTACCCGCCTACCGGCCAGTGCAGCAGCAATCCCTTGCACGCCGAAGGGTGGCGCACCGCAAAGGCGAGCGCGAGCGATGCGCCCATGCAGCTGCCGAGGATAAACGCCTGTTTCGCGCCGGCGAGATCGAGGAGCCCCTTGGCCTCCTCGACGTACAAGTCCCAGCCCAGGGGCTCGACGCGGCCTCCCGAGAGTCCGCATTCGCGGCGGTCGTAGGCGATGCAGGTGAAGTGCCGCGACAGCGTCGCGAGTCCGTCCATCTGCCCGAAGGCCTCCTTGCCGCCGGCGGCGGTCCAGCGCGAGATCACGGAGCGCCAGCCGCCGGGCGCGAACATCAGCAGATGGGGGCCTTTGCCCTGTACGAGATAGTTGATCCTGATGCCGTTGATCGTTGCGAATGGCATGGCGTATCCTGTCCGGTATAGGGACGCGACCGGCGTCGCGGTGAGCTTGGGCCGGCGAAAATTATAAGAGAAGAGGTTCGTGTACGGCGATCTTTCATGGACCGACACGGCGGGAAGGCTGCTCATCGTGCTTTGCTTTCTCGCCACCGGGATTTGCAACCTGACGAAAGCGCGGATCAAGGACCACATCGAGCGCATGGCGGCGTTCCACACTCCGTTCCCTGCGGCCGTGTTCTGGATCGGAATCGCGCTGCAGTTCGCCGGCTGCGCGCTGCTGCTCGCCGGCTGGCACGCCGAAATCGGCGTCTATTGCCTGATCCTTTTCACCGTGATGGCGACTGCGATCTTCCACCGTTTCTGGAGCATGCCGGACCCGGCGAAGCGCAACCTCTCCCGGATCATCCTGCTCGGCAATACCGGCATTCTGGGCGGGCTGCTCCTGCTCCTCGAAAACGTGCGCTGACGGGCTTGCCCATGAGCGACGCAGGCATGACCCCCGGCAGCGAGCTTCAAGGAAAGGTGGCTCTCGTCACCGGCGGCGCAAGGAACATCGGCCGGGCGATCTCGCGTTCGCTCGCCGCAGGCGGCGCGACGGTGATGGTGAACGCCAACACCTCGCAAGGCGACGCCAAGAACACCGTGGCGATGATCAAGTCGAGCGGGGGCAAGGCCGCCTTCCACTTCGCCGACGTGACCGACCCCGACGCGGTCGCGAAGATGGTGGACGCGACGGTGAAGCAGTTCGGACGGCTCGACATTCTCGTCAACAACGCCGCGGTGAGGAGCGAGACGCACTTCGAGGACATCAAGCTCGAGGAATGGCACCGCGTGCTTGCGACCGTGCTCGACGGCGCGTTCCTGTGCACCCAGTCCTGCCTGCCGCACCTCATTCGCGTTCGCGGCGGGACGATCGTGAATATCGGCGGCCTCACGGCGCACAAGGGCGCAAGCAACCGCGCCCACGTCATCACGGCGAAAGCCGGGATTGCCGGCATGACGCGGGCGCTCGCGCTCGACCTCGCGCCGCGACGCATCACGGTCAACTGCGTGGTGCCGGGGACCATCGAGACCGTGCGCGGCCTGCCGGGCGCGCCGCTCAGGCCTCGCGACCGGCGCGGCCTGCCCCCGATCGGCCGCCGCGGCGAGCCCGAGGAAGTCGCGGCGGTCGTGCGCATGCTGTGCGGACCCGACGCGCGCTACATCACCGGCCAGACCGTCCACGTGAACGGCGGCGGCTTTATGCCTTGAGCGGAAGACGTTTTCGCCACCGCCCGCACGCGCCACAACTCACCGCAAGAGCTCAACACAGGGAGTCTCCAATGACCATGCTCCGGACGCTCGCACCCTTTCTGGCCGCCGCCATCGCGCTCGCCGCCGGCCCCACACAGGCCGAGATGAAGAACCAATGGGTCGAATACAGCCAGGGCGGCACCAAGCTCAAAGCCTACTTGGCCTACGACGACAAGGTGAGCGGCCGGCGGCCCGCCGTGCTGATGATTCACGCGCGCGAGGGCATGACGCCGAAAACGCAATCGCTTGCGGAGATCTGGGCCAAGCTCGGCTACGTCACGTTCGCGGCCGACATTTTCGGCTACGGCGAGGGCGTGCTGCCGAAGGATGTTCCGGAAATGCAGGCGCAGATCGCGATCTACGACAAGGACCGGGCGCTGATGCGCGCGCGGACCCAGGCGGCGTTCGATGTCCTTGTCAAGAACCCGATGGTCGACCCCTCCAGGATCGCGCTCATCGGCTACTGCTTCGGCGGCGGGGTCGGCGTCGAATTCGCGTCGACCGGCGCGCCGCTCGTCGCGAACGTCGCGATCCACGGCTCGTTCCGCGACCGCGCGCCCGGATGGGCGGCGAACGCGAAGGGCATGTTCCTGATCCTGCACGGCGCCGAGGATCCGGGCTTTCCGCTCACGACGGTCGACCGCCTGATCCAGGAGTTGCGTGCCGCGAAGGTCCCCTTCCAGTATGAGGTCTACAGCGGCACCGGCCACGGCTTTTCCACCCCGAAGAACAAGGCCGAGGAGCGCGCCAATGCGCAGTCGATCGGCGCGACAGCGCGAACGCTCAAGGAGCTGTTCGGTATCTGAGGTGTAGAGGGCGTGCCCGTTTGCAAGGAGACCCGTCATGAAACACCGCATCGACCCCGAAGGCAGACGCCTGCCGATCAAGCTCGACTCGACCTCCAACGGCGAGTTCGCGCCCGTGCCTCTGTGGCCGGCCAACCTCGAGGCCAACCGCCTGGCGCATGAATTCGCTTCTTCGTTCTCGAAGAAAACAAATCTCACCCGCCGCAGCTTCCTCGTTTCCACCTGCGGCGCGGCGAGCACGCTGCTCGCCTTCAACGCGGCGAACGCCGCGGCCGGCCGCTTGGGCGGCGCCTTCGAGATTTCCAAAGACGCGGCGCTCGACCCGCAGCTCGCGCGCGCGCAGGTCGGGCCGGCGAAGGACGAGTTCATATTCGACGTGCAGGGCCACTTTATCG
>Ga0209377_1000143_pt1 | contig 43026 bp, 42 predicted proteins | sample GraSoiAngelo_141_FD_185898 | JGI IMG/M metagenome (GOLD analysis project Ga0209377, IMG submission 185898) | Grasslands soil microbial communities from the Angelo Coastal Reserve, California, USA - 14_0929_12_40cm (SPAdes) (version 2) | ecosystem: Environmental > Terrestrial > Soil > Grasslands ...
GGTGGGGTTGGTGGTGGACGATGCGATCGTCGTGGTCGAGAACGTCGAGCGGCACGTGCGCGGGGGCAAGACGCGCATCCAGGCGGCGCTCGTCGGCGCCCGCGAGCTGGTCGGCCCCATCATCGCGATGACGATCACGCTCGCGGCGGTGTACACGCCGATCGGGTTCCAGGGCGGGCTGACCGGGTCGCTGTTCCTGGAGTTCGCGATCACCCTCGCCGCCGCGGTGGTGGTATCGGGCATCGTGGCAGTCACCCTCTCGCCGGTGATGAGCTCGCGCTTCGTGCACGAGCAGGGCCGGGAGGGCCGGCTCACGCGGCTGGTGCAGCGGGGCTTCGACGCGGTCCGCCGGCGCTACGAGCGGCTGCTCGACGGCGCCCTGGAGATGCGCTGGGCGATCGTCGCGGCCGCCGTGCTGGTGATGCTGGCGGCGGTGCCGCTGTACCAAAACTCGCGGCGGGAGCTGGCGCCGATCGAAGACCAGAGCCACATCAGCCTGTTCATGCAGGCCTCGCCCGACGCGTCGCTGGAAGCGACCAACAAGGCGTCGCTCCAGGTGGTGAAGGCCATCACGGCGTTCCCTGAAGCCAAGTTCATGTGGTCGCTCACGGCCTCGTGGGGCGGGTTCGGCGGGATGGTGGCGAAGAACTGGAAGGAGCGGGCTCGGACCACGGAGCAGATGTACGGCCAGGTCTACGGCGCGGTGTCGCAGGTTCCGGGACTGCAGGTGTTCCCCCGCCTCGACCCCCCGTTGCCGTCCCCCGGCCAGTACGACGTGGAACTGGTGCTCGCGAGCGACATTCCACCGGAGCAGATGCTGCAGACGGTGGGAGCCGTGTTGGGCGCCGGTTGGCAGAGCGGCAAGTTCCTGTACGTCGACACCGACCTGAAGATCGATCTGCCCGAAGCGCGGGTCGTGATCGACCGCGACCAGGTGGCCGACCTGGGGCTCGATCTGGCCGGCGTGGGGCGTGAGCTCGGCACGCTGCTGGGCGGCGGGTACGTCAACCGGTTCAATTATTACGACCGCAGCTACAAGGTGATCCCCCAGATCGGCGACGAGCGCCGGACCACGGTGGGGCCGCTGCTCGATCTCAAGATCAAGACACCGAGCGGTCGTCTCGTCCCGGTTTCGACCTTCACGCACATCGAGTCGAGCACCGCGCCGCGCACGCTGAATCGCTTCCAGCAGAGAAACGCGGTGCGGATCTTCGGCGGCGTGAAGCCCGGCGTCACCAAGGAAGAGGGCCTGCGCGTGCTGGAAACCGCCGCGACGGCCGCCGCCGGCCCCGGTGTCGGGCTCGACTACGCCGGCGAATCGCGGCAGATCCGCCTCGAAGGCGCGGCGCTCACCGTGACCCTCGGATTCGCCGTGATCCTGATCTATCTCGTGCTCGCGGCGCAGTTCAGGAGCTTCCGGGATCCGCTGATCGTGCTCGTGGGCTCAGTGCCGCTCGCAATCTCCGGAGCCCTGGTGTTCAGCTACCTCGATCTCACCACCATCAACATCTACTCCCAGGTGGGGCTGATCACGCTGGTGGGACTGATCGCGAAAAACGGCATCCTGATCGTGCAGTTCGCCAATACGCTCCAGTCGCAGGGGGTGGCGAAGCTGGCCGCGTTGCGTGAAGCATCGCTCACCCGGCTCCGGCCCGTGCTCATGACGTCGGCGGCCACGGTCTTCGGGCATCTCCCGCTGGTGTTCGCCACCGGGCCGGGGTCGGCAGCGCGTAACAGCATCGGGACGGTGCTGGTGGCGGGCATGACGGTGGGGACGGTCTTCACGCTGTTCGTCGTCCCGGTGTTCTACTCGCTCATCGCGGCCGAGCACCGTCCCGAGACGGAAGAAGCGACCAGCGAACGTCTTGTTCTCGAACCTGGCATGGTAGAGGAGGCGGCACATGCGTAGCGCAGTTCTCCTGGGGTTCCTTGCGCTCTACGGATGCGCGACGGCTCCGGGCTATCGATCATCCGCGGTACAGCCGCCGGCCTCGTTCCGGGGAACGACGGATTCCGATGGAACCGCCTCCGTCCGGTACGTGGCGACGACGGCGAGCCCGGCGCCCGGCGCGGCGGCCGACGCGACCGTCCCGGCCGGCCCCTCGTCGGACTACTGGGAGCGGCTGGGCGACACCACGCTGTTCCGCCTCATCAGCGAGGTGCTGCGCGCCAACCTGGATGTTCGGTCGGCGCGGGCGCGGGTGAGCGCTGCCCGCTCGGACCGGGTCCGCAGCGTGCTGGATCTGACGCCATCGGCGACGCTCGCGGCCGGCTACTCCCGGCAACGGCTGTCGACCGCGAGCTTCCCCGGCGCGTTCGGCGCGTTCCCTGACCAGAACGTGTGGGACGCCGGCCTAAATGCTTCCTGGGACCTGGACGTGTTCGGCGGCATCCGCCACACCGTCCAGGCGCGGGGCGCGCTAGCGGACGTGGCGCAGGAGGACTTGCGCGACGTGCAGGTGACCCTGACCGCGGAAGTGGCCCGCGCCTATTTCGAGCTGCGGGGAGCGCAGGAGCAGCTCCAAGTCGCTCGGCAGAACGCCGAGAACCAGCGGCGCACGTTCGACCTCACGCGGGAGCGCCTCGACGCGGGGCGCGGCAGCGCGTTCGATACCGAGCGGGCGCAGGCCCAGCTGAGCTCGACGCTGGCCTCGATTCCCGCCCGCGAGGCCCAGGTGGCCGCGTCCCAGTACCGCATCGGTACTCTCGTCGGCCGCTCGCCTACCGATGTTGCCCGGGAGCTCGAGCAGACCGCGCAGCTCCCGCCGCTGCCGGAGGTGACCTCGATCGGCACGCCGGACGCGGTGGTCCGCTACCGGCCCGACGTGGCCTCGGCCGAGCGGTTCGCCGCGGCGCAGGGAGCGCTGGTGGGAGCGGCCAAGGCGGTTACTTGCCGCGGCTCACCATCGGCGGAACGGCGGGCTATGCCGCGCCCGAATTCAATTCGGTGGGAGACCGGGGGACGCTGCGCTACGCCGTCGGGCCGGTGATCACGTGGCCGGGTCTCAACCTAGGGCGAGTGAAGGCGGAGGTGGACGCGGCGCAGGCACGGGAGGAAGCGGCCCGCGCGCAGTACGGTCGCGTCGTCCTTGCGGCGATGGAAGACATGGAGACGAGCCTTGCCCGGTATCGCGCCGCGCGCCTCCAGGTGGAGCGGCTCCAGGAAGCGAGTGCCGCGAGCGAGCGCGCGGCCGAGCTGGCGCGCATGCGGTTCCGCGAGGGGGTCACGGATTTCCTTCAGGTGCTGGACGCGGAGCGGACCGAGCTCGAGGCTCAGGATCGGCTGGCCCAGGGGCGCATCGACGCCGCGACGGCCTACGCGGCGTTGTACAAGGCGGCAGGCGGAAAGTAAGGGGGCGGGAGCCTGTCGAGCCTGCTTGACGCTCTTGTGTCCGCTAAGTATCATCGGCTCACGTCCATGCGCTCCAACCATTTCTGGTTCGGCTTTCTGTTCCCGACCCACACCACGGGCCGTGGCTGGAGACATGCGCGCAACTAGCTGAGCATCGGATCTCCCAGTTCACACCGGCGGCCCGTTTGCGAGAACGGGCCGCTGTTTTTTCCGCGAGGCGAGGGAGGGGGGGCATGACAACGGTCGCGGTCGCGATTCAGGGCGAAGCAGGGTCGTTCAGCCATGCGGCAGCGCTCCAGGCGCTCGGGCCGGACATCCGGCTCGTGCCGTGCCCCAGCTTCGAGGAGCTGTTTCGAGCGGTCGAGCAGGGAGACGCGGCGCGGGGGGCGGTTCCCATCGAGAACTCGCTCGCCGGGTCGGTGCACGAGAACTACGACCTCCTGGGCTCGCACGCGCTGCACGTCGTAGCGGAAACGCAGGTCCGCGTGCGCCACTGTCTCATCACCCGCCCCGGCACCGCGCTGACCGCCATCCGCCGCGTGGCCTCGCACCCGGTCGCGCTGGCGCAGTGCCGCAAGTTCTTCGCCACTCACCCTAACGTCGTGGCGGTCCCGGCCTACGACACGGCGGGCAGCGTGCGCGACCTGATGGCGGGTCGGCCCGCGGCCGACGCTCGGCCCGCGGCCGACGCTCGGCTCGCGGCCGACGCCGCCATCGCGTCGTCCCTCGCCGCCGAGCTGTACGGGGGCACGGTCCTCGAGGAAGGCCTCGAGGACCACGCCGAGAACTACACCCGATTTCTGCTGGTGGCACGCGAGCCCGCGCCGCCCGAGCTCGCCCGGAAGACGTCGCTCGTCTTCACGCTCCCCAACGTCCCGGGCTCGCTCCACCGGGCGCTCGGCGTGTTCGCGGCGCGCGGAGTGGACCTGACGAAGATCGAGTCCCGCCCGCTGCCCGGGCGACCGTGGGAGTACGCGTTCTACCTGGATGTGGCGGGGGATCCGCGGGGCGGGGTGGCCCAGGCGCTGGCCGAGCTGCGCGGACTCGCGCGCGACCTGCGGATTCTGGGCGCCTACCCCGCGAGCGACATCCCCGTCGCCAAGGGTTAGTTTCCGCCATGGCTCACGAGCTTCGCAGCCGTACGATCACCGACGGAATCCAGCGCTCCCCGAACCGCGCCATGCTCCGGGCGGTCGGCTTCGGCGACCGGGATTTCGGGAAGCCCATCGTCGGCGTCGCCAACGCCTACTCCACGATCACGCCCTGCAACCTCGGGCTCGACCTGCTCGCCAAACGCGCGGAGGCGGCTCTGCGCACCGCGGGCGTCATGCCGCAGACGTTCGGCACGATCACGGTGAGCGACGGCATCTCGATGGGCACCGAAGGGATGAAGTACTCGCTCGTCTCCCGCGAAGTCATCGCCGACTCGATCGAGACCGCGTGCAATGCGCAGAGCATGGACGGCCTGCTGGTGGTCGGCGGGTGCGACAAGAACATGCCGGGTGCCATGATCGCGATCGCCCGCATGGACATCCCCGCCGTGTTCGTGTACGGCGGGACGATCAAGCCCGGGCGCCACGCAGGGCGCGACCTCACGGTCGTGAGCGTGTTCGAGGCGGTGGGCGAATACTCCGCCGGCCGCATCGACGCCGCCGAGCTCCTGGAGGTGGAGCGACGGGCGTGCCCGGGTGCCGGCTCGTGCGGCGGGATGTTCACGGCGAACACGATGTCCTCGATCTTCGAAGCGATGGGGATGAGCCTCCCGTACTCCTCCACGATGGCCGCCGAAGACGCCGACAAGGCGGAGAGCGCCGCTCGGTCTGCGGCCGTGCTAGTGGATGCGATCGGCCGGGACCTTCGCCCGCGTCAGATCCTGACGCGCCAGGCGTTCGAGAACGCCATCGCCGTTACGATGGCCATCGGCGGCTCGACCAACGCCGTGCTTCACCTCCTCGCCATCGCCCACGCGGCGGGCGTGCCGCTCACGTTGGACGACTTCGAAGCGATCCGCGCACGGGTCCCGGTGCTGTGCGACCTGAAGCCGTCAGGACAGTTCGTAACCGTGGATCTCCACCGGGCCGGTGGGGTGCCCCAGGTCATGAAAATCCTGCTCGCGCATGGTGCGCTGCACGGGGATGCGCTGGCGATCACCGGGCAGACGATTGCCGAGGTGCTCCGGGACGTCCCGGAGGCGCCGCGAAAGGATCAACAGGTCATCCGCCCGTGGGATCGACCGCTCTATCGACAGGGTCATCTCGCCATCCTGCGCGGCAACCTCGCGAGTGAGGGGGGCGTGGCGAAGATCACGGGTGTGAAGACGCCGCGGATGACCGGTCCGGCGCGGGTCTTCGACTGCGAGGAGGACTGCCTCGACGCCATCCTCGCCGGCCGTGTGCGGCGCGGGGACGTGCTCGTCATTCGCTATGAGGGGCCGAAAGGTGGTCCGGGGATGCGGGAGATGCTCTCACCCACCTCCGCCCTCATCGGCGCCGGGCTGGGTGATGCGGTCGGCCTGATCACCGACGGGAGGTTCTCGGGCGGGACCTACGGCCTCGTGGTGGGCCATGTCGCCCCCGAGGCGGCGGTGGGCGGGACCATCGCGGTCGTCGAGGACGGGGACTCGATCACGATCGACGCGGAACGGCGCGTGCTCCACCTCGACGTCAGCGACGGCGAGCTGGCCAAGCGGCGAGCCCGGTGGAAACCACCGGCGCCGCGCTACACATCCGGGGTGCTCGCGAAGTACGCGAGATTGGTGTCGAGTGCGAGTGTGGGGGCGGTGACGGACGCGTAGGGTGTGGTCTAGAGCGCGACCGACGCTCGCGACCGCTGCGCTTCGCCGATCAGCCCGGCGATGCGCGCTCCCATCGCCTGGGTCCCGAGCGCGGGCGCCCCCCCCGGCTCGGCGATGTCGCGCGTCCGCGCGCCTTGCTCCAGGGCCAGGAAGATCGCCTGCTCCACGGCGTGGGCGGGCTCCGCCAGGCCAAACCCGTGACGCAACAGCATGGCGACCGTAGCGATGGCCCCGATGGGGTTAGCCACGTCGCGGCCGGCGATGTCCGGAGCCGACCCGTGGATCGGCTCGAACAGACCCGGTCCTGACCCGAGCGAGGCCGAGGGCAGGAGGCCGAGCGAGCCGGCGAGCACTGCTGCCTCGTCGCTCAGGATGTCCCCGAACATGTTCTCGGTGAGGATCACGTCGAACGCGGCGGGTTCGGCCACGAGCCGCATGGCAGCGGTGTCGACGTAGAGATGGTCGAGGGCGACGTCCGGGTACTCGCGCCCAACGGCCGTCACGGTGTCACGCCACAGCTGCGAGACCTCGAGCACGTTCGCCTTGTCCACGGAGGTGACGTGGCGGCGCCGGCGACGCGCCGCGGCGAACGCGATCCGCGCCACCCGCTCCACCTCGACGACGGAATAGGCGAGCGTGTTGACCGCACGCGACGCCGCCCGCCCACGCGGCTCGCCGTAATACAATCCGCCCGTCAGCTCCCGCACGATGAGCACGTCCGCCCCGCGCAATCGGTCCGCCTTGAGGGGCGACCGCTCGACAAGCGCGGGATGGACCGAGACGGGACGCAGGTTGGCGAACACGCCCAACAGCGCGCGCAGGGCCAGCAGGCCCGTCTCCGGTTTCAGGTGCCGAGGCGCTTTGTCGAGCGCGGGATCGCCTACGGCACCGAGCAGCACGGCGTCGGCCCGCGTCACCGCCTCGCGCGTCACTTCGGGTAGCGGATCCCCCGCGGCCGCGACCCCCGCCGCTCCGACGGGAAAGCGCCGCAGCGTGAACTCGATACCGAAGCGGTCGCCGGCGGCCTCGAGCGCCCGCTCCGCTTCCGCGATCACCTCCGGCCCGATCCCGTCGCCTGGGAGGACGGCAATCGTGTAAGTCTTCACGACGCGTCCCGCCTCCCGCATCCCGCATCCCGGTTGTTTTCGTACGCCCCGATCCGGTCCTCGACGCGCAAGGTCCGCCCGATCTCGTCGAGGCCGTGGAGCAGCATCTCGCGGCGGTAGGGCTCCATGGAAAACGTGGTGCGGAACCCGAGGCCGTCGACCACACGCTGCTCCTCGAGGTCGACCGTGAGCTGGTACTCGCCGCCCGCCGCCTGATGGCGGCGGAACAGCTCGGCGATCTCCTGGGGCAAGAGGCGCACGGGGACGAGCCCGTTCTGACAGCAGTTCGCGAAAAAGATGTCGGCGAACGACGGCGCCAGGATCGCGCGGAAGCCGTACTCGCGGAGCGCCCAGACCGCGTGCTCCCGCGACGAGCCGCAGCCGAAGTTCTCCCCGGCGAGAAGGATGCTCGCGCCCCGGGCGCCGGGGTGGTTGAGCTCGAAATCCGGATTCGGGCCGCCGTCGGGCCGAAAGCGCCAGTCGTGGAACAGGGCCGGTCCGAACCCCGTGCGCTCCACCCGCTTCAGAAATTGCTTCGGAACGATCTGGTCGGTATCGACGTTGGCGCGCGCCAGGGCCGCCAGCCGACCGGTGTGACGCACGAAGGGCTCCGTCATCGGGCGGCGGGCTCCCTCCCCCAGCTGCGGACGTCCACGATCCGGCCCGCCACCGCGGCGGCCGCGGCCATGGGCGGGCTCATCAGGTGGGTGCGCCCGCCGCGTCCCTGGCGCCCCTCGAAGTTGCGGTTCGACGTCGAGGCGCAGCGCTCCCCGCTCTGCAGCACGTCGGGATTCATCCCGAGACACATCGAGCACCCCGCGTTGCGCCACTCGAACCCCGCCTCGCTGAACACGCGGTCCAGCCCTTCCTTCTCCGCTTGGGCCTTCACCTGCTGCGATCCCGGGACCACCATCGCCCGGACGCCCGTCGCGACGTGCCGGCCCCGGACGGTGCGGGCCGCGGCGCGCAGGTCCTCGATCCGGGCGTTGGTGCAGGACCCCAGAAACACGCGGTCGATCGGGAGCCCCTCGAGCGGCGTGCCCGGGGCGAGCCCCATGTACTCGAGCGCGCGCGTGACGGCGCGTCGCTCGGCGTCGGTGGTGAAGTCGGTGGGGCTCGGCACGCAACCGGTCACGGGAGTGACCATGCCGGGGCTCGTTCCCCAAGTCACCTGGGGTGCGACCTCCGAGGCATCGAGCTCGAGCTGCTTGTCGTACGTCGCACCGGGATCGGTGTCGAGCTCCCGCCACCGCTCGACGGCGCGGTCCCATGCCGCGCCGCTCGGGGCCCGTGGCCGGCCCTTGAGATACCCGACTGTCGTCTCGTCCGGGGCGATCATGCCCGCCCGCGCGCCCGCCTCGATCGACATGTTGCACACCGTCATCCGCTCCTCCATCGAGAGCGCGCGGATCGCCTCCCCCGTGTACTCGATGACGTGTCCCGTGGCGCCGGCCGTCCCGATCCGGCCGATCAGGGCGAGGATCACGTCTTTGGCAGTGACGCCAGGCGCAAGTGCGCCTGTGACGCGGGCCTCCATGGTCCCGGGCTTGGACCACACGAGGCACTGTGTCGCGAGCACGTGCTCGACCTCGCTGGTGCCGATCCCCAGGGCGAGCGCCCCGAAGGCGCCGTGCGTGGCGGTGTGCGAGTCGCCGCACACGATCACCATGCCCGGCTGGGTGAGGCCCAGCTCGGGGCCGATCACGTGCACGATCCCCTGCTGCGGCGACCGGAGATCGAACAGCTCCAGCCCGAAGTCCCGCGCGTTCACCGCGAGCGCCTCGAGCTGCCGCGCGGCAATGGGATCGGCGATCGGCGCCGCGCGGTCCCCCGTGGGGACGTTGTGGTCCACCGTCGCCACCGTCAGCGCCGGCCGGCGCACCCGGCGCCCCGCCTGCCGCAACCCCTCGAACGCCTGGGGCGACGTCACCTCGTGGACCAGATGCAGGTCCACGTACAGGAGCGCCGGGCCCTCGGGGAACTGATGGACGACGTGCGCTGCCCAGACCTTCTCGAACAGGGTCCGCGCCGTCATGCCCTGAGGGGTTCGGGACTCGGGGTTCGGGGATCGGGGGTTTTGTTCGAACTCCGAGCCCCGAGCCCCGAGCCCCGAGCCCCTTTCCCTTCTTCCGTCCACGGCATCATGGCGCGCAGCTTGGCGCCGACCTGCTCGATCGGATGCTCCGCGCCGGCCTTGCGCAACGCCTGGAACCGGCGGCCGCCCCCCTGGCTCTCGGCGATCCACTCCCGCGCGAAGCTACCGGACTGGATATCCGCCAGGATGCGCTTCATCGCGGCCCGAACCTCCGGCGTCACGATCTTGGGCCCCCGGGTGTAATCGCCGTATTCCGCCGTGTCGCTGATCGAGTACCGCATGAACTTCATTCCACCGCGATACATCAGGTCCACGATCAGTTTCAGCTCGTGCATGCACTCGAAGTAGGCGATCTCCGGGGCGTACCCTGCCGCCGTGAGGGTCTCGAAACCGGCTTGGATCAGCGCCGTGACGCCGCCGCACAGGACGGTTTGCTCGCCGAACAGATCGGTCTCCGTCTCCTCACGGAACGTCGTCTCGAACACGCCCGCGCGGGTGCAGCCGATCCCCGCGGCATACGCGAGCGCATCGGCCAACGCGTTGCCGCTCGCATCCTGGTGCACCGCGACGAGCGCCGGCACGCCCCGGCCCGCCTGGAACTCGCTGCGCACCAGGTGTCCCGGGGATTTCGGGGCGATCATCGCGACATCCACGGCGGCCGGGGGCACGATTTCCCCGAAATGCACGTTGAACCCGTGCGCGAAGAGAAGCGTCTTCCCGCGCTGCAGGGCCGGCGCGACGCCAGCCTCGTACACCACGCGCGCCTCCTGGTCGGGGACGAGCATCATGATGACGTCGGCCGCGCGCGCCGCCTCGGCCACCGGGCGGACGTCCAGCTTCTCCGCCCGGGCCCGCTCCCACGACGGCCCGCCGGGACGAGAGCCCACGATCACCCGCGCACCGACCCCCGAATCCCGCAGGTTGAGCGCGTGCGCGTGGCCCTGGCTGCCGTATCCGATCACGGCGACCACGCGGTTGTGCAGCCGGGCGGGATCGGCGTCGGTATCGTAGAAAATGCGCATTTCCGTCGAGCTCATCGTTTCGCCTCCATAGTGGAATCGTCATTCGCGAGAACCATCACCGAGCGCACCCCGATCATCTTGTGAAACTGCTGCGCGACGCGATCGGCGGTCACCGCGTCGGCCTTCAGCACGAACGTCAGCCGCGCCTCGCCGACGGTGCCGCTCGGGTGCAGCGCGAGCCCCTCGATCGGGACATTGCGCCGGCGCAGCACGCCGAACGCGCGGTTCAACGTCACCAGCGCGTCGTCGAGCAGCACGGCGACCGTATGGGCGGCCGAGGAGGAGGGGGGCACGCCGGTCAAGCGCCGCCCGCCGCCGCCGGCTCCGCCTCGATCGGCTCCGAGAGCGAGCCGCCGGGCGGGATCATCGGGAACACGTTGGCTTCCTGCTCGATCATGAACTCGACCAGCGCCGGCCCGGGCTGGGCGTTGGCCCGGCCGACCACGTCGGCGAGCTCGCTCGCCTCCTTCACCCGGTAGCCGGGGATGCTGTACGCCTCGGCCAGCTTCACGTAGTCTGGGCTCCAGATCGGCGTGCACGAGTAGCGCTTCTCATGGAAGAACTGCTGCCACTGCCGCACCATTCCGAGGTAGCCGTTGTTGAACACCGCCATCTTCACCGGGAGCCCTTCCTGCACCATGGTCGCCATCTCGGCCATGTTCATCTGGAAACCGCCGTCGCCCGAGATGGCCCACACGGTGCCGTGCGGACGGGCGAGGTGAACGCCCATGGCGGCGGGCACCGCGAACCCCATGGCGCCGAGGCCTCCCGACGTGATGTGTGTGTTGGGGCGCTGGTAGGGATACAGCTTCGCGACCCACATCTGGTGCTGGCCCACGTCCGTTACGATGGTGCAGTCGCCATGGCTCGCCTCGTAAATGGACGCGAGGATCGCCTCGGGCGACAAGTCGCCGCGATACGACTCGGCTCGGGTACGCACGAAGCCGCGGATGTGCTCGACCCAGCGCTCGCACCGGCGTGGCTCCACGGCCGCCACGAGGCGGCGTGTGATGTCGCGCGCGTCGCCCACGATGCCGACGGTGACGGGGACGTTCTTCCCGATCTCCGCGCGGTCCCGGTCGACGTGGACGATGCGGGCCTGCGGTGCGAAACTGGCCGTGTTGCCCGTGACGCGGTCGTCGAACCGCAGGCCGATGCCGATGATGACGTCGGCGTTCTGAATCGCACGGTTCACGTGCACCTCGCCGTGCATGCCGGGCATGCCGAGGTGGAGCGGGTGGCCGTCCGGGAAGGCGCTGATGCCCAGGAGCGTCGTAATCACGGGGATCCCGGTCTTCTCCGCCAGTGCCCGCACCTCGGCGTACGCTTGCGCGAGGATCACGCCATGCCCCACCATGAGGAGCGGTCGCTCCGCGCCGGCGATCAGGCGCGCCGCTGCACGAACGCCGTCTTCGAGCGACCCCGGGCTTGCGCCCGGGGTCAGTGACTGACCCCGCGCGAGAGCGCGGGGATCCCGGTGGGGGGCTGCTCCCGAAGCCTGGGCCCCCCGCCATTCGATCTTCTGGTTCTGCACGTCCTTGGGGACGTCGATCAACACCGGCCCCGGCCGCCCCTCCAGCGCGACGGCCATCGCCTCGGCGACGACCTCTGCCAGCTCGGTCACGTCCTGGACCAGATAGTTCTGCTTCGTGATCGGCAGGGTGATGCCGATGATGTCGGTTTCCTGGAACGCGTCGCGCCCGATCATGGGGCGGGACACCTGCCCGGTGATCGCCACGACGGGGGAGTTGTCCATATGCGCCGCGGCGAGCCCCGTCACGAGGTTCGTGGCCCCGGGCCCGGATGTGGCGACGCACACCCCGACGCGCCCGCTCGCCCGGGCGTAGCCGTCGGCCGCATGGGCCGCCGCCTGCTCGTGTCGCACCAGGATGTGCCGCAGGCGAGGGTGGTCCGGCAACGCGTGATAGAACGGCATGATGGCGCCGCCGGGATAGCCGAAAATCACTTCGACCCCGGCGTCGACGAGCGCGCGGCACAGGATCTCCGCCCCCGAAAGCATCTCGCTCATCGGCTCACACTCCCCAGAAGTAGCTGGCATTGAGCGACTGGTCTTCCAGCTGGTCCGCGTGGCTCACCTTGTTCAGGGCGTGCACCAGGGCGCGGGCGCTCGCCTCGACGATGTCGGTCGACGCGCCGTGCCCGCTCAGCGATTTCCCGTCGATCCGCGCCTGCACCAGCACCTGCCCCAGGCTGTCGCGCCCCGGGGTGACCGATTGCACGGTGAGGTTCAAGACCTCCACCTGACGCTCGACGACCTTCGCGATCGCCGCGAACGTCGCGGCGATCGGCCCGTTGCCGACCGCCGTCGCGCCCCGCTCCCCTCCATTCCAGGGACCGGCGAGCCGCGCCTCCGCCGTCGCCGACACCGTCCCGCACGTCACCTGCAGATGCGCGAGCCGGTAGGCCTCCGGCGCGTCGTGGAACCGGCCGTGCAACAGCGCGAGGAGGTCCTCGTCCAGGATCTCGCGTTTCTTGTCCGCCAGCGTCGTGAACTCGTCGTACAGCTTTCGCAGCGTGGCGTCGTCCACCTCGTAGCCCAGCTCGCGGTAGCGCCGCTCCAGCGCGTGTCGGCCCGAGTGCTTGCCCAGCACCAGGCTCGAGCGCGCGACCCCCACCTCTTCCGGGCGGATGATCTCGTACGTGAGGCCGTTCTGCAGCACGCCGTGCTGGTGGATCCCCGCTTCGTGGGCGAAGGCGTTGCGGCCGACCACGGCTTTGTTGGGTTGGGGAAAGACGCCGATCACGTGTGACAAGAGCTGGCTCGTCCGGAACAGCTCCTGAGGGTTCACGCGGCAGTGGAACGCGACCGCATGCGGCCGCACCCGCCCCGCCACGACGATCTCTTCCAGCGCCGCATTGCCGGCACGCTCACCGATCCCGTTGACGGTGCATTCGACCTGTCCGGCCCCGGCTTCGATCGCGGCGAGCGAGTTGGCCACCGCGAGCCCGAGGTCGTCATGGCAATGCGCGCTGAAAACGACGCGGTCGGCGTTCGGAACGCGCTCCCGCACGGCGCGGAACATGGCCCCGTACTCGACCGGCAACGCGTACCCCACCGTGTCCGGGAGATTGATCGTCGTGGCGCCCGCGGCGATGGCCGCTTCGACCACCCGGCACAGGAATTCCAGGTCCGTGCGCGTCGCGTCTTCGGCCGAGAACTCGACGTCGTCCGTGAAGCGGCGAGCCCGCTGCACCGCCTCGCGTGCCCGCTCGAGACACTGGTCGCGACTGAGCCGCAGCTTGCACTGGAGGTGGAGGTCGGAGGTCGCGATGAAGACGTGCACCCGCGGTCGCGCAGCCGCTCGCACGGCCTCCCCGGCGAGGTCGATGTCGCGGTCGTGACAGCGGGCGAGCGCGGCGATCACGGGACGGCGCAGGGCCTCGGCGATCCCCCGGACGCCCCGCCGGTCGCCCTCCGACGCGCTCGGGAACCCCGCTTCGATCACGTCCACCCCAAGCGTGTCCAGCTGGCGGGCGAGACGCAGCTTCTCCTCGGCCGTCATCGAATTGCCGGGCGCCTGCTCGCCGTCGCGCAGGGTCGTGTCGAAGATGATGACGTCTCTCCCCATGGGTGGCTCCCGTGCTCCCTGTCTCGCGTGGATGCCGAAAAAAAAGCCGCGGACCTTCTTGGGTCCGCGGCGCTTACTGCGTCCTTCTTTGTATCGCTAGCTGCTCATGTGCCTGTTTCGCGCGCGCCGCAGACCCTGTCCTGAGCTAATGCTCAGCAGGACCAGGACCAGAAGCAGGACGAGCGCGAGCTGCATCACGAGTCGATATCACTCCAAATCGGAACAGTCTGCTGCATTGCGACAGGACCCGGAGGATACGCCTGGGTCCCACGACCGTCAAGGCCGAACGCTGGATGGGCGCCACCCATTCGGGTGGGGGGGGCCGACGCGCTCAAGCGCGCGTGAGCTGAATCAGCGTGATCTCGGCCGGCGCGCCCAGGCGCAGCGGCGGCCCCCAATGGCCGGTGCCCCGGCTCACGTACAGCCACATCGCCTCCAGCCGGTGGAGTCCGGCGACAAACGGCTGGAACAGCCGCACCAGCAGGTTGAACGGGAAGTACTGCCCGCCGTGCGTGTGCCCCGAGAGCTGCAGGTCGTAGCCGGCGGCGCGTGCCGCGAACGCGCTCTTCGGCTGATGCGCCAGCAGCACCCGGACGTCGCTCTCCGGCGCCCCCGCGACCGCCGCCGCCGGATCGGAGGTATGTCCGGGGAGGCCGCGGCTCGAGAGGTCCGTGACCCCGGCGAGGACGATCCGCCCAGCTCCCCGGCGGATCAGCTGGTGCCCATTGACGAGTGCGCTGAAGCCGAGCCCTTGCAGCTCGCGCACCCAGCCGGCTGCATCCCAGTAGTACTCATGGTTCCCCGTGACGAAGAACTTCCCGTGCGGCGCCACGAGCCCTGCGAGCGGCGCCACCTCGCCGCGCAGCGCAGGCGGGAACCCGTCGGCCACGTCCCCGGTCAGGGCGATCAGATCGGGCTTGAGGCCGTTGGTCGTGTCCACCACGCGCGCGACGAAATCCCGTTTGAGCGTGGGGCCGACGTGCAGGTCGGAGAGCTGCGCGATGCGGAAGCCTTCGAGATCCGAGGGAAGCCCCGTGATCGGGACGTCCACCACCCGCACCATCGCGGGCCGCCGCGCCCGCCACAGACCGATCACCAGGACGGCGACCGCACCGCCTACCACGGCGGCGCTGAAGCCGCCGGCGCCAAGCCACACGCGCAGGTGCAGCACGTCGCCCGCGAGCGCGAACACGATCAGGAGCGACGACAGACCCATGGCCGTGAAGCCGGCGACCTCGAGACCGCGCTTCGCCGGCAGCCGCTCGGTCCGTCCGGCGAACAGCGCCACGAACGGTGCGAGGACGAGGACCAGGACGCCTACCCAGCCGAGCAGGCGCCAGCCGGGCGCCAGCGGCGTCTGAGCGAGCAGGCGCTGCCCGAGATACACATGCAGCAGCGTCCACAGGCCGGCGACGACGAGGATACCGGTGATCACCCCCCGGCGCCGGCTCACGCTCGCGCTCTTGGTCACTATCTCCATGTCGATGATAACGCCGATCGGGCTCGAGATGTTGCAACGGTGCGCTCAGTACCGCACGCCCTTGCGGATCGCGACGCCCCAGCGGCTGCCGGCGAACCCCTTCCCGAAGCGATATCCGACGGCAATGTCCGCGACGTCGCCTCGCACCGCACGGGTCGGGCCGATCCGCAGCGACAGGCCGACGTCGCCACCCAGCCGGGCCGGTTCGCCTGCGTACCACGCCCCGCCGTAGTCGAGGAACGGTGCCACGCCCACGCCGATGAGCCCCCACAGGTCGTCCGCGACGAGCACGCGATCCTCGAGCGCGAGCCACACCAGGCGCGTGCCCGTGAACTCGTGGATGCCAAAGACGCGCGGACCGTTCTGCGAGTTCCACAGGTCGAACTCGTTGCCGGGCTTCGCGCGCCGCAGGTGGGCACCCTCGAGGTGGAGAATGAGCGTCTGATGGCGGAGGTTCTGGCTCGCGACCGTGAACGCGCCCGCGACGCGCCCCGAATCCGGCGCTCCCGCCGTGAGGACGCCGTTTGCCGCCGCCCGCAGGACCGCGAAGCCACGCCGCCACGGTGCCGCGAGCTGTGCACTCACCTCCGGCCCGACGCCCGCCTCGCCGGACGGATACCCCCACGCGCGGGGTGCCGCCCACACACCGACGTGAAACAGCTGCGACATGTCCACGTCCTCACGCCGGGCGTACGAGTTGAACCGCTCGAGCACTTGGAAGCGCACATGCCCGACGTCCATTCCGACCCCTACCGTGCCGAACAGGGAGCGCGGGAACGCGGTCGTGCCAACGGAATCGAAGTTCTCGCGGCGCCACTGGCCGGCGAGCCAAAGCCGTAGGTACCCTTCTGTGGTCGCGCGCGGGGCGAACGCTGCCGCGATCCCCACGCGCAGGGCGCGCCGCTCCACCGTGTCTACGACATTGCGCCCCAAGGTGTCACGCCGGAAGACGAGCACCCGCTCCGACGCCGCCTCGCCGTCAGTGATGAACGCGCGCCGCGCGGCCGTCTCGTAGAACGGCACTCCCACCAGCCAGGTGCCCCGGTTGCCATCCGACTTGTTGGTGTGCTTGGCCTGCAGCCAACCACGGCGCGAGAAAAAGTGGGGGTTCACGTGCCCGAGATCGAAGATGCGGCGGTCGGGCGTCTTGTTGTACACGGCGGTCAGGGACGTCGCGGTGCCCAACAGGTTGTCTTCCACGAGGCCGACCATCCACGTGACGTCCCCGCCCGCGGACGAGTAGCCGATCTGCGGCTTCGTGCTCCAGCCGTCGGTGGTGGCGACGCGAAGCGCCAGGCGGCCGTCGAGGCGCGTGGTATCGATCCGCACGCGACTGAAGACGTACAGGTTGCGCAACGCCCGCTCGCTCTCGGCGACCCGCGCCGAGTCGTAGCGGTCCCCGGGGTTGACCAGCAGCGTACTACGGATGACGCCGGCACGCGTGCGCGCGTGCAGCCGGTTCGCGAGGCGGGCGATGAAGCTGGGCGCATCGGCCTCCTGGAGATCGAACACATTGCGGTTCACGACGATGATCGTGTCGATCGTGGCAGCGGGGGATTGGCCACACAGGCGGACGGGCGGACCGACGGTCAGCAGTGCTGCTGCCGTTCCGACCGCCAGTCTGCCCGTCCGCCGGACAGCCGTCGTCCTACTTGAGCAAATCAATGCGTTGGTGCAGCGAATAGGTCACGTGGCGAGCGGCGTCGTTCCATTCCGTAAAGTACAGGGTCGCGTCCACACGGCCGGTGATCTGTCGCAGGCCGCGCGTCGCGAGCGTGAACGTGCCCCGGACCGAGTCCGGCTTCAGGGGGCGGCACAGGCACGTCACGGTGGCGTACGCGGGAAGGCGCGCGGGCGGGGGCCCAAGCGGGTACGGGACGTTCTGGCGCAGGTCGCGCGCGCGCCCCAGGTCCAACGCGAGAGTGAGCGAGTACTCGTCTCCCTCCCCGACAGCGGGATTGAAGTCGAATCGGGCGAGGGCCACGTCGCCGCCGCCGTGCGTCGTGTCGATCGCCATCCGAACGAGCGTGAGCGTGGAGTCACCCTTCACGACCAGACGCCCATGCCATTCCCAGCGGGCGGTGCTCTGGAGGCCGAGCGTGTCGTTGGGGCGCGAAGTTGGATCGCATGCTGCCAGCAATGCCAGCGTAGCCAAGGAAAAGCGTCGCGGAAGCGCGTCGCGAAAAATCGTCACGTACAGGCGTGAAAAGGATGACAGCATATGAGGCCCGAGCTGCTACTCTCGGGCGTGATGATCAAGGCTCACGCGGGACGGCTGCGCGTCCATGAACTGGCCTGCACGTTCGCCGCGGACGCTGCGCGTCTCGCCCGCACCTTCCGCGGACCCGGCCACTACGAGCGTGGCGATCAACTCGTGCGCGCGGCCCTTTCCATATGTTCGAATATAGCCGAGGCGTGCGGTCGGGGCACCGTGGCGGAGTTCCGCCAGTTTTTGCTCTACGCGCGCGGCTCCGCGCAAGAGGCCATCACGCACCTTCGCGTCGCGGGTGCCCTCGACCCGGTTCACCACCGCGCGATCAGCGCCCTCGAGAGTCGCGTCGTCCTGATCAGCAAGATGATCGGACGATTGCACGCCCACCCGCCGCCCGACCGGTAGTCACGCCTTTTCGCGACGTTTCTTCGTGACGTCTTTCCGCGACGCTTCGCTGCGACGTCGTCAGTACTGCCCCAGGTATCTGTTCAACTCCCACTCGCCGACCTGACCGATGTACTCCTGCCACTCCTCGCGCTTCGCATCGAGATAGCGCTCGTAGATGTGCTCGCCCAGAGCGTCCCGCACGACCGCATCCTTTTCCAGATAGTCGAGCGCTTCGTGCAAGTCCCGCGGAAGGTCGTCGATGCGATACTTGCGGCGCTCGCGGTACGACATGCGCGCGATGTTCTTGTTCACGGGCTCGCCGGGGTCGATCCGCCCGTGGATGCCGTCCAGACCGGCGGCGAGTTGCACGGCGATGGCGAGGTACGGATTCGCACAGGGGTCGGGCATCCGGTTTTCGCAACGCGTGGCCTCGCCGCGCTGCGCCGGTACCCGGATGAGCGGAGACACGTTCTGGGTGGACCAGGAGACGTTCACCGGCGCCTCATAGCCCGGCACCAGCCGCTTGTAGGAGTTCACCAGCGGATTGGTCACGGCGCAATAGCCGCGGGCGTGCCGGAGCAGGCCGCCGATGTACCACCGGCCGACCTCGGAGAGCTGGATCGGGCGGGCCGCGTCGAAAAACGCGTTCTTGCCCTTGGCGAACAGCGACTGGTGGGTGTGCATCCCCGAGCCGTTGCGGCCGTAGATCGGCTTGGGCATGAAGGTGGCGACCAAGCCGTGCCGCACCGCGATCGTCCGCACGATGAAGCGGAGGCTGGCCAAGTGGTCAGCCATCGTCAATGGTTCGGCGTAGCCCAGGTCGATCTCGTGCTGGCCGCGCGCCACCTCGTGATGCGAAGCCTCTGAACCGAGTTTCATCTCCTCGAGCGCCGCGACGACGACCCGCCGCGCCTGCTCCCCACGGTCCACCGGGACGAGATCGAAGTAGCTGCCCGCGTCGAGCGTCCGCGTCGTCGGCTCACCGCGCTCGCTCTGCTCGAAGATGAAGAACTCCACCTCGCAGCCGAGACGCATCGTAAAGCCCAGCTGCGCGGTCCGCTCGACCTGACGCTTCAGGGTGGTGCGGGGGCACCCCTCGAACGGCCGGCCGTCGGGGTAGCGGATGTCGCAGATCAGTCGCGCGACGGCACCGGGCGCCTCCCCGTCACTTCCCTCCACGGCCCCACCCCCCCAGGGGAACACGCGGAAGCTTTCGAGATCGGGGACGAGCAACGCGTCCGCCTCCTCAACCCGGGCGAACCCTTCGAGCGCCGATCCGTCGAACGTCACCTCGCCGGCCAGGGCCTTCTCGAACTGCGAGGAGGGGACCTCCACTGCCTTGTTGACGCCCAACAGGTCCGTAAACTGGAGCAGCAGGAACCGCACGCGGCGCTTCTTCAGTTCGTCGAGGATCTCGCGCGTCTCGGAGGCGGTGGGAGTCATGGGCACTAAGATAGAGGACGATGGAGGGCGGTAGAAGACGGCAGAAGGCGGCAAGGGCGCTCACGCCGCCCTTGCCGCCCTCCTGGTTACCGCCTTCCGTCAGACGTCGTAGTACAGGAAGAACTCGTACGGATGCGGCCGCAGCGCCACCGGATCGACTTCCTTGGCGCGCTTGTAGGCGAGCCACGTCTCGATCAGGTCGGGCGTGAACACCCCGCCCTCGAGCAAGAAGGCGTGGTCCGTCTCGAGCGCCGCGAGCGACTCGTTCAGGGAGCCCGGCGTGTTCTTCACATGCTTGCGCTCTTCGGGCTCGAGGTCGTACAAGTCCACATCCATCGGCTTCGGCGGCTCGATCTTGTGTTTGATGCCGTCCAGCCCCGCCATGAGCAGCGCCGCGAACGTCAGGTACGGATTGCTCGACGGATCGGGCGCCCGGAACTCCACCCGCTTCGCCTTCGGCGACTTGGAATACACCGGGATGCGACAGATCGCCGAACGGTTGCGCTGCGAGTAGATCAGGTTGATCGGCGCCTCGTAGCCCGGCACCAGCCGCCGGTAGCTGTTGGTCGTCGGGGCCGCGAACCCCAGCAGCGCCGGGGCGTGCTTGATGAGCCCCCCGATGTACCAGCGCGCCGCATCCGACAAGAGCGCATACCCCTTGGGGTCGAAGAACAGGTTCGTCCCGTCCTTCCACAGACTCATGTGCACGTGCATCCCTGACCCGTTATCCCCGAACATCGGCTTGGGCATGAACGTCGCGGTGTAGCCGTGCTGGTGACACACGTTCTTCACGATGTACTTGTACATCATCAGCTGGTCGGCCATGCGCCCGAGCGTCGTAAACCGCATGTCGATCTCGGTCTGCCCCGCCGTGCCCACCTCGTGGTGGTGCACCTCGACGTCGACACCCGACGCGATCAGCGCCAGCATGATCTTGGAGCGCAGGTCCTGCAGCCGGTCCACCGGCGGCACCGGGAAGTAGCCCTCCTTGTGCCGCGGCCGGTGCCCCTGGTTCGGGCTCCCGTTCGTCCCCGAGTTCCAGATCCCCTCCTCGGAGTCGATGTGGTAGTAGCCCTCGTGCGCGTTCTGGTCGAAGCGTACCGAATTGAAGATGTAAAACTCCGCCTCGGGCCCGTAATACGCGGTCGTGGCGATTCCCGACTTCACCAGGTACTGCTCCGCCTTCTGCGCCACGTAGCGCGGGTCGCGCGAGTAACGCTGGCCCGTCACCGGGTCGGACACATCACACGTGAGCGATAGGGTCGGGACTTCGAGGCACGGATCGACGAAGGCACTCGCCGGATCCGGGAACAGCAGCATGTCGCTCTCGTTGATCGCCTGGAATCCGCGAATCGAGGAGCCGTCGAACCCGATCCCCTCGGCAAACAGGTCTTCCGTCAGCTCTTTCAGCGGGATCGAAAAGTGCTGCCACGTGCCCGGCAGGTCGGTGAACCTCAGGTCCACCACCTGCACGCCGGCCTCCTTCGCCTTCCGCACCACGTCCGCGGGCGAAGCGCCGCTCGCGGCCTTCGCCCCGGAAGCGGATGTAGTGGGCTCCAACGTCGCGGCCATAAGATCGGTCTCCTAGAACGGTCCTCGAGAGGGGAACGCACGGACGATGCCACGAACGAAGCGGGCCCGGGCATGCGGGAAGGTACTGGGGTCGTTGCGAGGTGTCAACCATTTCGTGTCACCAACGCAACACACCACCCCCGATCAAAGCCCTACGCGGACCTTCCCTGCATAAATGCGAACCGAAATGTGCACAACATGCAAGGTTTTCCACGCAACGCGTCAGCCGTCCAGTGCCGCCACGAAGTGCCAGAGCTCCACGGCCGAAAATTCCCCGAAGCGCTCCTGGACCTCGCGCTCCGACAGCTCGAGGAAAATCCAGCTCGTGGTGCGGCGGTGCTCCCCGTTCACGAAGTGCACACGCCCGCGCACGGCACCCACCTCGGCGTCGAGTTGCATCTCGATAAACACGTCCCATCGTTCATCGCCGCGCTTCAGCTCGCCCATGTGCCTGGCGCGGTCGTGTCCCGGGAAGGTGGCGCTCATGGAGCGAGATCGTGGCTCACCAGACTACAGTACGCTGCCCCCCAGATTCCTGCCAGTTAGATTCCGGCCGCAATGAACTGTCACGCGTGCGGGGCGCCTCTCGCCGCCACAGCGAGGTTTTGTCACAAGTGTGGTGCCCAGGTGGGCGGCACGCATACATCCGGGTGGCGGGCTGGCCTCCCCTGGGGCGTGGCGGGGGCGGCGCTGGGAGCGCTCCTTACCGTGCTCGCGCTGCGATTGGGAGCAGGGAGCAGGGAGCAGGGAGCAGGCGATGCACCGGAGGCAACTGCTCCCCGCTCCCAGCTCCCTGCTCCCGATATTTCGCAGATGTCGCCTGAAGAGCGCGCCACCCGTCTCTACAACCGCGTCATGACGCTGCACACGCAAGGCAAGGCGGACAGCGCGGAGTTCTTCCTGCCCATGGCGCTCCAGGCCTACGCCATGTTGCCGGCGCTCGACGTCGATGCCCGCTACCACATCGGGGTGCTCGACCTGACCAGCGGCAACGCGGCGGCGGCCCTGGCCCAGGCGGACACCATCCGCCGGGCCGTGCCCACGCACCTCTTCGCGTTCATGCTGCGGGCCCGGGGGCTCGAGCTCGAGCGGGACGCCGGGGGAGCACTGCGCGCCTACCGCGACTTCCTCAAGCACGAGGCGGCGGAGCGTACGCGCCAGCGGCCCGAGTACGGCGAGCACGCGGAGAATCTCGATGCGTTCCACCGGCAGGCAACGGCGGCGACCGCCGCGAAGGCGACGCGTGGCGGCTAACGGTCCGCGGACGATCCATCTGGCGCACAGCCCGGACGCGGACGACGCGTTCATGTTCTGGGCGCTCGCCGCCGGGCGGATCGACACCGGCGACCGCCGATACGTGCACGAGCTCGGCGATATCGAGTCGTTGAACCGACGCGCCCTCGCCGGCGAGCTGGAAGTAACAGCCGTGTCGCTGCATGCCTACGCCTACCTCGCCGATCGCTATGCGCTGCTCGCCCACGGAGCGAGCATCGGCGACCGCTATGGGCCACGAATCGTGGCCCGCCTCCCGCGTCCCGCCGATCCGCGGGCGGCGCTCGGTGCGGGGAGCCTGCGCATCGCGGTCCCAGGAGAGCTCACCACGGCGTTTCTGGCGCTCAAGCTGTACCAGCCGGCGGCGCGCCACGTCGTCGTGCCGTTCGATCAGATCGAGGAGTACGTGGCGGCGGGCCGCGCGGAGGCGGGGCTCCTCATTCACGAGGGGCAGCTCACATATGCCGACCGCGGGCTGCACCTGTGGGCCGACCTCGGTGAATGGTGGCACGACGAGACGGGACTGCCGCTGCCGCTCGGCGGCAACGTCGTGCGGCGCGACCTGGGAGACGCGCTGATGCGGGACATCGCCCGCGATCTCAAGGCCAGCATTCAGTACGGCCTCGCCCACCGCGCCGAGGCCCTCGCACACGCGACGGCCTACGGCCGCGGCCTCGACGCCTCGCGCATCGACCGGTTCGTCCAGATGTACGTGAACGCGTACACGGTGGACTACGGCCCGACCGGCCGGCAGGCGGTGGCCGAGTTGCTCGCTCGCGCCCACGGTGCGGGATTGCTCGCGGCTCCCGTAGACGTCACGTTCGTCGCCGCCGCCACTTGAGCTGCGGCGTTTCTCGCGCGAGCGGGGCTATCCAGATCGACCGGCCCGCGCCATTTTCATGACGGAATCACCCAAGGAGTCCTGAGTGGCCGACGTGGCGGGGCCCGTCCAGATCCTCGTCGTGGACGACGAGGAGCCCATCCGGAACGCCCTCAAGAAGTTCCTCATGCAACAGCAGTACGAAGTGTACGCCGCAGGCACCGGTGACGAAGCCCTGCAGCAGCTCCGGCGCCACCGCATCGCGCTCATGCTGTGTGACATCCGCATGCCCGGCACCAGCGGGGTCGACCTCGTGCCGCAGGCCATCGAGATCGAGCCCGAGCTCGCGATCCTCATGCTCACCGCCGTGAACGACGCGACCAGCGCCGCGCTGTGCATGCAGCGGGGCGCCATGGACTACCTCACGAAGCCGATCGAGCTCGCCGACCTGGGACGGGCGGTCCAGCGGGCGCTCAAGCGGCGCGAGATGCTCCTCGAGAACCGCCAGCTGAATCAGTGGCTCAAGGAAGAGGTCAGCACGCGCGCCGCGGAGCTCCAGCGGGAGCGCATGAAGCTGGAGCGGCTTTCGATCGCGACGCTCGAAGCCCTCGTGAACGCCCTGGAGGCGAAAGACCCCTATATGCGGGGGCATTCGGCCCGCGTGGCCGACCTGTCCGCCACGGTTGCTCACGAGCTCGGAATTCCAGAGGAGGAAGTCGAGCACGTGCGGGTCGCGGGCCGGCTGCACGACATCGGCAAGATCGGGACGCGCGAATCGGTCCTGAACAAGCAGGGTGCGCTGACCCCCGACGAGTTCGAGCACGTCAAGCAGCACGTCGTCATCGGGTCCCAGATCCTCGCGCCGCTCTCGCACCTTGGCGACATCATCCCGGCAGTGCGCCACCACCACGAGCGGTGGGATGGGACGGGCTACCCTGACGGGCTGCGCGGCGAGGAGATCCCGATAGGCGCCCGCATCATCGGCGCCGCCGAAGTGTTCGACGCCCTCAGTACGTCGCGCGCCTACCAGGAGAAGATGACCGCCGAAAAGGCGGTGGAGCGGGCGGGCGATCTTGCCGGCACGGTGCTCGATCCCAAGGTCTACGAGGCACTCGCCTCGGTGGTCGCGCGGCGCCGCACGCTCGTGTTCCTCGACGAGGGCGGCACAGGCTCCACCTGACGGGGTTCGTTCGTGCTGATCGCCGTCACCGGCGCCACCGGGTTCGTGGGACGGCACATTACCACGGTGCTGGCGCGCCGAGGACATGCGGTCCGAGCGCTGGTGCGCAGCCCGCTCCAGGCGCGGACACTCGAGACCCACGGTGTCGAGCTCGTCCCCGGCGACCTGGCGGACGCGGCGGCGCTCACGACGCTCACGCGTGGCGCGGACGCCGTCGTTCACCTCGTGGGCATCATCGTCGAAACGGGCCGCGCCACCTTTCACGCCGTGCACGTGGAAGGCACGCGCCGCGTGGTCGAGGCGGCGCGCCGTGCCGGCGTGGAGCGGTTCGTGCACATGAGCGCCGTCGGCGCGCGGGACGCGGCTGGGGCGACGCCGTATCATCGAACGAAATGGCACGCCGAGGAGCTGGTCCGCGCTTCGGGTCTGTCGCACGCCGTCGTCCGGCCGTCGATCATCAGTGGCCCGGAGAGCGCGCCGATCCGCGCCCTCGCCCTCCTGCACCGCTGGTCTCCCATCGTGCCGGTGTTCGGCGACGGCCGCTTCCCCACGCAGCCCGTCTGGGTGGAGGACGTCGCTCTCGCGTTCGCGCTCGCGGTCGAACAGCCCGGGCTCTCGGGCGCGTTCGAGCTGGGCGGGCCACAGGTCCTGACCTACGAGGAATTCCTACGCGCCATCGGGCGGGCCACCCGCCACCCCCGCCCGCTCGTGCACGTGCCGCTCGCACTCGCCCGGGCGGCCGCCAGTGCGTTCGACCTGCTCGGCGCCGCGGCGCCACTCACGAGCGATCAGCTGCAAATGCTGGTCGAAGGCAGCGCCACCCCCGCGAACGCCATCGAGTCGGTCTTCCGCATTCGGCCGGTCCCCTTCGAACTGGGGTTGAACCGCTATCTCGCGCCGAGTCGAGGATGACCTTCGTCCGGTGGGCGCTCCTGACGGGAGTGATCTCGCTCGGCTCCGCTCCCGCGTGGGCCCAGGGTGGCGCGCCGGACTCCGTGGTCTACGTGCTGTCCGCCGCCAGTCGGTTCGAGGTGAAGACGGGCAAAGCGGGGCTGCTCGGGTTCGCGGGCCACGCGCATGTCGTCCGCGCTCGCGCGTTCGCGGGCCGGGTCGTCTACTACCCGAACGCGGCGCCTGAGTCGCGGGTGGAAATCGTCGTACCGGCGGATAGTCTCGCCGTGCTCGGGTCTTCCGACACGGCCGAAGTCCGCAAAGTCACTCAAGCCATGCGGACCGAGGTGCTGCGAGTGGACGAGTATCCCGACATCCGCTTCGTCTCCGCGAGCGTGACGCCGTCCGGCGAGGGATTCCACGTGCATGGCCGGCTCACCCTTGCTGGGCAGACGCGGGAGGTGAGCTGTGACGTCCGCGCCGAGATCGGCGCCGACACGCTGCGGGCGACTGGCGGTTTCTCGGTGAAACAGACGGATTACGGTATTCGGCCGTATCGCGGCGGACCCGCGGGCACCGTTCGCGTCGCCGATCGCGTCACGTTCAGCTTCGACGCGGTGGGGATCCGCTCACCCGGGTCCTAGAAAAACCAAACCCGGGGCTTACAACTCCCCGGGTTGGCGGTCGGGCGAAGTGGCCGTCACACTTCGGCCGCGACCCTTGCGCGATGCTCTACCCTGATACGGCTGGCTCGGCGAGATGTTTCACGTCCCCGCCCGGCCGGCTTCGGCTCCACCTCGTTTGATGCCCATCCCCCGGGAATGGTTGCATGCGCCGGCTACCACCGCTTGACTCTCCCGAGGCGGGACACGGTGATGGTCGCGACGCGCGTTCCGCGTCGCAACACGACCGTCGTATTGGACAGTCCCCACGCCAGACCGATCGGGTCGAAGACGACCACCGGGTTCGACACTTCGAGTGCCACGCCGTGCCGATCCGGGCCCGGCCAGCGATGGAGGTCTGCCCACGAGTCCTCCCGCCAGCGGTCGATCCGCAACGTGTCGGCAGCGATCACCGCCCGGCTGCGAGTGCCTTGCATGACCGCAGCACTGCGGGCGACGGCGATCGCGGTGATCACCTCCTGGGCTGCAGTGTCGACTGCGATCCAGTCTCGGAAGCCCGCCAGGCGAGGCAGTGTGACGGCCGTCACCATGGCTAGAATCGCCAGCACGACCAGGAGTTCGGCGAGGGTAAGGCCCCGGCGCATGGCCGGAATAGGGGGAGGAGCGGCTGCTCGACCGGCATCGGAACGATGCGGCGAAAAGCGAGAAAACGCGAAACCTGCGGCCTAACGGAAGGAGCTCGAAAACGCTATGTTCCGAGCCGGCCGCACGTTGCGATGAGGCATAGCCCCTGCCCTGTGTGGAAGCGCCAGCTCGCTAGCCTCACACTCGGAGGCATTAGGAATGCCGGTTTCCCGTCTCAAGTTCGAGTCGCTGCCACACGCCATCTTCCTACAGCGGGTGTCAGGTCCGGAACCGGCCACGACGTTGGAAGCGCGCCTGGGACAAGGCGCGTTTCTCGCGCTGCGACTGGTGGACCTGCTTGCGCCGGACCGGGCTCCGGTTTCGCAGGATGCGTTCCATTACCAATGGGTGGCGACCGATCGGTTCTGCCGCGAGCTCCACGCCGCGGCCACCGAAGGCGCGCACGTGCACGGGATCGCCGAGAGTGCGTCGGACTCCTACCGCCTCGGGGACATCCAGCTCATCGCGCCAGCGCTGTTCGCCTACGCGCACTTCCTCGAGGCCGAGCTGCGGCTCGAGGAAGCGCTCGACGTGCTCACGACGCTGCTGGTAGTGGTGGGGCACCGGCTGTCGTCGACCGACGCAGTGGCGTCGCAGCTGCGCTTCGCGCGCGTGTACCGCAAGCTGAACCGGTTCGACGAGGCGGAAGCTGCGTACGCCGAAGCGGGAGAGATGGCGAGTGCGGCGGGCGACCACCGAGGCGAACTTCTCAGTCGAATCGGCCAAGCCGAATGCGTCCGAGGACGCGGGAACCTGCCAGACGCGGAGGCTGGCCTTCGACGCGCCCTGGCCGACGCGCGCGCCAGGCGGGAACAGGACGTGGAGGCGCGGGCAGAACATGGGATCGGCGTGGTGCTGTACCAGATGGGACAGCCGGCAGAGGCGATCCCTCATACTTGGCGGGCCTTCGAATTGTACGAGGACAAGGCGTCGCAGCTCCGCGCTCTTAACGACATCGGGATCATGCTCCTGATGGTTGGGAACAGCGCCGGTGCGGAGCGCGCACTGTGTGAGGTCGTACGCCGCGGAGCCACACCGGAGAGCACGAGCAACGCGATGATCGAGTTGATGCACACCGCGTCGTTCCGGCGCGATCACGTCGGGTTTGCTCGCTGGCGGGAGCGTTGCGAAGAGCGTCTCTCCGACATGCCGCCCAACTTCCGGGCGGACTTTTACCTGAAACAGGGGATCGGTCAGGCGCGGTTTGGCCGGTACCGCCGCGCCGAAGCGCTCATGAAGGAGGCGCTCGAAATCGCGGGCGCCGCGGGCCTGCACGAGGTCGAGTTCAGGATCGAGCGCATTCTCGGCGGGCTGGGGGATTGCCAGCAGGCCATGGCGCGGGAAGCGCAGTCCGCGACGGAGCCGGTATTGCAGACCGACGAGCTGCGCGAGGTGTCGGAGTCCCTCGCGCGGCTCGCAGGCTGAGAGGCTTACTTGCAGGTGTTGCTACTTTGCACATCACACCCGTGGCCGGGGCCGGTGGCGTCGGCACACGCGACGGTGGTGAGGGCGAACGCGACGACGAGCAGGGCGAATAGGGCGCGAATACGGGACATGTGACCTCCGCAAACCATGGTGTGGAGTCGACGCAACAGGACAACTACAAGCTGCGAGCGGAGGCGTCCGGGTTTTAGGGCGCTTTTGCGGCATCGTAGGGCGATTTTGCGACATTTAGGGGTTCTGGGGGATTCATGCTCGTATTAGCGGCCGTCCCCGACGTCCAGTTCCACAAACTCCGCCGGGCTGCGGGCTCTCGGTTCAGTGTCGCGCAGGTTTCAACTTGGGGCGATGTGCTGACCGGCATCCGCGGTCGGCCCGTCGAGCTGGCGGTCGTGGACCCGCTCTTGTCCGGCCACGCGCGGTCGCAGGAGATCGAGCGACTGCGGGTGTTGTTCCCCTCGCTCCCCCTGATGTTGTACACGACCCTCACGCCCCGCACCGCCGGAGTGCTGCTGGCGCTGGGCCAGCGGGGCATCCAACACGCGGTGTTCGCCAATTACGACGATCACCCGAGCCGGTTGCGGGAGGTGCTCGGCCAGGAGGAAGCGCGCTCCTCGTCGCGGCAGCTGCTGGACCAGCTGGCCGACGCGCTCGCGCCGCTGCCGAGCGAGCTGCGCTGGGTGCTCGAAGAGGCGCTGCGCTCGCCCGGCGAAGTCCAGACGGTAGGCCAGGTCGCGGTGCGCGCGCGCGTGGACCGGCGCACCTGCGAGCGGTGGTTCACGCGGGTCGGACTGCCGTCGCCCCGGCACTTCCTCTCCGCGGCCCGCGTGCTGTACGCCCACCGTCTGCTGCAGGATCCCGGCTTCACGATCGAGGATGTGGCGAAGCGGCTGGGCTACGCGCAGACCAAGACGCTGCAATTGCACGCGCGCGCCTACCTCGGGCTGACGGCCGGAGAAATGCGCCTGTCCCTTGGCTCGAGCGAGGCGTTGGCGCGCGTGGTCCAGCGTTTTCTCACGCCGCTCGAGGCGCGGGCCTCCGCCTCATGAGCGCCACGCCGCGCACCATCCTCGTCGTCGACGACGAGGCGCCGCTGCGCCGGGTGCTGGAGCGCTCGCTCTCACGCCACGGCCTTCGCGTGATCGGCGCGGGCAGCGCCGAGACGGCGTACGAGCTGCTCGCGGCCGAGCAGCCCGACGCGCTGTTGCTCGACATCCACCTGCCGACGATGTCGGGGCTCGCCCTCTATCTCGCCATCGTGCACCGCTGGCCGATATTCGAGGGCCGCATCGCGATCATGACGGGGGACGCCGAGGCGGACGAGGTGCGCACCTGGCTCGAGCGGCACCAGTGCGTTGTGATCCGGAAGCCGTTCAATCTGCGCGAAGTGACCGACTGGCTGACGGGGGTGTTTCGGATCGGTGAGGAGCGCGCGCGGGGAGGAGCCGAGGCGTGACGGGAGCGCCGCACGCGGAGCCGCTGCACAACCTGCGGGAGTATCGCAACCTCGCCCCGTGGAACCTGCGCGATCTCGCCGCGCTCGTGGGAGCCGTGCTCGATGCCTCCGCGATCACACCGATCAACGCGGCCGCACGGGCGCAGCCGACCGAGCGCACGATCCGGTTCTACGTCACCAAGGGTCTCGTGAGCCCGCCCGAAGGACGCGGTACCGCCGCCACGTATTCCTACCGGCATTTCCTTCAGCTCCTGTGGATCAAGCTGCGGCAGATGGAGGGGACGACGCTGGCGGCCATCATCAAGGAGATGCGTGACCAGACCGGTGACGTGCTGGAACGCCGCGCGGCGCAGGCCCTGGGCGCCTCGTTGCCCGGGCCGGACCGGCTAGCGCTCAAGAGCAAGGGCACGCCGCCGCGTGGCAAGTCGGGACGGGCGCTGACGGCGTGGCTGGCGCGGGACGCCGAGCGGGACCCCGAGAGCCCGAGCTCGTGGCACCGGATCCCGGTGGGCCGGGGCGTAGAGCTGCACGTCGAGACGGCCCACCCCCTCGCGCGGCTCGGGCCCGACGACGCGGCGGTCGCGGAGGCCGTGCGGCAGGCGCTCGCGAAACTTCTCCCGTCGGCAAACGCGTAGCGACAGGGGGAGGCGGATGGGGGAAGGGGAAGCGTAAACTCACTTCGGCCTGGAGCTAACATGGGTGGCTCGCTCGTATTGCTGATCGTCCTTGTGGTGGTGGTGGGGTGGCTGATCGGCGCGTATAACGGGCTCATCTCCCTCAAGAACCAGACGCTGAACGCGTTCAAGCAGATCGACGTCCAACTCAAGCGGCGCCACGATCTCATCCCCAACCTGGTGAACGCCGTCAAGGGCGCGATGGAGTTCGAGCGATCGACGCTCGAAGCCGTGATCCAGGCCCGCAACCAGGCGGTGAAGGTCAACGCGGCGGGGCCCGAAGGCATCAAGCAGATCAGCCAGGCGGAGAACGCCCTATCGTCCGCGCTCCAGCGCCTCATGGTGGTGGTGGAGCAATACCCCCAGCTCAAGGCCACGGGCAACATCGGCCAGCTGCAGGAAGAGCTCACGTCGACGGAAAACAAGGTGGCGTTCGCGCGCCAGCTGTACAACGACACGGCCACCCAGTACAACACCAAGCAGCAGCAGTTCCCGACCAACACGGTCGCAGGGCTCGCCAAGGCGCAGCCCGCCGATCTGTGGGAGCTCGAAGATCAGGCGGAGAAGGCCGTCCCGCAGGTCGATCTCTCGATGAAGCCGAAAGTGTGAGCGACGACACCTCCCTCAACCTCTTTCAACAACAGGAAGCCAATCGCCGGCGCACGGTCCTGCTGGTGATTGGCTTCGTCGCCTTCTTCGCGTGGCTCGGGTTCGGCGGGGACTACATCTACTACCTCTCAACCCGCGACGCGCCGAGCACCGTGTACCACCATGTGTTCCCGTGGTTCGGGATCGCGCTCACGGTCATCGCTCTGCTGACGGCCTGGTACGCGTACGCGACGGGTCCAGAGAAGGTGCTGTGGTCCACCGGGGCGCGCGCCGTCGTCGACCCCACGGATCCGCAAGAGAAACAGCTGGTCAACGTGGTCGAGGAAATGGCCATCGCGGCCGGCGTCCCGCGGCCCCGGATCTGGATCGTGGACGACCCCGATCCCAATGCGTTCGCGACCGGCACCGACCCCCTGCACGCGCACGTCGCGGTGACGCGGGGCCTGCTCGAGCTCTGCAACCGCGAGGAGCTCCAGGCGGTCGTCGGGCACGAGCTCGGGCATGTGAAGAACCTGGACGTCCGATTGATGACGATGCTCGCGGCGCTGGTGGGGGCCGTCGCCCTGATGCACGACGGCGCGACCCGCATCCTGCGGGGCGGCACCAATCTGGGCGGGGGGAGCTGGGGAGGCGGGGGAGGGGGGGGAGGCTCCCGCGGCGGCGGAGGGAAGAAAGGCGGCCCGCTGCTCGCCATCCTGCTCGTGGTGTGGATCCTCTCGTGGATCCTCGCGCCGATCATCACGCAGATCCTCGCGCTGGCGGTGAGCCGCAAGCGCGAGTACCTGGCCGATGCCATGAGCGCGCAGTTCACCCGCAACCCACTGGCGCTGGCGGGCGCGCTCCAGAAGATCGAAGGCGCGGTCGCGCCGACCGCGGCCATCAAGCGCGGCGCGGCCCACCTCTGCATCACCGACCCGCTGGGACGGCGCCTGACGGCGCACGAAGGTCTCTTCGCCGACGCGCTCGCGACCCATCCGCCCATGGCGAAGCGCATCGCGATCCTGCGCGGCATGGGATACGCCCAGCTCAAGAAGGAGGGAGGGGGCGTCGCGTGACTGGGTGGCTCGGACGTCGGGCCCTCCGCACCATCCACGAGTTCCGCACGCGTCTGGCGCGCTACCATCTCCAGCAGCGCAGCGCTGCCAAGGCGGCCCTCGCCGCCGATCCGGTCGTCGAGATGGCCATCCTCCGCCATGCACAGGAACACTCGCTGAACCCAGTCGAGGTACGCCGGCGGGTCGAGCAGTACGTCGACGAGATCGTGCCGCAGCTGAACGTCCTGTCCTACTACAAGATCGGCTACAACCTCGCCAAGATCGTGCTCAATCTCCTGTATCGCGTGACCGTCGATTACCAGGACCAAGCGGCGTTGGAGCGCATCCCCAGGCGGGATGTCGTCGTCTATGCCATGAACCACCGCTCCAACGTGGACTACGTCGTGGTCGCCTACGTGCTGGCCTACGGCGCGCACGTGAGCTACGCGGTGGGCGAGTGGGCACGCGTGTGGCCCCTCGAGTACGTATTCAAGTCCTTCGGGTCGTATTTCATCCGACGCGGCTTCCGGGAGCCCTTGTACCACGCGGTGCTCGAGCAGTACGTACATCTGATCACCAGGAACGGCGTGACGCAGGGATTTTTCCCCGAGGGGCGCCTCTCGCGCGACGGCCGGCTCGGCCCACCGAAGCTCGGGCTGCTCGATTACGTCTGCCGCACCGCGCTCGACCCTGCCTTCGATCGCGACATCTGGTTCGTGCCGGTCGCCATCAACTTCGACCGCGTGCTCGAAGATCGCGCGCTCATCCGCGAGCTGGTGGACGAGCGCGACCGGCCCCGCCGCCTGGCGCAGCTCTGGACCGTGGCGACCTACGTCGGAAGCAACGCGCTGCGGCTCGTCTCGGGGCGGCTCAAGCGCTACGGCCGCGCGGCGGTGAACTTCGGCGCGCCGGTCTCGCTGAAGGAGTGGCTCGCGAGCGCGCCGGGCGTGCTCGAGCTTCCCAAGGAGCGGCGCCTACCCGAGCTCGCGAGGCTCGCGGCCCTCCTGATGGAGCGCATCGGCGCGATCGTTCCCGTCACGCCGGTGCCGCTCGCCGCCGCGGCGTTGTTGTCGTTCGGACAGACGGTGATCCCCAAACACGCCGTGCTCGAGCGGATGGAGCAGCTGCGGGACCGGCTGGGCGCCGTCAACGCCAAGGTGGTGCGTGGCGGCGCCCGCATCCGGGAGGTGTGGGACCGCGCCTGGCGGATGCTCCGGATGCGGCGGCTGGCGGTGGAAGATGGAGACAGCCTGATCGTGCTGCCCCGCGGCCGGCCGCTGCTCGAATTCTACGCCAACTCGATCGCGCACTTGCTGCCGATCCGCGGCCCCCGCGTCCCGTTCCACAAGACCCACGAGACCGAGACCGACCTACCGACCCTGCGAAGGGAGAAGCCGCGCTAAATCGCGGGCCGCCCGATCGATCTGCTCTATCACGGTGAGGAGGAGCTCCCGCACCACGAACGCGCCGGTCCCGAGGCCCGCGAGGCGCGCGGCGCAGCGAGCGGCGGCGAGGGCGCGGGCCACCTCCGCGATCTCGGCTTCGCGTCGCCGCGTGGCTGCGTCCAGCATTCGGTAGGTCGGGGACACGCCGGAGAAGGTAGGCGCGGGCGCGGCAGGCGAGTCACCCTTTTTCCCCGCTCCCCGTCGCTTTTTAGGCGAGCTCGGACTCGAGCTGGAGCAGCCGCCACCCCGTTACCATCGCACCCAGGAACAGCACGGGCAGCACCTGTAGCCCCTGCAGCGCCAACCCGGCCGCGACCGCGTGCTCGGGCGCCACGCCGAACGGCAACAGCCCTACAACCAGCGCCGCCTGGGTGACGCCGACGTTCGCCGGCGTGGGCCGCAGCAGCCCGCCCAGGTTCACCACGATGAGGGCCGTGAACGACGCGGCGGACGACACCGGCACGTGGGTGGCCCGCAGCACGAGGTGATACGTGGACCACTGGGCGGCCCAATTGTAGAGGGCAAAGGCGGTCGGCCACACCAGCCGGCCACCCGTTCCCATGGTTCGCAGCACCGCGAGCCGCGACCGGAGCGCTGCCGGCAGGCGGTCGGTGAGCGACGCCCAGCCGCGCCCCCAGGCGAGCAGCAGCACCGCCACGAGCGCCAGCCCCACGCTGCTCTGTACGGCCCGCAGCCACGGCTCGAGCTGCAGCACGCTCGGCGCCATCACGAGAAACAACGCGAGGGCCAGCCCCTCCGCCACGCGGGTCCACACGACCGACGACACGGCGGCGCCCGCCGGCACCCCGCCCCGCTGCACGATCAGGTGCACGCGCGCGGCCTCGCCCGCCACCGCGACGGACAGGTCGTTCACGGCGGCGCCCACCAGGTTCGCCTCCTGGGCCACCCGCCAGCTGTGCGGCGCGACGGGCTTGAGGATCAGGTGCCAGCCCCACCCCTTGGCCACGAGGGACGAGAGGTTCACGGCGAGCGCGATGACGAGGAGCCACCGATCGGCGTCGAGCAGCGCGGCGAAGGTGACGTGCCACGGGAACCCGGTGAGGAATTTCAGCGCCAGGCCGACGCCCACGAGGGCGAGGAGCCATCCCAGCCACCGGCTGGCACGCGACTTCACGCGACCAGCTCCCCGAGCGGGCGGAACGTATAGCCCGCGGACCACGCATCCGCGATGATCCCCGGGAGGGCGGCCGCGGTACGGCGCCGGTCGCCTTGCGGATCGTAGCCGTCGCCGTCATGCAGCAGGATGATGGCACCGGGCCGGAGCTTGCGGCGCACGCGCGCCCGGATCTCCTCGGACGACACGCGGGGATCCGAGTCCCACACGCCGAACGTCCATCCGAACACTGTGTAGCCGAGACGTCGGGTGGCCACGCCCACGAACGGGTTGCGGTAGCCGTGAGGCGCACGGAAGCTGCGCGGGACCCGGCTCGTCGCGTCGACGATCAGCTCGTGCGCGCGCTCGAGCTCCTCGCGGATCCGGCGCGGCCCCCGCAGATGCAATTTCTGGTGGCGCAGCGTGTGGTTTCCGACCTCATGTCCCGCCGCGGCGACTCGGCGGGCGATCGCCGGAAACCGGCGGACGTGCTCGCCCACCAAGAAGAACGCCGCGGGCACGTCCGACGTCGCCAGGGTGTCGAGAATTGGCTCCGTGGCGTCGGGGTTCGGGCCGTCGTCGAAGGTGAGGTAGGCCACTCGCTCCCGGGTGCGTCCCCGGCCCACGGCGCGCCCGAACAGGAAGCTGTTGGGCTCGTAGGTGCCGTACGCCCAGACGCCCAAGGCGGCGCCGGTGGTGGCGAGGGGGAGCAGCATGCGGGCATAATAAACACGAAGCCCCCGGGACGGCACGATAGGCCGCCCGGGGGCTCCGCACATCGGTTACCCGGAGCCGGGGGATTGCTCCCTCCGTTCTTCATCCTGCCGCCGCCGGTTGACTGATGCGTCGCTCGGTAGGGCGAACAGGAGCTCCGGCTTCCATCCCCAAGCAGCCTGGCCGGGCCGCAAGGTTCACCGATGTGGGTGCTGCGGGTCAGATCGGGTCGCGGACCGACCTTCCGCACTGCACGTCGAGGCACCGCGTCGACGTGGATAGGGCACGCGACTGGCCCTATCTATCCGAGCCGGAGAGCCTGCTCCCGGATCGCCGGCCGCCTGAGCCCTTGTTTGCGTCGGCGGCCTCCCCGGAATTTCCGCTCGGACCCGTCTTAGAGGCGTAGTTGAGACACCAGGTCCCGACCCTTCCCTCCAAGCCGCGTGACATCAATATAGGGGCCTCGAGAAACCGCGCAAGTGCCGATGTTTCTTCGGGTTAGCTCACTTCAGTGTGCATCGCATGTGGAGAGTAACCTAGCCCCGCGTCTACCATTGCCGCGCCCATCCACACGATGTGGAGTTGTGAATCCACAAAAGCAGGTTGGGGAAGGTTGTGCCCAATGCGGCGCGACCTCCCCCGTCCTCCACAACCTCGTTAACCTCCCTGACCTCCGGCGAGGGCTTCAGCCCTCCAGACCCACTTCACAGTAGGTGTAGGGATCGTCGGGGTGGCGCGGTAAGAACACCACGCCAGCGCTTCCGGTGGCGAACCAGCCGGCGAGCATCTGGGTGGAGGTGGTCTCGCCTGCGGGCTCGGCGAATACCGCCTGCAACCAGCGGCGGATGTGACGCAGCTCGGGCGCGCGGCGGCCGAGCATCGAGATCACCGCCCCCAGTCCGTGGGTCGCGCGCAGGAAATGCGCAATCGCGTGTACCCGCTGGGCGAAGATGTAGGCGCGCACGCCGGGCTCATCGTACAGGAGCGTGCCCTCGTACGGATCGGCGGGGGGGGCGTCCATGCGGGGCCCGAAGTAGATGAAGACGCGCTGGTCCGCATCCTTGCGCTCGACGACGGCGGCGGCGGCGTCGGCACCGAGGCGCGCTGCGTGAATCAGGTCGTCCTGTGCGAGGATGCCCACCGCGCCGGTCCACTCGATCGCGGCCAGCGCCTGGTCCAGCGGACAGCCGACCGCATCGTCGTAGGCGAGGAGGCGCGGCGCCTCGCCCGCGCGCAGGAAGAAATGCGCGAGGGCGTCGGCGCGATCCTCGAACGTGCGGGTCTGGCGCGAGGTTGCGGGAACCAGCATTGTGACATTATAACCAGGGCTTCCACCGACAGACAGAGGACCACGTGATGCGCTGCCTCGCCGTGTTATTGTGCGTCGCCGCCACGTCTCTCGCGGCGCAGGAGCCCGAACCGCCGCCCGACTCGGCTCGCGCGGCACCGGAATCGGTGCCGGCAACGCCGCCGCCCGAGACCCTGGAGCAGAGGCGTTTTCTCGCCGGCCTGCGCACGGCGACGCGCGGCATCGCTCAGCTCAAGGATGGCATGGCCCGCGTCACGCGCTCCGCGACGCGCGATTCGGTGGCGCAGCGGCGCGCGGGACGGTTTCTCGCCGGGCTGTGCGGCTCGAGCCGCGGCTTCCTGAGACGGGGGCGCCCCCAGATGAGTCCCACCGTGTACGAGGATTCCGTTCAACTGAAGGCGCGGCGGCTCGTCTCGCAGGTGGACTCCCTGATCAAGTACACGACGACCTGCGAGGACAGCGCGGCGGCGACGCCCAACGCGACGGTGGTCGGACTGGGCAAGCGCATGAAGAGCTATGACGCGGCGCTGCGCGATTTCCGCGTGGCGATCGGGCTGCCGGTCAAGGAGGATACGTCCAAGGCAACGAAGCGGCCGTAGATGACTTGATACTGTCGTTATGGTGACGCCAAGCGGGACTCGCCGCCGCAACCGCCGGAGCGCCTGACCTTTACTCTATTGACAGCGCTGGCGCCCATTCCTACCTTTGGCCCCGGTTCAAGCAATACGTGGCACCGTCACCGGTTTGTCTGCGCACCGCGAGGACCACTTGTCTCGCGGTTTTTGTTTGAGCCCGTCTCTGGTCGCGATGACCAGGGTCGAACGTGTCCGGGGCAGTGCCCCTTAGTGCTGAGGTTCAAACGGTATGGCAAAGGGTAAGGTGAAGTGGTTCAACGACGCGAAGGGCTTTGGCTTTATCGCGCAGGAGTCGGGTCCCGATGTGTTCGTCCACTTCACGGCGATCCAGGCTGAGGGCTTCCGCAGTCTCGCCGAGGGCGATACGGTCGAATTCGAAGTCGCCCAGGGTCCGAAGGGCTTGCAGGCGCAGAACGTCCGCAAGGTCTGAGCAACACCGATCGGAACCGAAGCGGGCCCGGGTATCCTCCGGGCCCGTTCTCGTTTCCGGCCTGTATATTGGGTCATGCGTTCGATCCGCACGCTGCTTCTTCTCGTCGCGATCTTCCCGGCCACCGGAGTCAGCCAGACGCCGCCTGCCCCAGCCCCGCCCCCGCCCCCGCCCCCGCCCCCGCTGGCGGGACCGGTGTACCGCGGCTTCACGCCGGGCATCAGCTACCGGGCGTTCGTGGAGCGCGCGCGGACCCTCGCCGACTCGGACGTCGTGCGCTGCCAGACCTCCCAGCGCACGGCTCAGGTCATGGAGTGTGGCGTTGTCATCCGCGGTCCGAATGACGCTTCCCGGTTCTACCTCAGCGCGCATTTCATCGAGGGGAACGCCGACGTGGTCGCGTTCTACGACTCGGCGGGCTTCGGTGACAAGCGCGGCGTTCCGCTGGTCGACCGCACCAAGAAGGAGCTGACCCGCCTGTTCGGCCGGCCGCGCCCGATCGGGAAGAGCGGCTGGGAGTGGCGCTACGGCCGACGCGCCGTGCGGTTCAACTGGCGGGGGCGGGGCACGGCCCGCTGGGTGTCCATCACGCTCATGGATAGGGACGTGATGGACCGGATCAGCGCGTACGCGAAGCCAGCCCCAAGGCGCAAGTCGTAAGCCCTCAGCAGCTGCAAGCCGCAAGGCTCAAGCCGCAATCGTTCTTGTGCCTTACGGCTTGCCACTTGCGGCTGTGATGAGTCGCTCGGCCAGGGTCGCAACCCCCCGCGCCGTCCCGAGCTGCTCGAGCCAACGGGGCGGGATGCCCGCTTCGCCTTCCCGCGCGCCGAGCAGCGCGCCCGCGACGGCGGCGTTGGTGTCGGTGTCGCCACCCGACTCGGCGAGAAAGATGAGCGCTTCCTCGAGGGACGGACGGTGCATCGCGCACCAGAAGGCGATCTCCACGCAGTGGACCACGTAGCCGGCCTCCCCGCCCACACTGATCGGTAGGTCGCTCTCCTGCTCCCAGGGCACGCGCCGGATGGCCTCCACCAGCGTGCGCGGCGCGCCCTGGAGGCGGTGCAGCACCTCCTCGACGAAGTGCTGGTTCCCGTGCAGCAGCTCTCGCGCAGCGAGATTCACCGCCACCGCGCCCCAGGTGCACCGCTGGTCGGCGTGGGTGATCGCCGCCTGGTGCGTCGAGACGCGGACCATCTTGTCGACGTTGTCGTGATAGCGGAGCGCGACCGGGATGCAGCGCATCACGGCGCCGTTGGACGCAGCCCGGGCGTTGTGGGCGAGCCGGCCGGCTTCGAACGGCTCGGTGCCGCGGTCGATAAGCCGCAGGGCACGCTGCGTCGTGAGGCCGATGCCGCGACCGTCCTGTTTCATCCACTTCACCCACCGCTCCGCCACGTCGTTCGCGTCGAAGTCGCCCTGCTCCACCAGAGACTCGGCGAGCAGCAGGGTCATGGCCGCGTCGTCGTCAAACGGCGACCCCTTGGGCGGCGGCGCGAGATCACGCACCCCCTGCGGGAACGCTTCACGGATCGCCTGGGCGGTGCCAAGCCGCTCGGTCGGCACGCCGAGCTGGTTTCCGACGACGAGCCCGAGCAGGGCCCCGCGCGCCCGCATCAACAGCCGGGGATCGAGGAGGTCGTCCGACCCGCGTGCCGTCAAAAGGTCAGCACCACGGCCCCGCTCTGCGGAGCTACCCGACCCGCGAACCCGTGCCGGTCGGCGTGGGGACCGATGTACGGATGGGCGCTGTTGTAGGCGGCCACGCTGGAGTTCTGGTAGAGGCGATAGTACCCGATGTGGGTGCGGACGGCACCCTTCGACACGAGGCAATTGCACCGCACGGCCGCGGCGGTGCCGGGGTTGACCTCGAGAGTGATATCCGATGCGCTCGCATTCGTGATGAGGGGCGCGAAGTAGCGCTGGCCGTCCGCTTCGGCACTGACGTCGGCGAGCAGCCGACCCCCCGCCCGGGGGAACGCCGGAAGCGGTCCCTCCAGCGGCTCGCCGATCGGTGGGTTGCCGGGGCGGACGAGGCGCCACCGCAGCCCGGTGCGTTGACCGCGCGGCAGCGTGAGCCGCTCGGTGGCTTCCGGCGCTACCGTGTCGACCGGGACGCCGTTGCTCAGGATCTCGATCGGCTCGACGAGGGCGTTGTGAAGAGACGCGACTCCCGATCCGAGATAGCCGGCACGGCGCGCCAGCCACCCTGCCACGAGCGCGGCGCCGAGCACGCCGGCCACCCACCAGCCGAGCCTTCCCGAGCGGCGTCGGACCTGGCCAGAGCGGCGGACCTGACGCTCGAGGGTGTGTGCACCGACCAACCGCTCGGAGCCGGGCATGCGGCCGGCGTCGAGCGCGGCCAGCACCTCGTCGGCGTGCTGAAAGCGGTCCTCGGGTTTCTTCCCCAGGCACTTCACGATCACCGTGGAGAGCCAGCGTGGGATCTTGGCGTTGACGTCGCTGGCCACCGGAACGGGGTCGCTCAGGTGCTTGCCGACGATTTCGGCGCTCGAGTTGCCGTCGTAGGGGGGGGTCCCGGTCACCATCTGGTAGAGCATGGCGCCGAAGGCGTACAGGTCACTCCGGCCGTCGAGGTTCGGTTGGCCGAGGGCCTGCTCGGGGCTCATGTACTGCACGGTGCCGACCGTGAAGCCGGTGGCCGTTTTGGCGCCTCCACCCCCACCTCCTCCACCTCCTCCGGTTCCCCCGCCGGGATCGAACAGCTTGGCGATCCCGAAGTCCAGGAGCAGGACGCGGCCGCTCTTCGCCTCGACCATCACGTTGTCGGGCTTGATGTCGCGGTGCACGAGTCCCTGCGCGTGGGCGTGGGACAGCGCCTGGAGAATCGGCTCGGCGATCTTCAAGGCCTCGTCCGCCGAGTACGGACCGCGGCGGCGCAAGCGCTCCGCGAGCGACTCGCCCTCGACGAACGGCATCACGTAGTAGACCAGGCCCTCACCATCGCCGGTGAAGTGGATCGCGAGGATGGCCGGGTCCTGCAAGCGGGCCAGCGCCTTCGCCTCCTGTCGGAAGCGCGCCAGCATGCCCGGGGTCCAGGCGATCTCCGGGTGGAGCACCTTGCAGGCGAGGCGGCGGTCGAGATCCCTGTCCCACAGCTCGTACACCTCGGCGAAGCCGCCCCGGCCGATGAGGCGCTTCACGTCGTACTTCGGGCCCAGCGCCCGGGCGAGGCGCTCCGATGTGGGAGCGGCAACGGCCGCAGGTGCCGGAGCCACGGTAGCGCGCTCGTTCGTGATCACCGTTGGAGAGGCCGAGCCGCATGCCGGGCAGAAGGCCGCGCCTCGCGGGATCTCGGCGCGGCACGAAGGACAAGTCGGCTGGGTCGTCACGGCTCTAAGTTAACTTCTTCGCATGCTCGCGCTCCGGATCATCGTGGGCCTCGGGCTCGCGTACACACTGCTGGTGCTGCTCGCCTGGCTGTTCCAGGATCGGCTCGCCTTTCCGGCGCCCCGCGCAAGCCTGCCCGACCCGAAGCGCGTGGGCGTCGAGAACGGGGAGCGCGTCGAGCTGGTCTCGGGCGATGGGACGAAGCTGGTCGGCTGGTATCTCGCACCGAAGACGCTAGAGGTCCAACCTCCTCCAACCTCCCCAACCTCCCCGGGTCTCCTATGGTTCTACGGCAACGGTGAGACCGTCGCGGCAATCTGGCCAATCGTGCGTGAGTTCCAGCCGCCGGGCACCACGGTGCTGGTCCTCGACTACCCGGGCTACGGCGGCAGCGGAGGCAGGGCAACGGAGCGGGGCTTGTACGCCGCCGCCGACGCCGCATACGCGGCGCTCGCTACGCGGCCGGGGGTGGACCCGCAGCGCATCTACGTCTACGGCCGGTCGCTCGGCAGCGCGGTGGCGACACACACGGCCGCGCGACGTCCCGTCGCCGGACTGATCGTGGAATCGCCGTTTACCAATGCCGCGGCGATGGCGAAACACCACTACCGGCTGCTGCCGACCTTCCTCCTCCGCCTGTCGCTCGACAATCTCGCCAACGTCAGGCGGGTCCGCTGCCCGATGCTGCTGTTTCACGGCGACGTGGATCGGCTCGTGCCGACGGCGATGGGGATGGCCGTGGCGGCTGCCGCGGCGGGGCCGGTCGAGGTGGTCCTGATTCACGGGTCCGGGCACAATGACACCTACGATATCGGCGGGCGAGCGTACCGCGACAAAATGTGGGAGTTCGTCGGGCGGACGGCCGGACTGTCGGACCGTCCGACCGTCCGACCCTAGATCACGACCACCGGCACGAACCGGTCCCGCGTGGCCTCGAAGCGGCGCTCCGCGTCGTCGAGGCTGCGCACCACGGCCGCTTCGTCGCCGTCGGCGAACTTGGAGCTCTGCGCGACGCGCCCGGTCGCTCGGCGCACCACGACGAGCGCCCGCGTGACCTCGCAGCGGTCCACATCCGGGTCGGTATGCCCGGCGACGAGCAGTTCCTCGAACAGCGGCAAGCTGCATTCCTCGCCCAGCACATAGAGGGACTCGAGGATCTTGGGGCCGAGGAACCGGCGGAGCAGCTGGTCGCCGCGGATCCGCTCGAACAGGCGCACGAGGACGACGGCGTGCCCGGGGTAGTAGCGCGCCGCTTCGACGGCGGCGGCGACAAACGCGTGGTGCGCGCCCGGCGTCACCAGATACCGCTCGAACAGTGGCCACGCGCCCTCGGGGTGCCGCTCGGCCAACGCTAGGAACGCGAAGTAGCGGCGCCCGAGTGGCGCCCCCGTGTCGGCGATGACGGTGCGCAGGCCCGCGACACCCCAGCGCGCACCGACGAGGGCGGCCGCCGCGGCATGCTGCCACCGCTCGAGCTCGGGCACCCGGAAGGTCACGACGTGGGGATCGGGGAACGTGCGGCAGCGCTCGAGCATCGCGAGGAGGCGCCGATCCACCTGATCGAGCGCTGGCTCGAGGGTCCCGCTGTCCGCCCGTCGCGCGCCCCCGAGCGCTTCCCACGCGAGCCGGTCGACGTGCGCCGTCTCCCACGCCCGCTCGAAGGCCTCGGCATCGGGAGCGGCGAGCAGCCCCTCGAGCGCGCCGGCGAATCGGTACAGGCGGCGTGACGTTTCCATTCGCATCAAGCTACGCCGGACTGGCCCGCAGGCAATCCGGGCTTGTCCACATCGGTCTGGAAAACCACGTGGAAATCCTGTGGGGGGGTGGGGAAATGTTGCGCTTCCCTACGGGCGAGCTTAACCTTGCCCCGCGCGCTTACCTCACCCCCTGGCCCCCTCTCCACAACCGTGGAGAGGGGGAACCCATGACCGTCGGCCGTTCCCCCTCTCCGCAGTGCGGAGAGGGGGTCAGGGGGTGAGGCCAATCGGAGGCCTTCTGCGAAAGTCACTAGTCGTTGCCGCTGCTCTCGCGCTGGCGGCGTGCTCCCGCCCGACAGGGCCGATCGCCATCGGCCTCGCGGGCCCGTTCTCCGAGCCGCGGGGCGCCTCGATGCTCCGGGCCGCCCAGCTGGCGGTGAATCAGATCAACGCCAAACGGGGCATCCGGGGGCGCAAGCTCGAGCTGCGGATCGTCGACGATTCGGGGAACGAGGACACCGCGGTGCGGGTGGCGGAGCAACTGTACGCGGACCCTGCGATCGTGGCGGTCGTGGGACACTTGAGCTCGGGCACTTCG
>Ga0209377_1000144_pt1 | contig 42890 bp, 47 predicted proteins | sample GraSoiAngelo_141_FD_185898 | JGI IMG/M metagenome (GOLD analysis project Ga0209377, IMG submission 185898) | Grasslands soil microbial communities from the Angelo Coastal Reserve, California, USA - 14_0929_12_40cm (SPAdes) (version 2) | ecosystem: Environmental > Terrestrial > Soil > Grasslands ...
GGCCGCTGATCCGCGGCTCCGGTGTCGAGTACGACATCCGCCGCACCGAGCCCTATTCGTCGTACGGGGAGTTCGACTTCAAGGTCCCGGTTGAGACGGCCGGCGATTGCTACGCGCGCTACCGCGTCCGCATGCAGGAATTCCGGGAGTCGATCAAGATCGTTCGTCAGGTCCTGGATGGACTGCCCGAGGGCCCGATCTCGTCACGACCCGGCGTGAAGTCGGTCGGTCAGGTGCGCGTTCCCAAGGGTGAGGGGTATGCGCGCGTCGAAGGCGCGCGGGGCGAGGTCGGCTGCTACGTGATCAGCGACGGCGGGCCCAAGCCCTACCGCATGAAGTGGCGGGGCGCCTCCTTCTCGAACCTCGCGATCCTGCCCCACATCATCCCCGGCCACAAGGTCGCCGACGTGGTTGCCATCATGGGCTCCGTGGATCCCGTGTTCGGCGAGGTGGATCGGTGAGCGTTGCGCCGGCGGTGTCGATGTTCGTCGCCGCCTTCATTCTGCTGAACGCGATCGTGGGCGTGGTGACCTACATCACGCTGCTCGAGCGGAAGTTCGCCGCCCGCATGCAATCGCGGATCGGGCCCTATTACGTCGGCTGGCCCCACGGCTGGCTGCAGCCGATTGCCGATGCCATCAAGCTGATGATCAAGGAAGACGTGGTGCCGACGCCCGCCGATCGGGTGGTCTACAACCTGGCGCCGCTGGTGTTCCTCGTGCCATGCATGCTGATCTTCGCCACGATCCCGTTTGCGCCCGGGCTGGGCCTGGCCGATCTCAACATCGGCGTGCTCTTCTTCCTGGCCGTCTCCGCGCTCGAGATCGTCGGGCTCTTCATGGGGGGCTGGGGCTCCAACAACAAGTACGCGCTGCTCAGCGCGATGCGGGCGGTCAACCAGATCATCTCCTACGACCTGCCCTTCATCTTCGCCGCGCTGGTGCCGGTGCTGCTCACGGGCTCCATGCAGATGTCGGCGATCGTCAACGCGCAGCAGGGCGGGGCCGGCTGGTTCGTGCTCTATCCGGTGATCGGGCAGCTCGCCTTCCTCGCCTACCTCATCGCCGCGCTGGCCGCCGAGAACCGCGTCCCCTTCGACATTCTCGAGGCGGAGTCCGAGCTCGTCGCGGGCTTCCGTGTCGAGTACAGCGGGATGAAGTTCGCCCTGATCCAGCTCGGCGAGTACGCCCACATGCTGGGGACGTCGTTCCTCGGCGCGCTCCTGTTCCTGGGCGGGTGGCTCGGGCCGGGGCCGGCGTGGCTGGGGCCGATCTGGTTCCTGCTCAAGGCCGTGTTCGTGTTCCTGGTGATGACCTGGGTTCGCTGGAGCTTCGTCCGCATCCGCGTGGACCAGATCCTCGCCATTTCCTGGAAGCTTCTCCTGCCGGCAACGGTGGTGCTGATGCTCGTGACCGGCTTCGTGGTCGCCGCCGGAGGTGGGCGTGGCCTCTAACGGCACGGCGGCGACGGGCTTCTGGGGCGAGCTGTGGCAGCTCACCCGGGCCGTCAGCCGCGCGATGGGCGTGACCTTCCGCAACCTCTTCCGCCGACCGGTGACCGTGATGTATCCGGACACGTCGCGTCCGTATCCGGACCGCTTCCGGGGCGTGCTGGCGCTCGTCTACGAGAAGGACACCGGCCAGGAAGCCTGTATCGGCTGCCGGCTGTGCGAGTACATCTGCCCGCCCCAGGTCATCAAGGTCGAGATGCTCAAGGCCGAGAAGCGGAACTTCGCCAAGACCTTCACGCTCGAGCTGTACGCCTGCGAGTTCTGCGAGCTGTGCGTGCAGGTGTGTCCGACCGACGCCATCATCATGCTCAAGACCTTCGATCTCGCGACGAGCGACCGGCGCGAGATGCTCCTCGACAAGGACCGGCTGCACTGGCTGGGCTGCGCGTTCCCGCCCTCGTGGGCCACCGGCAACAAGCTGCGCGACATGCAGGCGCCGCCGAAGGCGGCCCGCGCCGAGGGCAAGGAAGGCAAGGCGTGACGCTCGAGACCGTGGTGTTCGGGCTGGTGGCCCTGGCCCTGCTCGGCGGGAGCCTGGGTGTCGTGCTCACCCCCAACCTCTTCCACGCCGTCCTCTCACTCGCCGGCGCCCTCGTGGCCACCGCGGTGATCTTCCTCCTGCTGGACGCCGCCTTTCTCTTCGCCGTGCAGCTCCTGCTCTACGCGGGCGGGGTCGTCACGGTCCTGGTGTTCGCCATCATGCTGACCGAGCGCCTGATCGGCGAGCACATCACCCAGACGAATCGCCACGTCGTCAACGGCGCCGTGACGTCGGTGGCGGTCTTCGTGGGCGTGGCCGGCTTCATCATGCGGAGCAATCTGACGGCGGCCGAGCCGGCGCCGGCCGACCGCACCGTCGAGATCGCCCGCGCCATCGTCGGGCCGTTCGCGGTGACCTTCGAGCTGCTCGGGGTGCTCCTGGTGGCCGCGCTGCTGGGCGCCATCTACTTCGCGCGGACCGAGGACTGATGGCGGCTCCCGGTCTGTCTGCGTACCTCGTTCTGGCCGCGCTCGTCTTCGCCATCGGGCTCTTCGGTGTGCTGACGCGGCGGAATGCCGTCGGCATCCTGCTCGGCATCGAGCTGATGCTGAACGCGGTCAACATCAACCTCGTGGCGTTCGCGCGCTTCGAGGCCGACCTGGCCGGGCTGATCTTCACGCTGTTCGTCATCGCGATCACGGTGGCCGAAGTCGGCGTGGGATTGGCCATCGTCATCGCGATCTTCCGGGTGCGGCGGACCGTGGACGCCGACCACCTGAACTTGCTCAAAGGCTGACGTGACGCTCACTGCGCTGGCCGTCCTGGGCCTGCCGTTCGCGAGCTTCGCCGCCATCGCGCTCGTGCGTCCCCTGCGTCAGGCCGGGCGCCTGGCCGGGTGGCTCTCGATCGCCGCCATCGCCTGCGCGTTCCTGGGCGCCCTCGTCGTCTGGGGGTCGGCGCCGGGCACCGAGGCTCTGTGGGGATGGATCCCGGGCGATGAAGAGCCGATGGTGACCGTCGGCGTCCTGCTCGACGATCTCAGCGCCGCGATGCTGGTCCTCGTCACACTCGTTTCGCTGCTGGTGCAGGTCTACTCGCTGGCCTACCTCGCAGACGAGCCAGCCCCCTCGCTCGGTCGTTACTACGCCTACCAGTCGCTCTTCGCGTTCTCGATGCTGGGACTGGTGCTGTCGCCGACGTTCGTCCAGATGTTCGTGTTCTGGGAGCTGGTCGGGCTCTGCTCCTACCTCCTCATCGGCTACTGGTACGACCGACCGTCGGCAGCACGGGCGGCGGTGAAGGCGTTCTGGATCACGAAGCTGGGCGACGTCGGCTTCATCCTCGGGATCGTCCTGCTCTGGGGTGCGACGGGCACGTTCGAATTCTCCGAGCTGTTCGAGCTGGCCCGATCCGGACAGATCCCGCTGGCCGGACTCAGCCTGACGATGTTCTTGATCTACCTCGGAGCCGTCGGCAAGTCGGCCCAGTTCCCGCTCCACGTCTGGCTGCCGGATGCGATGGAAGGCCCGACGCCGGTCTCGGCGCTCATCCACGCCGCGACGATGGTCACGGCCGGCGTCTTCATGGTCACGCGGACGATGCCGCTCTTCGAGCTCGTGCCCGGGATGCTGACGCTCATCGCCTGGGTGGGCGCCTTCACGGCGCTCCTGGCGGCCACCATGGCCTGTGTCGAGAGCGACATCAAGCGCGTGCTCGCCTACTCCACCGTCTCGCAGCTCGGGTACATGATGGCGGCGGCCGGTGCCGGCGCCTCCGCGGCCGCCTTCTTCCACCTGGGGACTCACGGCGTCTTCAAGGCGCTCCTGTTCCTCGGCGCCGGCGCGGTCATCCACGCCGTTGGGACGAACGACATCTTCCGAATGGGCGGACTCTTTCGGATGCTTCCGCGGACCGGGACCGTCTTTGTCATCGCCACGCTGGCCCTCGCGGGCGTCTGGCCCTTCGCCGGGTTCTTTTCCAAGGAGGCGGTGCTGGCCGGCGTCCTCCACGGCCATCTGGCGGGGCCGTTCGTGTTGCTGGCACTGACCGCGTTCCTCACGGCGTTTTACATGTTCCGCGTGGTCTTCATCGCCTTCTTCGGGCGGCCCCACGATGCCCACGCTCATCCGCACGAGGCGCCGCCGCTGATGGCCGTCCCACTCTGGATCCTGGCTGGCCTGACCGTCGGCATCGGGCTGCGCTTCGTCGTTCACCCACTGGAAGGCGAGCATGGCCCGAGCTGGCTGGCGCCGCTGTCGCTCGGTCTCGCCGCGGCCGGCTTCGTCCTGGCGTGGGCGACCTATCAAATCCGCGTCGTGAGCGCAGCCATGCTGGCGGCACTGTTCGGGCCGATCGACTATATGGCGCGGCGGCGCTACGGCCTCGACGCGCTCTACGCCGGCCTCTACCGGGCGTTCATCCTGGGGTTCTCGCGCCTCGTCGGATGGGTCGATCGCTATCTCGTCGACGGCGTGCTCAACGTGCTGAGCGCGTGGACGCTCCGCGGGGGCGACGTGCTCCGGCGGATGCAGAGCGGCCAGCCTCAGGACTACGTGTATGGCGTCGCCTTCGGCGTGCTCCTCCTCTTCGTCTGGGCCCAGTTCTGGCGATGACACCGCGTCCTCGCCACGTTCGACCGGAACCCGGGTCACGGAGCTCGCCCCGATGACCGCTGGCATCCCCGTGCTGTCGCTCATCACGTGGGCCCCGTTCGTGGGCGCATTGCTGATCATGTTCACCGCCCGTCATCGCCCCCGGGCCGTCCGCCTCATCGCGGCCATCTCCACCGGGGTCTCGGCAGCGCTCGCGCTCTGGCTCTACGTCGCCTACGACCGACAGGCGAGCGGCTTCCAGTTCTACGAGAAGCTGCCGCTGGTGCCGCCACTGGGGATCAACTACGAGCTGGCCGTCGATGGCATGAGCCTTTTGATGGTCCTGCTGACCGGCATCATCATCTTCGCGGGCGTGTTCGCGTCGTGGACGGTGGCCAGTCGCAGTCAGGAGTTCTACGCGCTGCTGCTGGCGCTGGTCACCGGCGTCTTCGGCGTGTTCGTCTCCCTCGACCTCTTCGTGCTCTTCCTGTTCTACGAGCTCGCCGTGCTGCCGATGTACCTGCTGATCGGAATCTGGGGCTCGACCGGCGAGGTCCGGCCGCGCGGCATCTTCGCCTGGGCGTACCGCGAGACAGGTGTCGGGACGAAAGAGTACGCGGCGATGAAGCTGACGCTCTATCTGCTCTTCGGTTCGGCGTTCATCCTGGTCGGAATCTTCGCCCTGTACACATCGTCCGGCATCGGCTCGTTCTCGTTCCTCGACCTCGAGGGCGTGGCGTTCGATCGTAGCCTCCAGCGCTGGGTGTTCCTGGCCTTCTACGTCGGATTCGGGATCCTCGCCGGTATCTGGCCGCTGCACACGTGGTCGCCCGATGGCCACGCTTCGGCGCCGACGGCGGTCTCGATGCTTCACGCCGGCGTGCTCATGAAGCTCGGCGCCTACGGTGTCGTGCGGGTGGGCATGGGACTGCTGCCGTCTGGCGCCGCTGATCTCGCCTGGCTGGTCGGCATGATCGCCTGCATCAATATCGTGTACGGCGCGCTGTCGGCGATGGCGCAGACCGACCTGAAATACGTCATCGCGTACTCGTCCGTTTCCCACATGGGTATCGTCATGCTGGGGGCGGCCACGCTGACCGAGGCGGGCCTGAATGGCTCCGTCTTCCAGATGTTCGCCCACGGCGTCATGACCGGACTCTGCTTCGCGCTCGTGGGCCTCGTCTACGAGAAGGCCCACTCGCGTGAGATCGGAAAGATGGGCGGGTTCGGGCGCGTCATGCCCGGAATCGCCACGGCCTTCACCGTGGCCGGCCTCTCGTCGCTGGGTCTGCCCGCCACGGCCGGCTTCGTCGCCGAGCTGTTGACGTTCCTCGGCGCCTGGCGCTCGCCACACTCGTGGTGGTTGTTGCCAGCAGTCGCCGGAACGTTTCTCACCGCGATCTACGTGCTGCGCGTCATCAAGCAGATCTTCTGGGGGCCCCCGTCGCCGCATTTCGCTCACCTGGAGGACGCGCGGGGGCCGGAGTGGGTCGCGCTGGTGATCCTGGTCGGAGTGATCGTCCTGTTCGGTCTCGTCCCGGGCCTGGCCCTCGGCCCGGTCGACACCGCCACCGTCCCCCTGCTGGCCCGGATCGTGGCGCCATGATCGCGTTTGCGCTCGAGATCGGAGTCGGAGCGCTCATGCTGCTCGTGTTCGTCGCGACGCTCCTCGCGCGAGGCGACGACCGCCGCTGGATCGGCTGGCTCGCCGCGGCCGGGACGCTGGCGCTCACGCTCCTCGCCCTGCCACTCTCGCCGGCGCCCGCGCAGCTCGGCGGCGCGTTCGTCCAGGACGGCCTGGCTCTCTTCGCCAAGCGGCTGTTCCTGGCCGCAACGTTCATCGGGCTGCTCGGCGGGCTGTCGCTGCCGGGCCGGCCGTTCCTCCGTCGCGCCGGTGAGTACCACGTCCTCGTGCTCGCGTCGCTGCTCGGGATGCTCGTCCTCGCGTCGGCGCGCGATCTCGTGCTGCTCTTCGTCGCGTTCGAGCTGATGTCGATCCCGCTCTACGTCCTGGCTGGATTCGCCAAGCGGGAGGCGGGCGCGGCGGAAGCGGCGCTGAAGTTCTTCCTCGTGGGCAGCGTGTCGTCCGCGGTGATGGCCTACGGCTTGTCGTTCGTCTACGGAGCCGCGCGCTCGACGAGCCTGGCCGCCGCGGCCAAAGCCGTGCCCGACGCCGATGGCCTGCTCATCCTGGGTTTGCTGGCGGTGTTCGGAGGGTTCGGCTTCAAGATCGCCGCCTTTCCGTTTCACATGTGGGTGCCGGACACGTACGAGGCGGCGCCGACGCCATTCGTGGCGTGGCTCAGCGTCACGCCAAAGGCGGCCGGCTTCGTCGCCCTCTTCCGGGTGTACTTCGAGGGCGTGGGCACGTCGGTGAGCTTCTGGGTGCCGGTGGCCGCCGGCCTGGCGACGCTGACCATCGTCGCCGGCAATCTCATGGCGTTGCCGCAGCAGAATGCCAAGCGTTTGCTGGCGTACTCGGGCATCGCGCACATCGGTTACATGCTGGTCGGCTTCGCCGCCACGTCGGCCTCGGGGACCGCGATGGTCCTCTTCTATCTGGTCGCCTACGTGTTCGGGAACATGGGGGCGTTCCTGGTCGTCGAAGCCGTCGCCCGCTCCGAAGGCTCGGAGCATCTGGCGGCGTTTCGCGGCCTCGCCCAGCGGTCACCGCTCCTCGCGCTGGCCATGCTGCTCTTCCTGCTCTCGCTCGGGGGCATTCCGTTCGTTGCCGGCTTCTGGGCCAAGCTCTACGTGTTCTGGGCCGCGGCAACCGCCGGGCTGTACTGGCTGGTGCTGCTCGGCGCGTTGCTCACCGTCGTGGCGCTGTTCTACTACCTGATCGTCGCCAAGCGGATGTACATCGAGCCGCCTCCGACGATGACCCGCGTACCCCTCGAGCCCATGCTCGCGCTCTCGGTACTGCTCTGCGCCCTCGGCGTCGTCATCCTGGGGTTGTACCCGAAACCCCTGGTGATGGCGGCCCTTCGGGTCGCGGCACCCCTCTTCTAGTCGTCCGGGTCGGCCTTCCACTAAACGCGAGCCCGTCCTCGGTGTCTTCTGCGGTAGATGAGGCGTCGCCTTGAGCTTGACGCGGCGTGGCGGCGTCGGCTAGAGTTTGTACCAACTGGTCGGTACAAAATGACACCTACCACTACTAAGCAGCTCCGGGTACGGGAAGGGCGCCAGACGCGGGGTGCGATCTTGACCGCGGCGAAGCGCCTGATACTCATCAAGGGCTACAACGCGACCTCTCTCGACGACCTCCTCGGTGCTAGTGGCGTCGGCAAGGGGTCCTTCTATCACTACTTCGAGAGCAAGGAAGACCTGGGCTACGCCATCCTCGACGACATCGTGACCTCCTTCGTGGAGCGGACCCTCGATCCCTGCTTTGCGGATCCTGATGGTCGTCCGATCGCTCAGATCCGCTGTTTCCTCGACCGTGTGGTCGAGGCCCAGCGCGAACGGGCCTGCGTGGGCGGCTGCCCGCTGGGGAATCTGGCTTCCGAGATGTCCGATGTCCACGAGGGTTTTCGCGAGCGACTCGCCAGCGTGTTCTCGGTGTGGCGTGAGCGGTTGACGCTCGCCCTCCGGGACGCTCAACGACGGGGCGACGTCGGGAACGATTGCCGTGTCGAGACCGTGGCGCAGTTCCTGGTGGCCTCGCTCGAGGGCGCCATCCTGATGACGAAGGTGAGCAAAGACATCGGGGTTATGGAGAAGTGCGTGGGGGAGCTCAAGCGGTACCTGGCAATCTACGAGCAGGCGCGGCCATGAACATGGTCAACCGCGCCCGAGTGGATGCCGATGCCGACCTCGTCGCAGCGCTCCGTCGTGACGAGGCCGGTGCGATGGAGCGGCTCGTCGAGCGGTACGCGGACCGCGTCTACCGCCTGGCCATGCGAATCACCGGCTCACGAGAGGACGCTCAGGAAGTGGTCCAGGACGCGCTCTGGACCGTCGGTCGGAAGATCAACACCTTCAAGGGCGAGTCGGCGTTCGGGTCCTGGCTCTACCGCATCGCGGCGAATGCGGCCTACATGAAGCTTCGGGCTCGCCGCGGCAAGGGACGCGAGATCGCCCTCGACGATGTGCTGCCGGCGCTCGACTCCGGCGGAGTGCACTTCGATCCGATGGACGACTGGTCGCTCCGCGTCGACGATCGTGCCCTGCAGGGCGAACTGCGGACCGTGCTGGATTCCGCCATTGCGGAGCTGCCGGCGGATTACCGGACGGCGCTCATCCTGCATGACGTCGAAGGGATGTCGAATCCCGATATCGCCGACACCCTCAAAATCAGCCTGCCCGCGGTGAAGTCGCGCGTGCACCGGTCGCGCCTGCTGCTCCGCAAGCGGCTGTCCGAGTACATGAACGACGGCGCCCCTCGCACGTAGACGGGGTTTCCCGCGTGGAGGGGCTCGACCGCCGGGCGGAAGTCGTCAGGACAAGAGTTGACGGGCTCAACCGCCGTGTGGTCAGATAAACGCTTGCCGCCATTAACGTTGAGAGAGGTTTGACGGTCATGGAAGCGGTCATCGCAACAGGGGGCAAGCAGTACCGCGTGGCGCCGGGCCAGGTCATCGCGGTCGAGAAGCTGGCGGGGGACAAGGGCGCGGCCGTGGAGTTCACATCCGTGCTGCTGGTCTCGCGCGACGGCGAGGTCATCGTTGGACCGGATCGCCTCAAGTCGGCGCGAGTGTCGGGCGAGGTCGTCGGCCAAGGCCGGGCGCGCAAGGTGCTCGTCGTGAAGTTCAAGCGGCGGAAGAACTACCGGCGTCACGTCGGGCATCGGCAAGCGGCCACTCGCGTCCGCATCACCAACATCGAGGTCTAGGGAAACACATGGCTCACAAGAAAGGCGTCGGTAGCTCCCGCAACGGCCGTGACTCCAATCCACAAATGCTCGGCGTCAAGCGCTTTGCCGGGCAACTGGTCAGTGGCGGCAGCATCCTCGTTCGTCAGCGCGGCACCCGGTTCAAGCCTGGCCTCAACGTCGGCCGCGGCTCCGACGACACGTTGTTCGCGAAGGTCACCGGCGTCGTCCAGTTCGAGCGGCGCGGGGACGCGCGCTACATCAGCGTCGTCGCCCCCTCAGCCTGACAGGGGCGCGCCTTCGCGCGCGTCCCGACCAGCCCTCGTGTTCGTCGACGAGATCGAAATCTTCGTCAAAGGCGGTGACGGCGGCGCGGGCTGCGTCAGCTTCCGCCGTGAAAAATACGTCCCGTATGGTGGCCCCGACGGCGGCGACGGTGGTCACGGCGGCAGTGTCTGGCTCGAAGCCGATCCCGCGCTGACCACCCTCCTCGACTATCACTACAAGCGCCATTACCAGGCGGAGCGCGGCCAGCACGGCAAGGGCGCGAACCGCCATGGCGCCGGTGGCGACGACCTGACCCTCCGCGTGCCGGTCGGTACGGTCGTGTCCGACCGCGAAAGTGACGAGACGCTGGGCGATCTCACCGGCCCGGGCCAAAGGATCCTCGTCCAGGCGGGCGCCCGTGGGGGCCGGGGGAATGCGCGCTTCGCGTCGGCCACAAACCGCGCGCCTCGCAAGGCGGATTTGGGACGTCCCGGAGACGGCCGCTGGCTGCGACTCGAGCTGAAGCTCCTCGCCGACGTCGGTGTCATCGGCTTTCCGAACGCCGGCAAGTCGACGCTCGTCTCGCGCGTCAGCGCGGCGACGCCGAAGATCGCCGACTACCCGTTCACGACCACGACGCCCCAGCTCGGCATCGTGCGTGTGGACGTGCACAGCTCCTTCGTCATCGCGGACCTGCCGGGACTCATTCCCGGCGCCGCCGAGGGCAAGGGGCTGGGGCATCAGTTCCTCCGGCACACCGAGCGCACGCGCCTCCTCTTGCACGTGCTCGACCTCGATCCGCAGACCGGCCGCGACCCGCTCGATGACCTGCGAGTCATCGACGAGGAACTGGCTCGGTATTCTGAGAGCCTGGCCGCGCGTCCGCAGATCATCGTCCCGAACAAGATCGACCTGCCGGAAGCGGCGCCACGGCGCGAGGCCGTCGAGCGCTTCTGTGCCAGTCGAGGACTGCCCGTGATGCCGATCTCGGCGGCGACGGGAAGGGGCTTGACCGAGCTGATGAACGCCGTGGCAGGAGCGCTGGAGGGCACCGGATGGGTGCGCGCCGCCAGCTAGCCTCGTGCCGCCGGCTGGTGGTGAAGGTGGGCAGCGGCCTCATCACGACGCCGGCGGCGGGCGCCGATCAGGGCCGCATCGATGCGCTGGCCGACGAGATTGCCGCCGCGCGGGACGGGCGCGAGGTCGTCCTCGTCTCCTCGGGCGCGATCGTCACGGGCATGGCCCGGCTGGCCCTGAGCGAGCGGCCGCAGTCGATTCCCGAGAAGCAGGCGGCCGCCGCGGTCGGCCAGTCGGCCCTCATGTGGCACTACGAGGCGGCGTTCAAGCGTCACGGCATCGCCGTCGGTCAAGTCCTGCTCACGGCGGAGGACATTGCCGACCGTGCGCGCTATCTCAACGCGCGCAACACGCTTCAGGCCCTGCTGCGGTTCGGCGTGCTTCCAGTGGTGAACGAGAACGACACCGTCGCCGTGGAGGAGATCAAGGTCGGCGACAACGACACGCTGAGCGCCCTGGTCGCCTCGCTGATCGACGCCGACTTGCTCGTCCTGCTCACCGACGTCGATGGCCTCTACACCGGCGACCCGCGTCGGGATCCTGGAGCGCGGAAGCTCGACACGGTGGATGCGATCACCGATGAGGTCATGCGCCTGGTCTGGGACCGGGCCGACAGCATCTCGGTCGGCGGCATGGCCACCAAGCTCACCGCCGGTCAGAAGGCGGCGGCCTCCGGCATCCCGATGGTGATCGCCAGTGGCCGGCAGCCCGGCGCGCTCGCGCGGCTGCTCGCCGACGATCCGGTCGGCACGTATTTCGCGCCCAAGGCCGAGCGCCTCACCGCCCGCAAGCGCTGGATCGCCTTCGCCGTCCCTCCCCAGGGCCGGCTCACCGTCGATGCCGGCGCCTGCCGCGCGCTCGGCGAGCAGCACAGGAGCCTCTTGCCCTCGGGGATGATGGACGTCGACGGCGAGTTTTCCGCCGGTGAGATCGTGGCCATCGTGACCGCCGACGGCAAGGAGTTCGCCCGGGGCCTGGTCAACTTCGACGCCGCGGAATGCCGGAAGATCCGGGGAGCCAAGACGCGCGAAATCGAGGAGCGTCTGGGCTATCGGAGCTTCGACGAGGTCATTCACCGCGACAACCTGGTCATCCTGTGATCCGGTAGGATGGAGCCCACGCGTATGGACCCCCGACGCCTCGTAGAAGCCAAAGCGCGGGCCGCCCGCGTCGCCGCCGGTGCGCTGGCCATGACGCCGACGAAGACGAAGAACGATGCGCTGACGCAGATGGCGCGCGGGCTGGAGGAGAAGACCGCGGCGCTGCTCGAGGCCAATCGAGCCGACCTCGACCGCGCCCGCGCCCAGGGTGTCACGCGCGCGTTTCTCGATCGCCTCACGCTGACGGATTCGAGAATCGACGAGATGGCCGCCGGCTTGCGCCAGATCGCGGCCCTGCCCGACCCGGTTGGCACCGTGGTCGAGTCGTGGCGCCGCCCCAACGGCCTCGAGATCAGCCGCGTCCGGGTGCCTCTCGGCGTCATCGGCTTCATCTACGAGGCCCGGCCCAACGTCACCGCCGACGCCGCCGGTCTCTGCGTGAAGTCGGGCAACGCGGTGGTGTTGCGCGGCGGTAGCGAGGCGGTCGAGTCGAATGCGATGATCGCGGCCATCCTGGCCAAGGCCCTGGAGAAGGCGGGCGGGCCCGCGGACGCCATCCAGTTCGTCGACACGACCGACCGCGAGGCCGTGGCCGGGCTGCTCGAGCTCTCCGATCTCGTCGATCTGATCATCCCGCGGGGCGGCGAGGAGTTCGTGCGGTGGGTCGGCGAGCATTCGCGCGTCCCCGTCCTCAAGCACGACCGCGGGCTCGTCCACGTCTTCGTGGATGCCGACGCCGATCTCGAGATGGCGGCCGCGATCGTGATGAACGCGAAGGTCCAGCGGCCGAGCGTCTGCAACGCGATGGAGACGCTGCTCGTTCACGCGACGGCGGCGCCGCGTTTCCTGCCGCTCGTGGGCGCCCGGCTCGCCGACGCCGGCGTGGAATTACGCGGCTGCCCCCGCACGGTGGCCCTGCTGCCCAGGGCGAAACCGGCCACGACGCGCGACTGGGACGAGGAGTACCTCGACCTGATCCTCGCCATCCGCGTGGTCGACGACCTCGACGACGCGATCGCCCACATCCGGCGCCACGGCTCGGGCCTGGCCGAGGCGATCGTGACGAGCTCGCTCACCCACGCGCGGCGCTTCACGCGCGAGGTGGACGCCGCCGCCGTGATGGTCAATGCCTCCACGCGCTTCGTCGATGGCGGTCAATTCGGGATGGGCGCCGAGATGGGCATCTCGACGTCGCGCGTGCACGCACGAGGCCCCGTCGGCGTCCAGGAGCTGACGACCACCAAGTACGTCGTCCAGGGCGACGGTCAGGTTCGCGAATAGCGTGGCCCGGGTCGCGGTCTTCGGCGGCTCGTTCAACCCCATTCACTACGGTCACCTGCTGCTCGCCGACGAGATGCTCGAGCTGCTGGCGCTCGATCGCGTGCTCTTCGTTCCGGCCGGACAGCCGCCCCACAAGCCTTCCGGCGCCGTGGCGCCGGCCGCTCACCGTCACGCCATGGTGAGATTGGCGACGGCCGGTCATCCGCGGTTCGCCGTCAGTGATCTCGAGCTGCGCCGTCCCGGGCTCTCGTACACCGTCGACACGCTGGAAGCGCTGGCCGCGTCCGGCGATCAGCTCCTCCTGCTCATCGGCTCGGAGACGTTCCTCGACCTGTTGTCGTGGCGCGCTCCGCGCCGCATCGCCGAGCTCGCGCAACTCGTCGTGGTGCCGCGGACCGGCAGCGCCTTCGATCCCGACAGCACGGCTGCCCAGAAAGTTCTCAGAGAGATCGGAGCCGACGGCTTCGCCGCGGCCGGCGGCGCGACGGTGGCGGCCCGCGCGGTCCTCATCGCGCACGTCACGTCGCTCCCGCTCTCGGCGTCGGATCTCCGGTCCCGTGCCCGCGAGAGGCGCTCGCTCGCCTTCCGTCTCCCCGACAGCGTGATCGAGTACATCCGAGCGCATCGGCTCTACGAGGCGGCGTGACGGACCGGCTGAACGGCGAGCGCAAGGTCCGGCTGGCGGCCCAGGCCGCGCTGGCCAAGAAGGCGGTGGACCTGGTCGTCCTCGACGTCCACGCGGTCTCCAGTGTCAGTGACTATTTTCTGGTCTGCAGTGGCAAGTCGAGCCCGCATCTCACGACGATCGTCGATGCGATCCGCCAGGCCCTCAAGGACCACGAGATCCGGCCGCTCCACGCCGAGGGCGCGCCCGAGAGCGGCTGGATCCTGCTCGATTACGGCGACGTCCTCATGCACGTTTTCATGGAAGACACGCGCGCGTACTACGCGCTCGAACGACTGTGGGGTGACGCGCCGGCACTGGTGCTGGAAGGGTGAAAAACGCGTCAAGGCAGTTGCGCGCTTTGCACGATGATGCTAGCGTAACGAAGCGCGTTGCGAGTCACGGAGGCCTTGATGAAAAAAGATCGGCTGGCGGGTTTCAAAAAGCGCCTGCTCGACAAGCAATACCAATTGGTCCAGGAGGTGGGGCGCACGGCGCTCTACGGCAAGGACCAGGAAGACGACTCGATCAAAGACCTCGGCGATCAGGCGAACACGGCGTACACGCGGGAATTTTTCTTCGAGCTGGGCAACGGCGATCGCCGGCTGCTGCGCGAAGTGGTGATGGCGCTGCAGAAGATCGAGGATGGATCGTTCGGGACCTGCGAGCGCTGCAGCGAGCCGATCGCCGACAAGCGACTCGACGCGCTTCCGTTCGCGCGTTATTGCATCGATTGCCAGCGGCTGGTGGAGGAAGAGGAGCGCATGACGGCGGGTTGATCCCGCCCCATCTGCTCGCCGTCGCCACGCCGCCTGCCCACTCGTTGCCGTCATGCCATCACTAACCACGTCGCTCCGCACCATCACCTTCGTCGGTCGCGTCCTCGGCCGAGTCCTCGGCGCCCTGCCGCTGACGCCCAACGACGATCCGGAAGCCTCCGCGCTGGTCGGCGCTGCCGAAGACGCCTGGCATGCGGGACGGCACGAGGAGGCGCGGCGCCTCTTTCGCCAGGCCGTCGAGCGCCGGAAGAACGACGTGCGCGCGCTGCGAGGCCTGCGTGATCTCACGGTGGAGATGGAGGCCTGGCTCGAAGCGCTCGGCGTCGAGGAGCGCTTGATCGGGATCGTGGCCGGTGCCGAGCGAAGCGCCGAGACCACCTGGCTGGCCACGATTCACTACGAGCTCGGCCGGGCCGACACCAGAGGCGGTCGCCCCGCGTCCGCCATCGGCCACTTCAAGAACGCGCTCAAGGCCGAGCCGGGATTCGTGCCGGCGGCGCTCGCGCTCGGAGACGCCCTCGAAGCGGGGGGCGACGCCAAGGAAGCGATCAAGACGTGGGAGCGAACGGCCGAGCAGAATCCCACGCTGGCCGTGCTGGCGCGGCTCGAGCGCGTCTATCGCCAGGAGGGCCGACCGAGCCGCATGATCGCCCTGTATCGAGCAGCCGTGGATCGCGCGCCCGACGATCTCGCCCTCGCCGTCGCGCTCGGCCGCGTCTACTTCGAGCTCGAGATGTTGGACGAGGCCGCCGATCAATTCGAGAAGATCGAGGTGCGCGCGCCCGACCTGCCGGTCGTCCACGCATTCCTCGGTGCGGTCTTCGAGCGTCGCGGTGAGACGCGCGAGGCCTTCGCCGAGTATCGGCGAGCCTTGCGCCTGGGCGACGCGTTCGACTGGCCGCATGCCTGCACCGCCTGTGGAGCGCCGTCTCCCGCCTGGCAGGATCGTTGCCCGCGCTGCCGCCGCTGGAACACCGTCCGTCCCGCGCCACCCCGGCGCTGAACCCGCGAACGCCGTGTGAAGTCCTGGGCTGTCGCTGCGCTCGACCTCCTCTATCCCGCGCTGTGTCCGGTCTGCTCGACGCCGCTCGGAGCGGGGCGGCGCGATCCACTCTGTGCGGCGTGCTGGGACGCCATTCCGCGCATCGATCCGCCGTTCTGTGACGCGTGCGGCGTTCCCTTCACGACGTTGGCGCCCTTCACCACCGTCACGCCGCGCGCCCACGGGTCAGCCGGCCTGTGTGGGCCGTGCCGGACCGAGCCGCCGGTCTGGGACTACGCGCGGGCGGCCGCACGGTACGAGGGGCCGCTCCGCGACGCGCTCCACGCGTTCAAGTTCGAGAAACGGCGGGCGCTCGCTCGTCCGCTGGCCGATCTCGTGCTCGAGCAGTGCGGCGCCGACCTGGCCGCCGCCGTCGACGCGCTGGTCCCGGTTCCCCTCGGCCGCGCCCGTGAGCGCGAGCGCGGGTTCAATCAGGCTCAGCTGATCACCGAGCGCCTGGCTGCGACGCTCGGTCGTCGAGCGAAGCCCGGCTGGCTCGCGCGCGTGCGGGCCACCGCCAGCCAGAGCGATCTCGGCGCGGACGAGCGCCGAGCCAACGTCCGCGACGCCTTCGTGGCGAGCGCGAGCGTCGCGGGACGCCATGTCGTGGTCGTCGATGACGTCCTGACGACCGGCGCCACGGCCGCCGAATGCTGCCGGGCGCTGCGCCGGGCCGGCGCGCGAGCCGTCGGCGTCCTCAGCGTGGCGCGCGTGGTTTGATATAATCCGACCAGTAACGCCGCGTGTTTCCACAAGGAGCCCTTCCATGAGCATTCGAGTCGGCGTCAACGGCTTTGGCCGAATCGGGCGCGTGTTCTTCCGGACGGCTCTCAACGACAAAGACATCGAGGTCGTCGGCGTCAACGACCTGGCCGACGCCAAGACGCTCTCGCACCTGCTCAAGCACGATTCCGTGCACGGCAACCTCCCGGCCGAGGTCAACGCCAAGGACGGAGCCATCTTCGTCAATGGCCGCGAGGTGCGGGTGACCGCGCTGAAGGACCCGGCCAGCCTGCCCTGGAAGGAACTCGGGGTCGACGTCGTCGTGGAGTCGACGGGCATCTTCCGCGACACGGCCACCGCCTCCAAGCATCTCCAGGCGGGCGCCAAGAAGGTCATCATCACGGCGCCGGCCAAGGATCCCGACGTCACCGTCGTGCTCGGCGTCAACGAGCAGGCCTACGATGGCAAGAAGCATCGGATCATCTCCAACGCCTCCTGCACCACCAACTGCCTGGCCACCACCGTGAAGGTGCTCGACGACGCGTTCGGGATCAAGCGTGGCTTCTGCTCCACGGTGCACTCGTACACCAACGACCAGCCGATCCACGATTTCCCGCACAAGGATCTCCGGCGCGCGCGCGCCGGCGCCGTGAGCATGATCCCGACCACCACCGGCGCGGCGACCGCAGTCGGTCTCGTGCTTCCGCACCTCAAGGGCAAGCTGGACGGCATCGCCATTCGCGTGCCCACGCCGAACGTCTCGGTGGTCGACCTCACGGCCGAGCTCGCCAAGCCGGCCAGCGTGCAGCAGATTAACGACGCGTTCCGGGACGCGGCGGCCGGCAAGCTGCGCGGCATCCTGGACGCGACCGACGAGGAGCTGGTCTCCATCGACTTCAACGGCAATGCGCACTCGTCGATCGTCGATCTGCCGTCGACCGCCCTCGTCGACGGCAACTTGATCAAGGTGCTCGCCTGGTACGACAACGAGTGGGGATACTCGTCGCGGGTGCGCGACCTCGTCCGCTTCATCGCAAAGACGCTCTGACGGCGTTCCGGACGCGGTGGCGAAGCTCACGATCGAGCAGCTCGACCTTCCCGGCAAGCGCATCTTCCTGCGGGCCGACTTGAACGCGCCGACCGATGGCGGCGCGGTGACGGACGACACCCGCCTGCGCGCGGTGGTCCCCACCATTCAGCACGCGCTCGGCGCCGGGGCATCGGTGGTGCTCGCCTCGCATCTCGGACGGCCCCAGGGCAAGCCGACCCCAGAGTTCTCGCTGCGCCCGGTGGCCGAGCGGCTCGCCGCGTTGCTCGCGCTGCCGGTGCCGCTCGCTCCGGATTGTGTCGGCGACCAGGTGAGTGAACAGGCGCGCGCGCTCAAGCCGGGACAGGTGCTGCTCCTCGAGAACCTGCGTTTCCACAAGGAGGAGGAGGCCAACGACGACGGGTTCGCGCGGGCGCTGGCCGGCCTCGCCGATTGCTACGTCAACGACGCCTTTGCCGCCGCGCATCGTGCCCACGCCTCGATCGAAGCCATCACGCGCCACCTGCAGCCGGCGGCGGCCGGGCTGCTCATGCAGCGTGAGCTCGCGGCGCTCACGCGCATTCTCGAAGCCCCCGACCGGCCCCTGATGGCCGTGCTCGGCGGCGCGAAGGTTGGGGACAAGGTGGCGCTGGTCGAGAACCTGCTCTCGCGAGTCGATGCGCTCGTCATCGGTGGCGGCATGGCCTTCACGTTCCTGCGCGCGCTCGGCCACGACATCGGGCGCTCACTCGTCGAGGCCGACCGTATCGAGACGGCGCGCCGAGTTTTGGAGTCGGCCCGCCGGCGCGGCATCCCCGTGGTGTTGCCGGTGGACGCGATCGTGGCCGAGAGTCCCGCGAGTCCCGCCGGCCGTGCCGTCAGCGTGCGCGAGATCCCGCCGTCGCTGATGGGCCTCGACATCGGGCCGCGCAGCGTGGCGCGTTTCGCGGCGGCGGTGAAGGAAGCGCGGACGATCGTATGGAACGGCCCGATGGGCGTGTTCGAGAAGCCGCCGTTCGCCGCCGGGACCATCGAGCTGGCCCGCGCGATCGCCGAGAGCCGGGCCTTCTCGGTCATCGGGGGAGGGGACACCGTGGCCGCCGTGAATCTCGCCCGCGTGGCCGACCGGATCGGCTACATTTCCACGGCGGGCGGCGCCTTCCTCGAGTTCCTCGAAGGCCGGACGCTGCCGGGCGTGGAAGCCCTGACGGAGGCGCGCTGATGCGGATTCCGCTCTGCGTTGGCAACTGGAAGATGCAGGGGACGATCGCCGAGGGCCGGGCGCTGGCGGCCTCGATTCGCGATGGCCTCAAGCGGCCCCGCGGGGTCGACGTCGTGATCTGTCCACCGTTCACGGCCTTGGCCGCAGTCAACGAGGTCCTCAGCGGTACTCCGCTGCGACTCGGCGCTCAGAATTGTCACTGGGAGGCGGCGGGCGCGCACACCGGAGAGATCTCCCTGCCCATGCTCGTGGAAGTGGGCTGCCGCTACGTGCTGGTCGGGCACTCGGAGCGGCGCCGTGAGATCGGCGAGACGGATGAGCAGATCAATCGCAAGGTCCAGGCCGCGCTCGTGCACGGCGTCACCCCGATCCTCTGCGTCGGCGAGACGGCCGACGAGCGGCGGCAAGGCCTGACGTTCACGACGATCGAGGGCCAGCTCCGCGCGGGCCTGGCCAGCCTCGCGTCCGACGCGATCGCTCGGGTCGTCCTCGCCTACGAGCCGGTGTGGGCGATCGGGACCGGGATCAACGCCACCCCCGCCCAGGCCGCCGAGGTCCACGGGTATCTTCGTGGTCTCCTGTCCGAGCTTTCATCGAAAGACGTGGCTGGCGCCATCCGGATCCTTTACGGCGGGAGCGTTAAGGCGGAGAATGCCGACGCGCTCGCCGCCGAGCCCGAGATCGACGGTGCGCTGGTGGGCGGCGCCAGCCTCAACGCGGGCGGGTTCATCGCCATTGCCAAGAAGACGGCGCGCGCGGGCGCGACCGGGAAAGGGGAATGATGCACGCTCTCCTCGTCATCATCCACGTCATCGCCTGCTTCGCCATCATCGGAGTCGTCCTGTTGCAGGCGGGCAAGGGCGCTGACATCGGCTCGGCCTTCGGCGGTGCCGGCAGTCAGGCCGTCTTCGGCTCCATGGGCACGCCGACGGTCCTCGGCAAGATCACCACGGTGATCGCCATCGTCTTCACCATCACGTCGTTCAGCCTGGCGCTGCTCGGCGGCGAGCGCAGCAGCTCGGTGATCCGCGAGCTGGCCCCGGCCGCCACCGCGCCCGCGCCGGCACCCGCGACGCCAGCAACGCCCTCGGCGCCCGCTGCGCCGGCCGCACCCGCGGCGCCCTCCGGCACCAGTCGCTAGGTGATCGTCCTCCGCGCCGCTGTCCTGGTCGTGCTGGCGCTGGCCGCCGCCGCGTGCACGTCCGAGGTGGGCAGCGGCACGGGCGACGACGGCGCCGCCCGGAAGACGGTGCGGCCGGTCTACGGCGACACGCTGATCGAAGCCCTGCTCGGCGACATCCAGGGCCTGATCCCGAACATCACGAGCGACTCCGCGTCACACACGATCGGCAATCTGATCTACAGCGGCCTGGTCAAGCGCGATGAGAGCCTGCGGCTCGTCGGCGATCTCGCCGAGTCCTGGACGGTCAGCCGTGACTGCCGCAACATGACGTTCCAGCTCAAGAAGAACGCGAAGTGGCACGACGGGCGGCCGTTCACGGCCGACGACGTCGTGTTCACGTACCAGGCGATGGTCAACCCCAAGACGCCGACGGCGTACAAGGAAGACTTCAAGGCCGTCGAGTCGATCGAAGCTGTCGACGCCCACACCGTCCGCGTACGGTATGCCCGGCCCTACGCCAAGGCGCTCCAGAGCTGGAGCACGACGATGCTGCCGCGCCACCTGCTGGAGTCGTACGTGACCGAGGGCCGGCTTCGCGAGGCACCGCAAAATCGCGAGAGCCCCGTGGGAACCGGGCCCTACCGCTTCAAGGAGTGGCGCACCGGCGAGAAGGTCGTGCTCACGGCGAACCGTGACTACTACGATACCGGCCCGTATCTCTCGCGGCTCGTGTACCGGATCATCCCGAGCCAGGCCACGATCTTTCTCGAGCTCAAGGCCAAGGGGATCGACAGCAGCAGCACCCTGACGGCGCTCCAGTACAAGCGGCAAACGGACTATCCGGCGTTCCGGCGCGCCTACCAGAAGTTCCGCTATCCGAGCAGCGCCTATACCTACTTCGGCTTCAACCTGAAGGATCCACGCTTCGCCGACAAGCGCGTGCGCCAGGCGTTCGCGTACGCCATCAGCAAGCAGGAGCTGATCGAGGGCGTGCGCCTCGGTCTCGGCCGAGAAGCCACCGGTCCCTACAAGCCGGGCACCTGGGTCTACAACCCGAACGTGAAGCGATACCCGCACGACCTGGAGCGGGCCCGTCAGCTCCTCGCCGAGGCGGGCTGGCGCGAGAAGAACGGCGATGGCCTGCTCGTGAAGGACGGCAAGCCGTTCACCTTCACGCTCATGACGAACCAGGGCAACGACGAGCGCAAGAAGATCGCCGAGCTCATCCAGGCCTCGCTGCGCGAGCTGGGCGTCGGCGTGGACATCCGGATCCTCGAATGGGCGTCGTTCATCAAGGAGTACATCAAGAAGCGCCGATTCGAGGCCATCGTGCTGGGGTGGGGCATCGGGCTCGACCCCGATCAGTACGAGATCTGGCACTCGTCGAAGACCGGGCCGGATGATCTGAACCACATCTCGTACGCGAATCCCGAAGTCGATGAGATGCTCGAGCGCGGGCGGTCCTCGTGCTTCGAGGACGAGCGCAAGAAGTACTACGATCGGCTGCAGGAGATCCTGGCCGAGGACCAGCCGATCGTCTTCCTCTACTTCCCGGATGCACTCCCGGTGGTCGCCACCCGCGTGTACGGGGTCGTCGAGTCACCGAACGGGATCGGCTTCAACTTCACGGAGTGGTTCGTTCCAAGGAGCTTGCAGCGCTACACCGCCGGCTAGCCACGGAGCGATAATAGCGCGCCCATGTTCTGGTACGTCCTGCGTCGGGTGCTGATCGCCGTTCCGCTCCTCCTCGGCATCACGTTCATCTCCTTCCTGGTCATCCACCTGGCGCCTGGCGATCCGGTCGACTTCCACACCGGCGATCTCAGCCCGGACTCGAGCGCTCAGGCCAAGCAGATGCTGCGCAAACAGTACGGGCTCGACAAGCCCTTGCCGGTCCAGTACTGGAACTGGCTCATCCGGCTCGCGCGGCTCGATTTCGGACGCTCGTTCGCGCCCGACGGTCGGCCGGTGCTCCAGAAGATCGGTGAGCGCCTGCCCATCACCCTCATGCTCAACGTGGTCGAGATGGCGATCATCCTGCTCTTCGCCGTGCCCATCGGCGTCCTGTCGGCCACGCGGCAATACTCCCGCTTCGACAAGGCGACGACGGTCTTCGTCTTCATGGGCTTCGCGACACCCGACTTCTGGTTCGCGCTGCTGTTGATCTTGCTTTTCGCCGTCCACCTCGGCTGGTTGCCGGCCTCGGGTCTGCGTGACATCAACTGGGAGTACTTGTCGTTCTGGAAGCGCCACTGGGACTTCCTGAGCCATCTGATCCTGCCCATCGGCGTGGCCACGTTCGGTGGCCTCGCCGGGTTTTCGCGCTACATGCGCCAGAGCATGCTCGAGGTCGTGCGCCAGGACTACATTCAATCCGCGCGGGCCAAGGGCCTGGCTGAGCGCGTCGTCATCGGCAAGCACGCCCTCCGCAACGCCATGCTGCCCATCGTGACGATCCTCGGACTCTCGCTGCCCGGGCTGATCGGCGGCAGCGTCATCGTCGAGTCGATCTTCGCCATTCCGGGCATGGGACAGCTGATGGTGCAGTCGGTCTTCCAGCGCGACTATCCGGTCATCATGGGCAATCTCGTGATCGTCTCCACGCTCACACTGGTCGCCAACCTCCTGGCCGACGTCGCCTACGGTCTGGTCGATCCACGCATCCGCCTCGGCGGACGCCGGCGGCAGTAGCCATGAAGGACTTCTGGAAGGCTCTCTCGCGCAATCGGTTGGCCCTGGTCGGGGGCGCCGTCGTGCTCTTCCTGGCGGCCCTGGCCATCCTGACGCCCGCGCTCGCGCCTTGGGATCCCAACCGACCCGACGTGAAGAAGATCCTCGACCCGCCGTCCCGAACCCACCTGCTCGGCACCGACCAGCTCGGCCGCGACGTGTTTTCGCGCATGCTCTACGGCAGCCGGGTCTCCCTGGCCGTCGGCTTCGTCTCGGTCGGGATCGCCGCCGCGATCGGGATCGTCCTCGGGTCGCTGGCCGGTTACAACGGCGGCATGGTCGACGGCTTCGTGATGCGTCTGGTCGATCTCATGCTGGTCTTCCCGCGCTTCTTCCTGCTCCTGGCCGTGCTCGCGTTCCTCACGCCGTCGATCTGGACGATCATGGCCGTCATCGGGCTCACCGGGTGGATGGGCGTGACGCGGCTCGTCCGCGCCGAGTTCCTCTCGCTGAAGGAGCGTGAATTCGTCGTCTGGTCGCAGAACGTCGGGGCCACGGGATTCCGCGTCATCTGGCGGCACATCCTCCCGAATGCGCTGGCGCCGGTCCTGGTGGCCATGACGCTCGGCATTCCCGCCGCCATCCTCACCGAGTCCGGGCTGTCCTTCCTCGGCATCGGCGTGCCGCCGCCGCACGCGACCTGGGGCAACATCCTGAACGAAGGCAAGGAGACCATCGAGATCGGCTGGTGGCTCTCCGTCTATCCCGGCCTCGCCATCCTCGTCACCGTGCTGTCTTACAACCTCCTCGGCGAGGGCATCCGTGACGCGCTCGATCCGCGATTGCGCCAGGCCGGCGGACGATTTGTTGCCCGTTCGGGCTGACGGTATACTCACGACGCTTTCGGCGCCGAAGTGGCGGAACTGGCAGACGCGCACGTTTGAGGGGCGTGTGGGGCAACCCGTGGGGGTTCGAGTCCCCCCTTCGGCACCAACTCTTCCCGCGTAGTCGATCTCCACCGCGTCTCGGATGGGGAAAATTCTTGCCCCTTCGCGAGGTGCGGGTCTATGATCCTGCCGAGTCGTGCGTCAAACGTACACTCGATGTCCTGAGGGGCTCGCCCTCTAGCATGCAGTGCTCCGAGCCTCGGCGCTTCTGGAGCCCCGGGAATCGTCGCTCTCATCCATCCCATCTTCTAGGCCCCACCGCTCCGCTGTGCTCCTCCCCAACTCCGGCAAGAAGGAGATGCAACTGATGACCAACGCCTGTGCAGTGACCGAAGCCGACGTCCTCACCATCAAGGTCCAGATGTCCGACGTGGTGAAGGAGCTCAACCAGCTCGTCGACCACTGGAAAGCGAGGGCGGAACGGTTCCACGCTCAGTGGGAGGCGAACGAGTGGTATCTGGGTGAGGCGAGGGCGACGGTTGGCCGCCTCGAAAGCCAGCTCACCGAGCTGCGCGAGGCCTACGCCCGGCTCGAGGCCAGCCTCACGTTGCAGCTTCACGAGCAGGCGCGCCAGCGTGACGAGGCGAACTGGTACCTCGATGAGCTGCGCGTGGTCCACGAGGCTCTTCGCCAGCAGACCCGGGAGCTGATCGAGCAGCTCACGCAGGCCAAGGACGACGTCGAGGTCCTGCGGCGCGTCGCCGAGGCGCGCCAGGACGACCTCGACACCGAGCGCGACCGTCGCCGGGCGGCCGAGGCCGATCTCGAAGCCGTTCGGCGGCATGGCGAGCGGCGAGGTGCGGTCCGGAGGCAGCGTCCGGACATGGTGGCCGAAGTCCGTGCTCCCGACGGCCTGCTCCTCTTCCACGGCTGTCTTCCGAACATCTCCGTGACCGGACTCGCCTTCGGCACCGACCAGCTCATCGAAGACGTCCCGGACTTCGTGGAAGTCACCCTGCACGTCCCCGGGATCGCGCGGCCGATCGAAGGCGTTGGGCGACTCGTGTGGCGGGAGGCGGTCGAAGGCGCCAACCAGTGGGGGTGTGAGCTCCTCGATCTGCTCCCGGACAACCGACGAAGTCTCGAGGACGTGCTCGCGAACGGCGCGTGAGGCCGAGCGCGATGGTCGAGCGCCTCGTCATCGTCAACGCGAGCGACTGGAAGCTGTACGACGACATCCGCTGGCACTGGTTCGGCGACGCGACGGTCAAGGTGATCACCGACCGACGTCGGAAGGAGCGACGCCAGCGCACCGACTCCCATGGCCCTGAACGACGGCGAAGCGAGCGCCGACGCCATTCCATCACGGCGGCGTTGCGTACCGAGCGCTGGGCGGAAGTGATGCTGTCAGTGACGACGTAGATCGCGGTGAACGCGACCACGGTCGATCATCGCGGGACCCGCTGGCACCACCGCTCTTCCTCCGGGCGTACATCCGATTCTTCGGCCAGCGCGGCATCGAGGTGTGGCACCACGACCCGGTCATGATCGTCGCACCACCAGCTCAGGGGAGGACATCATGGAGACGATCGACGACTTCACCCATACCAAATCGCGTCTGGATCAGTGGACGCGCGAGGGCCAGCAGCTCATCGGCCACGTCATCCCGTCGCTCATCGACCAGTGGGAGAGTCACCGCCAGCAGGTGCAGCGGCTGCGACAGGAGGTCGACGACAAAGATGCCGAGATCGCGGCCCTGCGTGCGGAGATCGACGAGCTGAGGCGCGAGCGCACGGAGATTGCGGAGGCGACGTCCAGCTACCTGCACGAAATCAACCGCGTCACGACGGAGGTGGCCCGACGGCTCAAGGGCACCGACGACCGTGTGCGCGTCAAGTCCACACTGCGGGCCGTGTGAAGCGTCGACTGACGGAAGGATGATGACGTTGCATCACGGCCGGCCTCCGCCCGCCCACTGTCACGAAAGATATAGAGACCTATATCCCGCGGTCTATTTCGTCGCTGGTCGCAGCTTCTTACACTCGCGACATGGACCGCGCCTCACTCGCCGCCGTGATCGGAAGCGCTTCTGGCCACGCGGCGCTGTTCTCGCTCCTCTTCGTGATCGCGATCCTGCTGGCGGTGTTTCCCGTCCACGCGTCCAACGAGGACGACTGGTTCTTCGAGACCGTGGTCGACCACCGCCCCAAGGCCGACGGCGTCAAACCGTCAGTGCCTCGCCCGGATGGAACCCTCACCGTGGATCTCCCGTTTGTCGAATTTCTCGAACTCCAGCGCCTCGACGACGCCGATCGCCGGACTCGTCTCGGACTCCCCGCGAATTGCACGCCGGGCCTGACCGCGATGATGCGCGCGACGTCTCCCTCGGGCCAAGTGATGGTGATGATCTCATGCACGCCGACGACGCACTGACTCAGGACGAGCCGATCCGTTCCAACTGCCCCTATTGCGGGGCCGAAGTAGTCGGGCGCAACCGCATGTGCCTCGTGCACCTGGTGGCCGACCCGGACTGGGCCGCTGCGAACCGGGCCATGTGCGACCTGGTGCATCGCGGCCGCGCGATCGAAGTGCCTTTGAACGTCGCCCGATGGGCCGCCGCCACCGCAGAGGAGACTCCCGTCGCCGGCCCGGTCGCGCTCGGGCGCGCCGCCGTCGACATCGACAGCTAAGGCCCACGCTCTCCCGGCTCGGCCTGCCGGGCCGGGAGGCGACGTCGCAGTCCGCGCTCGTTCCCCGCAAGTATCATCGTCATCACCCCCGTGGCATAATGAGTCGGTTCGATTGACGAAAAGGATGCCGACACTCGCGTCACTGCCTGTCATCCAGTCGCCGACCGCGGATATCGGCCGAAAGCCCGAGTGGCTCAAGGTCCGAGCCCCCGGTGGTCCCAACTACATCCGTCTCAAGCGCCTGCTCCGCGAGTGGAACTTACACACGGTGTGCGAGGAGGCTCGCTGCCCGAACGTCGGTGAGTGCTGGGAAGACTCGACGGCGACGTTCATGATCCTCGGCGACGTCTGCACGCGGAACTGTGGCTACTGTGCCATCGCGCACGGCAAGCCGGCCTGGGAGGACCGCGAGGAGCCCGAGCGCATCGGCAACGCGGTGGCCCGGCTCGGGCTCGATTACGTCGTGATCACCTCGGTCAATCGCGACGATCTGGCCGACGGTGGTGCCGCTCACTGGACTGCGACGATCCGCGCCGTTCGCCGGCACGCGCCCGACTGTCGGGTCGAGGCGTTGATTCCGGATTTCCAGGGGCAGGCGGAGTCCCTCGACACGGTCATCGCTGCCGGGCCGCACGTACTCAATCACAACACGGAGACCGTTCCCCGGCTCTACAAGCTGGCTCGCCACGGGGGCCGCTACGACCGGGCGCTCGAGCTCTTCACCCGCGCGCGCCAGGCATCGCCGGCGCTGCCGACGAAGTCGGGGTTGATCCTCGGCCTGGGCGAGACCCGCGAGGAGCTCGTCGCCACCATGCGCGACCTGCGCGAGGTGGACGTCAACATCCTCACGCTCGGCCAGTACCTCCGCCCGTCGGCGCAACATCTCCCGGTGGTGAAGTACTACCATCCTGACGAATTCGCCGACCTGGCCACGGCCGGTCGTGAGCTCGGATTCGCCCACGTGGAGTCGGGGCCGCTGGTGCGCTCGTCCTATCACGCCAAGAAACAGACCGCCGCCGCCGAGAACAGCCCAGCCGGCATTAATAAATGATCAATCGGGAAATGATCGACCAGGAAGACGTACGCAGCCACTCCGCACCCCGGCCTCGCCACCCACGGCCCGAGCCGAGCAACCACCTCCGTTAAATGGAATACGCACCCATCCTGATGGTTTTCGCGTTCGCCGCGGTCGTGGGCGGCGCGCTGATCGGGCTGCCCCACCTGCTGGCGCCCCGGCGGTTGACGCCGGTGAAGGAAGAGCCGTTCGAGTGCGGGAAGGACCCGATCCAGATCACTGAGGGGCGGTTTGCCATCAAGTTCTCGACAATCGGGATATTCTTCATCATCTTCGATATCGAGATCTTCTTCGTCATCCTCTGGGCGCTGCTCTTCAACCAGCTCGGCTGGTTCGGCTTCGTCGAGATGCTGGTGTTCCTCGGCATCCTCATGCTCGGCTTCCTTTATATATGGCGAAAGGGTGGGTTCGAGTGGGAGTAGGTTCGTTCTTCACGTCCCGCCTGGACGAGGCCATCGGCTGGGCCCGGAAATACTCGATCTTCCAGTACCCGTTCGTCACGGCGTGCTGCGGCATGGAGTACATGGCCACGGCCTGCTCGCACTACGACATCGACCGCTTCGGCGCCGGCCTGCCTCGCTTCTCGCCCCGCCAGGCGGACGTGCTCTTCGTCGTCGGCACCATCAGCCACAAGATGGCGCCCGTGCTGAAGCGCATCTACGACCAGATGACCGAGCCGAAGTGGGTGGTGGCTTTCGGTGTGTGCACGTGCACGGGTGGCTTCTACGACAACTACGCCACCGTGCAGGGCATCGACACGATCATCCCGGTCGACGTCTACATCCCTGGCTGCCCGCCGCGCCCCGAGAGCGTGATCGATGGCCTGATGAAGCTCCAGGAGAAGATCGCCACGGGCGCTCAGAGGTTCTAAGTGGACGGGGAGGCGATTCTCGGCGCGCTGCAGGCCCGCTTCGGCGGGGCCCTCGCCGAGACGCACGCACATCGCGGTGACCACACGGCGCTGGTCGAGCGGGGCGCGCTGCTCGACGTCCTGCGCCACTGTCGTGACGACGGCGCGCTCGGCTTCGACATGCTGGCGGACCTGACCGCGGTGGACTACTCGAAGTTCCCCGGCCGCGAGGACGGGCCGCGCTTCGAGGTCGTCTATCACCTCCTCTCGGTGCCTCACAACCATCGTCTGCGCGTGAAGGTGCGTGTGTCTGAAGACGACCCGGTGGTGCCGACGGCCAGCGGCCTCTGGCCCATTGCCGACTGGTTCGAGCGCGAGGTGTGGGACATGTTCGGCCTGCGCTTCGCCGGCCATCCGAACCCGAAGCGTCTGCTGCTCTACGAGGAGTTCGTCGGCCACCCGCTCCGGAAGGACTATCCGATCAATCGCCGTCAGCCGCTGATCGGCCCCAAGATCTGATGGACGCCGCGCCGTCCGGCCCCGCCACCACGCGCGAGTTCATGCTCGGGGAAGGCGCCGGCACCGGCGGCGGCACCCAGCCCATGCAGCTCGGCGTCGGGCCGCAGCACCCGGCCATGCACGGGATCATCCGGATCGTCACCGAGCTCGACGGCGAGGTGATCCGCAAAGCCGACGTCGAGATCGGTTACCTGCATCGCGCGTTCGAGAAGGACTGCGAGGTCGGCGGCTGGAACAACGCGATTCCGTACACCGACCGCCTCAACTACGTCTCCCCGCTGATCAACAACTTCGGGTACTGCGCGGCGGTGGAGAAGCTGCTCGGCATCACCGTGACCGAGCGCTGCCAGTACATCCGCGTCGTCATGGCGGAGATCTCGCGCATCTGCGATCACCTGACGTGCGTGGGCGCCTCGTCCATGGAGCTCGGCGCCTTCACCGTCTTCCTCTACATGATCAAGGCCCGCGAGTTCCTGTGGGAGCTGGTCGAGGAGGTCACCGGCGCGCGCCTCACCATCTCCTACGGACGGGTGGGCGGCGTGAAGGCCGACTTGCCGCCAGCCTTCGGTGACCAGATGCGCGCGGCGTTCAAGCAGGTGCGCGAGGTGCTGGAAGAAGTCCACCGGCTCCTCACCGGCAATCGGATCTTCATGGACCGCATGGTCGGCGTGGGGGCGCTCTCGCGCGACGAGACGATCGCCTACGCGATCACCGGGCCGCTGCTGCGCGCGGTGGGCGTCCCCTACGACGTCCGCCGGGCCCAGCCCTACGACGCCTACGACCGTCTGGACTGGCAGGTCGTCACGCAGACCGCCGGCGACAATTACGCGCGCTATCTGGTCCGCATGGCCGAGATGGAGCAGTCGATGCGGATCGCCGAGCAGGCGCTCGACCACATGCCGGGCGGGCCGATCAACGTGGACCACGAGGGCCGGCCGCTCGACCCCGCCGCCTACGTCGATCAGGGCAAGCAGGGCAAGACCGAGGGGTTGCTGCTGATCCCCATCACGCTCTCGCCCAATCTCGCGGGCCAGGACCGCGCCGCGCAGGCGCGGGTCAACGCCCACGACAAGCGCGTGGTCTTGCCACCGAAGGAGACCACCTACGGGTCGATCGAAGGCCTGATGAACCACTTCATGCTGATCATGGAGGGTTACGGCATACGGCCGCCTCTAGGCGAGGCGTACTCCGCGGTGGAAGGCGCCAACGGCGAGCTCGGATTCTACGTCGTGTCCGACGGCACCGACCGGCCGTATCGTGTTCGCTGCCGGCCGCCCTGTCTGCCGCCGCTCGCCGCGCTGCACCGGATGATCGAGGGCGAGTGGATCGGCGACCTGATCCCGACGTTCGGCTCGGTCAACATGATCGGGGGCGAGCTGGATCGATGAATCCACGCGCACCCCGAACACGCCACCTACGGATCGAGCCGTGCTCCGAGCCGCCGATACAATGAATCCACGCGCACCCCGGACACGCCACCTACGGATCGAGCCGTGCTCCGAGCCGCCGATACAATGAATCCACGCGCACCTCGGACGGGCCACCCGCGGATCGAGCCGTGCTCCGAGCCGCCGGTAGCATGAGCACGGTTCGCGTGGAGTTCTCCGCCGAGCAGCTCGCCGAGGTGCGGCGCCTGCAGGGGCTGTACCCCGATCCGCGCGCGGCGCTCTTGCCCGTCCTCCACATGGCCCAGGACACCTTCGGCCACGTCTCGCTGGAAGCCGAGGAGTACGTCGCCACGCTCTTCAACCTGTCGCCCGCCCACGTCCACGAGGTCGTCACGTTCTACACGCTGTACTTTCAACAGCCGAAGGGACGCCACGTGGTCGCGGTTTGCCACAACCTCTCGTGCCATCTCGCGGGGGCGCCGCGGATCATCGAGCACCTCAAGCAGCGTCTCGGCGTCCCCGTCGGGGAGACCACTGACGACGGGCGCATCACGCTGCAGAGCGTCGAGTGTCTGTGCGCGTGCGAGCATGCCCCGATGATGCAGGTCGACGACCGCTACGAGTTCGACCTCACGCCTGAGAAGGTCGATCGGATCCTGGTGAGGCTCCAGTGACGGAAAAGATCCTGACTCGGAACTTCGACCGGGCCGACGCTCACACGCTGGCCGTGTATCGCGAGACCGGCGGTTACACCGCCTGGGAGAAGGCCAGGGCGATGGAGCCGGCGGCGATCACCGACGAGGTGAAGAAGGCGAACCTTCGGGGCCTCGGCGGCGCCGGGTTCCCGACCGGGATGAAATGGTCGTTCGTGCCAAAGAACCACACCGGCCCGGTCTACCTCGTGATCAACGCCGACGAGGGCGAGCCCGGGACCTTCAAAGACCGCTACCTGCTCGAGCGCGACCCGCACGCGCTCATCGAAGGCATGCTGATCGCCGCGCGCGCCATCCGGTGCGAGAAGGCGTTCGTCTACATCCGCGGTGAGTACGTCGAGCCCCATCGCCGCTTCGCGGCGGCGGTGAGGGACGCGTACGACGCCGGCCTGCTCGGTGCCGACCTCGACATCGTGGTCCACCGGGGCGCCGGCGCCTACATCTGCGGCGAGGAGACGGGCCTGATCTCGTCGCTCGAGGGCAAGAAGGGCTGGCCGAAGGTCAAGCCGCCGTTCCCCGCCATCAAGGGCGCCTTCGACATGCCGACGATCGTGAACAACGTCGAGACGATCGCGCAGGTGCCGCACATCATCAATCGCGGCGCCGCCTGGTTCGCCGGCCTCGGGACGAAGACCATGGGCGGCACCCGCATCTACTCGGTGTCGGGCCGGGTCAAGCGGCCGGGCATCTACGAGGAGTCGGTCGGCATCACGCTGCGCCAGCTCATCGATCGGGCCGGCGGCGTCTCCGGAAACGGCCGCCTCAAAGGCGTCGTGCCGGGCGGATCCTCGGCACCGATCCTGCGCGCCGACGAGATCGACGTCACGATGGACGTCGACGGGCTCAGGAACGCGGGAACGATGGCCGGCTCGGCGGGCGTCATCGTGTTCGACGAGACCGTATCGGTCCCCGAGGCGCTCATGGTGGTGGCCCGCTTCTACGCTCACGAGTCGTGCGGCCAGTGCACGCCGTGCCGCGAGTCCACGGGCTGGATCTACAAGATGAGCGAGCGCATCCTGGCCGGCCATGGCCGCAAGGAGGATCTCGACACGATCCTCGACGTATCCAAGCGCGGCGCCGGCACCACCATCTGCGCGTTCTACGACGGCGCCGTCGGACCCTACATCTCCTACATCGAGAAGTTCCGTGACGAGTTCGAAGTGCTGATCCGGAAATGACGATGGTCGCGACTCTGATCGGCCGAGCGAAGAAGAATACGCATGATTGCGGAGGGGCATGGGCGGGCGATTGTTCAAGCAAAGGGGGCTATGCCCCCCTCGCACTCCCCCGGCCGGGTGCCCATGCCCTGTTCAATGAATTGGTGGCGCCATGCCAAAGCTGACTATTGACGCCCGCGAGATCGACGTTGCGCCGGGCACGAACCTCATCGAAGCGGCCCGCCAGCTCGGCATCGAGATCCCGCACTACTGCTATCACCCCGGCCTCTCGATCGCGGGCCAGTGCCGACTCTGCATGGTGGACATCGAGAAGACGCCGCGGCCGACGATCGCCTGCAACACCCAGTGCGCCGACGGCATGGTGGTCTCCACGCAGACCGATCGCGTCAAGGAGACGCGGCGCTCGATCATGGAGTTCCACCTCATCAATCATCCGCTCGACTGTCCGGTCTGCGACCAGGCGGGCGAGTGCTGGCTGCAGATCTACTACATGAAGTACGGTCTCTACGATCCGCGGATGGTCGATGAGAAGGTCCACAAGCCGAAGGCGCTGCCGCTCGGTCCGCACGTGATGCTGGACGCCGAGCGGTGCATCCTGTGCTCTCGCTGCGTGCGCTTCTGCGACGAGATCACCGGCACCGGTGAGCTCGGCATCTTCAACCGCGGCGATCACTCGGAGATCGGGCTCTTTCCCGGCCGCGACCTCGAGAACAAGTACTCCGGGAACGTCGTGGACATCTGCCCGGTGGGCGCGCTCACCGACCGTGACTTCCGCTTCCAGGTCCGCGTCTGGTACCTCGACACCGCCAAGTCCATCTGCCCGGGTTGTGCGCGCGGCTGCAACATCGAGGTCCACGTCAATCGTAGGCGCCCTCATCACGCTGGCGGCAAGCGGGTCGCCCGGCTCAAGCCGCGCTTCAACGCCGACGTCAACAAGTGGTGGCTCTGCGACGAGGGCCGCTACGGCTACGGGTTCGTGGACGACGCGAGCCGTCTGACGATGCCGGTCTGGCGCGGAGAGCCCGTGCCGTGGGACACCGCCATCGCCGAGACGGCGCGGGTGCTCGGTCGGCACGCTCCGGACGCCGTCGGCGTGTTGGCGTCACCGAAGATGGCCAACGAGGATTTGATCGCGGTGAAGCGTTTGGCCGAGGCGCTGGGCTCGCACGACGTCGGGTTCAGGGTGCCGCCGCGCACGCCGGGCGACCAGGACGACCTGCTCATTCGCGCCGACAAGAACCCCAACACGCGCGGTGGGGAGCTGATCGGCCTCGACGGCGATGTCGCCGCCATCCTCGAGGCGGCACGCAACGGTCGTATCAAGGCGCTGTGGGTCTTCGGTCACGACCTGTTCGACAGCACGTGGCCGGAAGCCGACGTCATCCGAGCCCTCCGGGCCCTCGAGACGCTGATCTTCACGGGCACGAATGCCAACCGAACCAGCGCCCTGGCCCAGCTCGTGCTGCCGACGGCGGCGTGGGTCGAGCGCGACGGCACGTTCACGAATTTTCAGGGGCGCGTCCAGCGGTTCCGGCCGGCGGCGGAACCCCTCGGCGAAGTGCGGCCCGAATGGGACATCGTGGGACAAGTCCTGGGGACGCTCGGCCACGCCGGTACCGCGACCCGAGCCGAGCACTGGTTCGTCGAGCTCGCCGCGAACGTCGAGGCCTTCCGAGGCATGACGTACCAGTCGGTCGGCGACACGGGACGGATGGCGCAGTGATCGCTGACGTCGGGATCGTCTTCGGCCGGGTGATGTTCGTGATGATGTTCGTCCTCAACCTCGGCGGGCTGCTCACCTGGGTCGAGCGCAAGCAGTCGGCGATCATGCAAGACCGCATCGGCGCCAATCGCGCCTCGATCCTGGGCCTGCGGCTGTTCGGTCTCTTCCATCCGCTGGCTGACGCGATCAAGATGCTGGCGAAGGAGGACTTCCGGCCGGCCCGTGCCGACCGATTCCTCTTCAGCCTGGCCCCGTTCGTGTCGGTCTTCTTCGCCCTCGTCGCCTTCGCCTCCATTCCGTTCGGCAACGTGCTGCACGCAGCGGGCCGTGAGATCCCGCTCCAGGCGGTGACCCTGAACGTGGGCGTGCTCTACGTGTTCGCGATGCTCTCGCTCGGTGTCTACGGCGTGATGATGGCGGGCTGGTCGTCGGGGAACAACTTCGCGCTCCTGGGCGGCCAGAGGGCGGCGGCGCTCATGATCTCGGCCGAGATCGCCATCGGCGCCTCCATCATCGGCGTGATCATGGTCTACGGCTCGCTCGACCTCCAGTCGATCGCACGCGCTCAGGGCCAGCTCTTGTGGGGCTGGATCCCGAAGTGGGGCATCCTCACCCAGCCACTGGCGTTCGTGCTCTTCCTCACCGCCGGCATCGCGTCCACGAAGCGCATCCCCTTCGACACGCCGGAGGGCGAGTCGGAGATCATCGGCTACTTCGTGGAGTACAGCGGCATGAAGTTCGGCATGTTCGCCATGGCCGACTTCCTCGAAACCATCGTCGTCGCCGGCATGACGACCGCGCTGTTCCTCGGCGGGTGGCAGGTGCCCTACCTGGTCGCCGGCGGCTTCCAGTTCCCGTGGGGCGCGACGCTGGCGCTGCCGCCGCTGGTGGTGACGCTGCTCCAGGTGGGCAGCTTCGTCACCAAGGTCGTGGTGATGATCTTCTTCCTGATGCTGATCCGGTGGACGCTGCCGCGTTTCCGGTACGATCAGGCCATGCGCCTGGGCTGGCTGGCACTCTTCCCGCTCTCGATCGCCAACATCGTGCTGACGGGACTGGTGTTGCTCGTCACGAGGCCGGCATGAACCTCGGTCAGCGGTTCTATCTCCGCGAAGTGTTCTCGGGGCTCGGCCTCACCGCCGGGCACTTCTTCCGGAACATGGGCCGGCACATCGCGCACTCGCTCGGGCGCCGCGACGCCCGCGGCGCCGTCACCATCCAGTATCCGGACGAGCGGCGCCGGCTGGCGCCCCGCCTGCGCAGCCTGCACCGGCTCGTCCGCCGTGAAGACGGATCACCGCGCTGCGTGGCGTGCATGATGTGCGAGACGGTCTGCCCGGCGCGCTGCATCTACATCGTCGCCGACGAGCATCCGAACCCCGAGATCGAAAAGGTGCCGTCGCGCTTCGACATCGACCTCGGCAAGTGCGTGTTCTGCGGCTACTGTGTCGAGGCGTGTCCCGAAGACGCCATCCGGATGGACACCGGCATCCTCGAGTTCTCGTCCTACAGCCGGGGCGGAATGATCTATTCGAAGGAAGCGTTGCTGGCGCTGGAGCCGGCGGGGCCCGATGGACGGCCGACCTCGCCGGTCCCGATCCCGGCCGACCGCCGCCCATGATGGCGCGCGTGGCCTTCCTGGTGATCGCCGGTATCGCCGTCGCGGCGGCGCTGGGCCTCGTCCTGCGGCGCAACGCGATCCACGGCGCCCTCTTCCTCGTGATGAACCTCGGATGCGTCGCGGCGCTCTACCTGATGCTCGGCGCCGAGTTCCTGGCTGCCGCGCAGATCATCGTGTACGCGGGCGCGATCATGGTCCTGTTCGTCTTCGCGATCATGGTGCTCATCCCCGGCAAGGAAGAGACGGGCCCCGATCCGCGCAAGGCCTGGCGGCTACTCGCAGCGCCGCTGGGCGGTGCGTTGCTGCTGGAGCTGGTCCTGCTGGTGGCCTCGCGCGCGGCCGCGCCGGCGGCAACGGGTGCGACGGCGTCCGGCAGCGTGGCCACCATCGGGCGCCTGCTCTTCACCGACTACCTGCTTCCTTTCGAGCTGACGTCGGTGCTGCTGCTGGCCGCGATGGTGGGCGTCCTGCTCCTCGCCAGGAGTCGGGAGGGCACCGCCCAGTCGCAGGGCCCCGGGCCCGAGGCGAGCCTGCGTGCAAGCGCGCCGCCGCGGCGAGCCGAGCGCGAGGTGGGCGTCCGATGATCCCCGAGTCGTGGTACCTCACGCTCTCCGCGGCGCTCTTCACCATTGGTGTGGTTGGTGTCGTCATTCGCAGGAACCCACTCGTGATTTTCATGTCCATCGAGCTGGCTCTCAACGCCGCCAACCTCGCGTTGGTGGCCTTCGGCCAGCGAACCGGCAATCCCGACGGGCAAGTTCTGGTGTTCTTCGTGATGGCGGTGGCGGCGGCCGAGGTCGCCGTCGGCCTGGCCATCATCGTCGCGATCTTCCGGGTCCGCCAGCGGCTATCGGTGGACGAGCTGAGCGTGATGCGATGGTAGGGGGGCGGTAGGAGGAGACATGGCGCAGAAGACCGAATTGAAGAAGGCCGGTCCGCCGGCCGTCGATGCCGAGCTGGCCCGCCGCGTGCTCGCCGACATGATGCTGATCCGCCGCTTCGAGGAGAAAGCTGCGGAAGCGTATGCCCTGGGCAAGATCGGCGGATTCCTCCACCTCTCCATCGGTGAGGAAGCTGTCGCCGCCGGCGCCTCGTCGGTGCTGCGACCCGACGACTACGCGATCTCGACCTATCGCGAGCACGGGCACGCCCTGGCCAAGGGGGCCGATCCACGCCGGGCCATGGCGGAGCTGTTCGGCCGCCGCGACGGCCTGAGCAAGGGTAAGGGCGGCTCGATGCACCTCTTCGACAAGAGCGTCAACTTCCTTGGCGGCCACGCCATCGTCGGCGCCCATCTTCCCCTGGCCGCCGGCGTCGGGTTCGCCATCAACTACGAGGGCGGCGATCAGGTCTGCGTGTGCTACTTCGGCGACGGCGCCGTCCCCGAGGGCGAGTTCCACGAGGCGATGAATCTCTCCGCGCTCTGGAAGCTGCCGATGATCTGGATCTGCGAGAACAACCGCTACGCCATGGGGACCTCGCTCGAGCGCGCGCTGGCCCAGACCGAGATCTGGAAGTTCGGCGAAGTCTACGGCATTCCTTCCGAGCCGGTCGACGGCATGGACGTGTTGGCCGTTCGCGACGTCGTCGGCCGCGCCGTCGAGCGCACTCGCACGGACAAGACGCCGGCGCTGATCGAGGCCCGCACCTACCGCTTCCGCGGCCACTCCATGCGCGACCCGGCCGGGGCCGTCTATCGGACAAAGGAGGAGGTCGAGCGCGAGAAGCTTCGCGATCCGATTTCCCTCTTCCGCGAGAAGGCCCTCAAGGCGGGCTGGCTCAGCGAGGCGGACGTCCGGGCGATCGAGAAGGACGTCAACGACCGCATCGACGATGCCGTGGCCTTCGCCGACGCCTCACCGGAGCCGCCGGTCGAATGGCTCCTCACCGACATCTACAAGGAGGACTGACGGATGGCGGTGATGACCTATCGCGAGGCGCTCAACCTCGCTCTGCGCGAAGAGATGAAGCGCGATCCGCGCGTCTTCGTGATCGGGGAGGAGGTCGGCCTGTACGAGGGCGCCTACAAGGTGACCCAGGGCCTGCTGAAGGAGTTCGGGCCGAAGCGTGTAGTCGATACGCCCATCGCCGAGTCGGGCTTCACCGGCGTTGGGATCGGGGCGGCGATGGTCGGGCTGCGTCCCGTGGTCGAGATGATGACGTTCAACTTCGCGCTGCTCGCGCTCGATCAGATCGTGAACTCGGCCGCGAAGATGTATTACATGTCGGGCGGCCAGTACAACGTGCCCATCGTCATCCGCGGCCCGGGCGGGCCCGCCCACCAGCTGGCGGCTCAGCACTCCCAGTCGATGGAGGTGTACTTCTACCACGTGCCGGGGCTGAAGGTCGTGCGGCCGAGCACCCCGATGGACGCGAAGGGGCTCTTGAAAGCGTCGATCCGCGACGACAATCCCGTCATCTTCATCGAGTCGGAGACGCTCTACGCGGTGAAAGGCGAGGTGCCCGACGATCCCGACTTCGTCATCCCTCTCGGGCAGGCGATCGTCCGCCGCGAAGGCCGGGACGTGACCGTCATCGCCTACATGGGCATGATGTACCGCGCGATGGAGGCGGCCGAGGAGCTGGAGAAGGAAGGGATCTCGGTCGAGATCGTCGATCCACGAACGCTACGGCCGATGGACACGGCCACCATCATCGGCTCCGTCCGCAAGACCCACCGGGCCGTCGTCGTCGAGGCGGGCGCCGGGTTCGCCGGGATGGGATCGGAGATCGCGACGGAGATCACGGAAGAAGCGTTCGACGACCTCGATGCCCCCGTCGAGCGCGTCACCGGCGAGAACGCCCCGATGCCATACGCGCGCAACCTGGAGCGGGCCAAGACGCCGTCCAAGGAGCGCATCATGGAGGCGATCCGCCGCGTCTGTTACGCCGAGAGGAGCTGACCATGGCCGTGACCAAGGTCGTGATGCCCAAGCTGTCCGAGGCCATGGACACCGGCAAGATCATCAAGTGGCTCAAGAAGGAAGGCGATCGCGTCCAGGGCGGGGACATCCTGGCCGAGATCGAGACCGACAAGGCCGACGTCGAGATGGAGGCGTTTGGCGCCGGCGTCCTTCGGAAAATCCTCGTCGGCCCGGGCGACCGCGCTCCCGTCGGTAGCCTCATTGCGGTCATCGCCGAGCCCAACGACGACATCGCGTCCGTGATCGCCGGAGCGGCGTCGCCCGCCCCGGCGGCCGGCAAGCCGGCCGCGCCTGCGTCGGTGCCCGGCGCGACGTCCGATCGTTCCGCGGCCGTGCCGCCCCAGCCACGAAGCGAAGATCCGGCAGCGCGCCAGCCGGCGCCGGCGAAATCCCCGGCCGGGCCCGGAGCGGGCTCGGGACCTCAGGAGATTCGCCGCGAGCCGGCCGCCAGGCCGGCGGCTCCGGTGATGGCGCCGGTCGCGTCGGTCTCACATGCAGATGGACGCATCAAGGCGTCGCCGCTCGCCAAGAAGGTGGCCGCTCAGCGCGGCGTCGACCTGAAGGTCGTTCAAGGGAGCGGCCCCGGGGGACGCATCATCCGTCGCGACGTCGAAGCGGCGACGAGCGCGCCGGCGGCCGCGCCAGCCATCGCCCGCGCGATGCCGAGCGTGACCGGCCCGGAGTACGAGGACCGTCCACTCACGCAGATTCGCGCCACGATCGCCAAGCGCATGCCGCTCAGCAAGGCCCCGGTGCCGCACTTCTACGTGACGTCAGAGGTCGTGATGGATCGCGCCTGGGAGCTGCGGGAGGAGCTGAACGCGCTCGACGGCGCGCCCAAGATCTCGGTGAACGATCTCGTCATCCGCGCGTGCGCGCTGGCGCTGCTCCAGCACCCGGAGGTGAACGCCTCGTTCCAGGGGGACTCGGTTCGCGTCTGGCACCGTGCCCACATCGGCATCGCGGTCGCGCTGGAGGAGGGCCTGATCACGCCCGTGCTGCGCGACTGTCAGGCCAAGTCCCTGAGTCAGATCGCCGTGGAGTCGCGTGATCTGGCCGAGCGAACGCGCGCGCGGAAGCTGAAGGCTCATGAGCTGTCGGGCGCAACGTTCTCGATCTCGAATCTCGGCATGTTCGACGTCGCCGAGTTCTCGGCCATCATCAATCCCCCCGAGGGTGCCATCCTCGCGGTCGGCTCCGTCCGTCGCGTGCCCGTCGCCGACGGGGACGAGGTCACGGTGGGCCGGCGCATGATGCTGACGATCTCGTGTGACCATCGGGTGATGGATGGGGCCATGGGCGCGCGGTTCTTGCAGACCGTGAAGCGGTATCTCGAAGAGCCGCTGCGGTTGCTGGTGTGAGAATGCTGTCGGGCGGAAGGCGGGCGAGATCCGGCGACCACGTGCGCGAGACGGTGGTCACGTGGCGATGTTCCATACAACACGACTCTCCCGGACGTCCGCGGCGCGGAACGGGTCGGCGGACCCCGCCCGCCTCCCGCCCCGCAACTTCTCGCACCCGCCGCGGACCAGGTCGTTCGAGCGACGGCTTCACGGGCGGGCATTGCGCGAATATGGGGGCGCATCTCGGGGGCGGGAATGGCGACGCATAAGGTCGATGTGGCGGTGGTCGGGACGGGGCCGGGCGGGTACGTCTCCGCGATTCGCTGCGCTCAGCTCGGGCTGAGCGTCGCCGCGGTCGAGGACGATCGTCCCGGCGGGGTGTGTCTGAACTGGGGCTGCATCCCCACCAAGGCCCTGCTCCGCAATGCCGAGGTCGTCCATCTGTTCAAGCGCGCCGGTGACTTCGGGATCCGGGTGCAGGGCTTCGAGGCCGATTACGCCGAGGCCATCAAGCGCAGCCGCGGTGTCGCCGATCGCATGGCCAAGGGCGTCGAGTTCCTCTTCCGGAAGAACAAGATCACGCTGGTGTCGGGAAGCGGCACGCTCGCGCGCCCCGGGGTCGTGGGGGTCAAGGGCAAGAGCGGGACCGACACCATCGAGGCGCGCGCGGTGATCCTGGCCACGGGCTCCGAGCCCAAATCGCTGCCCGGCATCACGATCGACGAGAAGCTCGTGATCTCGTCCAACGGCGCCGTGCGACAGGAGCGCGCACCGAAGTCGCTGATCGTCATCGGCGCCGGTGCCGTCGGGGTCGAGTTCGCCGACGTCTATGCCGCGTACGGGACGGCGGTGACGATCCTCGAGGCGTTGCCCCGACTCGTCCCGATCGAGGACGAAGAGGTCTCCACCCATCTCGCGCGCTCGTTCACCCGCCGCGACATCACGAGCCAGACGGGCGTGAAAGTGCAGTCAGTGAAACCCGGCGGCGCCGGCGTCGTCGTCGAGACCGACGGCGGTCGCTTCGAGGCCGAGCAGGTGCTCATGGCCGTCGGCCGCGCCGCCCGCGTGAGGGGCGTCGGACTGGAGGCGCTCGGCGTCACGCTCGACCGCGGGTTCGTCAAGGTCTCGGCGCGGATGGAGACGTCGGTGAAGGGCGTCTACGCCATCGGTGACATGGCCGGGCCGCCCCTGCTGGCCCACAAGGCCATGGCCGAAGGCGTGGTCGCCGCCGAGGCGATCGCGGGCAAGGATCCGCGTCCAATCGATTACGGCAACGTGCCGTCGTGCACGTACTGCCGGCCGCAGATCGCCTCCATCGGAATCTCCGAGGCCAGGGCGCGCGAGAACGGCCGTGAGATCACTGTCGGCAAGTTTCCGTTCACGGCCAACGGGAAGGCCGTCGCGATGGGTGAGACCGAGGGCTTCGTCAAGGTGGTCGCCGACAAGGCGACCGGTGAGATCCTCGGCGTCCACATCCTGGGACCGGAGGCGACCGAGATGATCCACGAGTTCGCCGTCGGGCGCACGCTCGAGGCAACGCTGGAGGAGATCATCCACACGATCCACGCGCACCCGACGCTGTCGGAGGCTGCGCTCGAAGCCACCCTGGGCGCGCTCGGCCAGGCCATCCACATCTAAGGTATGGATTTCCACCTGACCGCCGAGCAGCAGGCACTGCGCCAGCGCGCCCGTGACCTGGCCGACGGAACGTTCGCCGGACGGGCGGCGCGCTGGGACGAGAGCGAGGAGTATCCCTGGGACAACGTCAAGGATCTCGTCGCCGGTGGCTTCATGGGCATGACGATCCCGCGCGAGCACGGCGGCGCCGACCGGCCGATCCTCGACGTCGTGCTCGTCATCGAAGAGGTTGCGCGCGCCTGTGGCGTCACGGGACGGATCGTCGTCGAAGGGAGCCTCGGCGTGGTTGGCGCGCTCCGCGCCTACGGCACCGAGGCCCAGAAGCGGCGATACTTCCCCTGGGTCCTCGAGGGCGACAAGCCGGCGATTGCGATCACCGAGCCGGAGGCTGGCTCGGCAGCGACCGACATGACGACCAGCGCAGAGCCGACGAGCGGAGGATTCCTCCTTTCCGGGCACAAGCGCTACATCACCGGCGCCGGGACCTCACGGCTCTACCTCGTCTTCGCGCGCTTTGGCCAGCGTCCGGGCGACGAGGGGATTGGCGGACTTCTGGTCGAGCGCGACGCGCCCGGCTTCACCATCGGCCGGCGCGAGTACATGATGGGGCTGCGCGCGATCCCCGAGGGCGAGCTCCACTTCGAGCGCTGCTTCGTGCCGCACGAGAACGTGCTGGTCCCCGCCGGCGACGGCTTCAAGAAGCTGATGCGCGCCTACAACGGCCAGCGCCTCGGGGCGGCCACGGTGGCGCTCGGCCTCGCCCAGGGCGCCTACGAGCGCGCCCGCGCCTACGCGCTCGAGCGCCGGCAGTTCGGCCGGCCCATCGCCGATTTCCAGGGCATTCGCTGGAAGCTCGCCGACATGGAGGTGAAGATCGACGCCGCGAGGTTGATGATCCATCGGGCAGCGGCCGACGCCGGACGAGAGTTTCCCGACGCGCTCCAGGCGGCCAAGGCCAAGACGCTGGCGGCGGAGACGGCACAGTGGGTGACCAGCGAAGCGCTTCAGATCCACGGCGCCGCCGGCTACGGCCGGAGTTTGCCGCTCGAGCGCATGGTGCGCGACGCCCGCATGTTCGCGATCGGCGGTGGCACGCTCGAGATGATGCGGAACCTGATCGCCGACCGGATCTTGCCGACTAAGTCGGATTGGCGAAAGTGATCACGCGCTCTTTTATGAAGTTGGGAGGGGGGCCAGGAGGCCTCCCCTCCCAAACCCTCCCCTTCGCGCGAGGCGCGGCGACCCGGGTCGCTTCGCGCGGCGGCAATTCTTCGTGAAGCTGGGCGTGGCGCTCCCCATGGCGGGGGCTTGGGCCACACCGGAGAATCAGATGCGCGTCGCCCAGACCGCCGAAGCGCTCGGCTACCACTCGGTCTGGGTGTTCCAGCGGCTGCTCTATGCGATCCAGCCGAAGGGCGATTACCCACCGATGCCCGGCCAGCCGTGGCCGAAGGCCTTCGAGCGCGTCTTCGATCCGATCGTGTCGCTCGCCTACGTCGCCGGCGCGACGAGGCGTGTACGGCTCGGGACGAGTGTGCTCATCATGCCGTACTACACGCCGATCCTCCTGGCGAAGCAGCTCGCCACGCTCGACGTCGTGAGCGGTGGTCGCCTCGATGTCGGGCTCGGCATCGGCTGGTCGGAAGACGAGTACGACGCTGTCGGCGTCCCGTTCAGGCGGCGTGGCCGGCGGGCCGACGAGTTCCTCCGGTGCCTGAAGGCGATCTGGACGGATGACGTCGTCGAGTTCGCCGGCGAGTTCTACCAGGTGCCACGCTCGAAGATCGAGCCCAAGCCCGTGCAGAAGCCGCATCCCCCGATCACGATCGGCGGCTACAGCCCGGTGGTGATCACGCGCGCGGTCACGCTCGGCGACGGCTTCAACGGCGGGAACGTGCCGCTCGAACGTGTCGCGCCGATGGTCGCCGAGCTCGGGAAGGCGGCGATCGCGGCCAAGCGCGATCCGGCCAC
>Ga0209377_1000145_pt1 | contig 42799 bp, 66 predicted proteins | sample GraSoiAngelo_141_FD_185898 | JGI IMG/M metagenome (GOLD analysis project Ga0209377, IMG submission 185898) | Grasslands soil microbial communities from the Angelo Coastal Reserve, California, USA - 14_0929_12_40cm (SPAdes) (version 2) | ecosystem: Environmental > Terrestrial > Soil > Grasslands ...
ATTCTGCAGCGCTTCTTCGCCTTGCTGCTCGGCGAACTTATAGCCAGGCTCGTTTTGCGCCTGCTCGAGCGTCGGAGCCTGAAATTGTTCCGTCCAGGGAGTGAGCAGGCCTTCGCCGGGAGTGTTGGTGAGATTCTGGAGATTAAAGAGCCCTTCCTTGCCCGCCGCGAGCCAGGGCGCTTCATTCTGCTGCTGCTTATTCCACTCCTGCTTTTGAAAATCAAGAGACGACTGGGCATCTTGGTGTTGCAGCTCAGCAGCCTGTTCCGCGGCGCTGGCTTGCGTCGAGGCCGCTTTTCCTGCGGCGTGCGAACCGATCGCTGCGCTGGCGACCGAAGCGACCGCCATTCCGACTAGGGCAAGGGGCATCTTAAATATCCTTCGTCCACACGGTGAGTGGAGATTTCTGGAAACCGAGACGCTCTAGATAGTTCTCGATGCTCGCTTCCGCAGCGTAAGAGAAGAGCCGCGCCAGGCCAGCCTTCTTGGCTTCGCATTCCAGTTGGCGCAGCAAGCGGTAGCCCGTGGTTCCGCCTCGCAATCGCTCGTGCACCCAGGTTCCTTCAATGTGCCAAGGCCGGATGAGCATCGTGCGGGCAACGATTTCTCCGAGTTCTTTCGCGACCACGACAAGACTGTGATCGGGATCGGGCTTGTAGCCTTCCTCGACCTTCGCAAGTTCGTCGTACTCGGAAGGCTCAAGCCTGCGAATGTCTAGAACGCGCTGAGGGCGATTCGTTTCCACTGGTTTTGACCCACGCACACGTAAATAAAGTTCTGATCACTCTGAATCTGTCCAGGAGTCCCTGGTGAGCCCGACGTCGTCGGGACCTTGGCATTCAGCACAGTCAGCAGCGGCGGAACCTTGTCGAGCCATTTCCGATACGCTTCGGTCGGATGGCCGGTTTCCTCGACGAGCTTATTGCCTTGAAGGGGCTGCGGCTGAAAGGTTCCGCCAGTCGGTCCGCCGGGCATCGTCTCTCTTTACCTTCAGGCTCTCTTCCTGGCCTCGCTCGCCAGGCGCGTCGTGGGCTGTTTGTCTTCCGGATCGGTGAACAAATAGGCGTCGATGATTTTCCAGTCCGCTGGATCGGTCATCACAATCTGGTACACACGATCGCGCGCCGAGCCCAGCTGCCGGGTGATCACGCGGGTCAGCGTCTGGCCCGCCTGGCCGCAATCGAGCAGGCGCGGATTCGAGAAAGTCTTTCCGCCATCGTTCGACCAGCTCAACTCGATCACCGGTCCGCGGCCGACGATGCCTTGCGGAATCGCCTGCAGGATGCCGATCCCGCCGCCGAGGTTCTGGATCTGCAGCGTCCAGTTCTGGTCGCCTTCCGGTACAGTCACGAAAGGAATGGCGGAAGGGTACGAGTCGATGAAGTTCGCGAGCTTCGAAACCGAGATCACGCCGGCCGCAGAGATGTGGATCTGCCATGAGGTCACGCCGGCGGGATCGTTCAGGAATAAGTTCTGCGCGGTCGAGACATCACCACCAGGCACAAGCGGTGCCGCGAGGATGCCGTTCTCCCGCATCTGGAAGTTGCGCAGGGCGCCGGCGGCGTCGAGCATGGGAATCAATGTCGGCACTGCGGTGCCCTGAAACGTAGGTCCAAGGCCGACTTCGACGTCGAGCTGTAATTCAATGTGGAAGATGCGCGCTTTTTCTTTCGAGATGTGCGGAGCGCGGCGCACGCGGCGGATCACGTTGCCGTTGTCGGAGAAGATGGTGATCGCTTGCTGGTACACCAGGCCGGTGGTGGGATCGGCGACGATGTGGATGCCGAAGTTCGAGGTGTGGAAGCCGGCGCGGCTCTGCAAGAAGACACCAACCTGCGCATTCCAGTAACCGCGCTGGTGCCAGGTCTGGCTGGCGCAGTCATAGACCCAAGTCTTCTGCGCCGTCGGGAAGTTCATCACATAAAAGGTGTGGCCCTGGTCTTCGTAGGCGTAACAGACGGCGTCGGCGACCGTGGCATAGGTTCCGAACTCGTACTCGATCGCAAAGGTCGAGATGCGCTGCGGTTGATAGCCGTTCGCTCTCCAGACAAACAGCCCGCCGCGCTCGCTGCCGCCCAGCCAGAAGATGGAGTTGTCGAGCTTCGCCACTGAGAATGGCGCGGCGAGTCCCTGCTCGATGATGCCGCCGTCGACGACATCGAAAGGGAAGGGAAAGTTCCCGGAGTCGTAGTAGGGCTGGATCTGCTTCGGGCCGAACACCCAGACAATGCGGTGATCGACGTAGATCCCTGAGACGTTGTCCGAGAAGACTGATACGCCGGTCTGTACCACGCCCTGCCAGCTGGAGCCGTCGAATTTATTCGAGCCCTGGATCTGGTTGGAGTTGGAGATCAGCGCCAAAAATGACCCATCGGAGTAGCCCACCTGGTAGACGTTGCCGAGCAGTCCGTAGCCGGCTGCGCTCAGCGGATTGCCGAACTGCGGGATCAGCGTCAGCGAGTTGGCGGCGAGAATCGCACCAGTCGCATTCGTGGTGGTGCCGGCGACCAGCTGGAAGCAGTAAAGGTTTCCCTGGCTCGCGATCAGCACCTGCGTCGGGCCTGACGCCATCGAAACCGGCTGGCCATCGGAGGCGAGATTGCCGCGGTTGATCTTGTTCGGGTTCGCCGTCGGCGCGAGCAACTCCCAGAGCACGGTTCCCGCGACCACAAACGTCCGGCCCTGTGCGGTGATGATGCCGCGGCAGGCGACTCCGCCGAGATTCCACAGGGCCAGCAGTCCAGGAGTGCGATAGAGCGCAGCCGCGGATTGTCCCTCTCCGCTCTCGATCATCTCGAGGTAGAGGTTCATCAGCACCTGGCAGTCGGCGATGACTGACTGGGAGCGGTAGGCGGGACCGACTAGGGCGAAGCGGGCCATGAGAGAGTGTGCAGACGTGCGGATTTCAGGTGGTGATGGCTAACTCGTCGGTGCTGTCCAGGTGTGGTAGAAGGTGATCAAGCGAATCGCGCCAGCGCCGGGATTCACGTTAGTGGTTACGCGAACCGTAGTTGCGCTAGCCTGACGCGGACCCGCTGCGCCCGTCTGATCCGCCTGCACAAAGCAGATTCCTGTCGTTCCCGCGGTCAATACACTTTGTGCAGCACAGAAGCGCGCCGCGGTCGTGGAATCTCCGATCGTAAAATTGGCAGCCGTGGTGATCGTCGTGGTGATGCGATAGACGACTACATCAATGATGGCGTTTGCCGGAAGGCAGTTCAGGCCAGTGTTGGTGGTGGTTGCTCCCGTCGAAAGTGTGGTGGCAGCGAAAGTGGTCTCGCATGCTGATTTGTTCTGCTGTGCCATCGCGCCGAAGGGTGAAGGCGTGCCGGCATTGCCGCTGGAATCTACCCGGAAACTTTCATTCGTCGCAGCGGAGCCGCCGGTGTATACGCGGTAAGCTCCGGTCGAGCTGGGAACTTCTAAGACGTCGACGCCGTTGCCGTTCACCACCGTCACCCAGCTGTTATTGGCGATCGAGGGAGCAGTCAGGGCCGTGATCGCGCAAGCAGAGCCGCAAACCCCCGACATGCCGCGGAGCACACCACCCGTCCATGATGCAAAGCCGCCGAGATCGGCGGTCGCGGTGCCGGACATCCCCATCGCTTCATGGTTGGCGCTTTCTAAACTACTCGCGAAGAAATTGCCCGGCGCGGAAGTTTGCGTCGCATCGATTTGGGTGTAGTTGCATCCTGGCCCAGCTCCACAGGTTCCGCCTATAATCTGGTCGCCGTGGCTGATAAGCGCGCATTTCTGAAAAGGTCCGGCGGGATCCCAACACGCGTTGTTCGTCAGTATAGTTTGCCAGGTTGTAGACGTCGAGCCGACTTTGGTCGGACCGCCTAGATTAATGCCGTACTGGTAATTCACCGCCTCGATCAGGTTGTTCGCGAGATAGTTGCCGACGCAGTTGAAGCTAGCATTACAGTTGAATTCGATGGCGCCGCCGGTCGCGAAGCCCGCGTTGTACCAGATCACATTGTCGGAAATCGTGATCGAGTTCACCCAGTTGAGCGCGTAGACGGCGCGCTGCACGCGGTCGAAAAAGTTGCGCTGGATCTTGGTGTTGTAGCCCTGAAAGATGGAGCTCACGGTGCCGTTCGAAGTGGTGGCGGTGGTGCCGAGCTGAACGGCGTCGTTGCAGGAGTAAATAGGGATGGTGTGATCAGAAGCGGTCGAGCCGAGTACCGCGTTCTCGTGAAAGACCAGACTGGTGTTGGTGGTGAGAAAGAACGTAGCGCAGTCCGTGTTGTGGTCGACGAAAGTGAGATGATCGATTTCCAGCTGCCCTTGGCCGAGGGTCACGATCTTGGCGTTGGCGGCGTTGAACTGCATATCGAGAATACATCCGCCGTTGGTCGCCGTGGTGAAGCCAGTCGACAAACTGTCGTTAGTGAGCACGCCGATACCCTGGCCTGTGATGCGGATCGGCTTGTTTGCCGGAACCAGTCCGCCATTGTCAGGCCAGGTTCCGCCGTCGTTCGGAATTGTGATTTGCGCCGAGTTGAAAAGGTAGGTACCCGGCTTGTCGCAAATCAGCGTACCTCCGCCTGCGGTGAAGATGGTCGCCAGTGCGCTGTTCAGGGCAGCGGTGTTATCTATCGCGTCGCCAGCGACGAATCCAGACGTGGAAAAAGCCAAACTGAAGGGACCGGCCCCACCGCCGCTGCCGCTCGCACTGCTCGGCGTGATCTGCGCATTCACTGGTCCGGACGCAAAAGATGAAGCCCGCGCCCGCACACCGTTGTAACCGGCGACTGTGAAGGTAGTTGTTCCTGCTGTAGAGGAAGATGCGGTCGCGGCGGAGATCCAAGTCCTTCCCCCGTCGGCCGAGATCTCGAACTGGATCGTCGCCGTGAAAGTTCCGGAGAGAACAATCGAAGCCGTTCCCGCGGTCGAAGGCAGCTGCATCGAAATGCAGTTCGATGGGCTGGAATTCGTAGAGTCCATCACCAACGACGTGCAACTCGATCCAGCCGAGACGATCTGGCCATTGACCGGCGCAATTTGAGGAGCCGCTTGGGCGAGAGCGCAGACAGTGATGAAGGCCAACGCCAGCACAGCAATCAGGAGTTTTCGCATAGAAGCTACTCTCGCATTCCAGTGAGGAAGTTGAAGTCAGGACGGCCGCCGCGGCCGGACTGCGGCATGCCGGAGCTGGTCTCGATCCGCGGCGGGCCGTCGTTATTTCCTTGAATGATCCGCATGGCACGGTTCCAGCTTTCGCGCAGTTCCATCGACACGGCTCGCTGGTAGGACGGCGCCAGGCGAACCGCCAGATCGAGCACGATCGCATCCCAGTAGCCCTGGACCAATCCCAGAGAGGTGTTCAGGTTGATGGCTTGCGCAAGCGAGTTCCAGATCTCGAGCCGGACCGGATTCGCGACATTGCAGATGGGGAAGAAGTTGCAGTTGCCGAGTGGGGAGGCCGCGTCGTAGTAAAGGTCGGTGACAATCGAGGACGTGAGCGACTTCAGCGGGTTCGCGGCCCACCAGTCATCGTCGCGCATGTTCAGAAACGGAGAGTCGACCGGATTGGCGCTCGCGGCGTTCAGGATAAAAGACGCGGAGACGATCTTCACAGGGCGGATGGGCAGATTGAAGTCACCCTGCGGTCCGATGGTGTGCGGCGCGTGGTTGGCCTGCAGATTGAACTGCAGGAAGCTGTGGGAGTAGATCATCTCCATGCGCGCGTTGTGCTGATCGATGGCGCGCTGCAGCTTCTCGAGTACCCACGCGCCATCCTGCGGCGTGATGGGATCTTCCGGCGCGACGACGCCCAGCTCGAGGAGCGCGGCGCGGCCGATATCGCGGACCGTCGCCGAGATCGCCTGATTCGCGGGACTGAGTGTAGTTGTCACGACTTAGGCTTGCTTCTTCGGCTCGCCGTCGTACAGGCTTTCGGTTTTCGCGGGCGGAGTCTCCGGGATGTAAGGCTCTTTCAGCCATCCCGACTTCAGTGCCTTCTCGAGCTCGGTCTTGTCTTTGACTGACATGGTCAGGTGTTCGGTGGGAACGACTTCTTCCTCGACTACTTCATGGCGCGCGTTGCGGTGTTCGATGGTGGTGAAAGCCTCGCGCGGGTGTTTGTAGACGATGCGCGGGAATTCCATGTGGGGGATCGATTTCACCGGCGGCTTGTGGGGATCGAGCGAGATCAAAATGCTCGTATCCTCGCCGGGCTTCGGCTTCGACTGCATTCTCTCTTCGTCAATGGTGAAAGGTGACATTTGCTTCTCCTGTTAACATCGCGGCATGGATCGCCGCGGATTTCTGCAACTCTTGGGAGCCGGTGTCGCTGGCATCGCGCTGGAGCAGGCGATTCCGCTCGGAAGGGTGTGGAGCTTTCCGAAAGAGATCGTCCTGGCTCGCCCGACCACCGTGCGTTTCATCAAGGCTTGGGACATTTACGAACGCCGGAGGATGTGTCGCTTCGATGTGCTCTACGGCTGGAAGCCCCATGCGGTCGGAGGCATTGAGAACTACGGGGCCGTCGAAATCTCCCGGCACTCGCAGATCCAAGATGCACTCGATTATCTTGCTCGGGAATTCGGAGTTGAAGCGCCGCCTGCAATGGTGTTCCAGCCACCAAATCCGGACGACGACTGCCCGCAAGTCTACGGAGTGACTTTTGTGGACCGACCCGCCGCTCGCAGGGCATCGAAACGTTATTCCTGAGCCGGAGCTGCCGTTGCTTCTTCCGTGACCGGCGCAACGTAATCGCCGTAGCCCTTCGCGATCGCGTCTTCTTCTTCCTCTTCGTTGTTCACGACCAAGAGCTCGGTCACTTTGCCGGTCGTCTTGTAGACATGCTTCGGATATTCGTTGTGCACGTGCAGCGTGAGCTTCACGCTGATCTCGCGCGGGGCGTGCGGATCTTTCTCTAACTCAGCCAGGGCATCAGCGATGCGCTTCTGTTCCTCGAGTGAGATGGAAGCGCCGGGGATTGCTTTCATAAAAATCTCCAGAAACTCTGATTTGGAAAAACTCCGGCGCGGGTGAGATGCGGCCCGCCCGCGCCGGTTGTCAGTTAAAACAGCATGAAATAGGGAACCTTCGCCGTGGTGAACGTGGAAGGTGGTGTGATCACTGCGGCCGTTCCGAACGTCTGCGCGGTGATGGTTCCACCGAGCACGTTGTCGTTGGTCGAAGTGATCGCGTGACGGATGGTGTCGGTCGTACCATTCAGCCCATCGCAGGCGAAATAGCGCGCCGGACCTACGGCGTAGTATTTCGTCACGAAGTTCATCTTCTGGTACGTCGACGCGCCCGCTGTCGTGGTTCCCCCGGTGGCGGTGTTGGCCAGCACGTTGCCGCTCGAGTCGTAGAGGATGGCAAAGTGCTTGTTGGTCCCGACCGTGGTGCCATTGAGCGGAGCGAGTCCGGTCAGCAGCATACTGAACGAAAGATCGATTTCCGTGCAGTAGATTTCGGTCGCAGCCGCCGCGGCCGTGCCTGCGGTTTCAAGCGCGGTATAGGCGGCGCCGCCGGGATCCGGGAAACGGAAGCCGCTGTAGGTCAGCCGCTGGGTCTGCATGGCGTCGCCGTTGACCCACTGTCCGCCGATGCAATCCGAGACAACGCCTGTCGTGAATTGAATGCGGGGCAGGAGGATCTCGTTCGACCGGGTGCAGGAGCCCGCCGGCACTGTCTGCACCTGGCCGGAGAAGCCTCCGTCCATCCACGGATTGTTTGCCGTGGGTACGACGAAGACTAGAGCGCCGGAAGCGTGCGAGGTGCCCGCCGTTGCGCCTGCTCCGCGCACCACGGTGATGGTTGTGCCGGAAACGCTGCGCACCTCCATCAGTTCGCGGTCGACGTAGAGCAGGGTCTGAGCGCCAGAGGTGGCAAAGCCCTGGATCAGGCCCGTGTTCGGGGTCGGGGCGTTGATGCCGGTGGCGGAGGCAACCACGACGATCGCCTGCTGGCCGGAAATCACGGTGCTGGATGCCGCAGATCCGCCAACAGCCGAGGACAGCGTGGTCAGGGGAAGGATGGTCTGGCCTAATGCGGAGCCGCAAAGGACCAGGCCCAGGAAGAAAGCAGCGATTTTCGTAAGTTTGTTCATGGGTTTTTGTCTCCGAGGGTGTGACTTTGAAATCACGCCTGGTCGGAAATCTCCTTTAGGCTCCCGCCACGGCCGAAACGCCGTAGTCGAGGTTCAGGTTGCCGAAGCCGTAGCACATATCGAAACGGTTCGTCATCTTGCGGTTGTACTGATCCCAAGCGCGGACGAAAGCGACCGATGCTCCGGTCTCTGGATCTTCAGCGCGCTCCGCTTTTTCAACGGCTTCCGGGTTTTCGAACTTGCCGAAGGCCTTGGCGAAGGCGTACTTCGAAAGGCCGAGCGAGATCGTTCCAGAAAGACCGCTGGGAGTGGTGGTGCCGGGCCAGAAGGTCAGCGCGGCTGCGTTTGCGGGCAATGCGTCGACGTTCTGGTATTGCGATCCGGGTCCAAAGATGGCCGGAGCGATTGCGATGGTGTCGTTGCCACCGGTGAGCGTGAAAGGCGCGCCGCCGACGTAGCTGAACTGCTTCAAACCCAGACCGTTGACCACGCGGGTCATTGGATTGACCGCATTCACCAGGGCGACGTTGAACTTGTCGCCAGGGTTGATGACGTCGTTCAGTGTTCCGGTGATCACCAGCGATCCGCCGGACTGGCCAGCGCCGACGACCGTGGTTGCATGGGCAGCTGCAGTGCCGGCGGTGTGGCGTGCCAGTGAGTTCGAACGCACCCACTTCCAGCCCGCGGCATCGCCGATCACGCCCTTGCGGTACATATCGGAGATAGCCTTCTGCGGGTTGAACTGGGTGACGTTGTTCTTCACGTAGGAACGCATGAGCTGCGGTGACAGGCAGAGATAACGCTCTCCATCTGGCGGGCAGGCATAGGCGAACAGGATCTGCTCGGCGTTCAGCGCGAAGTCGATGGTGGTCGAATCCGTCCCGAGTGTTCCGACGACGTTCGAGGCGTAGATGCGAGCCCAGTCCGCGGCGTCAGAATCGATCTTCTGCGCCAGGGCTTGGCCGGCGGGATAAAGGTAGCTCTCCTCGAGCTCCTTCTCGGAGCGTTCCATCTTCACCAGGCGCTCGTAAGAGTCCCAGCCGAAGTGCACGCCCTTGATACGGTCGAGGTTGACGGTCGTCACCAGGCGGTTGATGCCTTGTTCCTGGTATGCCAGGCCGTCAGTCACGAGCCAGCGCTGCGGATATTTGATTTGCGCTTGGGAGCCGATCGGAAAAGATTTTCCGAATTCCGATTCCCACTCGCTGTTGAACTGCGCGGCAACTTCGTAACTGTTCTTGAAGAACCACAGGATCTTCATCGAGACCCAGTTGGTGGTTGCGAAGTTGTTGAGGAACTTGCCGAAGGCAGGGAAGAGCCATACCTGCAGCAAGAAAAGAAGAATTTTCTGCACGGGATTTTGTCCTGTTTCTGGCCTAGCCTTTGCTGGCCCGCAGGCGGCGAGTCATTTCCGTATCGAAAGAGCGAAAATCACCAGCCGCTGCCGCCGTCCGAAGCGGATCATCGGGAGCGGATCCACGTCCGCCGACTTCGGTGATCGGTTTCGGGGCGCGCGGTTTCGTTTGAGAAGCCGCCGTCTCAGAAGATCGTGAGGATTTATCGCCGTCGTCCTTGCCCGTGCCGCCGCTAGCTTTCGCGAGTTCAGCCTGCACCAGTTGCTCGGTGAGCATGACCTTGCGCAGGGCGGCGGTGGGATTGGTACGGGCGGTAGCGATGAGATCCTTGAGCGCTTCGGGCTCGCCGAGTACATACATGAGATCCGCGAACACGGGCGAGTCGTTGATCACAGCCTTGACGGCGAAGGGAACGTGGTCGGCCATCAGGCCTTCCGACGCCGGCTTCACGCGGCTCTGATATTCGTCTTTCCCGTATCGTTTCTCGGCTTCGGCGACCTTGGCGCTGAGGTCTTTGCTGGCTGCTTCCACCGCAAGTCGCTGACGTTCGGCTGCGATCGCTTCAGTGACTCGGCGATCGGCTTCCCATTTCGCTTCATGCTTGGCAGCAGTGCGGACAAAGTCCTCATACGTCGCTTTCGGATTCGCTTTGAAGTACTCGGTTTCGTCGAGCGGCTTGTACTCTTCCTTCGCCGGTTGCGAGGCCGGCTTGGTGTCTCGCGTGTCGGAAGGTTTCGCCCGCTCCAGTGCGTCGAGACGCGACTTGAGCGTTTTGTTCTCGTCGAGGATTTCGCGAAAGCGGCGATCGGTATCCTGTTTGGTCTTCTGGTGGGGCTTCTGGTCCTTGTCGGTGGCCGAATCCGACGCGCTATCGGCGGTCTTCTGATCTTTTTGCGGGGCCGAGTCCGCTGCGGCTTTGTCTTTCTCTGCAGGGGCCGAGTCCTGCTTTGCCGGCGGTGTCTCTGGTTCTATGCGGATGGGAGTACCGTGTTCATCCCAACCGTTGAAGTCGGTGACTGCTGGTGTTTCTGTTGTGGTGGCCGAGTCCACAATTGTCGCGGCAGATGCTGCTGTGCTCATGGTTTACCTTTCAACTAAACTTGTGCGCGTCTAGACTTATGCGCGTGAGAGTCGACGAGGTGAAGCTGTTCTACTGCAGGGAATGTGAGCTTTTGCTGCTGGTTCACAAAGCCGAAGCCGACGTCTCCGCTTGCCCGAAGTGTTCCCGTCCCACGGTTACTGTCCAGCCGGCGGCGATGCGGCGCCTGCTGCCGGCGGACTTCCTGCCGGTTGAATAGCCACATTCTGCGCGGCCATCTCTTTCGCCTGGTTGTGCTGCTGAATGGTCATCGCCAGATCGTGAGCTTGGGTGTGCCACTGCTTCATCAGGTCCTCAAACGCGGTCATGCGCTCCGAGAGGTTCTGCGCCTTGGTGGTAATCTCGGCGACCAGGACCTTGGTCTCGCGGTCCTTGTCGGCTTCCGTCATGCGCGTGATGTGATCGGCCATGTGGACGTCCATCTTGCCCTTGGTCTCGATCACCTTGCCGAGCTTCTCAATGCGCAATTGCTGCACTTCGGCCTGCGCCTGCTGCACTTGCGCCTGAGCCTGCGCCAGCAGGGCCTTGGCTTGCGGCGGGAGATTGCTCGGATCGGGCGGCGAGAGCAGGTCGGCGATCTCCTGGCCGTAGGTCCCGATGTTTTTGAGCTTGACGGCGATCGCCAGGATCTCCTGCGTGATCTGCGGCGGCAGCCCGAGTGAGGGAAGCGTGGACAGCAGCGTATCGGCGAAGGCTGAGGCCTCGTCGCGCTCCGATTGATAGTTCGGGCCGTCCGAGATGGTGACTTCGAACTGGCCGCGGTGGGCGAAGAAGTATTTGGCTTCCGGAAGCTGCTCAGAAGCTGCATCCTGCGGCGCCATATCGCGGGCGGCGACCTTCAGGACCATGTCTTCGTCCTTCTGGTTCTTGCCGAGGAGCTGCTTCGGAAGTGAATCGAGTTCCGCGAGCTTGGTGATCAGTTCGTTCAATTGGCGGCCGCTATTGTTGAGTGCGCGCACGAAGTTGTCGGTGAAGTGAAAACTGCCCACCGCTTCCTGGTTCTGGATCTTTTCAAGCGCGACTCCGGATTTCTCGTTCTGGCGCTGGGCGGACGTCGGCAGAGGCGTGATGCCCATCGCGGACTGGATGGCACGGCGCCAGGATTCGCGCGAGAGTTCATAGGCTTGTGCGTTCGGAGTGAACGGATTGCGGCTGGGACCAGGGAATGGTCCCATCTGCGCAGCGTTCCACTCCATCGGGATCTTGTACTCGAGGTACGCGGTGGGAACTTTGTGGGCAAACTTCCATTTCTCGGGATCGACTGAGCCTTCGACGACCAGCATCGGAGCCCGCGGCGCCATGCCAAACTCTTCTGCTTCCTGTGAGGCGATGTAAGCCAGCATCTGCTGTGGAGCTCGAGCCCGGCGGACCAGAGAGAGAAACAGGCGTTTGACCTGACCGCTCGAGCGAATGTAGAGCTCTTCGCCAAAGACGCCAATGATCGGGATCCAGGAGCCGATCCATTCATTGGTCTCGAGGATCTCGACGCCGTTGGTGATGTACTGCGTGACTTTATAGCGGGCCTCGCCATCGTCCTTGTCGATTTCCTTGCGCTTCCAGTACTCGGCCGGGACCACGTTTCCAGCGTTGAACCAGTCAGGTGCGCGGGTGACATCGTCTGCGGTAAAGCTGCGCTTCTTGGCGTTGGGATAGCGTTTCTCGAAGGCTTTCGGCCGCATCGCTGGCCCGAGCACGAAACATTTATTGCCATCGGAGAAGTCTGCTTCGAGAGCATCGGGATCGGGATAGACCGAGAACTGGTTCGGGATGCGGCAGATCCGCGGCTCTTGCTCGCCTTTCGGACCGGTGATGATGGTCTTCAGTCGCCAGAAGCCAACCGAGCACTGAATGCAGGCCTCTGATGCCGTTGTGTAAATCGATTGCGCCTTTGAAGCATCTTCGATCCCGCGGATGTAAGCCTGGCGGTGTTCGGCATCGTCGTTGGTGGCATCTTCCGTTTTCGGGGAGATCTTAGTCGAGCGCTTGTTCTGCCGCAGGCTGTTGTTGGCCTGCTTGACGTATTGCGAGATCTCGTCGGGCCACAGGCACGGCCGCCCTTTGCGATCTTCCTTGAATTCAACCGGCGGGATGCAGGCGACCGCATCCATGTCCTTGGCGGCTTCGTCGTGACTCTCGCGCCAGTACTCCTTGTGATAGCGGAAGTCCTCGCGGATCTCGGAGAGCAGTTCTTCATTTGAATCCTGCTCTTTCTTGGTTTCGTCAGCCATTTAGACGGAGCGGCGGAGAGTCTTGCGAACCGGGCGGCGGAAGCTGTGTTGGGCTGAGTCGCCGCGGAACTGTGATATGTCGGCGTGCATCTTTTCTCGGGTCTCGGCGTGGTGCTTCTCTTCCATAGCCGCGCCCTTGGCGGTTTCTTTGTTCCCGCGCATGGCGCCCATGTTGTTCATCGCCCCGTAGACGTAGCGATCGGCGCGCTTGCCCTTGAAGCCCTTCTTTGCGGCTTCGGCTTTCAGTTTGTCTTCCAGGAATTTAGGCATCGAGCTTGCACGCGCGGCGGTCGTACACTGCCAGGTTCTCGTTGTTCGAGAGCCGGACCAGGCTTGCCGCCACAGCTTCAGAGCATTCGGGGCAGGTTTCTTTGTTGATGCCCTTCTCGCGCGTCCAGCCAGCTTTCCGCGCTTCGGTCATCGCGCCCACCGGCGTGTCGGCCAGGAAGCGATCGCTTCTCTCACAGCGGTGGCAGCGCACGGTCGCCAAAGCGTGAGTGGCTTCGCTCTTGGGAGACATCGCCAGCTTGTGTCCGCCAATCTCAATCGGCCGCGGCCGGTCGCCTTCAACCCGCATGCGTCCCTGCGAAACCATTGCGCCGGCTTTCAACGCGATCTGGGATTCGTACTGCGGCAGCGACAACGGTTTGAACCTGAGTTTCGGGGCGATCGCGTGGTACATCTCGTAACGATTCGCCGGGTCGCATTCGTTCAACAGATCCCGCAGGTACTCATGCTTGTCCCCTGGCCAGTTCGAAACCAGGTCGGCGAGCTGCTGGATGAGTTCCGGATCGGTGAGCCCGGCCAGACCCATGGTGTAGAGCTGGTTCTCGAGCTTGCGTTTGGAGTTCTGGTCCATCGCTAGTCTTTATCCGGATGCGCCAGCTCTTCGTCCGGAGCTTCGCTCTTGATGCCCATGTGTTCGGAGATGTGAGAAAGCATCTTCTCGCCTTCGTCCGCGCCGAAGACGTGGGTCGCTGGTTCCTTGTAGCGGGATTCCGGGCCGCTCTCGAAGTGGTGCTCGACCACGTGTCCGCCATTCTCTGCGGGAGTGATGCGAATGTGGTCCAGTTTCGGTTCTGACTTCTTGCCCACCTTCGGGCGACTGCCGACTAGCTCTGCGTATTCCGCCATGATGTGCTCTCCTGAAGAAAATCTTTATTCGCCGAGAATTCGATCGGCCTTGGCGCGGATCTTCGCGGCCGTCGATGCTGACAATCGGCCGCGCTTAACCTGCTGTGTGGCGCGGGCCTTCGCGTTGGCGGCGTGTGCACGATCGGGCATCGGATATTTGCGTTTCTTGGGTTCGCCGAATTCACTCGACGGAATCCGCCGGCGCGATGCTGCTGTGAGTTTTGCCATGTGTGATTTAGCTCCAGACTCCGACGCGAACCGGCGGACCGGAGCTGGCCGGCTTCCGCGGTGCTACCGGATGCGCAAAGGTCAGAGCGAGTGCGTCGCCATCGTCCGGCGAAGAGGAATCGAGCCCCATTTTTGCCAGGCGCTTCTTCATCTCGTCTTTCGATTCGAGCTTTACGCGCTGCTTGCGATCGTGCACCAGGATCGGCTTCTGCAGGTCCGCGGCCAGCTCGTGGTCTTTGTCGATCGCGCCCCCGGCCAGCAGCCACTTCTTCATCTCGTCCCACATGTAGTCGCGCCAGTAGGCGCAATGCGGCTTAGGTGAATCGGCGCCAAAGTTCACGAGCAGGATCCGTTCCTGGTAGCCGAGAGCGCGCACGCCGGAATGAACGGAGGACGCGATCCCGGCGGAATCGAAAAACAGCATCGCTACCTTGTCGCCGTTGTAAGTGCGGTTCAGCACATCGACAATCTTGCCCACCATGACGGCCGGGTCTTTAGTGAATTCGCCTTTGACCTTAACCGGCGGGATCGAGCTGGCATCGAGACCTTTGCGGAAGCGAATGACGTTGTCGTCCGATCCGCCCCATGCGAAGTCGACGCCGGCAACGAGAGGATCGGTGGAGTTTGATCGGGCCTGACGCTCGCGCGCGGCGTTGACCAGGTCAAGATCGATGAACTTGCCGCCGCCGGCCAGAGGGAACAGGCCAAGATAGCGGACCCGCACGTGATCAGAATTCTCGCCATAGATCTCGATCGATTCATTGATCTCCTCGACGTTGGTGCCTTCGACGTCGCGGCTGTCGATGACTTCCGGTCTCCAGCGGTGGCGCTGGTCTCCGAAGACTGCTTCATAAAAAGCGCCGTCCGGCCGGTGGCACTGGCTGAAGAGCAGCCAGATGATTTCCGTGTTCTTGTCGGTGAGCGCGCCTTCGACTGTTCTGTAGATCGCGTCGGAGACCGTCGAGGCCTCGTCGAAGATCATCAGCAGGCGCTTGCCTTTGTTGTGTGCGCCGGCGAAGGCCTGCGGATTGTCTTCCGACCAGGTCTGGAAGTCGGTGCGCCAGGTGGTCTCGTGTTCCGCGTCGTTGACCTTGATCGACGTGACGTGCACATCGAACCAGTCTTTGTTGATGCAGTTGCGAAACCATTTCGAGATCTCCGGCTGCGTCTTGGTCTTCAGCTGATCACCGGTGCCGGCCGTGATCAGAACTTTGGCGTCGAGGCACGTGGACTTTGCCCAGTGCACGATCTGGCCGATGAGCGCTGACTTGCCGATACCGTGCCCGGATGAAACTGCTTTCCGAAATGGCTTGAAGCGAGTCTCGGGGTTCTGCAGGTGCCGGCCGAGTTCCTCGAGGAATTTTCGTTGGAATGTGCGCGGACCTGGTTCGTCGACGAGCTCGCCCTCGCCCCATGGAAATGAATACAACGCGCAGCCCAACGGATCCTGGCGGAAGTCGTAGAGCCGCTCGACCAGCTCCTGCTCGTGATCAATTGGCTCGGCCGTTGCGGACACGTTCCTCTGCTCTCTCCATGGCGAGCCGGAAGCGCTCGCTGAGCCTCATGTTCACGTTCATCTCCATCGGCTTGTCGTGCAGGTGGTTCACTGTGATCACAGCCTTGCCTTTGGCGCGATCGTAAAGATATTTGCGAGTCTCGAGCGCCGTGCGCGAGGCAAACCAGAGCAGCGCCCAGCCCTGCACTTCATAGTCCAGCTTCTGGAACTTGGCATCGGCTGCGTTTCTTAGAGCGAGCGCGAGCTCGCGTCGCGCTTCCAGCTTCTCTAGCTCTTTGCGGCTTTCACTGGTCGCATCTTCGGGGACTTCGTAGGGCTCCGAGCTCACCAGCAGAGCGCGGTGCTCCATGATTTCCGGATCGATCGCGTTCAGCTCATCGATGAGGTGCTGCGCGTGATCTTTGCCGGTGACGGTGCGGCCGTCGATGACCTGGACCGGCGCTTCCCGTTTCTTCCGGCCGGCGTTGGGCCGCGCGCCGCCCTTCCTCTTTGGGGGCTGCGGGGTCACCTTTGAAAACAGCTATATAAATCAACCGAAATCAATGAATTCAACCCCTTTTCAATCGCTTGCGGAGGCGGCCCCACGTGTTTGCAACGACTTGCGAGCCGCAGCGCCGCGAAATCCACGCACGGCACGGTTGATTTAAGTATTGAAAAACCAACCATTTGCGTTGAATTCGGTTGATTTCCGATTGATTGTTTCGGCCATCTCACGAGGAAAACTGCCTCAAAAAGGGTCTAAGTCGTTGATGTTTCTCTTCGGACGATATGAAACACGCGAATCAGGCGGATTTCCGCTGAGTCTGGCGCCAGAGGGTAGTTCGACTGGGTCCGCGGCGCGGATCGATCTTTCTCCCTGGGACGCGGCCTTCCGCTCGAGCCAGGGCCAGGCCGGCCTTGGTGCGCTCGGCGATCACGTTGCGCTCGAACTCGGCGAAGACGGCGAGAACTCCAAAGATCAGTTTCCCCATCGAGGTCGAGAGATCAAAGTTGTCTTTCAGGGAAACGAAGGCGACGTCGGCATCGCGCAGCGCGGCGATCAGATTGTGCAGATCCATCACCGATCGGCCGAAGCGATCGAGACGCCACACGACGACGGCGTCGATGTCACGCAGGCCTTTGGTTGCATCGCGCATCATCTTCTGCAGCTGGGGACGGTTCGCGTTCTTGCCGCTGAGCCGCTCGACGTATTCGAAGGCTACGATGTGCCGATTCGATCGACACCACTCGCGCAACTCGCGCAGCTGTACTTCGGGATTCTGTTCTTTTGCCTGGATGTCGGCGAGCTGGCCGCGCTGGGGTTTCGAGACGCGGGCGTAGAGGGCGACTTTCATGCAGCGATGCGCTTCCGTCCCATCGTTATACTCCGGCTTCTCTGCCAGCGCCTCAGCCAGTAGCCGGCCGCCCCGATCACGTAGACGGGATCGGCGGTGCGCCGCAACCTGGCGAGCATTGCGAGTTCGGCCTGGCGGACCTGGAGCTCGGCCTGACGGGCCATCTTCAGTCGGTCGCGTTCGTATTGCTCGCGGGTCATCGCAAGAGCCGATACACCCAGCGGACAATCTCCGGAAGTCTTGCCGCTGCCGCGGACATCAAGACCAGGGCCATTCCACGCCAAAATCGCAACGTCTCCATCCGCCGGATGTGCGCCCACTGGTAGTTGTCGGAGCGCAGCAACATTTCCGGTGAGTAGCGGCCTTCGTACTGCTTGGTGCGATCGATCTTGCGGTAGGTCCCAATCCGTTTCGCTCGTTCCAACTCGTTTTCGCGGAGCCCGTTCATGGCGATGTCGTAGAGAAAATCAGTGGCAGAGTTTATGTCCGGGGCGGGCATCCATCGGATTTCTTAGCGGGGAACAGTTCGTACCCTTCGAAAATCACCAACGCCAGCATCAGCCTCATCCTCAAACTCACCTTCCCATCCGACCCATCCCTCGTAGCTTCGATCCAGGCGGTGCGCCAGGGCCACTTGCCCACGGCTCTGCGCAGCTCGACCATCTCCTCCACCAGGGCAAGAATTTCGGAAACCTTCACGCATGGGTTAAGCGGGGATCGCGGCGGTGATGCATCGAGCGGCGATCGAATCGATCGAACTGGAATCGATGGACCAATCCCAACCGGCGCGGACGGAAGCAAGGCGCGGACGCGAGTCGCTCGAGGGTGGAACGTATTTGACTCCTGGCAGTTCAGCGCGCGGCATGTTCAGGGACTCAACGGCCACAGGATCGGGAGACTGGGCTTTGCCGGAGGGGAGGTATTCGCGGGCAATGATGCCGCAAGCAGGATCGCAGGGATCGACCCAGTCCGCAAGTCCTTCATGGACTTGGGTTTCGAGGTAGTTAAGGTTTTTACGGACGATCGGGCGATCCACACGGGGATCGGCCCGGCGAGCGAACACAGGAAATCTCATAAGGTGGGTGGTGAAAGTCGGCTACCGCTTTGGCGCGCGGGCAGGCGCTCGAGACGTCGGACGAAGAAGGGAAGGGTCGCGTGCTGAGTCGCAAGCCCTTCCCGGAACGACTGGTCGGAGGACGGGTCGTTATGTCGCCGTCTAGCTTAAGCGATGAGCCCGGAGCGAGCGCAAGTTACCGACGGGGGATGACGGTTACCAAGGGCCATGGACCGAGGGGTGTTGTGGCTCAGGGTTTTTCCTGATATGCCCGAAGGAGCTGCTATGAGAGTCTCGTCTCATTTACGGACCAGCAGGCCATGCGAATCTTCCTTTCACCCTACGCGCACGAACTCCATCACACCGGAGACCGGTGCGCCGACGACTGCCCAGCGTGCAAGTGGGCGGAGGAATTCGAGTCTGAAGTCGAGCTGGTAAAGAAGCCTTCCCGATCGTTTGTTCCGGTGGTGGTCAAGAAGGGGTTGGAGCAGAGGTTGGGGAGCTAGCCGTTTTATCTTCTACGATTTTGGGGCTTTGAGCGAGGGTGCGCCGGGTCCCTGCCCTCCGTCAGTGTTGCTCCTAGTGAGAGAATGAACCCATGGTCAGTTTTAGCGCCTACCAGCGCCAGTTTCACACGGCGCTCCGAACAGCGATGCGGACGTTGCCCCTGCCTATTTCTTCCCCGGCGATGGTTTCGATGACGGTGGCCCGGCTGGCGGTTCGCCTAGCCCAGTTAGGACCCCTACCGTTTTTGCGCACTTCAGATATTCCGTCAAAGCCAATGCCGCACATTCAAGAATCCGGCGATCATCCAGTTGCGCCACGGCACGAAAAGCCTGCTCGTCGGCTCCAGTCCAAATCCCCTCGCGCTTTAAAGCATCGCTGAGCGTGCTCATCGCCTGAATGAGACGGGCGAACATCAACACCATCAGTTCATGTTCTTGGGGATTCACTTCTCTGCCTTCTCCTTCTTCTGCTTGGACCAGCGGGCTTGCCAGAGGTTCAAAACTTCTCGATTTCCTTTTCAAGTTCGTGTAGTTTGCTGGCCTTCTCGATCAATTCGCTGGAATGGTCGAAAAAGCCGGGCTGGCAGAGTTGCCGCTGCAGCTGATTGACGTGGTCGATCTGAAGCCGCTCGTCCGGGGCGCGGCCGGAAGGTTCAGCCAGAAATCGAAACAGGGCCGCCTTGGTGGTATCGAGCAGCTCGCCGTACTCCCGGAAGAATGCCTGCAGGGTGGCGACTTCGGCGCGCAGCTTTTTGGCCGCATCGCGGGCCCTGCCCTGCGCGATATATCTCTGCTCGTCGGTCATGCTTCGGACTTTACCGTCTCAGTGGAAAGAGCGCCAAGTTACGACTGTGCTTTCATCTTCTTCTGCTTGGACCAGCGGGCTTGCTCTGAATGAGAGAATGAAGGCATGGCAGAGACCGTTTCTACTACTCCGACTCCAGTCTCCGTTGAAGATTTTCGAGAGACACTAGCAGCATATCGTGAGCTTTCGAACTTCTTAGATTCTCTAACTCCCGCAGGAAGGCGGCGTAGAGAGCTGGATGCTGCAATTCTAGGACACGCTCCAGAGCGGTAAGCCTGGTTCGAGCGTCCGCCGCATCGGCCACTGCCTGGACGAGATCCCGCGCGCTCTGTTTGTTCACTTCGCCGCTTTCTGGTTTTTCTGCTTGGACCATCTAGCTTGGGCAGCGCGGCGCATCTTTTCGATCCGCTCTTCTGGCGTCATCTTTTCGGCAGTGGCTTTTCCGCCCTTCCGCCCGAACTTGGCAAAATAATCGCGGATTTCCTGCTTAGTGGCCATGCATTGCACCGTACCAGATTCTTAGGGGGTGTGCAAGAATTATCTTGACACTGCACAGGGGCTGAGCATATTATTGCCTCATGAACATCGATGAACGAATCGAGGCGTTGGTCCAGTCGGTAGAGCTTCTCGCATCGCTCCACAAAGACAACGAGCGGCGAAACACGGAACAGATGGATAAAACCGACCGACAAATCAAGCGGTTAGGCCGCTACATTCACAACGTTTCTGAGTTGATTTTAGATCACGAAGCGCGGCTTCGGGCTGTCGAAGGCGACGACGAAGAAGACGACAACGAAATCGAGCAGTAAAACATAAGCGCCCCGGGTGGCGTGTTTCCCCACGCACCCGAGGCTAACCAGATGAACCTAGCTAGGAGGCTCACGTGGCTGCGCACCATCTTACCGTCCTTCACTCCCCTGATTTTCCACAGACCTATTCCGGTCAACTCATCGACTCTCTGATCCGCTCGGCGGAAATCGCACAACCACGTCTTGGTGTTTGCTGGTACGACGACGGCTGCGAAGTCTGCTCCCAGCCGGGAGTGGTTCACCAGCTCGGGACTGACTACGAATTCTGCCTCGACCACTTCCGCAAGGTGATGCGCCCCCTTCTGCTGGTGCTGATGCTCTCTGTCGGCGCTTCCGCTCAGACTCGCTTCTGGGATGCGCCGCGGACAACCGAGGTCGGTATCTATGCCAGCGCGATCGCGCTGGATGGCTGGGCAACACAGCGCGGATTTTCAATGCCGGGTTTCGTCGAGGAGAATCCCTTGGCTCGGCCATTCGTTCGTCGCGGCATTGGAGGCCAGTTCGGGGCTTCGGCTCTAGGCTTCGCCGCCGGCGTAGGTCCGAGCTACCTGCTGTACCGCAGCGGTCACCGGAAACTCTCACGGATTTGGTTGCACGTCTTTGCCGCGGGTGAAGCCGCGAACTCCGTACAGATGGCATGGATGGTTACGCACCGGAAGGTGACCCGTGACTGATCTCCGCTCTCCACAGCTGGAAGATTCCGTGGTCCGCGCCATCGTCCACCTCAACTTCAACGAGCCGGAGCAAGCGCTCGCAATCCTTTTGGGCGCACTCAGCGACTGCAACTTTGAATCCAGAAAGGAAAACTCTGATGGCAACCACGCCCATTCACTCTGATGTTCCGAAGATGCCGCCGCAGTCAAGCGAGATCATCCACGTCGAGGCGCATCCGCAGCTCCGATTGCAGCGCGCTCCGGAAGAGATTCTCGCCGAAGCCGCGAAAGCTGCGAAGGCCCTGCGCGACCTGGTCGAGTCGAAGCCGAAAAAGGTAGTACTCAACGGTAAAACCTTTTTGCAGTTCGAGGACTGGCTCACCGTCGCGCGTTTTTACGGAATCACTGTCGCCGCTCGTGCGACGAATTATGTCGAGCGCGGCCGCGTGCAGGGGTACGAGTGTCATGCCGAAGCGATCCTGGTCTCGACGAACCAGGTGATCGGCGCCGGGCAAGCTGAGTGCCTCGATGACGAAAAGAACTGGAACATGCGGCCCGTCTACCGCGACGGCCGTTGTGTCGGAGAGGAGAAAGTGCCGCTCTTCCAGCTGCGCTCGATGGCGCAAACCAGAGCACAGGCGAAGGCGCTGCGCAGCATACTCGCTTGGGTGGTCGTGCTCGCTGGCTACGCGCCCACCCCGGCAGAAGAGATGGACTCGAACGGCTCGAACGGCAACGGCCGCGCCATCGCCTCGCGCCTCGAATACACTCCCATGCACCCAGACCGCGTGCGCAAACTTTGCTTCGAGATCGCCAACGCCTCCAACATCAACGAACTCCGCGGCCGCTACATCTCCGCCGGGAATGAAGCCAAGAAAGCCAACGACCGAGCCGCGCTGGATGCCTTCATTCAGGCGAAGGACGCGAGAAAGCGAGAGCTGCAATGAACGAGATGTACGTCCACTTCTCCCACTTCAACTTCAACGCCGATGAGTGGCGCGAAGCCGCAAAGCGATACGTCGATCTCTGCAAGAGAATTCGAGAAATCGCCAAATTCGACGATGACATCGACCATGATGCGCTTGGGGAGAATTTCATCAGCTGCGATGTATGCGAAGAACTGCGCGACCTCGAAGACCGCCAAGAGGAATTCGCCAAGGAATTCGCGCACATCTGGGCCGCGAAAATTATCGAGTTAACGAAGGAGGCCGCATGAGCACACCCGGCACCATCGTCCACGTCGAGCAGGGAAGTCTCGAATGGAAGGAAGTCCGCTGCGGGATCGTTACCGCCTCCCGCTTCGCAGACGTCATGGACTTCACCAAGAAAGGCGAAGGCGCGGATCGCATAAAGTACCGCTCGGAACTCATCTGCGAAATCCTCACCGGAGTTCCATATCCGCAATACGAGTCCGCAGAGATGCGGTGGGGAAGGGAACAGGAACCCTTTGCGCGTGCAGCCTACGAAATACAGAACGACGTCCTGGTCGAAACCCACGGCTTCATCAAGCACGCCACCATTGCGCGCTTCGGCGGATCGCCAGACGGTGCCGTCGGCAAAGGCGGAATCCAGATCAAGTGCCCCAACACCACGACGCACCTGAACTGGATGCTGGCCGGGACAATCCCGATCAAGCACGCCCCGCAGATGGCTGCAGAGATGGCAGTCTACGGATGGGACTGGATCGATTTTGTGAGTTTTGATCCGCGGCTTCCCGAACATCTTCAAATGTTCCAGCGTCGCTGGGAGCGGAACGAGCGCATCATCGCCGGGGTCGAAAGAGAAGCGATTCAGTTCAACCGCGAGATCGACCAGGTCATAGCCGCGCTTCCGCAGAAGCCGCAGGGAGTGCTGATCGCCATGGACCAGGTAGCTCAGGATGAGGTTCAGTTTTGATTTCCGACTCCGAAATTCGCGGCGTTCTCGCTTGGGAGCGCAACTGGTTTCGCCGGGTGAAGCAGACAGCACTTGGCGAAGTAGGGCGGGAGGATGGCCGGGGGGCTGTCCTCCCGAAATTGATTGCCCGTCGTCTCTTGCGGCATGCGGTGTGGTATCTGCGCGCGCGCGGCAGAGATACGAACGATTTTCAGGCAGCCTGGGTGCTGCTGGTGTGCTTGCGGAAAGTCTGAAGGAAACTCTTACCATTTTTCGACCGAAAGTGAGGAGAACAATATGAGCGAAGCGAAGCACACGCCAGGACCGTGGAAGGTCGAAGCCGTATTTATCAACCAACCCAGCGAGCCCGCTCTGCATTTTGGGGAGTACGTACTGAAACTCTCCGACATGATGAAGGGCGTTAAGCCCACCGAGTTCGCCCTGTGCTTGACGCTTTCGCGCGAAGTAGCGGAGGCCAACGCCCGCCTGATCGCCGCCGCGCCAGACCTGCTCGCCGCCTGCGAACTCGTGACACGCCCCGAATTCCGGGAATCCTTTCTTGACGTAATCGGAAAATCGACCATTGCCGACATCAAGGCCGCGATTCGAAAGGCAAAGGGTCTGTGATTCGCCGCCGCCCCATCCCGCGCTCCCGCCTCAAGCCGGAATTCTCCCAGCACTACGAGACCATTCTGGGCGGAGCCGTTATGCGCTACCGCGACGGCAGGGAAGTGTGCCAGGACAATGCGGCAGGGTGGAAGGAGTACAAGCGGCGCGTGGAGGCCATGCTATTGCGTCAGGGAGGCCGCTGCTGCCTTTGCGGGAAGCGGTTGGCCCTGACCCAAGCCACTTTTGAACATCAGCGACGGAGAGGCATGGGAAGCGCTTGGAGAAGGGATGAAATTCTCGATAAGGATGGCACACCGATCAACGGGGCGGCGCACTGGGTGTGCAATTCGGAGAAGGGCTGAGCTGCGCTCGTACCTGAGTGCAAATGTCGCAATCGCATGAAAATGCGCGGCCAGGGAATTCATACTGGACGAACTTATCGTGGTCGGCGCGGTACGCCTCTAACAGCGTCTTCAGCGCTTTGATCTCCGCAGAGTGGAGGAGCGCCTCAATCAGTTTCACGACTTCTTCTCCTCTACTCAGTTTCCATTCCCCCACTTCCAGTGCAACGATAAGATCAACATCCAGAGAACCAGAGCCGCGAAAATCGCCAGCCCGAGGAGCGATAGAACTCGCCTCATTTCAGAGGTATCGCAGCGCCAAGAAATTGATGGTCAGGTGAAGGATGTTATCCGCAATGATCAGCAGCCACACCGCCAGAAAGTCGGGCCTTCCTTCCGGGTAGCCGGTTGGGGTGAGCGTGTGATACCACATGACCGGACCGTGCTTGCGCCAGAATTCAGGGCGAACGGGCGACCAGTTCTTCGCGAAGACTACGAACCGCGCGACACGATAGCGATCGATGAAGTAGTGCGTGACGGCGATCACTGCGAATGCTTTCCAGCTCGGATGCAGGAACAGAAAGGTCGTTGAGTAGAACGCGACGTGCAGCAAGCAGGGAAGCCACCAGATCGATTTGTCCTTCGCCATCCAGTCCGATTGCAGGATGTAGTCGCCCCACAGATGGCAAAGCAGCTGGCTCATCGGCGTTCTTTCCAGTTCTCCGCGCCTTCCTTGCAGGCGGGATTGTCGTTGCAGTACTTCACGTTCCGCGTTGCAACTCCAGGCTGCTGCGGATAGATGTCGACCTTATGAACACTGATCTGCGCATCGGGTCGCTCGAGGTGGCAGATGTCGCACTTCCAGGTGAGGCTCTTCATCCAGTCGACGATGCTCACGCGCCCTCCTTCCAGATCTCCTGCCGCGCCTGGTCCACTTCGGTTTCCAGCTTTACGATCCAGTCCTCGGCATCTTTCCAGCCTTTCTGGTAGCCGCGCGCCCACGCTTTTCTCTGGCCGAGCAATTCGAGGATGACTAAGGCAGCCACCAGACATACGCCGCCGAGAACTTGAGAGAGCGTCATTGGTGCCTCTTCAGTTCTTCCGCGGTGCGGTTGCGAATGACCACGGGCTTGCGACCTAGGCTTTCCTGTAGGATGTCGGCGAGTTTCGACGCATCACGGCCGCCATTCTTTTGCATCTGCTCGGCGACCCAAGGCACGTCGGGCGAATAGGCGAAGAGCAGCTCGATCTGCGTTGGCAATTCGGGGATGAATTCGTTCAGCCATTTATGAATCGGCTCGCCCCGTTTGAGCTTCTCGATGTTGCCCGGTTCGAGCACCAGCAGGATGCAGACACCTTTGCCGTTTTCGTTGTGCAACCTCGCAGCGATCATGCCACCACCTTCCTCTCACATCTGCACACTCTATCGCCGCCCAGCTTCTCCCCGCATTCCGCTTCTTCGGTGTGGACGTGTCCGCAGTCGGGACAGGTTTCATGGAAAGGGAAGCGTTCGCGCGCGGAAGCAGGACTGAAGACTCCGATCTGCGCTGGTTTCGCAGGCGTGAGCAAGTCGATCATCTCCCGGCAGAGTTCCATCACGTCGGGCACGTCGCGCACGTGAGCGTCGTTGCGCAGCTTCAGCATGGGCAGGTTGTCGTGCAGCTGGCGGAACATCAGCCGCAGTTCGAGCGGCAGAAGTTCCGAGCGCGGACCTTGACTGAGAATGTCGGCCAGCCATTCGCGGGAAGTCATTGGATCGCTGATCCTTTCGTCAGCGGGAAGGGCGAACGCCGCTGACACTTTGTACATTCCACCACAACCCAGATCGAGCCTTGGGTTTCGTAGACTTCGACCGGAGCGGAGCGGGGAAGGTCTTCGTAGCAGTTCGAGCAGCGCGGAGAGATTACACCGCAGTCGGCCAGAATTTGGAATTGCGGGATGGTGCTCATTTCGCGTCCCGCGTCATCTGGAAGCGCTGGCGTTCCACATCTTTGACCAGCGTCACGTCGACTCGCGCAATTTTGTCCTTGGATACCGGCACGCCTTCAGCCCCCACCCAGGCCTCCGGAACGAGAGGGATCACGGAAACTTTCGTGAGAAACAGTTCCTCTTTGATTCCGGCTACATGAGTTCGATAGCCAATCTCGACGACGGCGCGGTCTGCGTCGATTGTCTTCGGCACCATTACCGAAACGAAAAACTGGCCTCCGTCCTCGTGGTATAGCACGCGAACGTGGCCCTGGATTACTTCGTCGCTGCTGAACTGCGCTCCGAGGGCGCAGAGCAGAAACAAAAACACAATCGCTTTCATGCTTTCTCCTCAAACAGCCCTTTCTGTCTTGCTCTGTGTTCCCCCTGAAACAGATGCGTGCGAAACCAACTGAGACAAGCGACGTAAGCCTGCTCGAATCCGGAGCCGAATCTTTGCCAGAGAGCATTCTGCAGCGCCTTCGGAAGTTCGCGGTAGCACCAGTTGCAGAAGGCGTGATGGCGCTTCTTGGTGCCCGAGCAGCCTTCGCAGACGGTGCCGGAGAACTTGGCGAAGATGTCAGAGGACTCCATCTATCGCCTCTTGAAGCCGAAGTCTTTCTTTTTGATTTTCACCATGCGCCCGTCCGGGTGATGCCAGACGATCCCTTCGATGTCAGTGTCCTGGAAGAACTGGCGCAACTCATCAAACGTGCGCGGCGTGCGGGAGGGAAGAATTCTGGAGCCGTGAGCAACCAACGCGTGCCCGACGTACATTTCGGGATTACCTTGGACTTTCGGACCGACGAGTTCATACGTCCCGTCTGGCAAGGGTTCGCGTGCGAATGCTTCGCGATGCCAGCGATCTTCCGAACCAGTGCCGACGGGAACCCACCCGGGACAATCGCCCGTCACTGGATCGGGCTCTTGCGCGGGCTCGAATCCGACTGGCGCTGGCTTGCCGTTCTTGAGTTCGAACCGCTTGAAGAGTTTTCCGCCGCGCACCATACAACACGTCCCATCGAGCTTCCGCGTTGGCGTTCCTTCACCAGCGGCAACCCATTCCGCGCCAGGAACGATATGGTCGCGGACGAGTCGATCTCCGTCGTAGTTGCGCTGAAAAAGGCTGATGATTTTCTTCACGCCGCCTTCCTTTCCGTGCTCGGCTCCTCCCGCACGCTCTGCATCAGTGACCAGGGCCACTGGTTTCTGAGCTCGCGCTTGTACCACTCGGAACGAATCGCGGAGTGAGTCGAGAGTTCGTGTGGGTGCTCGCGTTGGGGGCAGCGGCAAAGAAGGGGAGCGATGCTTTCTTCTCGCGGGCTGGCTTCATAACGAGCCGTGGCCAGTTCGCGCTGCCGATCCATCTCGCGTTTTTCTGCTGAGTGGTTGTACGAGCGCGTGCCGACGCCGTAAGACGTGACAGCTGCCGCTGCGCGTTCGTTCAGTTCAGCGGGCGAGAGAGATTCGAGAGCGAATTGCTTGGCGGCGCTCATGCTTCACCTTCCGGATCCGGCAACACCTGCATCCTTCCGATCAGATAGGCGTGCCCGCGCCGCCGATTCCACCAGTGACTGCGATCGCAGATCCAGACGAGAGGCTTGCGTTTGTGCGGAACCAGATTGCCACCGCAGTGGCAGCGGGCCGTCAGCTGCACATGTATGCTCTTTACGTTCGCAGCGATTGCGTTCGCAGGAATCGGTCCGAACATGAAGACTCCTTCCTCGGGTCCGAGATCGAATGGCTCGTCCGGCTGAACTTGTTTCACGCAGCCTCCGAATTCGTTCTCGTCCACCGCTCAATTCTTTCCTCCCCACACCCAAAGCACACTCCCACTCTTCCCGCTTCACACTCGTACACTTCCACAAACAACTGCTCTCCTCCGCAGTGCATACACCAGCGCATGTCGCGATAGATGAAAGGGTCCAGAGCGGCGATCGTCTCTCTTCCCGGAGAAACACCGAGCGGAGAAACACCGCACGGATCGCCGCTCTGCGCATCCGAGTTGGGGAAGCGCTTACAGGGAGGCTCGGATGCGAAAGTCATACTCCCACCATCCAATCTGCGAAGACGACGTGCATGTGAGCGCCGCAGTAGGGCATTGGACCGTACTCGTCGGTCTCGGCCGCGCAGCGCGTGTCATTGTGGCAATCCTCGTCCCCGCATTGCACGGTGTGATCGAGCAACACGACGCGGAAGAATTGTCCGGCATCCGGCGCGACGGCCGGGTCGGGCTTCGGTGTATGTACAACTCGGCTCATGCGGCTCTCTCTAGCGGCCGATAGCGCGTGATCGTCTGCTCGTCCTGGAATGCTTCCACCAGTCCAAGCGCACATAATTCACTGAGCGTCTGTGCGATCTGGGCCAGCGTGAGCTGTTGTTCGAGATGAGATTCTAGTGCGAGAGTGGGTTGCAGTTTGCGGTATGATCGAGCTGACGTTGCCATCGTTTTTGTCCTTTCCTTGGTCGGTCTGGGTGAAAACATCTTGAAGCGCGGCGCAGATTATCGGGATCTGCGCCGTTTCGCTTTTGAAACGCTCTGGCGATTCTCCGCTATCTCCCTTCCATAGGCCGTGCTTTGCGGCAGATCGAACCCGCAAACTGTTTACGAGGCCAGCGGCAAGCGGCTCACTGCCGGACGCGCCGTTTTTCGCCGGCGCAGCTTCCATGCTTCGCGCGACAGGCGGGAGATCCGCGCTTTTGTTGCCGCCTCGCGTAATTGTTCATTACGTATTACGCGGGAGATCAGCAACGCGTCTACCGGATACTCGCTTTCCACGGGCGGCGTCTTAAACCAGCCAAGAAGCATCTCGCGCTCCTCAAGTAGCTCACGGAATAATTGCTGGTCGGCCTCCATCCTCTCCGCCTTCAGGAGTCTTCCGGAAGTTTGTAGCCCCAAAACTTGAGCGCATCCCGCACGACCTGCGGATCGCGCTTCCATTGCGCACATTCCGCTTCAAATGCGGCTTTCCATGGAATCGGCGGCGAGTAGCCCTGCTCGCCGGGATGCAGCGCGATATTCATTCCGTCCGCACGCGAGAAAAAACTGGTGTGTCCGCGCTTCCGCTGCTCGACGTTCGCCATGAACTTCGCTGCTTCGCGCCGGGTCATCCTTGGTTGCGCGGGTTTCGGCTCAGGGCGTACCGTGCTGCGATGTTCCGCGGCGGGCTGCTTCACTGGCGCGACCGTTGTCGGCGGGGGATCGTCGGGCGGTGGCGTCGGCTGCGCTGGCTTGCGCGCCGGCATCTCCGTGACGTTCAGATGCTCGCCGCGTTTGGCTGCAGCTTTATACTCGGCGTACGTGCGGGCGTCGAAGTGGCGGATCTCGCGGCAACGCGGCGCTGTCCGGAATTTCTGGACGTCGAATTCATAGACGGGCACGCGCATGAATTCGCCGGTCCAATTGCCGTTCGCGTCCTTGCTGCGGCCTCGGTAGGGACATCCATCGCACTTCCCGGTGGCGCGCGGCTTGCCGCACTTCGGACAGTTCGTCCAGGAGTTCGCACTGCGCACGCGCCGCCAATAGGTATCTCTCATGGCGCGCTTGATGCGCCGCTGCACCGTGCTCCTGCAGCAGTTGTCTTCGAGCATCACGCCAAGGATCGCAACCGAGAGAACAGTCGTTGCGGGACCGTCTTCGCGGGGCCACTCTCCGCGCGCTAAAAGCGCAGAGATCGTCAGTGCGCGAACGGAGTGGGGAGCGCCAGAACCATCAACGATTGCAAGCATTTCCGCGAGAGAGTATCCCTGTTTTCCACTGGGATGCACTTCGGGATTGCGATATAGTTCGGCTGACGGACGCATTGCGGCTGTTGAGCCCATAAGTTCGTCTTTGGTTCGCGGAGAACCTTGCTAGGAACGGCGCGAGAGCTGCTAACTCTCGCGCCGTTCATGTTTCAAAGCAGAGCTTTTCGTGCGCGCTCCAATGCCGCCACTTCTTTCCAAGACAGCGGCTTCCAACTGCACAGACTGAACAGGCTTGCGGGGTAAAGATCCTGCGCTCCAGAATTCGGCGTAGAGCGGGCCGAGAGCGGCTCGGCGGTGCGCCTCGATGCGAGGCCAAACGCGGTCGGGATGGAGCCCTAGCACGCGGTACGTGGCCTCGATGTGAGGGATCGGGCTGCCGCGGCGAGCGAATCCCAGCGTGACGCGCGCGATGCGGTAGTCATCGCGATACCACGCATCCGATTCCTTCGCTTCAGCCTTCACCAGGTACACCACTACTCGATCGGCCAGAGACACTCGAGTGCTCGCTCCGGGGGGAAGCGCGCTGAAAGTTGTACAGCCGAGAACATGGAGATGGAGCGAGAGGGTTGCGGCTGTTACGGAAAGCGGAAAAGCGACAAAGACAGCCAGCCAGAGAGCGCAGCGCACTGCGAGCGAACTTGGCAAACGAAGCGACCTAGGCTTCATGCAGCCGCCGAGAAATTTCGCTCAAAGGGGACCGTGGGTGCGGGGATGCGAGCGACTGACTCCGAAGGTCCGATAACAGGTACATTGACCTTCAAACTGGCCACATTTCCGGGTGGCGTTGGAAAGGGGCCAGCTCCAGGATATCGAGAAGCATCCCATTTCACCGATCTGCAGCCGTCTTTAGGGCATCGCCGCGGCGGCTTTGGAAGAGACATCCACTCATGGTTGCACTTCTGGCAGTGACGGTAGACGAACGTCACGGTCACTCCAGGGACTAGGGCGGTCGGCTGCGAGTTCTCCATGGCGCCAGCAAGTATCCGTCGCGGACAAATATCAGTCAAGCCTTAAATCCAGTTTCCTTTGTAAAAAAACATTAATCTCCTGGATTCCGCTGTCCGGTGGTATGACCAATGCTACCGGTAGCAAGTTGCAGCCGCTGCGAGATGCAGCCGCCGCGACATGCTGCCGCAGCAACACGCTATATAAAAAGTGTTGGGTTTAAAGAAGAGTACTTAAGACTCCCCCCTTACCCCCCTCACACAGTTGCGGAGGCGCTTCGCGCGATCAGAGTCAAACCCAAAAGCATTTTCTGGACGAACAACCCCAACCCCTTGCCTGTGAGTGCGGCAAAACAAGCCAGGTTCCAGACGGAAACAGGAAACAACGGGAGAACTGCAGGCAGGAACTGCAAAAACTCAAAAGCTAGGCAGGAACCGAGACTTCCACGGTGTAGGAGTACGTCGTCGGTGTGTTGGCGCGGATCTCAGCCGCGGCGGTCTCGCCTAGTTCTTCAATGTAGAGTTGCGACCAGGCGGGATAGCGGCCTTCAGAAGATTTCGAGAACATGAACGTGGGTGCGCCGCGTTCCGGCTTCCAGTCGCCCGCGGTGAGGTGCTGAGCGTAGAGCCGTGCGACCTGGCTCGGGGAGAGCCGCTTGAGTTCGTCGGCGGTTTTGATGCCGAGAACTTTTTCGGCCAGCGCGATCCGGCGGAAGGAGAGTTCCTTTTCGGCTGCGCTGGCTTTCTTTTTGGCGTCCGCGTACTTCCGCTCCCAGTCGGCGAGCTCCAGGAGTTCGTCTTTGCTGACGAGGGAGGTTGTTTTGGTGGCGGCGGTGGGCATCAGGCAGCGATTCGGAGTGTTGCGACGTAGAAAGCCTTCACCACGGCGCAGAAAATAAAATCTTTCAGCTTCTGTTCGGCGGGGAGTTGATCGTACGGTACGAAGCAGGGGTGCTCTTTTGTGGCGGGGTTTTTCACCGGGCCGAATTTCCAGCCGCCGGCACTTTTCTCTGCGAGCCAGGAGTCGTGCGACGCGGAAGGGAGAGGCTCACGGCCAGATTCGAGCGTCTGCAGGTGAAACTCGACGCCAGTGATGGCCGATTTCTTCTGCCAGTCCGGGGCTTCATCCCATGCGGGCTGTGAGCGATCGCCGAGCGTTAAACAGTAAGCTCGATTCGCTTCGTGACAGACCACAGCAATTTGCGCGATGTCCATTGCGTTTAATTCTCACTTCCACCCCACTCCAAAGGCCAGAGACTTCGGTACTCAGGGCAAACCGAGGTAACCACAAGGCTTCTGTGTTGACCAGGCTGAGTCTAGCCACCAGACCCCTCAGACGGCCGGAATGAGTTAATTAATCAACTTATGGTATTAATTAATTAACTCTCAGAAGGAGACCTAATGCCACGTCCAAGCCTGCCCCGCGAGTGCATGAAGTGCGGTTGTTTCCTAGGTCCAAGCGATCCCTCAGCCGCCTGTGTGCTCTTCTACCAGACAGTAAACATGGGAAAACAGCGCAGCTCAAAATCGCGGCGACTTCACTTCTGTTCCCGGTGCGCCGTTGCGGTCTCATTCAGCAACGCCCCGCCTGCCAGTCACCCGATCGAAGTCGAGGCTTACTACTCGCTTCAGGACCTTGTGAGCAGCGACCCCGCGGTCAATGAGATGGGACTGGAGAATCTCCGCCGCATCGTGACGGAGCGAAGACAGGAGATGAAGCAACTGGCAGAGCCCGAGTTTCTGCCCCCACAAAAACGGCTGAAGGAAGCCAGCTAGGGCTTCGCCGGAACGGCATTCAGGATCGTAACCACGGAGTCGATGTACTTCTGCACATCGGCGTCCGTCGCGGCTTTCCCGGCATCCGTGAGTCCCTGCTTGATAAGTCCGCCCGCGATAGTGAGCACTGCGGCGAGTTTCGATGCGCCCGTTCCAGTCTGTTTTCCAATGGAGGTGAAGTTCTGTTCAGCCATAACAACTGCGCTCACGGTCTGATTGAACAGCGGCCCCAGTTGCGGCGCGAAAACTCCGACCGCAACTTCCCCGGCGGTCGCCGCGATCGGCAGAACGAAGTCGAGGCCCTTCTTGAAGTCCTCACCCACTTTTTGCAACCACGATTTAAAACTCATTTTTTCTCCTCTGATTTTTGAATGACCTGAAGATCTGTTTCCAACTCCTTGGCTGCTTCCGCGGCCGGCAGGATTACAAGCATTCCACGGGTCAACTTAGAGCTTTCCCTGCGGAACAACACCGCCATGCAAATCGCGGCCGTCACCATGCCGTCGCCGATCGCCATTCCAACTTCAGCGCCCGAAGCCAGCGCCAGTCCGGCGATAAAGAGAAACGAGGCTACCGCGGAAAAAATCAGCTCGAAGAGAAACTTCGCCCACGCGACGAAGATGCCTTCCTTGATTTTTCCGAGGATCAGCTCGGCGATGGCCGAAAAGGGATTCACTGCTGGGGAGTTGCGGGAACTTCTGCGGTTTTGGTTAGATTCTCTGCCTTAGCTTGTGCGACGAGCTGCGCGTTCCCGCGCGGCAGCATGTAGAAGGCACGCACCGCCACGATTCCCGCGACGACTGCTGTTCCCAGCATGTGTTTCGCGTCCGCTAAGTTGTGCGGGAAGATTCCGTCCTCGATGGAGTGCGCGATCGTCGTGCCTACGGTGGTCACGAATAAAATCACAAGCGCCTGCACAGCGTGGGGCAGGGAAGCCCAGAATGCTTTCAATTTGTTCACTTCGTTTTCTCCTTCAGTTTTCTGCGGGCTTTCGTGAGGCGCGAGTTGCGGCGCAGATAGATCACCAGGGACGCGCCGTCAGGAAGTTTCTCGGCCCAGACTTCTACGTCGTGCACCAGGTGGCAGTCGCAGCAGGCCAGGCGGAAGGTTTCTCCGTTGCGGATCTCGGCCGAGTCGTTGTCTTTCGTGATGTGGGTGAAGCTATCGCCGCGCATGAAAATTCTCCGGCTCTGTTACGCGGCAGCTACAGGCCCGGATGATCCGAGTCGGAGGTGGTGTGGATGCACTCGCCCATGTGCAGAAAATCACGGCTAAGATCAACAGCAAAACCGTGAAGCGTGCCTTCTGCGCAGTGAGGCATCTGGAATTCCGGCTCGGAACGATGGATGTCGGCATGGAACCTCCTTTCCTCGGGGGTTTACGGCTTCTCGTCGTCCTTCTTGTTGTCGTCTCTCTTGCTGCTGAAAGCCCACTGCGTGAAGCCGCCCGCCAGGGTTGCGAGCGCGCCGAGGATGTACTGCAGGCCGAAGCTGGTCTGTTGTTCGACCTTCCCGAGCGCGATGATGCTGGCGAGAACTGCCAGCAGGACCAACAGAAAGAAGCCGAATACCATGCGACTATTCACGTCGCGGTGTACTCCTGGTAGATCGAGAGAACTTTTTCTGCTCTCATCGGGTCCGTGCTCCACGTCTTACTCACTTCCGTGATGTAGGTTGTCGCGTCCTGCGCTTCGATCGCGGCCTTGTAGTGCGGGAAGGCGTTCGAGAGTCTTTGCAGCGTGGCCAGGCGGTCGGCGAAACATCCACGCAGGTCGGGGTAACTCACCCAGTTCGCCGTCACCTGCTTCCACTCGCCCAGCATGAATTCTCTGGTCGGCAGCGTCATCGTCCCGTAGATCGGGTGCGCGTGCTGCTTCATGCCGAACAGATTGTTGCCTTCGCGCGCCAGTTGCGAGTTGCCCCAACTGCTTTCGAGTGCGGCTTCACATGCCGCCATCTGTGGGAATGGGTGACTCGCTTTCGCGGCTTCGGCCGAAGCGCGATCGAGGAAGTCTCGTTGCAGGGAGTTCATTTACTTGGGGTTCAATTTATTTGTGCGCCAGCTGCATGCCGTAGAACGCCGCGCTGACCGCATTGGCAGTGTTCTTGTTGTCGCCGGTCCAGAACAGATCGCCCCATGAATCCGCCAACTGAGCGGGAAGCGGCAAGTTCGTCGTGATGGTCGCGACCAGCGCGTTATCGATGAAGAAGTTGACCGCGGTTCCGGTGGTGTTGGTGGTCATCTCGTAGGTGTGGATGCCGGTGTCGGGGGTGATGCCCGTGTCGGTGGTGGTTTGCGATCCGCCCGCCACCGCTGAAACGGCTTGCCAGTGCGTATCGGTGCCCGCCGAGAAGCGGAATCCCAAAGTAGTTTTGTTTGGAGTGTCACTCGCGTAGCCGGCCGAATTCAGTACTCCGAGGCCGTTATTCCCGAGGCCTCCCGAACCGCGCCAGCAGCCGAGGCCCATCCAGTAGCGGGCGTTGGTTGTGGTGTTAAACGAAATCGTCAGGGTCCAGCGATAGAAGGCCAGCATGCCCTGCTGGGATTGGTTGCCGTTTTCGCCGGTGCGCACGCCGATCACAGTGTTGGTGGATGCGGAAGAGAGTGAGGTGTAACGCGTGCCGAAGCCAGTGGTGGCCGTAGGGTTGACGTCGCTGGCGGTTCCGCAGGAACACAAATTGTTGGTGTCGTTGGCGCCCGAAAACAGAGGGCCGATCACATTCGGTATGCCAGTAGCCACGCCTTGAACCGGAGAAACCACGGTGACTCGCTGCGCGTAGTTGACCGCATCCCAGGAGTTGTCGCCGTTGACGTTGAAGCGCGGAATGTCGCCCAGTTGCACCGGGGCGCCTGTAGGCCCAGAGATCCCGAGCCCTGGCGAAACAACCGAATAGCTCACACCGGAGGAAAACAGCAATGTGCCCTGGCCGGCGGAGAGCAGAAGAGTTGCCGCACCACTCGCTCCATTGGTGAAGATCAGGCAGCTGGTGCAAGTGATCGTAACCAGGCCTGGTCCGAGATTCTGCGCGTCGAACTCGTAGCCCTGCTGGAAGCCTAGGGTGGCGGGATTCGGCAGCGTGACGGCGACTGCGGACGCATTCTGGAATGTCGTCAGGCGCGTGGCGTCCACGGCGACGAAGGTATAGCTCGTTCCCGCCTGCGCGTTCACGCCCGAGAGCATGCGGGCATTGTTGGTCTGAGCAGAGAGAAGGGCGCACGCGAACGCCAGCACTAGAGGAAGAGGAATAAGTTTTTTCATGGGAAAGGGTTCGAGATTTTAGAGGACGAGAATCAGACGTGGTGGTGCGTGACCAGCCAGGCCATCTGCACCGAATTAAAGCCCTCACCGGCAGTGAAGACGTGCAGCCAGATGCGGGAGAGCTTGCGATGTCCGCCGCGATAAAAAAGGTAGCTCGGGCCCACGCCGGCGGCGAAGCCTAAGAGTGAGGCCGCGAACTGGCCTCCGGCGCCATGACTCACAAAGGGGCGCGCGAAAGGATTCTCTTCCACAAACCCCGGCATCCCCTCTCCGCGCTGAGTCGCCCAACCATCGAGTGCGATCGCGCTGGCGTAAACACCGACCTCGATCGTCCGCGGCGCGTCCCAGAACGTCTGGGCGCAAGCACCCACCGGGAAACTCAGCATCAACAGCAGCGGTCGCAGGAGCCGCATCAATTGAGCTGCTCCACGATGAGCTGGTTCTGGGTGCAGGTGTTCGAAGCGGACGCAACTGAAAAGTTGCATTCGTTGCCAAAAAAGACGCTTTGCGTCAGGTCAACCGTGGGCGTCCATTGCGTAAAGGTGAACGAGCCGATGTTGCTGAAGGTGTTCAGTGAACATATGAACTGGCCCGTGGCTCCTATCACCTTGACCGTGCAGGTCAATGTTCCCGTGGTATCGATGGTTGTGCTATTGCCGGCCGTGGTCCACATGCTGATCGTCGAGGCGCCGGAGGACAGCAAGGCATCGTTGCCCACGCCCCACGACAGCGCCTGGTTGCTGGCTCCGCCGCCAACAACGATGTGGAACTGCCCGGTAAGTCGAATGCTGGCCTTGAGTTTATTCAGCGCGCCGGCTGCAAATGCAGAAGAGACCTTCAGGAGCTGCTGCGCAGTGGTCGAGGCATTTGCAGTCGTTGAAGTCCCGTCGGCGAAAGTGGTTTGCACGCGGGACACCGAAGACGGCGGCAAAATCTCCGGACCGAACAGGTTCATGGAGTACGTGCCGCCGCCGCCGTTGGTGGAGAGCGTGCGGCCGATCACTACACCAGTGAGCGGATAAGTGCTTCCGCCATCGTGGCAATTTCCTGCCACGGTTGCGCTGATCTGCACGTAATCGCCCGCCGTCGTCGCTCCATCAAAAACGCAGGAAGCCTGGCCGGATTGTTGAATGGTGGCATTCGAAGTAGCGCCGCATCCCGCAACACAGACGCCCACCACCCCCCCCGTATCGGTGATGGCCGCGATCTGCGCCTGCGAGGGCGCATTGACCAGCTTGGTGAGCGTGCTAATCGTGGTGCCGGTCGGATTCTGGTTGGCGATCGTGAAGTAGGCGCCTGGAGAATTCGTCAACTGCGTGCCGTTCACCGTCGGCGTGTTGAGCGTCGGAGAAGTAAGAGTTTTGTTCGTCAGCGTGTCGGTCGTGGTTCTCGCGATGACCGTGTCGGTGATGTTGGGGAAGTGCAGGGTTACGTTCCCGGTGGGCGGAGGGAAGTCGAGGGTGGTTTGATTGCCACCAGCTCCGAGCACAAACTGATTGTCGGTTTGCGTATCGATGATCGGCTGGGTGAACGTCTGCTGGAAGGTCCAGGTGTTCGCTAGGTTCAACAGGTTCAGATAGCCGGTGACGTTGTCGACACACCACTGCTGCACCAGAGCCGCGGAGTAAGCGCAGAATTTGTAAGACTGGTTGGCCAGCCAGATGCCGGTTTGCGCGGAACCGTTGGAGGGAGCGCCGGTGGCGTCAAGCGGGATCGGATTCGCGTTCTGGATGGTGCCGGTTGAATCGATGTAGGTTGCTTGCAGCGTGGTGGTGCCGGCCTGGTAGGTATAGAGAAAGCCGCTGGCCAGGAGTTTGTTGTTGGCGTCGACGAACTGCGGGTGCATCGGCGGGGCGATCGAGACCGAAACCTGCGAGTGGGCGAAGACTGTCGAGAGCATCAGCAGGCCCGCGAAAAGCAGTGCGGAGAAGCGTGCAAAATGTGGTTTCATGGGAAGTCGTTTACTTCTTGGCGGCTTTCACTGCTTTCAGGGATTCCTGGAGGATCGAAGTCAGATCATCCGCTGCTGCAGCAGTTGGCGGCTTTGGAGTTGCTGTTTTCGATGCGGCCGTTTTTGCTGCGGCCTGCTTGGCCTCGACGATACTCGCGAGCTCCGGCTGTCCTGTTTCCGGATCGATCATCATCGAGCGCGAACCGGCCGACGGCGAAAATGCAACCCTTTGGCCGTTGATCACCTTCGCGACTCGCACGACTCCGGGAGCTTTTCTGAGGTCGTTCCAGGCTGTTCCTTTTGAGTCCGTCGCCTCGAACGTGGCGGCTTGATCAGGATCGACGCCTCCGTGAATGTAGTGCTGCCCGGTGTTGGTGATCGTTTCCATTTCCTGTTGGGCCGCGTTGTACTTGTAGCCTTTGATCGCGCTCGATCCTTCGACCGCGGTGAATCCCTTCGGCAGCGGTGTCTGCGCTTGAATGTCAGCTTTGATCTGGTTCTTGAGCGAAACGCCAGGCTTCAGCGGTGTTGGCGGTTCGACGCCCATCGCTTCCGGAATGGCCGCGTCGAGCTGGCGGCCGAGAGCGGCGCGGGAGGTGGGACGAATCGGAGTTGGCGTTTCGGGCGCGGCAGCCGCGGTTGGCGTAGCTTGTGGGGCGGCGACGGATTCCACCATGGAACCAGCGGCACCTGGCGGGACCTGGCGAACCGGAATCTGAGAGAGGCCTGCGGCGGGATCAATGACGGGCTGCGCGCCGCGACCGAGAGAACTTGCCTGCAGGACTTCTCTTGGAGGAGTTGCAGGATTCGGAGCGCCGGGATCGACGAAAGCCTTCTCCGGTTGTGCGAGAGCATCCGCCAATCGGCCGGCGAGGCGTTGCAAGTGCGCCGCTCGCGGCGAAATCACGCCGGTGACTTCAGGGGAAACGACATCAGCGGCCGTGCGGAGCGCGGTGGCTGCCACGGGACGAAGCGCTCCGGACTTTACGGATCCGACAACTGCAGGCACCCCGCGCGTGATGCCTTCCGTTGCCGCCATGACTGCGGGGACTGCGGCCGCGTGGCCAGCAACTCCACCAACGTCACCTTCTTCTGCAGACTTCTCCTCGCCGGCGACGTTGACGCCCAGCATCTCGTTCGCGCTCGCGCCCCACGAGTAAGCCTGGCCGTGCGCTTTCACGCGCGCGGCATTCTTGGCGGCCGCGGCCGACTCCTGCTGTTCAACTAACTTCCATTTCTCGGCATCCGAAATATCCGGATCGGTCATGGGATCCGGATCAGCGAGATGCCGCAATCCTTGCCCCATACCCCTCACATCGTCGTAGAGCGTCGACCAGAAGCCGGGGTGTTTCACGTCCTGCTGTTCAAGGGGAAGAACCTTACCGCCTGCGTCGTAGGCTTCGCGAGTACGGTTGGCGGGGACGAAACGAATCTTCGGCGTGCCGTCCGAATCCTTCTCTGGCGTTTGGAACTTCACCGCGGGCATGCCTCCGCCTCTCACCGCGGCGGCGAGTTGATCTTGTGGAACGTCGCGGAGGACGCCCTGCGGATCGAAGACTGGAACTGTGGCTTGAGTGCTCACTTATGCTCAGGCATGGTGTCCCACGAGAATGCGCCGGGAGCGCCGGGAGCTGCGGTGGTTGCAGGTTTCGGCTCCACAATCCCGATCCTTCGCTGAATGTCTTTGATCTGCGAATCGTAGGACTGGTGCCGGTTCGCGAAGTCCTGCTTCAGTGTGGCGACAACTTGCTTCGCTGCGGAGTACGAGAGGTTCCCGGAGAGGATGTCTTCCGCTTCTTTTTTCTGGCTGTCGCTCAACACTCCGGAGGCGTTCGCGCTCGATAGAACTTTCGCCGCTTCCGCCGCGGCCGTCTGCTGCGCGGCCTTCATCGCCTGATAATTGTCGGAGCCGATCATCTTCTCGTCGATCAGGCGGAGTGGCGTGTTCGCGAACTTCACGCCGAGATCGGGAATCTTATTGAGTTTGTCGAGGAAGAGATCGAGGTTCTTCCCTGCGGTGCTTTCAAACGCAGAGACCTGGTCGAAACTGGTTTGCAGTTTCTGTAGCGAGGCTTTGTTTGCGGCCAGATTGACTTTATTCGCGGCGATGTTCGCGTTCGGGTCCATCTCCGCCGCACGCTTCAGGATTGCAGTCGTGGATCCAGGGCTGCGCGCGAGTCCCTGCGGCATCTCGCCGCTCTGCAGATAGCGTTGTGCGGCCTGATCGAGCGCACCTCCTTCTCCGCCCGGCCCGAGCATATTGCCCATTACCAAGCCCATCGGAGACTGCTTTGCCTTCCAGGCCAGGAAGTCGGCGGCGTCTTTTCCTTTATTCTCCGGACGCGCGAGCCAGGAATTCTGCTGCTGGATTTCCGCGGATACACCCGGCGCGCCACCATGTGTTGCGTAATAGTTCGATTCGTCGCGCTTGAGATCAGCCGCCGCGCTCGCCTCGCCTGCTTGCTCTGTATCTTTGTGGGTTTCTGCTTCTGTCTTTGCCTGTTCTGCCGCTGCCTTCGCTCCCATCACCGATTTGGCGAACACATCAATTTGTGCCCGCAGCGCCTTCGGATCGGAAGTCTGTTGAATCTGAGCGATGGCTCCCTGCGCCATGGCCGGATCCATGATTCCGTTCTTTGCGAGATCCTGCACGGTGGCGACTGCCTTGTCGTGCAGTTGCTCGTCGGGTACGTTCTCGATTCCTTCGAGAGCGTCGCCGATCGCTTTGTGTATGCTGATGAAAGTTTCGATCTTCTTTGATCCCGTCTCTGCGTCCTGCTTCGCGATATCGGAAACGGTCTTCTTGATCGTCAGGCCGTGCTGCTGGATTCCGGTCGCCGCGTTGGCGGAGCCGCCGTTGTCCAGCACTGACTTCGAAAGATCCGCGTAGTAGCCGTCGGAATCATTTTTGTATTTGGGATCAAGCGGGTTAATTGCCTTCATCGCCGTCGTGGTCGCCTGCTGATCGGCAATCGTCTGCTGCTGCTCCTGGATTCGCTGCTGCTGCTCCTGTTGCTGGTTCATCATCGAGCGCATTGCCATCAGTTTCGACACATCGCCCATCATGTCGGGCTGCTGTGGCGGTTTGATATCGAGAGCGGGAAGAGGAATTGAGCCCATATCAGTATCCGAGCATCATGCGCAGAGCCATCAGTTTGTCCATGCCGTTGCCCGGCTGCGCGGACATGCCAGACATGCCAGGAGCGCCGCCGCCCATGGGATACAGCGGCCCGCCGCGGACCGGCATCGGTCCAGAGATCGGGGGCACGGGCGCTGTCATCGGCGGGCCTTCCATTCCAGGGGCAGGCATCGGCCGCGGAATCGGAGCCACCGGATAAGGCCCGGCGATCGGCGGTTGCCCGCCCCACACCGGAGCAGGAGCTGGGCCAGGAGGTCCAAACCCAGCAGAACCGGGGGCACCGGCTTCCGGCATGTTCACCGGGTAAGCCGGTCCGACCGGTCGAGCAACTGGAGGCGTACCGCCCATGCTGAGATTGCGCAGGGCGGCGAGGTTTGAGAAGTTGTTGGGAATGAAGTTGGGAAGCATAGAAGTTATCCGTATCCTGCTGCCGCCGTCGCGGCGCCACCATCGCTGCCACCGCCCCACGTTCCGCTGCCGCCACCACCACCGCCGCCGAACATCTGCTGCATAAGCAACATCTGCGTCAGATTGTTGGTCATGCCGCCGAAGGCGCCACTCCAGGCATTCGCGCCGCCGACGTATCCAGACGCTCTCGCCGCGGCTGCATTTTGGTAGTCCTGGCCGATCTGCGCGCCGGAGGTGAGGTTAATGTTTCCGATGTTGCTTGCGGCTTGCTGGCCTTCGCTTCCAAGCGTCGTCGCCGCGGTCTGCCCGATGCCGGCAGTAGCTGCCAGGCGATTGAAGGTGTTGGTCTGGTTGTTCTCGAAGATTCCATAGCGCTGGTTGTACTGCTGTAGAGCGCGGTTATAAACGTTCGAGTAGTTGGTGGTGGCGGAGTTCTGCGCGTAGTTGTTCAGCGCTTCAAGCGTGTTGCCGGAAAGCAGCGATCCGCGCGCACCGGCTGAGTTCTGCAGCGCTTCTTCGCCTTGCTGCTCCGCGAACTTGTAGCCAGGCTCGTTCTGCGCTTGCTCAAGCGTCGGGGCCTGAAATTGTTCCGTCCAGGGAGTAAGCAGGCCTTTGCCGGGAGTGTTGGTGAGATTTTGGAGATTGAAAAGCCCTTCCTTGCCCGCCGTCAGCCACGGCGCCATATTCTGCTGCTGCTTTTCCCACTCCTGCTTCTGAAAATCAAGAGAGGACTGCGCGTCTTCGTGCTGCAGTTCCGCCGCTGATTGCGCGGCGCTGGCTTGCGCCGAGGCCGCTTTTCCGGCAGCGTGAGCCGAGATCGCCGCGCCGCCAACAGAGCCAGCGGCCGCGGCGGCGGCGGCAACTGCCAGAGCTACACCAGTTGCAATTGGCATTTAGAGTTCTTTCTGGTAGCTGACTTCAATGGGCTGATAGCCGAGAGCTTTGTAGGCGTCTCCCACAGCTGCGGTCGGCGCCGTGAACTGCATTCGCTTGGCGCCGGCGGCGCGCGCCAGAGACTCGGCCCTGCGCAAGAGAGCCAGCGCCGTGAAGCTCTTTCTGAATTCCGGCTCGACGTACCACATCAGCTCGCCGGCCGTGATCTCTCCGGAAAAGTAGTGCGGGAAAATGACAAAGCCCAAGAGACCGATGACCTCTCCTGATTCTTCTGCAACCAGCACCTTTCCTTTTTGGCTGTTCATCACCTGCAGCGCCAGCTTCGCGGACTCTTCCGGATTGTCGGCAATCTGATCGCGGTACGGCCCCTCGAGAAGCGAGCGGGAGCCCATTTCCACGATGCGCGGCAGATCTTTAGGTGTGGCTTCGCGAATCAAGGTAGTTGAGGATGTCCTGTACAGTGAAGAGCTTCTCTGCGTCGTCGTCGGGGATCTCGATGCCGGCGACATCCTCGAGATCCAGAATCAACTGCGCGCGATCCAGCGAAGCGATGTCGAGATCACGTACCAGGTTCGACGTGGGTGTAACTTCGCGAGGATCGATGCCGATAGAGTCCGCAATGGCGACGCGGATCTCCTCGAAGGTCAAAATGGCGTGAGTGCGATTCGTTTCCATGTGTTAGCTGCAGTGCAAATGTAGAGAAAATTCTGATCACTCTGAATCTGTCCGGGAGTTCCCGGCGAGTTCGATGCTGTCGGGACCTTGGCATTCAGCACAGTCAGCAGCGGCGGAACTTTGTCGAGCCATTTCCGATACGCCTCGGTCGGATGGCCGGTTTCCTCGACGAGCTTATTGCCCTGAAGGGGCTGCGGCTGAAAACTTCCGCCGGTGGGTCCGCCGGGCATTGCTCTTTATGCTCTCTTCCTGGCTTCACTCGACAGGCGGGTCGTGGGCTGCTTGTCTTCCGGATCCGTGAACAAATAGGCGTCGATGATTTTCCAGTCCGCTGGATCGGTCATCACAATCTGGTACACACGATCGCGCGCCGAGCCCAGCTGCCGGGTGATCACGCGGGTCAGCGTCTGGCCCGCCTGGCCGC
>Ga0209377_1000147_pt1 | contig 42635 bp, 57 predicted proteins | sample GraSoiAngelo_141_FD_185898 | JGI IMG/M metagenome (GOLD analysis project Ga0209377, IMG submission 185898) | Grasslands soil microbial communities from the Angelo Coastal Reserve, California, USA - 14_0929_12_40cm (SPAdes) (version 2) | ecosystem: Environmental > Terrestrial > Soil > Grasslands ...
CTCCCTGGGACTTAGGCTCGCCAATGCCAGCAGGGGTGGATTCCGGCGCGTCGGCCTTTTTCCCCGGGTTGACGTGCCCCGGCACGCTCCCACTAACGTGTACGGGGTGACCGATGCCCGATCCCACTCCCAAACTACCCGAGCAGCGCGCACGTGGGCGACGAGCGCCTACGCAAGGCGTGCCTGCACCCGACCTGACCCCGGCGATCACGCCGCCCAGGTACAAGGAGAACTGGTCCGTCGCGACCAGGAAGGCGTGGGTCGAGTACTGGTCCTCGCCTATCGCGCTGCACATCACTGGGTCCGACGTGTCGGCGCTGGTGTCCTTGTTCGACCTCATGGACCTGCGCGATCGTTTACGCCGCCAAGGCCTCAAGGAGATCTCGACTCGCGGGTCGATGGGCCAGGTCGTGGTCAACCCGTTGCTCGCGGCATCGACGGGACTCAACCCGGCGATCCTCGCGCTGCAGGATCGGTACGGGCTGAACCCGACCGCCCGTCTCCTGTTGACCGCCCGCCTGGGCATCGCGAGGAATGGTCCTAACCCAGGAGCAGGTACCTCGCCCAACGAGGTCCCAGAAGACACCTTCGAACCGATCGACCTCGCCGCGATGGCAAGGCGAACCGGATGAGTTGCGTCCGCCGAAGTGGGAGTCGCCCCTGAGGTTGCTGCCTGACGGCACGCCCTACCCGTCCGCGGGCAGGTTCCAGCGCGCCTGGATCGAGCGCAACCTGGTGCACGGCGAAGGCGATGTCCTCGGTGATCCCGTGCGCCTGTCGCTCGTGTGGGAGTGGATCATCGAGCGCATCTACCAGTACAACCCGGACACCGGGCGCTTCCTGTATGACCGGATCCTGATCGGGATGGGCAAGGGCAACGTCAAGACGGAGTCGATCGCCGACTTGGGCCTGACCGAACTCGACGGCCCGTTGGCACCTGTGTCGCCCAACGTCCCGATCTCAGCAGCGTCCTGGGAGAACGCCAACCGCCTGTTCGGTGCTGCCCGTCTGTCGATCCTTGGTGACTCGGGCCTCAAGCAGTCGCCGCTCGCCGCGACGTTCCACGAAGGGCGGGAGATCCTCGAGGATCGGATCGTCCTGCCAGACGAGGTCGGGCGCCTGTATCGAACGGCAGCAGTCGCGGGCACGAACGATGGCGGGTTGCCGACTTGCTACCTCGGTGACGAGTTGCACGAGTGGGTGACTGATCGCGCCATCCGGATGTGGACGGTGCAGGGGAAGTCGCTGAGGAAGCGCAGGATCCCGCGCAGGTTGAAGCCCGCTATCGCGAAGGCGCTGGGCGTGCCCGTGCTGTATGGCGGGTTCCAGATCGGGATCACCACGACGGGTGCTGACCGTGACTCGCTGCTGGGTGACCTGTACGCCCACGGAGTCGCCGTCGCGAAGGGCGAGACGACGGATCCTGGGTTCCTGTTCCTGTGGTGGGAGGCGGACGAGAAGTGGGATCTAGAGGATCCCGAACAGCGACGGCAGGCGATCCTCGAGGGCAACCCGACGTGTCCCGAGGTGCTCCCGTTCGAGAACATCGAGGCCTCCTTCTTTGACCCAACGGTCCCGCGTTCCGAGTTCATCCGCTACAACCTGAACCGGTGGCCTGACCTCGAGGAACGGTGGATGCCTCAGGTGACGTGGGACGCGACCCACGGTCAGGTGGTGCTTGACCCCAAGTTGGCGGTGTATTCCGCGGTTGTGATCGCCCACGATCACCTCACGGGAGCGATCGCGTCCGCCCAGAACCAGGAGTCAGGTGTCGTCGTGCGCGTCACTCACTACCCGGAGCGCCCGCTGCCGCCCGGTGACTACCTGGATATCACCGACCTTGAGAAGGATCTTGACCTGCTGCGCGAGAGGTATCCGTCGCCTGTCCTCGTGCCTCGTGTGATCAGGCCAGGGTATCCTGAGAAGATCCTGCCCAATCCCGGGCCCGAGATCGTCTACACGGGTGCTTTCTTCGAAGGATCGGCACAACGCCTCCGGGCGAAGGGTGCAGCGATGGTCGACCTGCCGAACTCGGCGGAACGCCTGGCACCTGCGGCGGAGACGCTCAAGCGCCTGGCGTCCGAAGGCAGGTTGACCCACGAGCGGGATGACCTCCTGTCCCAGGAAGTGGGGTTCACCGTCGCGAGGCAAGCGCCCGCGGGGTGGTTCATTGCTCCTCGGGCAGGGAAGCAGATCACAGGTGCACTCGCCATGATCGTTGCCGTCCAGCGGGCCGTGGTCGCACCACGGTATGGCGCCCGCAAGGTCCTGTCCATGAGGCGCTGACATGCTCGAACGCATAGACAACCAGCAGAACGCACTGCCTGGCTCGGCACGCTGGTGGCTCGACCGCCTGTCGTTGCTGCTCAATGCCCGGGACGGTGACCTGCAGCGGTACCGCGACTACTACGAGGGGCGCCACAACCTCAAGTACGCGGACGCCAAGTTCCGGCAGGCGTTCGGTGAACTGTTCAAGGGGTATGCCGAGAACATCTGTGAACTCGTGGTCGACGCGTGCACCGAGCGGATGCACGTGCAGGGGTTCAGGATGGGCCCGAAGGTGTCCGACGCCAAACCCGACGACGATGCCTGGGAGATCTGGCAGGCGAACCAGATGGACGCCCAGTCGACCATCCTTCACAAGACGTCGCTGATCGAAGCGTACTCGTACGTTGGGGTGTGGTCGAACCCGACGGACGCGAAGCACCCGCTGATCCGGGTCCTTGACCCGCGGTCAACGATCGTCGTCCAGGACTACGAGGACCCGCTCAAGCGTCGCGCGGCATTGCGACGGTGGCGCGACGACTGGACGGGTCGTGTGTTCGCGACCGTGTACCTGCCGGAAGCGACCTACAAGTTCCAGCAGGCGGCCGGGTTCGCGCCCACAGTGCCTCCTGTGCTGCCTGAGGACGCGGATCGTCTGCAGTTCGGGATGCTCACGGGCTGGGAGTGGCGGATCATCCCGGGCGAGCCGTGGCCGTTGCCGAACCCGCTCAAGGTCGTGCCCATCGTTCCCTTCGTCAACAAGCCCAAGTTGGGCATGCTCGGGTTGTCCGAGATCGCGACCACCATCCCGATCAATGACGCGATCAACAAACTGGTCAGCGACATGCTGATCACTGCTTCGTTCTCAGCGTTCCCGCAGCGTTGGGGGATCAACCTGCCCCTGGTCGAGAACCCGGAGACGGGGATGGTCGAGTTCGCCAATGGACCGATCGAACCAGGTGCTGATCGCCTGTGGGCGTTCGGGCAGTCGGATCCCGGCATGCCGGAGATCAAGTTCGGTGACTTCGCGGTCGCCACGCTGGATGGGTTCGTCAAGGGGATCGAACAGCGCCTCCAGATGGCAGCGACGATCACGCGCACGCCGCACCACTACATCCTTGGTGGTCAGGGGAACTTCCCGTCAGGGGAGGCACTGCGGGCTGTTGAGGCGCCCCTGGTCACCAAGGTGATCGACAAGGAACTGGTGCTCGGTGAGTCGCACGAGGAGGTGATCCGTCTGGCATTCAAGGTCCTTGGTGACTCACGCGCGACGATCATGGACAGCGAGACGATCTGGATTGATCCTGAGAACCGTACCGAGTCCCAGCATGTGGACGCGCTCCTCAAGATGGGCGCCCTCGGTGTACCTCGCGAAGTCCTGTGGGAGAAGTGGGGTGCGTCTCCTGGTGAGATCGCTCGCTGGAAGGAACTGATCGCCGAGAATGAGCCCGGTACAGGTCCGCTGTCGACCGATGTTCCGCCGGCCCCTGGTGCTGCTGGGATGCCGGGTCAACCTGGGTCGATGCCTGGGATGCCTCCGGGTGGTATGCCGGTCGAGAACCCGGGTTCACCGCCTCCAGGAGCGGTAGTCAAGCCCATGTCAGTGAGGGCGTAGATACGTAGGTATTCTGAGCAGATGTGCGGTATTCACAAGGAGGGCCCAGTATTCGCATCCTGACTGTATGCTCTGCATACTCGCCTCTTTTCTGCTGATCAAAACCAACGCTAAGCCCGGTTGAAGGATCCGGGCCCCATGATTAGGTTACTTTGAGGACAGCGCCCCTGCTTGACCGGTCACAGCGCCTTGTGCGCGATCGTTGGGGCAGTTGCCAGTTTTCGGTTTATGCACGGTGTTCTGCTTTGACACCACCTGTTAGTGTGAGGTTCTGAACCCATGGACGACCCCAAAGTCGACCCCAAAGATACCGGCGTGATGCCGGGAACAGGCACCGGATCGGGAGGCGAGACGCCACCCACTCCGCCCGCCCCTTCGGGAGGATCGACAGGACCCGCAGCCGGTGCGACGCCGGCGACAGGCGTGATGCCTGCGGCGGGCAAGGATCCTGTCGCGCCGGCCTCAGCCGACGGCGACACGACCAACCTCCAGAAGGCCTTGGCGGCGGAACGCAAGCGCGCGGACACCGCCGAGAAGGAACTCAAGAAGATCGGCGACGCCCAGTTGTCCGAGACGGAGCGCCTCCAGAAGGAGAACGCAGAACTCAAGGCGGCGGGCGTCAAGCAGGCGGAAGCGGAGAAGGCAAGTCGGGTGCGAGTCGCGGCAGTGTCGGTCGCAGCGAGGTTGGGCTTCGCTGATCCCGAGGATGCAACCAGGTACATCGATCAGGCGGAGATCGTCTTCGATGATGCCGGCGTCCCGACCAACATCGCCACTCTTGCCCAGGCAGTCCTCAAGGCAAAGCCGTACCTCGCGTCCGCGTCGGCGCGTCCTTCGGGATCGCAGGACTTCGGGAGTGGGGCACCTCAGATCACGCAGGCGGACCTCGCTAAGATGTCGCCCGAGCAGATCGCCAACAACTGGGACGCGATCGTCAAAGGCACTGGCGGCAAACTCACCTAAGCACAGGAGAAGACGTGGATCCTCGCATCTCGTTCCAGGGTCGGGTGCCATCACCCGCGTCCCTGAACCCTGCAGCCTTTGGGTTGCCGATCGGGTACCACCGCGATGGTCGTCCGATCTTCGGCATCTCGGGCGGTAGCGTCACCAACTTCATCCCGACCATCTGGTCGGGTGCCCTCCTCATGTGGTTGCGCAAGTACCTTGTCTTCGCGCAGCCCGGCGTAGTCAACCGCGACTACGAGGGGGACATCGCGCAGCGCGGCGACAAGGTCAAGATCGGCATGATCGGCCCGGTGACGATCAAGTCCTACACGCGATCGACCGACATCGATGATCCGGACGACGTGGACATGGACGATCAGATGCTCGAGATCACCGAGCAGGATTACTTCAACTTCCAGGTGGACGACGTGGACCAGCGTCAGGTTGGCCTCGCGCTCGTCGGTGGCGCCATGCAGCGTGCCGCGTACGGGTTGGTGGACGTCACCGACCAGTTCCTCGCGGGCCTGTTCGTGGCGGACGGCACGCACCTGGGTCCGATCCCGGCAGCGTCCAATCCTGCCAAGGCGTACGAGGCCTTGGTGGATGGGTCCGTCGCGCTGGACGACAACCTCATCCCGAGCGAGGGTCGGTGGGCGATCGTGCCCCCGTCCTTCCATGGCACGCTCCGGAAGGACGACCGGTTTGTCAAGTACGAGTCGGAGCAGGATGTCAAGACCCAGGCGCTCCTCAATGGGGCGATTGGCATGGCCGCTGGGTTCTCGATCCTCAAGTCGCACAACACCGGCGGTCACGTGTTCATGGGATCCTCAATCTCGGCCTCGTACGCCGAGCAGATCAGCAAGGTCGAGGCGTATCGCCCGCAGAAGCGATTCTCGGACGCCGTCAAGGGCCTGCACGTCTACGGCGCCAAGATCACGCGGCCCGAGGGCATCGTGTACCTGGGTCCGACCGGCTCCGGCGTCTCCTGAGGCGGTGACACATGGTTGCCACGTTCCTCAAGATCCCGGCGCGCGACTTCGTCCTCGAGATCGACTCGGCGTACGGCTCGTCGGGATCGCCCAACTTCATCCCCATCGAAGGGCTCACCAACCTCACGCTCAAGGCGAACACCAACCGAGCGGATACGACCGACTTCGACTCGGAAGGGATCGCAGAGCACCTGCTCATGGAGCGCGGGCAGGAGTTCACCGTCGCTGGGCACTACCTGGAGGATCCTCTCACGGGAGAGCGACCTGACGGGCAGGTGGCGTTCGAAACGTTCGCCACCAAGGTCGGGACGGAAGCGTACGTGGCGTTCCAGTTGACCTCCCCCGGAGGCAACAAGCGCGCGTTCATCGGGACGATCGAGTCGCCTGGCGCCCTTGGCGGTGGGCACAACGATCCGTCCGGGTGGGGTGGTACGATCACGGTGTCCGGTCCTGTGACGTACACGCCGGCAGGGTCCTGACCATGGTGCCCGTCCAGGACTTCGATGCGTTCTGGGTCGAAGCGGATGAGGCAACGATGTCTGTCCGCTTCGAAGGGCACGACTACGAGGCACCCGCTAGCCCGCCGGCTAGCGCGGTGCTTCGGGTCATCCGCCTGGGCAAGGACACCGACAACCTTGCTCCCGAAGAAGCATTCCCCCTCGCTGAGTCGGTGATCGGTGCCGACAACCTCAAGTCGATCATGGACAACAACCCCAGCCTGTCGCTCAAGAAACTCATGGCGTTCGTTGGTTGGGTTGCCGAGAAGCAGTCGGGGGCGACCATGCCACCCCCAAACCGGGCGAGTCGGCGGAAGCAACGGACCCGTTCGACATCATCGAACGGTGGGCACTCGTTGAAGCCGACTTCCAACGGGAGTATCACCTCGATCTCGGCCTCGCGCTCGGATCAATGACGATCAGGCGCTTCTGGGTCCTGATCAACGGATTGGGCCCGAACAGCGCGGTTGTCACGTTCCAGGTGGGCCAGAAGTACATCGGTGGTGGATCATCTGCCATCCGTGAAACCAAGACGCCGAAGGAGTCGGAGAACGCGCTCGACGCCTTCTTTGGAGGCAAGGTGCACTAGAACGGACGCTGAGAGGCGGTTTCGTTCGAGCCGGGTGATTGCACTACTTTCCCGCGCAACCGGCCTTAGCGTTGATCTTAGAAGGGGACATCTAGCATGTCTGTGGTATCGGTTGAGGACGTTGAAGGCGTCATGTCCACAGGTCTTGACCCTGCTGTCCTCCAGAAGGTCATCGATCGCGAGGAGGACTGGCTCGCCAATGACCAGCAGAATGGGATCGGTCAGTTGGTGGGAGCGCGCACCCAGACGGTGTATCGCTCCCAGGGGTCGCTGGATCCGATCTACCTGGCACGCCCGACCTTGGCGATCGCTGTGGTTGAGGGGACGCAGATCCTCGATCCCACGGAGGTCGTGCTGGTCGGGCGTATGCGGGTCGAACCCAAGCGGGGGTTCTGGAACGCAGCCAGCATCGCCGTGACGTACGACCCGTCTGACGCTCTGCAGGTCGAGGCAGCGATCCTCGAACTCGTCCAGTTGAGGATCTCCTCAAGCCCGTTCTCCCAGGAGTCGTCAGAAGGCGGGCACTCGTACTCGCGTCCCGTCAACGTGCAGCAGCAACGGGTCAGCATCGCGCGCAGTGTGCACCCCGCGATCGACCACGCGTCCGTCAAGATCCGTGCTGACCGCATCCTGTCTGCCCAATGAACATCATTCTCACTGCTGTTGATGCCGTCGCCTCGATCCTCGAGGTCCCTGCTGGGATGCAGTTGGACGACTCGGCGACCGAACCGTACAAGGTGCTGCCCGCCTGGGTGTACGTGTGGCCTCGACGCCTGATCCCCCAGCGCATCGATGAGGCAGGAGGCTTGCCCGGGCGCTGGGATGAGGCAGACCTGCGGGTGAGGATCCTGTATGCCGTCGCGGCGAAGGGTGAACCGCGCGGCAACCACGCTGACCGCGCGATCACCGAGACACTGTCTGACGCGACGGCGAAGATCGCTGAGGAGATCGCGGCGAACAGGCGCTTCTCACCGATCTGGTGGGATGCCTACGTTGAGAACATCGTGCCGGATGCCGTGCGCTCGTTCGAAGTGCGCGGGTACGGCGTGGATGTCGTCCTGCGCTTGATCCCGCCCGCTGGGCAGGGGGGATCCTGAATGCTCGACATGTTCGCGTCTGAAGGGCACTTCATCGACCACCTCGCTGCCGTCTGGAACGCGCTGCCTGAGGATGCTCGAGGATCCTTCATGGTGCGGGCCCACACAGGTGCTGACTCGACACCCCTGGTCAACCGTGCCTTCTCACACGGGATCAAGGCGACCACCTCGTTTCCGCCTGATGGGCCTGCCGTCCTGACTGCGTCCGTGGGTGACCTGTCGGGTTCCTACCGGCAAGGACGACGGCGCCTGGCGATCATGGAGCATGGCGCGGGTCAGACGTACGCGGGTGCGCCAGGATCTGCTGCCCGAGGCCCATCGTACGCCGGTGGGTATGGTCGTCGCGCCTCGCTGTTCCTGCACCCGAACGAGCGCGCTGCTGCCCGGGACCGCATGTTCTACCGCCACTCACGTGTCGAGGTCGTCGGTGCGCCGTTCCTTGACACGATGCCTGCCCGGGATCCTGGGCCTGGGCCTGTGATCGCGTGTACCTTCCACTTTGAAGCGACAGTGGCACCTGAGGCACGTCCTGCCTTCTCCTACTACCGTGAGGCGATCGCTGCGCTGGCGAAGGACTACCGGGTGATCGGGACCGGGCATCCCAGGATCGTTGAGCGCCTGATCCCCTGGTACCTGGCGCACGGGATCGAGGTGGTGCCTGACTTCCGTGAGGTACTGCGCCGCGCTGACCTCCTGCTCTTCGACAATACTTCTGCCGGATTCGCGTTCGCTGCGTCCGGTCGACCAGTCGTCGTCCTTGATGCTCCCTTCTACCGCCTGCGCGTTGAGCATGGGTTGAGGTTCTGGGAGTGTGTCGGTGGTGCCTCAGGCACAGGACCTGCCCGCCTGGGCGTCAGGATCAGTAGGCAGAGGGACCTGCGTGCTGCGGTCGACCTCGCGTTGCTCGACACGACAGAGGCGAAGGAGGCACGCGAACGTGCCCTGAGCATCGTCTACACCTACAGGACGGGTGCTGCAGCGCGTGCGGCATCCGTCCTCCTTGACTGGTTGCCGACCGCTGCGGTGGCAGCATGAACGTCGCGGTTGTGATCCCGTGGCGCGGAGGTGATCCCGCGCGTGAACGCGCGTTGGCGTTCGCGATCAGGCACTGGGAGAGCATGGATCTGCATCCTGTGGTCAGCGGTGACTCTGGGTCAGGCCCGTTCAACAAGGCAGAAGCAGTCAATCGTGGTGCTGAACGGGCGGGCGACTGGGATACCCTCATCATCGCTGACGCGGACATGATCGTGCCCCCACGTCAGATCGGTCGCTGCGCCCGACACACGGTCGCTGAGCAACGCGCTGCGTGGCCGTTCACACTTCTGCACCGCCTGACAGAACCAGGGACACAACGCGTTCTAGACGGTGCTAGGCCTCGCGGTAACGACTACGGGTTGACGAGTGACGCGATGCCAGGAGGTGTGTTCGTTGTCCCTCGGGCCTTGTGGGGCCTCGTCGGTGGGATGGATGAGCGGTTCGTTGGATGGGGTGGTGAGGACTCTGCGCTCGTACATGCGTGCCGCGTTGTCGCTGGGCAGCCAGAACGTACTGTGGGTGAGTCATGGCACCTGTGGCACCCGAAGGCGGCGAAGACGCCTGACTACCCTGCCAACCGCGAACTGTCACGCAGGTACGGACACGCCCAGACCCCCAAGGACGTCTTCGCGATCGTCAACGAGAGGAACGTGGCATGATCACAGTCCTATGCCCTACACGCGGACGACCTGGGCAAGCGGGTGAGATGGTTGACTCCTTCCTCGCGACCTCGGTGCTCGAGGATACCCGACTCGTCCTCGTCGTGGATGAGGATGATCCCGACGTGTCCGACTACTTGACGCTCAGGCCCGTGGACGAGCGGTTCCTTGGGAGTGTCCTCCTGGCACCGCAGTGGACGGGGGATCTCGTTCGGGCGACGAACTCAGCAGCAAGCGCGTTCTGGGATGCTGACTGCATACTCGGGCACGTCGGTGACGATCACCGGTTCAGGACCGAGGCCTGGGATGAGAAGGTTGGGTATGCGCTGCTGGTACCTGGCGTCGCGTATGGTGATGACGGGTACCAGCATGAGAACATGCCGACTGCCGTGTTCATCTCATCGGTTATCCCGAGGACGTTGGGGTGGTACGCGCTCCCCTCGTGCCGCCACCTGTTCATTGACAACGCCTGGAAGGTGCTCGGGTCGAAGACGCGCCTGACGTACCTCCCGGACGTCCTGATCGAGCACATGCACCCAGCGGCGAAGAAGGGGACCTGGGACGCCTCATACCTGGCGTCCAACTCCAAGGAGATGTTCGCGCACGACAGCGCTGCCTACGATGCCTGGATGCGCGATCGTCTACCAGCGGATGTGTCACTACTGCAGGAGATGCTCCCATGAGGACCTTCTTGTCACCGCGGCGGCGTACCCACAGGATCGACTGGGACCACAAGTTCGTGGGTGGTCGCCTGGTTGTCAGTGACGAGGTAGCACCAGAGATCGAAGCGTATGCCCGGGCTCATCCTGAGATCGGCATCACCTGGGTGCTCGTTGATCAAGAAAACCCTCCTAGTGACACAACTACGCCCAAACCCAAGAAACGCCCCTCAGCGACCGTTGTAGACGGGCACACGACCTTGACGGATGCCCAGGTGGCTGCAGGATTCCAGGACGCGCCTCCACTCGTTGACGAACCAGCAGCGCCTGCGGGCCTGCCTGGTGAGGCAGCGGAGATCCCGGAGGAGCAGGAATGAACGATGTCTTCCAGATCGACCGTGTGTCCTGGCACCCAGAGCATGCGATCAGCGAAGTCGACCACCTTGCTGCGGAAGCAGCATTGAGGGCAGGTGAACTGGTCAGGGCGCGTGCAGACGGGCGCGTTCCGTTCCTGTCAGGTGCACTCGAGTCGAGCGCTTCGGTGAACCTCGGGCACGATGGTGAGGTTGCTGTTGGGTACTCGACTGACTACGCGACGGTCCTGCACGCTCACCCGGAATGGAACTACAGTGGTGGGCGATCGGGGCGCTGGTTGGAAGAGGCGGTCGACATGTCCGAGGACGAGGTCGCGATGCTTATGGAAGAAACGATGCGCATTGGTTGGCCGAGGAGTTAGCAGATGGCAACTGGTGGTGTCGAGGTAGGTGCGCTCTACGCGACGCTCAAACTAGACAAGAGTAAGTTTGAACGATCGGTGCATGAGTCAGGGGTGTCGCTGGGTGGGCTAGCAAGAATCGCTGCGACAGGTGGAGTGGTTATTGGTGCTGCTCTCCTAGGCATAGGTGTCGCAGCAGTCCATAGTGCATCTGGGTTCCAGGCGGCAATGGAACTCATCGCTACCCAGGCGGGCGCGTCCCAGGACGAGGTTGAAGCACTCAAGAAGTCAGTGCTGGGTCTTGCAGGGGAAGTCGCAACTTCTCCTGAGGAACTAGCGAAAGGCCTGTATCACCTAGAGTCAGCAGGACTCCATGGCGCGAAGGCTATGGAAGTCCTCAAGATCGCGGCCGAAGGTGCGAAGGTTGGGCACGCTGATCTTGAGTCGGTCACCAACGCACTCGTTGCTTCCCTCAAGTCAGGTGTCGGTGGGATCACCGATGCCAGTCAGGCAATGGGTGTCCTCAATGCGATCGTTGGTGCCGGCAACATGCGGATGGAGGACCTGACCGCGGCGATCGGGACAGGTGTCTTGTCATCAGCAAAGAACTTCGGCGTGTCTATCCAGTCGGTAGGCGCAGCGCTCGCGGCGATGACTGACCAAGGGATCCCAGCAGTTGATGCGGCCAACTCGATCAGGTCAGCGATGCGCCTCATGGCAGCGCCTACCAAGGCTGCTGTTGGTGAACTCAAGAGTATCGGGTTGACCCAGCAGTCACTGGCGAAGGATCTGCGCTCTTCCGGTGGGATCCAGTCGGCGATGGTTGATCTCAAGAAGCACATGGAGGCTGCAGGTCTATCAGCGACTGAGCAGGCCCAACTGCTGACCAAGGCATTCGGTGGCAAGCAGTCCCAAGGTATCCTGACCCTCATCGGGAACATGGATGTACTTGATGCTAAGCAGAAGGCAGTCAGTGCTGGAGCGGGAGGGTTTGCTGCTGCCTGGGCGAAGACACAGCAGGACGTAGCGATCAAGGCGGACAAGGCGAAGGCCAGTTTTGAGGCATTGACGATCACACTTGGTGATAGGCTGCTGCCTGTTGCTGGTTCGGTGTTCGATGCCCTCACAGGGTTCATATCGTCACCTGCCTTGCTAGGTGCGGTTGATTCTCTAGGTAGTGCGATGGCTTCCATTGCTACCTTGGCAGGCACCGCGTTCGGGAAGATTGCTGACGTGGTCAGGTCAGTAGGACCAACCGTTGTTACTGTGTTCGGCAAGATCATTGACACAGTGCAGGGGTTCGTCACAGGCGCGATGCCAGCGGTGACTGCAGCGTTCGCGTTCCTATCTGGTGCTATCAAAGGTGTGGTTGACGCGTTCACGCCGGTCATGGCGAACAGTGAGGAACTCAAGGGGTTCCTGATCGCGCTCGGAGCGATCGTCCTGACCATCGTTGTACCTCCTTTCGTCGCGTGGGCTGCAGCGACGTTGGTTGCTGCTGCGCCGTTGCTCCTCATCGCTGCTGCTGTTGCGGGTCTCATTCTCGTCCTTGAGCACTTCGGTATCCTGGGTCCGGTCGTTGAAGGCGTGACACGTGCGCTCGGTGGGGCATTCGACTGGGTGACCACGAACGTCCTGCCTGCTCTCATGGATGCCTTCAACCTGTTCACCGGAACGATCCTGCCCGCGATCATCGCCGGCGTCTCGGTCGTTGCTGACACGGTGATCCCCGCGTTCGGTGCAGCGTTTGAGTGGATCACCACGAACATCCTGCCACCCATCATGGAAGTCATCTCGGTCCTGGCGAACGTCGTCTTGCCTGCGCTCCTAGAGGCGTTCCGAGGCGTCGTGTCCTGGGTCGTCGCGAACCTGCCCACGATGCGCAAGATCTGGGAGACGGTGTCGGCAGCGATTGGTGCCGTGATCCATGCTGCAGCGACAGCGGTGAAGACAGCGTTTGAGATCATCGCCAACGTGATCAAGGTGGTGGTCCCGGTCATCGTCAACGTGGGCAAGGTCATCTTCCCGGCGCTGGGTGCTGCTGCGACTGTCCTCCTGTCGGTCATGTCAACGATCTTCTCATCGATCGGTACGGTATGGAACCTTGCCTGGTCTGTCGCGAAGACGGTCGCTTCTGGGATCGGGTCAGCATGGAACGGACTCATCGGTGTGATCCGTACCGTGTGGAACTCAATCTCGGGCATCGTCAGGGGTGGTGCCAACTTCCTCATCGGGATAGTCAACGGGATCATCTCAGCGGTTGACTCGATCCAGGTCCACATCGGACGGATCGGGATCGATACGCCTGGTGGGTTCATTGGCGTGGGCCCATTCGACTGGAACGGGTTGAACATCGGGCACTTGGGATACCTCGAGGCAGGTACGCCGAACTGGCGCGGCGGGTGGGCGCTGCTCGGTGAGAAGGGGCCTGAACTCGCCAAACTGCCCAGCGGGGCCCAGGTCTTCTCGTCGCATGAGTCAGCGAGGATCCTAGCACAGCAAGGCGGGCAGGGGCAGTCGGTCGAGCATCACTACAACCTGACGGTCGCTGGTGACGTGAAGGCGGACAAGCCCGAGTCGATCCTGTCGACCCTGCAGCGCATGTCTGCCGTTGGGCCTACCTCGCTCGTGCCAGTCACAGTAGGAACCAAACCATGACTGATCCGCTGATCGAGTTTCGATCCCAGGACCTGCACGCTGACGGCCTGCGTCTGCAACTGACGGTCGGGTACGCTGAACCACTCAACGTGAGGGGCAAGGACACGATCGTTCCGCACCTGGCAGGTCGCATCGTGCGTGCCCGCATGGGGGACAACAGGATCCTCCGCCTTGAGGGGTTCGTTGCTGCTGGTACGCCCGAGGTATGGCGTATCGCGACCGACCTACTCGCGCTGATCATCGACACCACGCTTGATCCGGGGGACCTGATCCTGAGGGGACCGTACCTGGGTCTTCCTGTGCCTACCACTGCGTCAATCACGGCGCGCGTCCTCAACGCTGTTGGGGGCCCGATCATGGCGAAGTTGTACCAGCGTTGGTCGATCGAACTCGAGTCGGTTGATCCGTTCTGGGTGGTGACGAGTTCCTGATGCCCATTGACTTCCTCGCCTCAGCACATGGCGGTGACCTAGTCGGTCACTCCTCGTTCGTCCTGCCGTCAGTCGCGGCATCTGGTGACAACGTCCAGATGATCGCGTTCGTCCAGAACGTTGCTGCTGACGTGACCACGCCGCCAGCAGGTTGGACGGAACGTGCGACTGTCGTTGGCGGTGTCTTCCCAGCGCGCTACTCGATGCTGGACAAGTTCTTCGCTATCGGTGCGAGTCCATACGCTGATACCGTCACGTCAACAGGCACGGATGAGTGGGGTGGTGCCCAGTTCGCCTTCCGGGCAGCAGGCGGTGCGTTCGCCAATGCGGCGGTGCATGCTGTCACATACGGGTACTCAGGCGCAGGGGCACAGGTTGATCCGACGATCTCGGTGACCTTGCCATCGTCCACTACGCCTGGGTCAGTGCTTATCGCCTACATGTCATTGAACACTGACCTGTCTGACCCGACATCAGAAGGTCCTGTGTGGCCTGATGGGTGGACGGTCCTCGAGGACCTCCCGGGTTCACCGATCGTCGGTAGCGCGTCCGTTGCCTACCACGTGTGCGATGGCACCGAGACGGTCGTGTCCGGGCAGTGGATGCATGACTCCGTCTACTCGCAAGTGATCATGGTCGGTGAGTACCAGATCCTGACGCTGTGTGACTTCAGCGCAACTCCTCGGTTCGGGTCGATCCCGCTCACCGTTGCCTTTACTGACCTGTCGACCGGTGACCCGACTACCTGGGCATGGGACTTCGGTGACGGTGGTACGAGTACGCTGCAGAACCCGACGCACATCTACTCGACACCGGGTGACTACACCGTCACGCTCGAGGTGTCGGGTGGTGAGATCGGTGACTGTACGGAAGTCAAGGCGGGGTATATCACCGTAGGTGACACCTCGACCTGGGATGTGTACCCAGCGACTGATCCCGATGGGCCCAGGATCGCCCAGATCACCCATGCCTCCAAGCGCACGATCAGGGTCGAACTCAACGGTGCCGGTAAAGGCATGTTCACGATCAACCGGCATGCTCCCGAAGCGACTGCTATCAACTTCGCGAAAGGTAACCTGGTCAAGACGGCATTCGCTGAACTGGCGCCCGACTACATCTTCTCCTTCTTCATCGAGGATGGTGACTTCGATCTCCTGTCGTCTGACGAGGACGGTGGTGAGGACCTGTCGTTCTCGGGACGTGGGGGCCTGTCCTACCTCGATCGCGCTAGGATGTGGGACGCTGCGTACTCGACGGGCCTCGACCTGACGGATACGTGGACGGAGATCTGGCACAGCACGGCAGTGCACCACCCATCGGGCACGTGGTATGATCCTGCCGACACGTCAGCGGTGCGAGTCATCGACATGCTCACCCGCCGCCTCTACAAGATCGATCAGGCAGCGCCTCACGCTGGGCACGTCCTGTCAGGTGCTTTGTTCTCGCACTACGCGGGAGGCCTGTCGGGTGATCCTGCTGACTCAACGATCTACTGGGCGCTTGAGGCACCGTGGTTGTCGGGATCTAGCGCCCACTCATTCATCCACAAGATCACCAAGGCGACCAACGTCATTGCCGCCTCGTATGACATCGGCACCAACCACTGGACGGCGATCAAGTCGGACGGGACGAGCCTGTGGTTGACCAACCAGACGGATGACAAGATCCACAAGCGTTCGCGCTCAACCGGTGGATCGATCGCCTCCTACTCGATCACCTACAAAGGCGTAGCGCAGACGAACCCTACCGGGATCTCGGTCAACGGTACGCAACTCGCCTACTGGTTCGAAGGACACAAGCGGGCGTTGATCGCTTCGACGTCTGCACCCGGGACGATCACTGACGCGATCTCGACCAGTTCAATCTCGAGCATGGGTGGTGACTGGACGACCGAGACGGGCCAGGACTTCTTCTACATGGATTCCTTCTCAGCGGGCACCGTGTGGAAGTACCAGATCACGACGGCGGTGCCTCATGATCCCGTGTCTGGGACATGGCGCCTCGATGAGGGGACGCCAGGCGCCATCCTTGCCCGCCTCGTCGCGGAGTGGCAGGCGTCTGCCCGTCCGCAGCACCCGATCCCAGATCTGACCCACGTGTTCGACTTCGTCAACGACTCAGATGGGAACCCGTGGGCATCGAACGATGGCACCCTCGAGTTCACAGCAGCAGTCGGTGACCTCGGGATGGCGACCGTCCTGCGCCTGCTCCCGTATGGCCTCACGGTGCAGATGGATCCCAACCTCGTCCTGGGTGGGTACAACTCCTTCGGTACCGATCGATCGCACGGGTCCTTCGCTGCGGGCAAGGTCAGGTTTGAGAAGGCAGTCAACATCGCCGACGAACTCAAGCGCTCGTTGTCTGACCGTCGCGTCGATACCCACATGCTCGCCCAGGGGCAGGGGACGTTGTACGCGACGGCGACAGACGCTGATCTCGGGTACGTGCGCGAGGGGTTCATCTCAACCCAGTTGACCGATCCCGCAGCACTCGCAGGAACTGCTGCCGCCGAACTTGAACATGAGCGCTCGGTGTCGGATTCGATCGCGCTGACTCCTCCTTGGGGTGACGACGAACTCAACGGGATCTACCTGCCTTGGATTCACTACTGGGTGGGTGACACGGTACGCGTTCACACGGGCGTCTCTGACTTCGACTACGACGAGACGAACTGGGTGCTGTACGCGATCACGCTGGATGAACAGGACAACGGGACGTGGCGCCCGATCGTTGAACTGGGTGCCGGGTACCTTACTACTGTTGCATCGTCAACAGGTGGTGGTGGGTCAACGTCGTCTGCTGGTGGCACGGGTGGTTCGGGTTCGGGTGGAGGAACGCCTAGCGCCGGCGTGACTGTCAAGGACACGGTGACGGGTGACACTGCTGTGGGCCTGACGGTTCAAAGCGAGGACTGGGCAGTGTTCGCGCCGGCATCTGGTGTCGCTGAGGTGATCCTTCGCCCGCCTGCGCTCGTTGACCTGTCCGACGTTGACGCCACGGACATCGCTGACACCCAGGTCCTCGTCTGGGATGCGACGAGCGGGACGTGGATCCCAGGTACCGGCGGCGGTGGGACGGGCATCTATATCAACGTCCTCGACTACGGCGCGGTCGGTGACGACACGACGGACGACACTGCCGCGATCCAGGCAGCATGTGACGCTGCGACGCTCGGGCAGACGGTGTTCTTCCCTGCTGGTAGGTACAAGATCACGTCAGCGATCAACGTCAATACGACCATCCACTTCCTTGGTGAGGGGTCGCCTGACTCGCCCGCGAGCATGATCCACCAGCACACAGCGAACACTAACGGTATCGTGGGTGCTGCACCGCCCTACGATATGTACTTCGAAGACATCTGGATCAACGGTCCTACGATCTCAGGCCTGTCCGGGAACACCTCGGGTACCGGGATCACGTCATCCCGGAACATCCACGGTCTCAACCTTCGCGTGTCTGGGTTCTTCGACGGGATCTACATTGGGTCTGGTTCGTACTACTCCAAGCAGATCAATGGCATGTTCATCTTCAACGATCGCTACTCCGTGATCGTTGACGCTGCTGCCAACAACTCGTCCTTCCTCAACTGCCGGGCATCGTTCAACGGGTCCCGGGGGTACGTGTTCAACGGAGGGGGTGCAGGAGGCGAGGCCCACAGGATCCGCGGCGGCGCTGTCGAGAACAACGGTGTTGGGGGCATCTGGTATGACGGCGGCGGCAACGAGGGAGGGTTCTCGGTTTCTGATGTCTACTTCGAGTCGAACCCGACGGACATCCTGCTTGGTCCCGGGAACGCGGTGCACGCGCCCATCATCGAGGGGTGCATCTTCACGAACGTAGGTTCGGGCTACAACATCGACATCGCCAGTGGTGGCCCGGTCACGATCCTCAGCAACCACTTCCTGGACACCAGTGCCCGCAACGTCAGGCAGCAGGCAGGAGTGACGCGGGTCCTCCTGATCAACAACACCCCGGGATCGTTCACCCTGCAGTCGGGTGCCATCGTCATCGATCCTGGGAACACAACAGCAGCATCTGCAGTTGGGACTGCTGCTGCGGGTACGTCACCATACCTGGCGCGCATCGATCATGGGCACGCGCTCGGGGGTGCAGTCGGCGGCGATCTGACAGGCACACTGCCCAACCCGTCTGTAGCAGCGACCCACGCCGGTTCGACCCATGTTGCGCTATCAACAGCGGTGCCCCTGGTCGAGTCGGGATCAGGTTCTGCTGGGTCAGGGGCACAGGCATCGAAGAACGACCATGTCCACCCGGCAGCATCGGGAAGTGGTGGCGGCACGATCGTCATGCAGTCAGGAACATCGAGCCCACCTGTTCCTGTGTGGACGAGCGACGGGACTGACTATGTCTACAGCAGTTAGGAGCAGGTGATGGTCAAGTTTGAGGACAACATCTCACCGTACCTGTCGTTGGTCGAGGGAGCGGCACCTGGTTCGCCGGCAGCGGGTGACTTCCGCCTGTTCTTCGACGTTGCCGACCACCTCCTCAAGTGGAAGAATAGCGCAGGTACAGTTGTTGCGATCGCGACAGGAACACCTCTGCTTGACCAAGGCGTGATCACCTACCTGGATGGTACCGTCGCGGCAGCACCTGGGACGCCCGCTGCTGGCAAACTACGCCTGTACGCGAAGACGGGCAAGGTTCTCGCTGTCAAGGATGATGCAGGAGTCGAGACGGTTCTTGGTGCGGGTGGCGGGTCCTCACCGACAGGCAGCATCACGTACAAGTCAGGCAACACCACACTCGTCAACGCCAACCAGTTCTACGATGCTGCCAGCGTCAGCCTCGTCGCTGGGACATACCTGATCTTTGCCTATGGGACACTCCTGACCGTCGCGACCGTTGCTGCCCAACTTACTGCCAAACTGTGGGACGGGACGACCGTGATCGCGAGCGGTGAGGAGACAAGCACCGACGTTGCTGGTCTGACTGAGTACAACCTGTTCTCACTGGCGGGGTACGTTGTCATCGGTTCGACGGCAACCTGGAAGTTGAGTCTCGCCAGTACGGTTGCCAACCAGTCAGTCATCGAGCAGGCGGCACCTGACAACGGCGCAGGCAATAACGCCTGCGGGATTGTTGCCCTCAAGATTGCCTGATGTTCGACCCCGCGTTCGTTGACTCCATCTCGAAACTGGGTGCCCTCGGGTTTGCCGTCATGGCAGTCCTCGGGTTCACGTCAGGTCTTATCCGGGTGGGGCGCCTCGTGGACAAGCGGGAGACCCAACTGATCACTGAACGCGACGAGTGGAGGTCAATCGCCGAGACATCGATCGCCCAGTTTGGGCGCCTCACGGATGTCCTTGAAGCAACATCAAAGAAGATGCTGCCATGAAGGAGTGGTTGGCAAATACGTTCGGGTTGCGACCTGAACAGGTCCCAACGACACAGCCCGAACTCATCAAGGCGAAGGTACAACTCAAGCGTGAACTGTCCCGCGCTGACAGGGCGATCCAACTCGCTATGAACCACGCGGATGAACTGTTCAACAACCAGGGGCACTACAAAGGCCCAGAACGACGACGACGGCGGAGGCACACATGAAGGCCCGGGACTTCTCGGTATGGTTGATCGTCGCGCTCGTCGTGGGTCTGTCCGCGCTGCTGTTCGATCCTGACACGACGTTGACTATCCTGGGCATCGGGATCCCGGTCGCGATCGCCTCCGCGATCGTGTCAACCATCTACCTGTACCGTGTGTTCCAGAAGCAACCGCTGCCCAGGTCCCGCTTCTTCGCGATGGTCCTTGAGTTGTTCTACGCGTTGATCCTCCTGGGTGCTTGGGTTGGGTACCTGACAGTGGCGCGCCTGACCAATGCTGCTGTGCCCCTTCCTCCTTTGACGACCACGACGCCCATCTCGGCGCTGTTGGTCATCATCGTCTTCATGTCCCCTGCGCGCTTCGCGATCGAGGTCTGGCGTGTGCGCAGACAACCGCCTCGGGAAGGACCTGTGGCGGAGACCCATCTCGATCGACTGGAGGTGCATGAGGTCGAGGACGTAGTAGCAAGTGACGTTCAGGACAGAAAGGAGTAACGTATGGCATACCGACCGACATTCCGCAGGCAAGGAGACGGATCACGCTGTCAGTGGGCGAACTGCGGGCCTGCATCACACGCGATGGCGTCCCAGCGCGATCACAAGGGCGTGGATCCCAAGACGGCGGGTCCCTGGCCTCCCCTACCTTGGGAGATCAGGAACAAGATCAACGTGTACTGCCCAGGCACGTCGTTGGAACAGAACCACGCTGCCTGCCTGGCACTGTTCGCGACGAACACGGCGATCCGCTACGCCCTCCCGTGGGCCTCATTCGCCTCGATGGTCATCTCGGGCCGTGGTGCAGTCGTCGCGATCTCCTACGCGGTCATCGCACCGACCGCGTTCAACGCCTCGCCTGGGTTCATTGGGCGACACTCGGTGTACGTCAACGAGTACCGTGCCTCGGATGGCGCGTTCCTCGTCTACGACCCGCTCGCCGATCACCGCCGGGCAGGCATCCCTCAAGGACCTCAGTGGTGGCCCGGACATCTGCTCAAGGTCGCCGCAGGCGCGTATCCCGGGTGTGGATACGGCAAGGTGACGGGGTCCTACACGCGCGACACGGAGGCCTGAGATGCCTGACCATCCCACCCATCCCGTCCACCCCGATCACCCGGTGGCGCCTGATGTGGACGCGCCGATCGAGGAACACCGGAAGCACGCCACCGCGATCCTCGAGGTGGACGAGTTCAAGCACAAGCCACCTGGGCACCCCGCCAAGGATGAGGACGAGTTCGAGATCCCGAACAACTAGGAGGACACGTTGGACCCACTTACCAATCCCGCCTACCTGCTGTTCGCAGCAGTCGCGCCCATCCTCATCGCGTTCCTCAAGCAGGATGGGTTCAGCAACACAGTCAACGCGCTGATCGCGTTCGTTGCCTACGTAGTCATCGGGATCCTGGGTGCGATCATGTCAGGCACGTCCCTGACACTCGAGAACCTGGTCCCGCTCATCACCATTGCCACGGTCGTCGGGACGGCGGCGTACTCGTTGATCTGGAACAACCTGGGTACGGGGGATGGAACCTCGCCCTCGTTGGACAGTCGTGTGACCACCGCGACGTCCGTGGTCAAGTAGGAAGGAGGGCGACACGGCGAAGGTCAGGTTCCGTTGGGGGCCCACAATGGGCACAAAGCACAACAGGACGGAGGTTCAGTTCATGGCAGTCATCCAGGACGATCAGAAGGCCCAGATCGCGTTCGCCGAGACGGACGCTGCTGGTGAGGCAGTCGATGCGCCCGTCTCGTTCTCGACGGACGGCGCTGTCGGCGCGCTCGGCAACCCGGTGATCAACCTCACCACGGACGCCGATGGCAACTCGTGGGTCGAGGGCAACGACGTGGGCACGTCGGCGCTCACCGGCACCGCGACGAACGAGGACGGGACGATCGCCTCTGCCTCGATCACGGTTGAGGTCGTCGCGTCGGATGCGACCACCCTGACCCTGACGCTGGGGGCACCCGAGCCGAAGTGACCGTCTCAGTCGGTCGCTAAGCGACGAGAAACCCCCGGTCCGCACATTCCGTCGGATCGGGGGTTTCCGTGTCACAGCGACCGTTGTAGCCGGCTTGTGCGGGACGCTACGGGGACGCGCCAGGACGCGATGTACGGGTCAAGACGTCGTCCCACGCACGATCGAGGTCCTCACTCGTGAAGACGATGCTGGTCAGGATCACGTTGCCCCTCAGTTGACGCCTCAGGATGGCGTACACCTGTTCCCTGATCGCGTCAGGCATCCGCTCCTTCCCCCACTCCCACATCGACACCTCGGGTTGGGCACGATCGAGTAGGCGCGCCAGTTCTGTCTGGGTCAGGCCTGCCCGTTCGCGTAGCACCCGCATCGTCGTCTGGGTTCTCACCTGCCCCTCCACTTCGTGGGCCCCTGAGGCCTCCAGGTCGTTCCGCACTCGACGTGAACATGCTCCCTGGTATGTGCGTCATGCCCATGCTCGATGGTGCACGGGCAACCCCTCACGAGTTCGTCGCCTCGCGGGTACTTGACGCACCCGCGGTAGTGGATCCTGATGTTGTCACATTGACCAATGGCAGCGTTTGTGTTCCTCACTTCACCTTCTCCATGACGCCCCAGTTGGACCCGACTTCGATGTCACACGAGAAGGGGATCCCGGTCGGGTCGATCGAGATATTCTGCTCGAACTCGTAGCGCAGGATCTTCGACGCCTCCTTGAGACGGGCCTTCGGGATCTCGAGCGCGACCGAGTCGTGGACGGCGAACAGGACATGCCCATCGAACTCGTGTGCCCTCGCTGAGATGCGCGTCAGTGCCTCCAGGCACAGGTCAGACGCGACGGCCTGGATCGGGGTGTTGACTGCCTGCCGTCGCGTGTGCCCGACGCCTGCGCGAGTGATGTACGGGAACCGCCGGCGACGACCGAGCGGTGTGTCAACGAACGAGTCCCGGATGGCGTTCTTCGCCGTGTCCTCCATCCACTGGCGCAACACCGGGAACCCCTCGAGGAAGCGACGCACGTACAACTCTGCCTGCTCGACTGACCAACGCTCACCACCCAACTCGTCGGTCAGGTAGTCCATCTCAGGTCCTTCAGCGAGCGCCTTCGCTGATCGCCCGTACAGGATCCCGAAGTCAACGCGCTTGGCCATGTACCGCTCGCCCGACGAGATCTGATCCGCGGGCTTGTGGAACATCGCGACGGCAACCTCGCCGTGGATGTCACGCCCCTCCCGGAAGACCTCGATCATCGCTGGGTCCTGGGACAACCAAGCGGCGACCCGCAGTTCCAACTGAGCGTAGTCGACCTCCACGAACCAATGCTTCTTGTCGGGTGCCGCGAACCCAGCGCGGACATTGTGTTCACCGTACGCCGGGATGTTCTGGAAGTTGGGTTCGCGACACGACAGGCGCCCGGTCGCCGTGCCTGCCAGTTGGAACGATGGGCGGATCCTGTGATCGTCGTCCATCTTCCCGAGCAGGCCTGCGACGTTCGTCTGCAGGACCTTTGTGTCGTTCCGGAAGTCGATGATGCGCTGCAGGATCAAGGAGCGGTCGTCGTCCTTTCCCCAGAGGCGGATCATCGCCTGCAGCGTCTCGCGGTCAGTCGACTGCTCCGCGCTCGCTGATCGCATGTACCCCTTCCGGACGGCGAGGCGCACGAGGTCGCCCATCGACTCGGTGATGTACTTCTTGACCTGGGCAGGGGATCCCGGGTTGAATCCCTCGCCCGCGACGACCTCGAGTGCCGTCCTGTTCGCATCGATGCGCTCCTCAAGCATCGCGCCCATGCTGCCGAAGAACGAGGCATCGATGTACGTACCATGGTACTCGGCGGCGGCGAACGCCTTGGCACCTGGCATGAGGATGCGATCGTGGACGCCCATGGGATCGAACCCGTCCCCTGGTTCGTCGCGCTGCTCGTCAAGGAGGCGCTGTCCCACGTCGAACCACAGGCGCGTGGTGTTCGCGCAGTCTTTGCCTTGGTAGTCGTACAGCGCGGCGTAGTCGCGGTCCTCCTTCGGGGTGGCGTAGAACTCGTTGAAGTCCCAGTGGTAGTCGGGCACGTCGTACCACGTCCGGGCGATGTCCTTGAGCCCGTGCCCGAGGTAGCGTCCGATCGGGCGCTCATCGTGCAGGTAGTGCAGGAGCATCGTGTCGCCCATGAGGATGTCGCCCCACGCGCGTTCGAACCGAGGCCCGAAGTAGTGCAGCAGGAACTGGAGGTCGAACTTCGAGTTGTGGAAGACGAACCTCGTGTCTGCCGTGGTCATGAACGACCACAGCAGTTTCTGGATGTCGGCGTACCCGACGAGTTCCTCGGGCACGATCACTGACCACGCCGAACCCTTCGCGTCCTGCACACCGAACCCGATTGACAGCAGGTCATCCTTGATCGGGTGGAACCCGTACGTCTCGAGGTCACACGACACGACGGACGCCTTGCTCATGTCGTTGAGTGCTGACCACAGTTCGTCGCCTGTCGTGACGACCTGGGTCTCGATGTCCTGTGCGGGTAGCGGTGCGTCTACCGTCAACCACTTCTGGATGTCGAACAGCAGGTCCACGAACATCTCGGGATCACGGAGGACGAGTGCGGGATGGATCGTGGGAACGTGCAGGACCTTACGCTTCCCGACCTTGACCCACTGTGCGATCCCCCGCATCTTGGTGATCGGCATGACCCGTGGTGCCTGAGTCAACGAGGTCAGTGACACGCCACCGGTCGTCAGGACCTTGGTCGGGCGTACCTCCTCCAACTCCTCCATGAGGCGATGCTGGCAGGCCTTGATCGGGAGCATGCCAGGCGTCTTGTTGCCGAGCGGATGACGGACGACTGCGTTCGTGTAGTACACGTCGTCTGGATCCTGCCCGCAGGCCCGTAGCACCTCGCGCAGCAATGCGCCCGCGTCACCGACGAACGGGCGCCCGCGGCGCACCTCGTTCTGCCCAGGTGCTTCGCCGACGATCGCGAGGCCCCCATGTGGCCCGTACCCGTCAACGACCGGGCGATCGTTGAGCGGGCACTTCTCGCAGTCACCGAGACGAGTCATGTGCTGCCTCCCGGAATGCCTTGACGTTGTACTTGGCGATCTCCCGCTGCCGCGTGTCCATGACCTGATCGAAGTAGTTGGGATCACGCGTCGGGTAGGTGGGTGAGGCGCCTGGGCGCAGGCGGATGTCTCGCAGGGCGTACACGAACGGTTTGGCGCTGTCGGTCGATCGGATCCACGGGAACACCCGCGCGAGGTCACGCAGCACGGTCAGGTCTCGTGCCCACCCGAGCAGATGGGCATCGAACGGCAACCAATCCTTGAACGGTTCAAGGAACGCGAGCAGCGCATGGTGCCCGCCTTCCCACCAGTCGTAGTCCTTCGACACGCCGATGGTCAAGCGCCGCGGGAACAGGTCGGGCCTCGCTGCCTGTGCCTTGACGTACTCGGTCACCAGGTCCATGAAGCACCCCTGCCAGTCCTCGAACTCGCGTGCCTGAGGGACGAGCATGAACGTCGGGAACGTCGCCTCCTGCAGGAGGTCCTGCCCCTCGACCAGCAGGTAGGAGAACGCGTCCTTGGCACCTTGCACCGTCGCGTCCCGATCGAACAAGGTGTCCGGGATCACGACCTCGTCCACGCGCAGCGTGTGGGCCTTGAGGAGCAGGTCCTTCATGGCCTCGCCTGCGTTGTTCTCGTGTGCGCCGTTGTCAAGGACGAGGTAGGACCCGCGCAGGCGTTGCTCCCGGTAGAACGACGCGTACGCGGGGTTGTCGAGGAGGTGCGACAGGATCAGGTGGAACCGGTCACGTCCTGCGTACTCCTCGAGGTGACGGATGGGTGGGATCAATGCTGCCTTCACTTGGTCCTTCTCAGTTCCTCAGCGGTCACCATCTCGGCAGTGCGAGCGTACCCGGCGATGTCCACGAGGTTGTCCCGCCCGGGCCTGTTCATCTCCCTGGACAGTTTCACCGCGACCATCATCAGCGCGACGGTGCGGGGAGGAATATCAGCGACACCCAGCATGGCACCCCAGATACGCCCCGTCCGGGAGAAGTCATCGATCGGGTGACCGTAGGCGTCCTGCCTGGGCCCGTCTACCAGGCGGTTCGCCTCCTCGAGGATCGTCTCACTGAACACCGCTTGCCTCAAGGAACTCAGTGGTCAGGTTGGCGTACTCGGTCGGGTCAGCGCGTCCGGTGATCAGCGCGGCATCGATCAGCGCCTCACGACGCTCGGTGCACGTCCCGCACGTCCCGCAGTGCACGTCGCCTCCCTTGTAGCATGACCACGTGTCCTCGATCGGCACGGACAGGCGCTGGGCCTTGACCGCGATGTCCGACTTGGTGCTCATCAAGTACGGTGTCGCGATCCTCGGCGTCTTGGTCGTCTCGTCCCACCTGTTGCCCGAAGTGAGTGCTGCAGCAAGCGCAGCGACGAACTCGGGACGGCAGTCGGGATAGATCGCGTGATCACCCGCATGGGCAGCGAACGCGACGACCTCGGCGCCTTCTGCGACTGCGACACCGTAGGCGATCGACAGCATGATGGCATTCCGGTTCGGGACGACCGTCACCTTCATGCTCTCGTCTGCGTAGTGCCCGTCAGGTACTGGCGTGTTACTGGTCAGTGACGACGGACCCAGGATCGCGGCGAGTGGTTCGATACTAGCGCTCAGGCCCGCCTGGGTGCCGAGGAGGACGATGCTGTGCCTCGCACCTGCGCGATGGGCCAACAACGCTGCTGACTCGAGTTCCTTCCTGTGCCGCTGCCCGTAGTCGAAGGACAGGGCGTGGATGAGGTACCCGAGGTCGGCGTAGTCGTACAGGAGCGTAGACGAGTCAAGGCCTCCACTGAGGAGGACGACGGCGTGCTTGAGTTCCATGTTGATCGGGTCTCCCTTCTGGTAGTAGTCGCTGCGCTCAATGCGTCGAGGCACTACTTCTTCTCGTTGGCGTACAGCGCCGCTACCTGTGCCTGTGCCTTCTCCTGGGTCGGGTGGGTGCCCATGACTTGCCCAGTCGTCGCCTTGACGACAACGAACTTGGGACCCCTCTTCATCACCTTGTACGGCATGATCTACCTCCCGATCAGTCGTAGGAACTCGTCCTTGGTGGACGCGTCCTGTTCGAATACGCCAGTCACCATCGAGGTGACCATCGTGCTCGAGGGTTTCTTGGTCCCGCGCATCGTCATGCACAGGTGCTCTGCCTCGATCACGACCATGACCCCTTTGGGTTGCAACCCCTCCTGGATCACGTCAGCGATCTCCTTGGTCATGCGCTCCTGGATCTGCAGGCGGGCAGCGACCGCGTCCACGATCCTCGCGAACTTCGACAGGCCCAGGACGCGCCCGTCCGGCAGGTACCCGATGTGGACCATGCCTTTGAATGGGAGCATGTGGTGTTCGCACAGCGAGTAGAACGGGATGTCCTTGACCGCGACTACCTGCTCGTATCCGTCGTTGGCGAACGTCTTGACGATCGCCCGGACATCGACGCGGTAGCCTGAGAGCAGTTCGTTGACGTACATCCGAGCGACGCGTCCAGGTGTCTCCTTGATCCCAGGTCGATCCACGTCTTCACCTGCTGCCGTGAGGATCCTGAGCACCGCGTCCTCGATGTCCAGCAGGTTGTCCACTGGATCCGCCTTGACCCGTCGCGCCAGGTTGTCCACGTCCTCGTCTGTCCACATCGGCACCATGTCGGTCATCAGTGTCCTCGCTCGTGTCCCCACGCCAGTGCGTGGACCTGTGGCAGGATGCGTGCCTCTGCGAGCGTGGGTTCTGCCTGGGCCCACGTGATCACGTCGAGGTAGCGGTCAAGGATGTCCTGGACGGTATCCACGCGTCCTCCCGCGTACGTCCCGTCTAGGCCGCCCATGAGGGTCACGACTGACAGGAAGAACGGGTGCCCAGGGAACAACCCAGGAAGGTCGGCCGCCCACTGTACGTCCTTCTGATCGCGGCACGGGACCTTGATCGCGACGGGTGCCCGCGTCTTGCTCAGGAACTCGGTGAGGTCGGTGATCGATGGGACCATGCCGGACGATGGCGGTTTGGGCGACACGACGACCTGGTCAACCCGGTTGATCCACTCCTTCCACTTGCTGCCTTGCGTCTCGACGCTGACGCGGTAGCCCGAGATGTGCAGCATGTCAACGAGTGCGCCTAGGTTGAACAGGAGCGGGTTGCCACCTGACAGGATGACGACAGGGGCCCAAGGTAGTTGGGTGAGGTTGGCAACGATCTCTGCCTCGTTCAAGCGGTGGGCGCTGCGCACCTCCTCGGGCAGGACGGCGTGTGACGAGTCACACCAGGCACAGGCGTAGTCACATCCGCCGAAGCGGACGAACAGGCACTGAGTGCCGACCTCAGGCCCCTCGCCTTGGATCGTGGGCCCGAAGATCTCAACGACCGGGAACGTCATGACTCCTCCTGGTCGTACTGGACCGAGTTGCCCTTCCCCTCGTGGACGATCACGATGAGGTGGTGCATGTGCCACCCCGCCCTGATCTCATCGAACAACCACCGGGCGATGTTCTCAGCAGATGGTGCGAACGAGAACAGGGCATTGAGACCGCGATCACCTCCTGAGTGGTCGAGACGGCGGATGATCGACTTGACCGCGCCGAAGTCAGGCCCCCACCCGTAGTCATCGAGATCCGTTTCTGTGTACTTCCAGGTTGCCTCGATGCGCCAGGAGTGCCCGTGCATGTTGTGGCACTTGTGCAGTGGAGGCCCGTTGCTGTGGGCCGCTTCGACTGTCTCCTCGACGTGTGCAGTGAACATCAGTCAGTGCCCCAGGTAGTAGTTGCGGGGTGGGATGCCAAGGAGGATGTCGCCCCTACCGTCGCCCCTCATGGCGACCGCGACGATCGAAACGCCGCCGCGGGCCTTCTGCGTCACGTCAACGCGGACCCACATGGGCTTGACTTCCTCCATGATCTTCTTGGCGATCTCGTCGGCGAGTGACTCCACGAACGCCGCGGTGTCTCGGAGTGACGTGAGGTACATCTTCCAGGACTTCGACTCGATGCAGAGGTCCCGAGGAGCATAGGTCACGTCGATGACTTCGAAGTCGGGCTGTCCGGTGATCGGGCACATTGAGGTGACCTCGTCGGACGTCATCCGGACAATGTCGACCGCCGGTGCCGGGAAGGTATCGAGGCCTCCGAACACCTGTTCCTTGGTCCCGAGGTAGGCGGGTTGAGCACCCTGGAACGGGTCGATTCTCAAGTGCATACTCCTTCTGTGAGGTGGGTCTGTGATCAACCGTCAGAATCGCGCACAAGGCGCTACAACCGGTCGTGTAGCGGTGACGTTCTCGTGACTGGGTGATTAGGCAACTTTCTGCTTCAACCGGGCTTAGCGTCAGTTTCGATCACCAGAATCCGACCAGTTTCGGCGGGGCAGATTATGCAGGGGGAAGTGCATAATCTGCCCGCCTAGATGGGTGCTGGGTTAGCGGAACGACCGCTTCGCCGGCGCGGCGCGCTTGGTCGTCGTGGGCTTCTTGACCCCGGACGTCGTCGGACGGAACGTCTTCGTTGCCGCCGCCTTGACCGGTGTCTTCGTCGCGGCCTTCGGTGCGACCTTCGCCGGCGCTGCCTTCGGTGCGACCTTCTTCTTGATGGGAGCGGGTTCTTCCTCTTCTTCTTCGTCTTCCTCTTCTTCCTCGTCTTCTTCCTCGGCCTCCTCGTCTTCCTCTTCCTCTTCCTCCTCGTCGTCCTCGACCTCACCGCCACCCGGGGGGTTGGCGAACTCGGTGTGGACGACCCGGTTGACTTCCTTCTTGTTGTAGATCTCGTTCTCGATCGTCAGGATGACGCCCTCGCCGTTGAGGTCGGGCTCAAGGAGGAGGTTCGACTCCTCATCGATGTCGAGATCGTACTCGTCGTCATCGAACCCGGCGGCCTTGAAGAAGTCGCGCATCCGGAACAGCGCCTTGGGCGACCACGACAGGACCTCCCAGACCTTGCGTCCCAGGTACTCGGATTCCTCGGTGACCGTGTACTCGACGTTGAGGTAGGGCGCCTTGCCCTTCTCCTTCGCCTCGCGGTACTCGATCTTGGTGATCTCAGCGTCATAGACGCCCTCGGGGATCGCTTCGAACTCCTCGACGTCCCCAAAGTTGACCTTGACTCGTGCCATGTGCTTACTCCTCGATCGTGAAGATTGCCACCCGCTTCCCGACGACCGTGAGGGCATCGAGCATCGGGAGGGTGATGGTGATGGTGCCCGATCGTTCGGTGAGCGGTCGGACCTCGTGTGCGCCCATGCTGTCGTCGATGGCTGCCGGGCCTACCTGTCCCACGGCGCACACGTCACCAATGGTGCCCAATGACTGACCGTTCCTGTCCTGCACTGCCCTCCTCATGACTTGAACCCCAACACATCGAGCAGGTCGGTGATCGAGGGGTCTTCGATCTCCGTCGGAATGCGCACACCCCACGGGGTGCGGGCCTTCACTTGGAACTTCGGGTACGAGTGCAGAAGGAGAAGGCGATGCACCGTGTCGTCGTCCGCGTCCTCGTTCGCGAGGTACGCGACGACATCCACGATGCCTGGCAACTCCTTCTGGAACGCGCCCTGCAGCAACGGGACCTTGATCGTCCCGAGGCGTGGTACGACCGACTCACCCGCCAGCGCCGTGAAGAACACATGCATCGGCAGGTCCCGGAAGTGACGAACGAGGCGCCGCATCTGGACGAGGATGACACCCCAGTCCTGCTGCGCCATGAGGTCGGGATCAACGCGCTTGGCATCCTTGTCGAGGATGTTCAGCATCCCGAAGATCTGCGTCTCCGAGATCGAGTCGAGGCCGGTCGACCGGTACTTGCAGTTCGGGTCAGACAGGATCTCGTACGCCTCGTCGTACTCGGCCCACGTGCGCACGTCGAACACATCGACGTCCGAGCCCGCGAGCGTGTGGGTCCCGCCTTCGAAGTTGAGGACCAGGATGGGCGATGTCCGCTCGTCTTCGTTCGCCGTCGCGAGGAGGTGCGTCTTGCCGTGCCCGTGCGGTGCGAAGATCAGCGCATTGCAGTACGTTGACTCCTCCGCCTTGTGGATCTTTGCCAGGCCCGAGGGGACGTGCGCCTTCCTGACTGGACGTTTGAGTGCCATGCTACCTCCACCTCTGCCCAATCCACTGGGCGACCCTGATCCGGGCATCATTGTCTAGCGAGTTGAACAGGTTGACGACTACCTGCATAACGCCCAGTTCATCGTCTACTCTAGGCAACCTCTCGCGCGTTGTTTCTGCTGCCTTGCGGCGTTGACGTTTGATCGCTGGTCGACTCCCCTTCTCCGTTGGGTACTCGACCTGCAACCTGGTCACTGTGCGAGTGCCAGAAGCATCCCGCCCGTCCCTGATCGCTCGGTATTGAACCCAGTGGATGAGCGAGTTCCGTATCGTAGATTCTGCTCCGCCTGTTGCCTTCGCCCAGCCTTCGATGTCCCGTGGGACCTCCTCATTCAGAGGTAGCAGATCCCACAACTTGCGCCTGGGGATAGCGGTAGGACCATGAGGCAGACCTTGCACGTCAACCCAAAGTGCCTTCTGATCACCGTCTACCGGTAGCAGTGCCTGATCCTGATCCATTGGTGTTATGCCTCCTTGCCATGGTGGGATCCTGTGAAGGTAGTCCCATGTTCTCTCAACCTGTCCTTTTGGCACGGTTTACCTCCGTGGTGGTGCGATGCTGTACTGCTGTTCGATGATCGCCTCAACGTCACCCCCATCCTGCATCGTTGCACACAGCATCTTGACTGGGCATCCTGGGCAGTTGATCGAGGACGGTGACGGGTACGCGCGTTCGGGATGCGCTGCCACGTCGCGCATATCCCGCCACTCCTCGGCAAGGTTCAACTCGAACTGCTCGAGTTGCGCCATGTTCCTGAACACCCCCTCCTGGATGTAGAAGTCCGTCCACCCGCGATCCTTCAACCAGTCGAGGTGCTCCTGGTACTCGCGACGATCAAGGCCCAGGCGCTTGATCGCCTTGAGGTACAGCGAGTAGGTCGTCGGTTCATCCCGCGCCCTCGACAACTTGCCTGACTTGAGTAGCGTGGGTTCGCGCGGCGCCTTCTTGAGGAGAACGTTGTAGACCTGACCACGCGGGAGGACGCCCGTTGCACGCCAGTACACGTAGGCGTATCCCGTGAGTTGGTCATCGAGGTCGAGGTACGCGCTGCTGTGCTTCTGACCTGCCGTCTTGTGGTCGACCACCCAGATGGTCCCGTCAGGTCGTTCCACCACGAGATCGAAGCGCCCGGTGAGTTCGGGTGACCCAGGGAACGCGCGTCCTGCCCGCGTCCTGATCGTCACGCGGTAGCGTTCCTCGACGGCGATCGGATCACCCATGCCTCCCGTCTCGCGCTCCATCTGGAAGTACCCGGTCAGCATCGCGCGTCCCATCGCGATCATGTCGGCGTACTCGTCCTCCGCTGACTCCCACAGGAACCCGAGGTCCTCGCGGATGCCTGGGAGCGACTCCTCGAGGAAGTGGTCGTAGGCCTCACGGGCCCACGTCTCACGCTCCTGCAGTGACATACCATCGCGCTGACCCACGTAGTAGTGTTCCAGGGCGTAGTGCAGCAGGTTGCCGAACCAGAAGTAGGGCGCACCACCGTGAGGTTGCAGGCGCTTGACGACGACCAGGAACCACTTCCGCCGACACTGCCGGAAGTCAGCGCGTTCCGTGACCGACGTCTCATGCAGGTCGACCGGGCCCAGGTCAAACATGCCTGCTGCCCAACCAGTACCTGCCCATCCTGATCGCGTCCCGCTCGTGGGGCGTCAACTTCACTCCATAGCGTGTCTTGGGTGACTCGGGTGCCGATGACGTCTTCCACACGCCAGGTGTTACTGGGTGCCACAGGCGGGCGTAGTCAGTGAGGACCAGGTTGATCGTCGCGACGACTTCACGCAGTTGGGTTGCCAAGGCGCCCGATGGTGCGAGCGGGAACACCTCGACCACTGCCTCCTGAGGAGCCCAGTGTTCCATGACGTAGATGAGGCCTTCCCGCAGGTCCTCGGCAAGGAAGTTGCCGGTGTCATAGACGCCCGACTCACCGAGCACCGCCCAACCCGTCGTGACTCCCGGATCGAGTGCAAGTAGGATCACAGGCCCAGTCCTTTCAGCAGTTCCTTCAACTGCGCGTTGCTGATCTTGGCGAGCGATGGCATCTTGCCAGACAGGTTGTCCTCGAGGAGGTCGTCCACGGTGCCTGGTGCGCGTAGTGTGAGGAGGAGCGGGCGCCAAGTCAACCCGATCCTTCGCACACGTCGCAGAGATTGGATGTAGTCGTCTGCTGCCCACGTCTTGTCCAGGTAGACGACCGTGCGGGTGTTCGTCAGCGTGTGCCCGAACTTGCCCACACCGAGTGACAGGACGAGGACGTCCGTAGCACCGCTCCTGTAGGCCTCAAACTGTCGATCCCGGGTACGTGTCAGGGACGACCCAGAAACCCAGTCAGCGTTGATCTGACGCGCTCTCAGACGGTGTGTGAGGTCCTCAGCGCCCCCGCGCCAATGTGTCCACACGATCGCCGGGAACTTGAACGCCTGTGACTCGATCAACTCGATGAGTGCATCCGCCTTCGCCGAGTCAGTCAGCAGGCCTGAGAAGTTTGCCAGGCCCGACGTGATCTGCTGCAGGCGGATGAGTTGTGCCAACTTGTTGTCGGCGGTCACCTCCTTCCCACCTAGTTCGGTGAGGAAGTCCTTGAGCATCTCGCGGTACGCCTGCTTCTGTCGCGGCGTGAGTTCGACATCGACCGTCTGGTACAGGTACTCGGGCAGGTCAGGCAGGACGTCCGGGTCCTCCTGGTTGACCGTCAGCATGACGTCCCCGAGTTCCCAGGTCAGGTCGCGTGACTCGCGGGTGCCGACGATCTCCTTCCCCGTCTTCGACCAGATGTTCGCTTCGAACACGCAGAAGCGCTCGGCGAACCGCCAGTAGGAACTGAACGCGACGGGCCAGGCGAGGTGCATCTGGGTCCACAGGTCGTCCGCGTAGCGTGTGGTCGGTGATCCCGACAGCATCCACACCTTCGGCACCTTCTGCCGCAACGCGTCGAGCGCCTTGTACCGCTTGGTCGTCCGGTTCTTGATTAGGACCGACTCATCGATCACGAGGAGGCGCCACTTGACCACGTCGAACCAGTCAGGGTGCCTGACCACCGTGTCGTAGGAGGTGATCGTGAACCCGCCACCGATCTGGGGGTTCGTGCCGTGCGCGATCAGCGCATCCTCGCCCGACCACGCCTTGATCTCACGCTGCCAGGTGTAGAGGAGTGAGGCAGGCGCGACGATCAGGCATGGGAACAGCAAGGAGGCCTGGGCGGCGACGATCGATACCGCCGTCTTGCCCAGGCCCGGGGACATGTTCAGCAGCGTGCCATGTGGGTTGCCGACAAGGTACTCGGCGGCCCGCTGCTGGTACGGGTACAGGTCGGTGAAACGGCGATGGGCGACGCTTGCGGGTTTGAACCCGTAGCCATCGCCCATCTCCTTGACCTGTTCGCTGAGATCCAGATCGTCGCCGAAGGCCTCGATGGCCTGGACGACGTTCGATCGCAGCGCCGGGAACTTCCAGGCGTCTGCCTGGTCGTCCCACGATGCCCCGATCTGTTGCTTGACCTCCCGGTACGTGTGGCCAAGCGGCGGCGCGAGTCGTAGCGCGCCGTCGTTGCCCACGTACAGGAGTGCCCGGTCGATCATGCGAAGTGCAAGACCGAGGTGTCGCGGTATGGGCACAGTTCACACCACCGCCCCGCCCAGGCGTCAGGACGCCCGTCCGGGTACAGTGCGACGAACCGCAACCGATGCTGCCCAGTTCGGCACGGGACCTTGGGATCCTTCGGGATGACCTTGACCGGTTTGGGGGTGGGCGCGATGCCCAGGCTCGGGTTTCTGCCCATCATATCCTGTCCTTCTTGTTGTCCTCGAGGTCGGGGTCGGGTCCCAGGATGATCCCGAGGACTGCTGTCCCGATCGAGAGGATGGCGAGGAATACAGCGACGATCACGATGAGATCGCCTGTAGTCATGGGTGGGTGCTCCTGTCCTGTCGCACCCGCGAACCGGGGGAGGAACGCGGGTGCGACCTATGACGATAGTGACGGCGTGCGTAGGTTGTCAACGGCGCAACGCCTACACGATCGCGTACAAGGTGGCTACAACGGTCGCTAAGGCCCGGTCACCCAGGTCGCCCTGTGATTGGGCAACTTTGAGCAGCAACCGGGCTTAGCGACCGTTTGAGAAGGGGTTCTGCTCAGGACTCGTACGTCCTGCACGCGCACCCGGGAACGTGACAAGCGGACGTTGTCCACTTGACCCGGGCGTACTTCGGGTCTTCCAGGATCGCGGGATCCACGCGTCCCGTGTGCGATGCCTTGAGGTGGGTGCACCACAAGCAGTGCCCGTCACCACGCTTCCTTGCCATCAGAATATCAACGCTTCCTGCAGGTTCGATGCCTGCTCGTCGCGCCAGTTGGTCATGGCCTCGTCCACGATCGTGTCGCAGTCGTCACACCCCTCGGTGTTCGTCTCGTGCTCCTCGTTGTCGCAGGCGTCGAGTTCGTCCCGCTCGGGAGGATCATCGAAGGACACCGACTCGACCTCGTCCTTCTGGGACTCGAGTTCCTCGGCGCGCTGCCCCGCCTCGGATGACCCCTGCCCGCCGAAGTTCTCGTCTGCCTCCTGGTACTGCTCGATGACCTCGTCCAAGGCATCGACCATCTCCTGCTGCAGGTCTTCGAAGAACGACGTCTCGTCCACGTCTGACAGGTCAGCGAGCGAGTCCTCGACTGACTCCTGGGCAGCGAGGACGCCTTGCATCAGCGACGACTCGCGCTCACTCGGGCGAGGGAAGCACGTCGCCTTCATGCACCGGACGACCGTGGTGCTCGATCGGAAGTACGGTTCCCAGTACAGGTACGGGTCACCGACCCCGATCGTGTCGCCGCACTTGCTGCACTTCTTGAGGGGCAACGGTGTGCCCTTGTCCTTCGCGATCACGCGACGGGTCATCGGGCGTCCGCCGCGTCCCATCTTCGGCGTGCCGTCCTTCTTCTTGACTTCGATGATCGTGGGCGTTGCTGACGCGTCACGGGCGTACGTCTGCCGTGCGTGCTTGACGTAGTAGATCCTCTTGACCGACATCGGTGAACTCCTGTCCGTTGAACATGGTGATGGGTGCCGGGTGGTCTAACCCGGCACCCAATGATCGTCCCGACTACTTGCTCGCGATCGCCTGCTCCTTCGCTGCGCGGCGCTGGACGGCGGCGCGGATATCCCAGACGTACGCCGGGTTGACTCCCGTCGCCTTCGCGATGTCCGCGGGCCGCGCGTCCGGGTGGGACTCGAGTGCGCGCCGGACGTAGTCGGCCTGCGTCTCGCCCTTGCGCGGCGGGACCTTGAACGCGATGGGCTCGGGCTTCGGCGCGGTCGCCTTCGCGGGGGCCTTCGTCGTCGCCTTCGCTGCCGGCGCCTTCGTGGCACCGTTCGTGCGACCGCTGGTCGCCTGCTCCTTCGCCGTCATCGGGCGGGTGGTGCCCGTCGCGACGCTGACCTTCCGGGTCGAGCGCGCTGCCGCCTGACCCTTCTGCGCTGTGGCGATCTTCGCGTTCGTTGCCTTGATAGTGGCCATGACTGTTCTCCTGTCGCTACTTCGGTGTGACAAGTGCCACACTCGCCGTCGGGCGGGAACGATGCTCCTGCCCGATCGTGGGGGTGTTACCTGCTGTCGGCGTATGAGATCCCATGATCGACTGCCTGGTCCTCGCAGGCCTGGCAGTGTGGGAACTTGGGATCCTTGTCGCTGCCGCACTGGGGGCAGATCGTGTCGGGATCGACTCCCTGCTGGATCGCTGCCTGGCGGTTGAGGTCGTGCATGTACGCGCGGAACGCGTCCTGCTGTGCTGGCGTCAACGGCACCCGTTTGAACGCTGCCTGATCCGCCGACTCGCGGAGGTGGTCGTACTCGTCGTGTGCCATGTCCTGTCCTTTCGCTGCCTAAGGCAGCAGATTGCGGAAGTGCATCGCGTACGGGATGACCGCTGACGCGACGACGACGACGAACACCAGCAGTGCAATGAACACCACGAGCGTCGCCAATGTTCCCCCGTTCACCATCCTGTCCTCCTTGCTGGGCTGCGATCCTACGCGCAGCACCGGGCTGCTGTTCAACCCCCTAATCGCCGAACGCTCGCCCGGCGCAGATGGGTCCGATCCCGTCCGCGATCGAACGCTCGTCCGTGAGCGTCCGTCCGCAGATGCCACACACGCCGTACAGGCGACCGAACTCGACTGCCTGTTCGCGCGTGAGGCGCTCGTCTTCCGTCAACTTGGTGACCAGGCCCGGCATGTATTCCCACGATGCCGAACCGTGCTCCTGGACGACCAGGCGCTTGGCGTACAGGTTGCCTGACCCGTGCACTGCAACCTGGACCTTCACGATGTTGCCATCGTGCTTGTAGAACCCATCCTGGGTGATCGTCGTGACCCCGCCTGTGCCCCCAGACAACGGTCGCTGAGCGGCCTTCGCTGCCTGTTCCGCACGTTCACGGGCCCAACCTTCTTCGCGGGCCTTGCTGGCGAGGACAACCTCGACCTGCCTGGGCGACAGCGTGAAGTGTTCACCACCCCACCTGGCACCGTTGACTGTGCGAGGCGTCATCCGTGCGCTAAGGTCCAGGATGAACTCCCACGTCCCCCGGTAGTCACGGATGTAGGCGACTGCCTCGTCGCGCTGCTTCTTCGCTTCCGGGTTGATCGTCTGCGCGACGTGTCGGGCGGCGTCCACTACCGCCTCGACTGTCGTCCGCTGCTGACCCATGTGGTCAGCCCAGGCGTCCTCCCACGCCTGCATCTCCCGCGTGTCCTTGACGTTGTAGAAGGTCCCGTCCGGACCTGGGTACATCTTCGCCTGCTGCGTCATCCTGTCCTACCTCAACTTGCTGGGCCCGCCGAGATCGGCGAGGTTGCCTGCCGCTGAACCTGCGGCGTATCCCGACCCGTCAACGTCCCGACGCCCACCACCTGAGCGTCGCGCTGCCTTGATCGTGTACTCGTGCTTGGGATTGCCCGCCTCGACATGCCCCTTGAGGATGCCACAGAAGGCGTTCTTCGATCGCGAGTAGTCGAGGCAGTACTTGTCGTACCACTTCGGTTCTTCCTGCGACTTCATCCACGCCGAGATCTCAGCGTCCTTGTTGACCATCAGCGCGTCGGCATGCGCCATCGCGAGGAAGTCACGTTCCTGCTGCTGCAGGCGGGCACCGACTCGGTGGGCGAACCCCTCGAGGTGTCCTGTGCGGAATCCGTACTCGCCTTCCTTGATGAACTTGTCATGGGTGAACCGCGTCTGCTCTGGGTAGGCGGCGATCATGTCGCTCCACTCGCCTTCCTGCTCGGCGCGACGGTTGCGGGTGTCGGTGCGAATGTACCGCGCCCACTGGATGAGCAGCGACGCGTACATCGTCTTGACGTTCTCGATGTCTTGCCCGTAACCCGTGAGCGATCCCCACTGCGAGAAGCGCCCCTCATTGCCTTCCCAGCGCCTGTTGCTGCCGGGCTTGTTGCTGTACGGTGTGAACCGGACATGCTGCGATCGAGCGACCGCGTGGATGAGCGTCTCCTTCGCCTTCGCGTGGGCATCGTGCGTGGCGTACATCCACGAGTTCTGCCTGGGCGACTCGACCTTGGCACCTTCGCGTGCCCGCGTCTCCTCACGTACGCGCTGCTCGTCAATCGCGTACTTGAGCATGAGTTCGTTCGCTGCGGCGAAGAACGATGCCGCCTCGTTCTCGTTGTCGGTCCCCTCTGCCTTCTTGAGGATCGCCGAGATCTTCCTGATCATGTCTTCCTGGGTTGCCATCGAGTGTCTCCTGTCCTGTTGTGTGCTACTCGTTGCCGAACTGTGTGGGCGATGTCGGGACCTGCATCTCAACGATGCCCCAACCTGCATCGTTGAGGTCGTCCCAATCGTTTGACCGTGCGCCCTTGCCTGCGTCGGCGCGATCCCATTCGCCTGTCGCGTACATCACTTCGACCGCCCAGGCGACTGCCTGGTCCCGCGTCTCGAACGGGCCGAACACCTGCTGGTTGTTGTCATCGATCGCGACCCAGGTGCTGTGCCCCGCGACCAGCGCGTCCGCATACCGGACGACTTCCGTGATCTCCTGTCCGTTCATTCCCAATCCGCCTTCTCGCTGTCGTCCGCGTTCTGGACGTCTTCGAACTGCCGCGATGCTGAGTCGAACCAGGCGTCCGGCGCATTGCCCATGCCCTGATCGCGCACGAACGGCTGGTAGGCGCCTGCCTGCAGTTCGATGTGCAGGCCCAGGCGCGCCGCCTCGTGCATCGCGTTCTGCCAATGCTCCAGGAACTCGGCGTACAACTCGCGCGCCTGCTCCAACTCGTTCAGGCCTTCGCCTGCTGCTGCCTTCGCCTCGTCCAGGTTCTCGATCTGTCGCGCCATGATGTTGTTCTCCTGTCCGTGTGTCGTGCTATGCCAGGTCGTAGCAGTCGGTGTCCGCGAGGTACTCCTCAACGTGCATCACCGAGCGGGCGCCTGTCGTCTTGTTGACGACTTCGGCCCGCTCATCGTTCTCGTGGAATGCTGCGCCACAGGCGCTGCAGGCATGTCCGAAACCCGCGTCTCCTGCATCGAGTTGACTGTGGTGCAATGAGACGCGCTCGCCGTCGAGCCCGATCTGCACCACGTAGTTGCCGTTGAGGCCGACCACGATGATCGTGCCTGCCAGGCCTTCGTTCTCGCCCGTCAGGACGAGGACCTGCGTGCCCTTGACGTATGAGGTGCCGTTGAACGCTGCCATTGTGTGTCTCCTTCAGGTGCCGGTCACTAACCCGGTCACGACGCTGCCTGATTGTGTCGCAGCAGCGTTTCGACTTGTTCCGATCAGACGCCTCGTTTCTCGGTCCGCGGTTGTCTGCCCCACCGATCGTCCTTGCCAGGTCGTCATGCCTGGTAGGCGTTATCGCGACGGGCGACCCATCTCGTTAGGAGCGGGCGATTGCCTGATCGTGTGTAGAAGATCGTTCCTGATCATCCTTCCCGGGTTCCCGCACTCTGGCCCATCTTGCGATGTTCGGGCGTTCCACCTCTTGCGAGGTGAGGTACCTGGTGCCGTTAGGTCATCGGGGGTGTTGATCGAGGTTCGATATTCGGGATGTAAAGGTGCGTGAGATCGGCAGGAGCGGATCTCGTTGTGTCAACACTAATGGCGTACGCTCAAACCTGTCAAGCGTATTCTGAGAGAACTAGTTCGGCAGTTTTGTGCCACATGACGTACACGTATGCGGCATTGTCGGGCAAACCCCGTTCGGTCCGCACGTTCAGGTGTGCGGCGACTTGACACCGCCGTGTGTTCTTCGCCTACGATCGTGCAGGCCTCGACTCTTCCTGTCCGGTCGGCGCGGCCCAGACGCCCGGTGTGGGATCGCGGTGGTGCGTTGATCACGTGCTACCGCCCACACCGGGCCTCGAGTTTGGACACCTCAAGGGCAGGAGGACAGGACTGAGAGGTTTGCCTTCTTCCCGACACTCGTATACCTGGTGGGCCCAACACCTCGACCTTGAGGGGAGACAGAAGACAGCAGACGGGTTCAAGGCCCAGTGCCCGTCCCACGGTGATGCGCAGGCGTCGTTACACGTCACGCGCAAGGGGTCAGACACAGCACCCGCGGTCGTCCACTGCTTCGCCGGGTGCGACTACGACTCGATCGTGCAGGCAGCATCGGGCATCACCACAGCGCCTCGTGTGACGCGCAGCAAGGCGCCTACAAGGGGTGAGAAGGTCGTACCCGTGCCTCAACAGTGGAAGGGGCGCGGCCTCGCTTGGTGGGCGTTCTACACGGGCCTGCCCATCGCGTTCGTGAAGACGCTGCCGATCGGCGAGACGGGTGACCTCGTCACGTTCACCTTCCCACACAACGGGATCTGCAAGCAGCGTGTGGTTGGATCGAAGCAGTACACGTGGAACAAGACGGGTATCATGCCACCCCCGTTGTGGCCCATGCCTGAGGATGTGCTCGAGGACACGATCTACCTGACCGAAGGCGAGTCAGACGCCTCGATCGCCCGCTACATGGGCCTCGACGCGTACGGGATCACGAAAGGCGCGAACTCGTCGCTGTCAGGTGCCGTGTGGCGGTTGCTGCGCGATCGTGGTGCCTCACACGTCGTCCTCATGTTCGATCAGGATGAGGCAGGCGAGAAGGCGACCGACGAGTACACGGACGCGGCGATCGCTGCTGGGTTGTCCGTGTCCACGATCAGGCCCGTCCTGCACATCCTCGAGGGTGAGAAGGACCTGCGCGACTGGTTCAAACGAACGCACGGCGAGGAACCATTGCTGCTGACAGAGACGCAGGAGATCGCGTTCGACCTCACGGCGTTGGCAGCATCCGTCCCACCGACCGTGCCATGGGTTGCCGAAGGATACTTCGCCAAGGATGCGCTCACGCTCGTATCAGGCCCACCCAAGTCAGGCAAGTCGACCCTCATCTTCCACTTCCTCGCCTGCCATGAGAACGAGGAACGGTTCCTGGGCGAGGACACGACACGCGGCACGGCGTTGCTGATGACCGAGGAGGCACCCTCGACGGTCCTTGAGAAGGCAGACGCCTACAAGATCAAGCACCTCGCTGTGTTCCCACGATCAGTCGCCGCGCGTGCGGGCCTCACCTTCCCAGATGCACTCGATCGTGCAGTCCGTCAGGCGCGACGGGAAGGACGAGACGTGCTGATCATCGACACGCTGTCCGCCTGGGCCCAGTTCAAGGACGAGAACGACGCGTCCGAGGTGACCAAGGCAGTCACCGCCGTGCAGAACGCCGTAGCAGGCACAGGGATCTCGGTGATCGTCATCCATCACACGAGAAAGGGGGGCGGAGAATACGGTGAGGCCGTTCGTGGTAGTTCAGCGTTGTACGCACTCGTGGACGTTTCGATCGAGTATGGGTACAAGGACCCAGGAACGCGCACCGTCACCACGTCGTCACGCTTCGCCCAGGTGCCTGAACCGCTGTTCGTGAAGATGCCTCGAGTCGGTCACCTCGAGATCATGGATCGTGGTGAGCAAGCGGTGCAGGATGCCGGTCCCATCATTGCCCTCCTTGAGGAAGGCCCGAAGACGCGACAGGAACTTGAGGAGGCACTCAACCTGAGTGATCGATCGGGCGCGCTACGGGACACGCTACGCGAGTTGGAACGCCTGCAGAAGGTGTCCGTCGAGGTCGGTGATCACGGGCGCAAGACGTACACGTTGCAAGGCAACGCTGCGCAAGGCGGAACGGTGTTCAAAGTCAGGAAGATCAGGCACCTGAAAGTGGTGTCTGAATGAGAAGCGTGGCGAGCGTGGCGTTAGCGTGGCGTCACCATGGCGCGCCACGCTTGTCCATACCGGGGATTGAGCGTGGCGGTGCGTTGCCACACGTACTACGTACGTGGCAACCGCGCCACGCTCAATACCATGGACGCCACGGTCAAGGTTGCTGATTATGCCCAGGAGTCGAATCTGTGCGTCTTGTGGTACCGGGTTCGTTGGGACCGGGTCCTATTGCGCGAGGTGTGGTGATCACATGGGCAAGCGCAGCACCAAACCCGACCACCCGGTGTACGCGTCGCGTGCATGGCGTGACATACGCAGCACCATGATCAAGCAGCACGTGGCACAACATGGATGGATGTGTCCTGGGTATGAACGTACACCACATGCAGCACAACGCTTGAGCATTGACCACGTGGTTGGGTTAGCACAGGATGGTCACGTGCTGTCTCGTGCTAACTTGTCTGTGCTGTGTGTCTCATGCAACTCGAGGAAGTCGCACCGTGAGAACCGAGGAAGGAGAAGGAGTGCATAAGCACACAGAATATGCAAGGGGGTGGGGGGCATGGGTTCTCGCGTACATCCTCGCGAAG
>Ga0209377_1000148_pt1 | contig 42406 bp, 41 predicted proteins | sample GraSoiAngelo_141_FD_185898 | JGI IMG/M metagenome (GOLD analysis project Ga0209377, IMG submission 185898) | Grasslands soil microbial communities from the Angelo Coastal Reserve, California, USA - 14_0929_12_40cm (SPAdes) (version 2) | ecosystem: Environmental > Terrestrial > Soil > Grasslands ...
GGCAACAATTTGTCGTGTATTTCTGTCGCCATAGAGACAAGTTTGCCGCAAAAGACGGCAGGACGTCAACGCGATTTTGAGGCAAAACTGGGGACGCGAAATTTCCGTAAAAAACTATATGTCATATAAAATCGGTTGGTGTTGCCTCCGATTGCCTGTCCCACGTTCCACCGCATAAATTTTATATTTGACATCCTTAGGGGAAATCCATTAAGCGTGGATGTTTAGACAATCAGTGAGAAATTGAAGTGGGGTAACGGGCGGTGTGACCGGTTCGCATAACCAAAAAACACACCGCCCGTTCATTTTCAGCAACCTTTTCTAAGCCAATAGGATTGCGTCATTTCCGCGACCTGTTCTAAACTCCACGGCTTTTCTTCCAATCCAGCGGCTACGGCAGGCGTTGTGCCAAGCGTGTGATGTTTGCGCACAAAGTTGTAAACGCCAAAGTGAATCGCCACCGCCAGCTTGTGCATTTCCAAGCTTTTACTGTAGCCAAGCCCTTTGCGTTGAAACCGTTTCAATTCCTGCCGGACAGTCAGAAACGCGCGCTCTACGTGGCTCGTGGTAAGGCTTTCTAAGTCCGGCGAGCCTACCACCGCCGCGCGTTCCGCTGTTAGCATCCTGCGGACGCCCTCATTGCGTCCGAGACGCGCCAGCGTGCCGTCTGACAGCAAACGCTCGCCAAATATCTTTGTTTCAGTTCCGTAGTTGTAGCCCTCATACCCGAAATGTTGGCGAATGTGAAAAGCGTATGGCCTGTGGTTGTCCGCTGCGATCTGGACGGGAAGCTTTACGCGCTTGCTAACGTCCTCGACAAACGTGTTTCCCGTCCAGTAATCGCGCTTCCCGACCTTGTGTGACTAGTCTTAGAAATTCCGATTTTGTAGTGTACACACTACGACGAGCTTTCTTAACGACCAGGAGGTCTGCCACCGCTGACGAGAACGACCTGTGAGGTAAAGGAAACGGGGACGTAAACGCACGCAACACCAGGCTTGAACCGCCACTGTAGCAATGCCCATACCGCCGCGGCATCTAACGCTCTGTTCCCTGTGCTGCGTACAATCTTGACGCTCTTCAGCTGACCGGTCTTAACGCTGACGTCCAATTTGAATATGCCTGAGCCTGTGATGCGGCGCTGGCGCGCTGACTCGGGATACACGGGTTTCGGCGTAGCGATCGCCAACTGCCGCACTTGTTCTGCACTAAGGTAAGGCCCAGCAAAGGCGCCAGTCGCTACGAGTGTTACAGCAGCCGCTCCGGCCGATAAGATGCGCCACGTGCTCATACGCCTAACGAGAATTACGTAGCAATTTGTCGTCTATTTCTGCCTCCATAGAGGCAGTTTGCCGGAAAACACTGCAGGACGTCAACCGCGATTCCGGATCAAAACCGGCGCCGAAAAAATTTCCCACAAAATTTTATGTCAGAGAAAGTTCGGCGAGCTGGGTCGTTGGCTCATCAATTGGTTAGGCCAGATTCATTCAGCGGATTCCCAACTCGGCCTCAGCATGAACACGCGGGGTACCCAGTTCGTCGAGTACCTTTTTGGAAGGCGGTGGAAATTTTGTACGGTTTAGTGCGCGACGAACCGCTTCTTCCAAACAATGATTCGATGGCTTAGAAAGAACTTGAATTACGTGAGCCCGGCCTAGCTGATCAATTTCGAATACCGCCTTCATTGAAATCGCACCGCCATGCGCGGGACATTTCGCCAATTCCGACATGATTGGCTGCCGCGCGAGCTCACTAGTCTGTGTTTGATAAGCATACGCCGCCGGCTTTGGCAGATTACGTTCGAAGCTCCATTCGGCCTGAAAATCGACCCAATCATGGCTTTGCTCGGCGACAACCTGTTTCGGCATCGCCGGTAGCTTCACCGTGCGAACTATGCGCAGTGTAGTGTCTTGAACCCATTGATTTGAATTAGAAGAGAGAACCTTCTGAACCTGAACGTGACCACCGCGGTCAAGCCGCAATGCGACTTTAACTTTTCCGCTAAGGCGCTCGGGGTGCTTGTTCAACTCTGTACCTAGTGTGTCGAAGATGATTGTGCCGACGTGCGACAGATATGACTCCGTCGCCGGTCGATGGGGTCCGCTCCCTGACCATGTCTGCGCAAAGAGAGAACTGGACCAGGTTAGGAGGATGCTAATGGCCAAGCGACGCATAGGCCTAATTAGAATTAGACTGCAGTCTGCAATCTATTTCTACCTCCATAGAGGCAGTTTGCCGGAACACACTGCAGGAGGTCAACCGCGATTCCGGCGCAAAACCCCTGCCCTAAAAATTCTGTAAAAAACTATATGTCACATGAAATTATTAGAGCGTAGTCTGCGATGAGTAATGGTTGGCAACCAACCGCCAGCGCCCTTGCTGCTTTACCCACACCCGGGTAAAGCGAGTGTCACGAGGAACAGTTTGGCCTTTATCTTGCCCAATCATTGTTGAGCGGCCAGTCTCCACAGCCGTGTTTCCATAGACGCGCACTTGAACGTCATCGGTGGTGATAGATTGAAATTTCAAATCACCTGACGTGAAATCTAAAATCACCTGCGGCTTGGTTCTAACTCTGCCACTTGGCCCCACGCCTATGAAATCAGCAGCGTAGATGCGATCAAGGGCCGTCGCATCAGCATGAATCTGTGCTTGAATGCGTTCGTTATCCAGTTTCTTGATGACCTCCTCGACACTTGTTTGGTGACTGCCCGTCGCGCTTTGCTTTTGCGCTACGCCCATAGGGGCCACTGTAAGGACGACGGCAGCTATAAAGAGTGCTGGTCTCATGTAGAGTCTTTTGCCGGAGAACACTGCAAAACGTCAACCCCTAAACGCTCAAAATTAAATTCCGAAAAAAACTATATGTCAGACAAAATCGTGTTTACGCGCTCACGCTCATTTAGGACCGAGCCCATTGAGTTCGCTGATATCATGGAAACTGAAAGAAGCGCTCCTCTCATACGGATAGTGTAGTCCTCCCTGAGACACGCTGATATTGGCCACTGGACGCTTATGCCGCGGGCCCAAGTCAGATCCTTCGGCAGCGAACGCGGTCACTTCAGCCGTTATTTTGGACGATTTACCAGTCGCTAGAAACCGTATAGCGGGTCGGATCGCATCGATGATAAGCTGCGCCGCCAATTCGTTGGAGGTGTTCGACAACACGCTGGTTTTCACCAGTTCTCCTTCCGGCGAAGTGCTCAATTCAACGCGAACAGTACCCGGCACAAGCTGGCGATACTGTGATTCCAGGTTCGCGGTCCAAAGCTGTCCTACATGATCAAGAAAGGCGTCCTGCGCGTCGGCGAACTGCTTCTCGGTAGGAGTCAGTTCCTCACGTGCGAAGACCTGTTCTGAATGTGGCTGACACTCTTCAATGCTCCATGTGTAGTGCGGCTGCGGTGCGGGGAGAGAACATCCGAGCGGTCGTGTCTCGCCGGGCGCAAGCGTGAGCGCCTGGTCCGTGAATGTGCTAGTGCCAAGTGCGCGATCCCAAAGTGTGACGCGAATGGTGACCTTGGCTTCTCCATCTTTGCGATTGTTCACGACCCACCAAGCTCCTGCTCCCGGTGGGCAGTCTTGGCACGCTACTTGTGGATCGATGATGGGTTCGCAATCTCCTCGTGTTTCGGAGCTGACTGGGCAGGGATTGAATAGCGTGATGTATGCACAGTCGGGAAACTGCGCTGGCGCGCGGTCACCACAGGTCGCGAAGGCCACGATTGCACAAATAGCGGCGATTCTTGGTTTCATGCTGAATCTATGCCTCCATACTGAGAATTACACTTCAACATGCAATCTATTAGGAGGCAGTTTACCGGAAAACACCGCCGCACGTAAACCGTAATGCGGGGCACATCCCGGGCCCCAAAATTCGGTAAAAAACTATATGTCATATAAAATCGAATGGTGTTGAGTTCGATTCAAGGGAATCTCCTATTTGCCTCTGCATACGCTCAATCTGCGCACGGCATCCGAAAACGTGCGCACGCTAAGGAGATATGCCTGGCGAAACTCAAGGGGCCTAAGGCTCTTGCGTCTGCCAGGTAATCTCTTTGGCTATGTACGCCTTCAGCCGGCTGAGGGGCAGCCCCGACAGATTTCTGAATCCTTGGGAGAATTGCTGTCGGGGCTGTTGGAGTTGTCGCGGGACGGTCTGGATATGCGCTCCGGGTTCCGGCCCGCGCCGAAGCTGTCTTAGCCGGCGGCAACTCGGTGTGTCAATGCTTTTCGCAATTTTCGACCGCCAAGCATTGCTGCGCGAACTCGACCGATGCCGCGAAACCGTCCTGCAAATTCCCATAACCCAACCCGAATGCCACTCATTTTCGCCATCCAGCTCGCGGTCGCCGCAATTTGGAATCTTACAGAAAATCTTCGTTATCTTCTTCACCTTCACCGTGATGACCAACGTGCCATCGGTAAACAACAGGCCTAATCTCTCTCAAACGCATTTTGGAGAGCACACCCCTTCCCCACCTCAACAAATCCTGGGCGAGAAGCCCTGGGACACTAACGCCGCGTCCCCAGACCCCTAGGCGGTTCGGGGGAACAGTTCTTGTTCTACGTCTGCCAGCTGCCTAACAACTCTGAACGCTGATACCTCGACGAGCCGCGTCTAAAAGGCTGCGCTACATACGTGGACAGTCCAAGCAAATGCCACTCAGTTCCCAAAGACCCACACCCACTGCCGCGCAGAATGCTAACAGTGAAAGCATGTCGTAAGTGAAGTTCCGCCAGTACCACTTGGTGAAGTGAGCATGTGGATTGTCGCGACGCTTTAATGCTTTGTGTTTAGCGAGTAAGTGACTAACCGCGAGAAGTACCAAGCCAACGACGAACACACCGACAGGCCAGACCGTCCATCGGGGGTGAACATTATGATTGGCGAGAGAACCTGCGACGCCAAACGTGACAGCGATACCGCCCGTGTTCAACGCTGCCAAATAGGTGCGCAGCTTGTCAGCGATTTCGCGCGACCGTTTTTCCTGATCCGAAGCTTCAATTGACATGGGAGCCTAACGAGCGATGACCGAGAAGAAGCTTAGCCACCGCTCCGCTCAGCGGCAGGCTCGGCCGCAGGAGCGACGTACGCCGGGAAGTAATCATCGAAATTAGGGTGTGCAGTGAGCACGTTCGTGGCGAATCGCGCGGCGTCGACGCAAAAGGCGAAAAGCCCCGCGGCGTCTATCCCCCGCCGACTTCCCTGCAAGAAACACACGTACGCGCCGGACTCAAGCACGAGGACACCATCAGGTCGTTGGCATTCGGGAGTGTCACGAAGCCGCTTCTCCAGCGCCTCGACATCCTTTGACCCTGTGAAACCGATTGCTACGAATGGAATCCTCGACGTTGAAGCGTCGGCAAGCTGTAGACGGCCCCGTTCGAAATGCATGTGCCCGCTCCACTTTCGGCGAAGGGGTAGTATCGCCTCCGCGGTTTTTTCGACCTGAGCCCATTGAGCCGTCAGATCAGACTTAACCTCAAGTGCGAAAGAAACGGACTCTGCCAGATAGAGACGCTCGTGCGCACCAGGTGTGGGAAAACTCGGAAAGAACGGAAATTCGGCTACAACGTCTATCTGACCGCTCGTCCGACCATCGCTATCTATGATCGCGCCCGTACCAAAGCGAAAAGGCGAGGGAAAAACGCGGGCGAGGAACTCACGAAGAAGAGTCTCCCGCTCGGAACCCTTCGCAGCGTTCGGCAAGCGCTGTCCGGCCGCGTGATGTGCCATGAGAATTTGCCGAATGCCTTCCAAGCGTTGCTTCAACTCGTTCGAGCTCTCAGGCATGGAGGCAGCTTGTCGGAAAACACTGCAGGACGTCAACTGCGATTCCGGAGGAACCCCCTGCCCTAAAATTCCCGTAAAAAACTATATGTCAGACAAAATCGTGTTTAAGGGGAACAGTTTCCTCGCGGGCTTGCTCCAAGCCCGGCGCAACTCAGGACAAACCGCAATTCCTTTGCGACCGTGATAGTCATAGCCAGTCGCCTTCGGGTTCGACCCACCGAGACTTCATAACGCTCCAAGATCCGATACTCTCTGGATTTCCTAGGGTCAGCCCATTCGCCGTGTAAATTATTGCCCTGGTGGACGTCCCCCCTGTATTGCCACAGATGTGATAGTAAAGGAAACGGGGACGTAAACGCACCTAACACCAGGCTTGAACCGCCAATGTAGCAATGCCCATACCGCCGCGGCATCTAACGCTCTGTTCCCTGTGCTGCGTACAATCTTGACGCTCTTCAGCTGACCGGTCTTAACGCTGACGTCCAATTTGAATATGCCTGAGCCTGTGATGCGGCGCTGGCGCGCTGACTCGGGATACACGGGTTTCGGCGTAGCGATCGCCAACTGCCGCACTTGTTCTGCACTAAGGTAAGGCCCAGCAAGGGCGCCAGTCGCTACGAGTGTTACAGCAGCCGCTCCGGCCGATAAGATGCGCCACGTGCTCACACGCCTAACGAGAATTACGTGGCAATTTGTCGTCTATTTCTGCCGCCATAGAGGCAAGCTTGCCGGAAAAGACGACGGCGCGTCAACACGAATTCTGCGGCAAACCCCACACGCAAAATTTCCGTAAAAAACTATATGTCATATAAAAATCTGTAGTGTTACATCTTCGGGAGGTTAAGGATCCGACGGCTTCGCTGCGGAATTCGTAAGACACTTTTCGCGGGCATACCCCCTTCCCAGGGAGGAAAGGACATCTGCGCAGCAGGGAGACCTACCAGGCTATGGGCGAGGAGGAGGTGTTGGGCGCGGTCTAGCTACTGGCGTTAACCTTGGTGTCGGCGACGGCCTTGCTGTCGCTGTTGCCGTAGCTGTAGCTGTCGGGGTTGCTGTTGCCGCCGGTGTCGCTGTTGCCGTAGCCGTTGCTGTCGCGGTTGCTGTTGCTGTCGCTGTCGCTGTTGGCGTTACAGTTGCTGTTGCCGTTGCTGTAGGAGTTGGAGTTACAGTTGGGGTTGGTGTTGCACCTCCAGTAACATCCAGGAACGCCGCACTGATCGGCCCCCAGGTCTGGAAGGCTTGGAAGTCGCTCACGCCGCGTCCGCACACGAAGATAACGTGCCGGCCTACCGACAGGCTGGCAGTGTTTATAGTTGCGTCGACGGCCACGGTAGGCGAATTGAACGTGCCGTTCATTGGGATGGCTGTGCCGCTATTCCAGGGAGGCGTGTCAATGTAATATTCTGCTGCGCCGACGTTCTGGCTGAATGAATTGCCGGTCCAGGCGAAGGTGATCGTCGCGCTCAGTTGCGAAGGCACGCCTTGCGGCACTGATGGCGGGTTTGTGACAACGGTGTTGGCATCTGGTCCGTGCGAAGTCAGATAAGGCGTGCGCGCTATCTTTGCCAGGTAGAGAAGCATCCCGCGGTTTTCCGGCCAGAGTCCCTGTGACGAGCCGCAACCTGGATTATCTATGCACGAGTAGGAGGGAAGGAAGCTCTGGCCGCCCAACTCGGTGGAGTAGGCCGCCATGCCCAGCTCGCCGTAAGCCCAGTCAATCGAGCCTCCATCTACCGGATACAACTGTTGGATGATCGAGCCATAGGGGTAACCGTTACCGCCCGCGTTCGGCGCGGCCATGTGCGCGGCGATGTTGTTCGTCTCAGCGAAGTTAGGCATCTGCATGGAACTCCAACCCCATGTATAGAGGTTGACAAACGCATTTGTGTGGATGTTCTGGTACACGCCGGTTGCGGTAATCGGCGCGGGATCATTATCGCCGGGGCCGCGCTGGTCGGGCACGAGGGTACGAATCTTGTTGACGATAGCCATGTCCTCCGGCTCCGATCCCGCCAACGTCCCTCGATAGGTCTGGTCGCACACAAAACCGCTCGAGCCGCCGCAGCAGCCCCACTTGAAGGGGAAGTTGCGGTTGTTGTCTATACCGAAGTGGTTAGATGCTGTGGGAGGCCAGGAGCACACGCCGCCGCCGATGTTGTCGCCGTTTTTGCGATAGTAGTAGGGACTGTTGCCGCCGCCTCCCGCCTCGACGATGTGGTGGCCGTCGGGGTTGACTTCGGGCATAAGCCAGATGTCGTGGTGGTCCACGAGCCAGTGAACGTCGGCATTGGTATCGTAGTTATTGAGCAGGTAGTCAATCATGCGCATGACGACTTCGGGCGTAGCGATCTCGCGGGCGTGTATGCCGCCGTCCGCCCAGAAGACCGGTTTCGGGCCGGGTATACTGCGGTTGGTAATATGTAGCACAAACAAGTCGTAGCCGTTCCAGGGACTGGGCAGGACGCACGAGCCTGGGTTCATCTTGCACCAGGAGTCGCCGATGTCGATCTTCTCGACCAGATTGGGAAACTGAGCCACCTTCTGGTCGAGGAAAGTGTATATCTCTTCCACCGTCTTGTAGCCGCCGTAGAAAGTGTCGCGCATGATTTGCGGATCGCTGAGGTTGCGGCTGCTGTTCTCATCTATCTCCACACGGAGGCCGCGTGCCGTCAGGTTGTAGTAGAGGTCGCGGTCGCCGATTACGGTCAGATACCCCGCGGTTGTGGGCACTTCTTCGGCGCTGAGTTCCTGCGCCAACCGGTCGCGCTCGGCGCGGTCGCGGAAGTAGACGCGCATTACCAGCGTGTTGTACTTCTCGGCTATTGGATTCTTGCCGTTGTTTGAAGCGTCAGAATTCTCCGCAACAATCTCCGATTTGCTGCTTCGGACACTCAGGTGGTCGGGGCCAGCCGCCAAAGCGACACGCAAAACGACACCGGCCAGAGTGACTGCCGCAACTACGCCGAAGGCGCGAAAGACGGGCCTCGCTCGCGCCGATGATTTCTTCGTCGTATTTCCTGCGTGAAGATAGTTGTTTTTCATTTTGGATGGTGGAGACGCATAGACCTAACGAATAGACGCCAACCTGCAATCTATTTTTGCCTCCATTAGAGGCAGTCTGCCGGCAAACACTGCGAGCCGTCAACTGCAATTCGGGGGCAAAATCGTGCCTAAAAATTTCCGTAAAAAAGTATATGTCATATGAAATCTGAAGGTGCTGGGTCTGATTGCCGGACTGCCACCCCAAGCGCGTTAAATTTGTGTCTTGACATTCCTAGGGCAAATGTCCTAAGAACGGTGCCGGACAAATCACTTCAGCAGGAGTTCCCAAGGCAGAAAGTCGAAGTGATTACGGGCGGTGTGGCCGGTTCGCATAACCAAAACACCGCCCAGTCCATATAACTATTAAGAACTTGCAATAAATCCCGAGGGCCACCAGAAATGAGCTGCCGTGTGAGAGAGTTGGGTGTTCGTAGTCCATACGACAAGGTCGGCGACTTGTTTTATTTCGGTCGAATGCTCGACAAAATCCGTAGCCATGCCAAAGGAGAATTGCCTCTCGAATATCAAGTGAACCTGGGAAAAGGTTTCGACAAAAAATGCGTAACCTTTCTCCGAGTTAGATATGAGCTGGTAGTCGATTACCTGAATTACGGCCTCAGCGACGAGGCGATTTTGGAATCGTGTTTCGGAACGGGACGCCGACCGTCCGAGGATGAGATTCATATGTGGAATGAATTCATGCGAAAACGGGGATGGAATGACGAACTCTCCGAGACGCTAGAAAACGAGAAAAAAAAAGAAGCCATGGCTTCCAGGTCGGAGATCCAGACAATGTTTCAATTCATTGATGCCGATGAAGGGCGCTTGGTAAACGACAAGCACATGAACTGCTATTCGCGCCCAAAGTGTGGCACGACGGGTAGATGGCCTTTCGGCCAGAGGGAAGGTGGCCTTGCTTCCCTTCGGTATTGACCAAAAGCTTTGCCTATCTACACTCGCGCAGCGTGGCGCTTTCTAATTGTCCAGAATGCCGAAAACAGATAAGTGACGCCGCTTGAAATTGTCCGCATTTGCGGCTGGCATAAATCCCGGGCTGGATTGGTACTAGGGATTGCTGAACACTCCGTTTCACTCTTGCCTTGAATAGTGGCTGCCAGTAAAAGCGTTCTGCATGAAAACCAAAGGAATTGTCGCGATCTTTGTGCTAGTGCTTCCGTTCTTTTGCGGGACCAGCATTTGCAATGCGGACGGTTTTGATTCGCTTCGCTGTGGATCTGACGTTCGAAAAGCTCTTCTTGGTCGCACCATGTCAAATGAGACGATCGTTACCATTGAAGCGAGGCACAAGGATCTGGGGCTTAAAGACCTGGGCGCTTCAGAAATCTCAGACCGTTTGTCTGTAATATCCTGGCGAATCTGTGGAGAGGAGTACGTCATCCTCGAAGATAATAAGAACATCGCGCGCGATGTGCTGAAATTTCCGAAACATTCCAACGAGTCGCCCGAATTTATCGGTTCGTGTCAATTAAATGGCCACGATGTCCCGGGTTTTGCGATTGGTGTGCTGAAGAACGAAAACGGTGTTGAAATGCTTTCAGCGGTGAGCGCGTGGAAGATTGACGAGAAGCAGATGAAATTCGTTGAGCTCAAGACAGAAGGACTTCGTTGCTCCCGTTCTGGAATAAGTACTGCCGACGGCGGGCGTTGATGCGTCATCGTGCATCCTGGCAGATGCACGCCATCATTTCATTGCGCCGGCTCGATTTTCCCACTGCATTTTCCGGCAAGATATGTCCACACCCGCCTGGCGCCTTCGCCCTGCTTCAGCCTCACAACCGACCCGGTACCGCCGTCGCTTCCGCCACCGCCGCTGAAATGCAAGACCAAGTACTCGCCCATTCGCTCGGCGTATGTGAGGTGTTCGAGGTTTACAATCCGGCCATCCGGCAAACTCAAGAGATTCATGGCAATGTTGATTATCAGGTCTCGGATAAACGCACAAAGAAAAAGAATTGCAGATCCAGCTCAGGTCGCGCTCTGCAGTAGTGTTCTTCCCGCGCGCGTATGGGTCGCCTCTCCTTGGCCAGGGAGAGGGGGAGGGTGAGGGTCGATGCAGCGCAATTCGCTCCGAAACTCTTGCGAGCTGGCAGTTGGAATTCCGAACCCTCACCTTCATCCTCTCCCCTTGGTTCGAGGGGAGAGGCGGGCCTCCTACAGTCTCAACTGACGTTCAACGTTCCACCGGTCTGAACCTACTAACTCACAATTGACCAAACACTACGCACTGTCGTGCTTGATTCAGACGTTGCTCCCGCTCCACTTCAGCTTTTGCCGAACGACACTGAAGAATGAGGCTTCCGGCAACGAGGCCAGGGGGAGCGTCCTCTTTGCTTTCCGAATCGTGACTATTGATTCTCGCTCCACGTGGATCGGCCTGCGGCCATCGAGCGTGAGAAACACCGGATAATCGGGATCGCTTGCTTGAATATCGATTATCGAATCGTCCGCTACAATGATCGATCGATTCGTGAGAACGTGTGGACAAATTGGCGTGATCACGAACACGCCGGACTCAGGATCGAGAATCGGTCCACCAGCTGACAACGAGTAAGCCGTTGAACCGGTCGGGGTCGCGACAATCAAACCGTCGGCGTTGAACTCAGTCAGCGGCTCGCCGTTGACGCGTGTGCACAACATGACTAACCGTGAGAGTTCACCGCGGCTTAACACCGCATCGTTGAGCGCGATCATTTTGTTCGTTCTTTTGTCGCCCAGGGTGACTCGAGCCTCGAGCAGCGCTCGCTGACTGAAATTAATCCGATCTCTCGCTATGCATTCCACCGCTTCGCGATAAGTCGAAGAACTTGCGGTTGTCAGAAAGCCTAATGAGCCAACGTTGATCCCGAAGATCGGCTTGATGTTCTCGCCGAGTTGGCCGACCACGCGCAGAATGCTGCCGTCGCCCCCAGCTACGACCAGCAAATCCGTCGCAGCTCCCAATTCGGCGATCGAATGGCCCGATTTTTTTCCAGCAATTTGAGCCGTTTCTTTTTCGAAAAGAATGGAGATTGAAAAGCGGCCGAACTCCTGGGCAATCGCGTTGATCAGCTCGGCAACGCCTGGCTTCCCCGTGTGTGCTATCAAGCCAATCGTTTTTGTATGCATGCAAAAAATTCCTGGTTTCCGTCCGCGCCTTTAACAGCAGACGGAACAATCCCGGTCACCACGTGACCAAACTGCTTCACAAATGCGACAATCTTGTCTTGTGCCTTCAGGTGCAAGTCCTGATCGCGCACGATTCCGCCTTTCCCGACGTCGGAGCGTTGTAGCTCGAACTGCGGTTTAATGAGGGCGAGGATGACTCCAGTCGGGCTTATCAACTCAAACGCATTCGGCAAGATCAAAGTCAACGAGATAAACGAGACATCGATCACGCAAACGTCGACAAGTTCCTGAATGTGCTCACGTGATAGAGACCGCGCGTTGAGTTTTTCGAGAACGGTCACGCGCGGATCATTCCGGAGCTTCCAATCCAATTGGCCGCGGCCGACATCAACGGCGTAAACTTTCGCTGCGCCGCGTTGTAACATGCAATCGGTAAACCCGCCTGTTGAGGCGCCAATATCCAGCGCCGTCTTTCCGCGCACGTTCACCTCAAAATGATCGAGCGCGCCCTCCAGCTTCAGCGCACCTCGGCTGACGTATTTCCGTGTCGGCCGCACTGTGACGGACGTTCGTTCATCGAGAAGCTCTGCTGGCTTTGCCGCAATACGGGCGTCGATCATCACGTCGCCGGCCATTATCGCGCGCCGTGCTTGTTCGCGGCTCAAGAATAGGCCCTTGCCAACGAGAAGCTGATCAAGCCGTAGCTTTTTCGGCATTTTTCCTCCCAGAGTTATCTCTGCTTGCTTTGTCGGCGCAAGCAAGGTGCGTTTCCGGTGTAGCGATGACCATACGTTAGCGCCCTACCCCTGAAACTAACCCTTCAAACGTCGAAAATATTTCTTCAGGGATGAAAGTAATAGCAAGCGGAAGATAACGTCCAGTCAAGCCTTTATCCAAGACCAGCATATCCGAAATTAAACCTTCGTACTTACCCGCAAACATTCGGTCCCCCACCCTTCCACCAAAACCCATGGCTCATGGTCCGAAGCGCATCGTCCATGCATGTCGGGTAAACGGAAGACCGGCCCGACAATTTCCTCGACGTGGCCAAGGAAGCGCTGCAACTCGAGATCAGCGATTTAGAGGTGCGATCAGTTCTCTAATTTCTTGCGCCGAGCCTTCGGCAGGCTCTTCGTAACCAATTCGTAAGAGTGATCGATCATCTTACGCAGCTCCGTAATTGGAATCCCGCTTTCGATTTCCACCGTGTTCCAATGCTTCTTGTTCATGTGATAACCGGGCGTCACTTGCTGGTAACGATCGCGCAGGTCAAGCGCCAGATCCGGTTCGCACTTTAAATTCACGGTCGTTGGCACTTCGTCGAGCGCTGCCAATGCGAATATTTTCCCGCCGACTTTAAACACAAGCGTATCAGGACCGAACGGTGTTTCTTCAACCGCCCCTGGTTTGCTCAAGCAATATTCGCGAAAGTCGGATAGTTCCATTCACGCTTGGAAACGACTGGCTTAATATGTGCGAAGATTAAGGGCGCCTAACAAAAAGTGGAGCAGATGCTTCATGCCGATCATCAACCGCTAGATCGATGGAATATTCCTCGTCGAGCCTGGGCAGTTTTAGCTGTTGGATATTCAATACTACCGAGACTGCGCCAGACGGTTCATTCCCTGCAATTCTTACATCAACAGTAGCGTCTACGTTTGGCATTACCGTAACACCATCTTGATCAATGAAGGTAATGCGAATTCGCTTTTGTCCCTCTTCCACGCGCTGAAAACGTAGCTTAATCGCTAATGCGCACTGAGGATGTATGACCGGCGTCGTTGTGGCGTTCAAACGATCAAACGAACCAAGGATGTTCAACTTCCCTGCCGCATCCACAGTAGCCGCATCACAGAGAGTAAAGATTTCAACTTTCATTCCTCATGCAATGCGCACTGAAAGCGCGGCTAGCAAGTCAGAAATTGCAATGCGTTCCTGTTTCATCGAATCGCGCTCTCGCAGCGTCACGGTATCGCGCAGTTTTTCATCTTTCTCGCCGAGCGTTTCGAAGTCCACGGTGACGCAAAATGGCGTACCAATTTCGTCCTGGCGACGATAACGACGGCCAATCGCACCACTCTCGTCGTAGAAAACAAACATGTGCGGCCGCAAAAGATCGACAACCTCTTTTGCTTTTGCGATCAGCGGTTCCTTGTTTTTAAGCAGTGGAAAGATTGCGCACTTGATCGGCGCCATCCGTGGATGGAACCGCAATACCGTCCGCGTTTCCATTTCGCCTTTATCGTTGGGGGCCTGGTCTTCCGCATAAGCTTCACAAATCATCGCCAGCACTGTTCGATCAACGCCTGCACTCGGTTCAACGACGTGCGGAATAAAGCGCTGCTTCGTCTCTTCATCGAAATACTCAAGCGATTTGCCGCTAGCCTTTTGATGTTGTGACAAATCGTAGTCGGTTCGATACGCGACGCCTTCGAGCTCTTGGCGGCCAAACGGAAAATCGTACTCGATATCGTAAGTACCTTTGGAATAAAAGGCGCGCTCCTCATCCGGCACATTGCGCACGTGCAGGTTCGCGCGTGAGATGCCGATGTTCTCATAGAATTTCAGCCGCTCCTCTTTCCAATACTCGAGCAGCTCCGTCCCCTGCTCTGGCCGGCAAAAATATTCCAGTTCCATCTGCTCAAACTCCCGGGAACGGAAAGTGAAATTGCGGGGATTGATTTCGTTGCGAAAGGCTTTCCCGATTTGCGCGATACCGAAAGGCAATTTCTTGCGCGACACCTCGAGGCTGTTCTTGAACTGGACAAAAATCGACTGAGCCGTCTCCGGCCGCAGATATGCGATCGAGCTTTCTTCGGCGGCTGCCCCAACATGCGTCTCGAACATGAGATTGAACTGCCGGGCGTCGGTTAAATCCCTGCCACCGCAATTTGGACACTGCTTCACTCCTTTTTTCTCGATAAGCTGATCGAAGCGCAAGTGCGCCTTGCACGTACGGCAGTCGATCATCGGATCGGAGAATCCTTCAACATGTCCGGAGGCCTTTAGAACCTCGGGATGCGTGAGGATCGCGCCGTCCATGCCGACCACGTCGTCGCGTTCATGCACGGTCACGCGCCACCAGTAGTTCTTCAGATTGCGCTTTAATTCGACACCGAGCGGGCCGTAGTCCCAAAGGCCGTTCAGACCGCCGTAAATCTCGCTCGATTGAAAGATGAACCCCCGCCGCTTGCATAAGCTCACGATTTTTTCCATGCGCTCGGCGTTCGTCGATGTGCTCATTATTTTCGCCACAGATGAACACAGATTGCCACAGATTCAAACCAGAGAATTGGACGAATAGCGCTCCGTCGCGTCCCTGTGGAATCAATGGAAGCGGGACGACTCGCAGGTCGTCCCTCCATCTGTGTTAATCTGTGAAAATCTGTGGCTAAGTTTGCGATTCGACCTTGACCTCGGTTTTCACCGAATTTGCAATGAAACATTGCTCGTGCGCGCCATGATTCATCTCCTCGATTTCCTGCGCCGTTGGTTGCTTCTCGCCGGAGAATTTGAGACGCTGCCTCAACGTCACCCGGGTGATGGCTAATCGGCCTTCGGAGTTTTTCTCCATGATGCCGACGGCATCATCAACATATTCATCGAGCACGAACTTCTTTTTGCAGGCGATCGCCAGAAACGTAAGCATGTGACAGCTTGAGAGAGAGGCCACAAATGCCTCCTCCGGATCGACAAGGTTTGGATTACCCAAATACGTTGGAGCAGCGGACGCCTGCATCTCGTGTCCGCCTTCAAATTTCCAAGTGTGATCGCGCGAATATTTCTGATACTCGAACGGCTTATCGCCGCGTTTCCACGTGAGAGTGATTTTGTGTTCAGACATATCTCTAAATAGAATGCGACGCCACGCAGGGCAAGCGCTCCTCTTGTTACGCAGGTTGCCGTAGTGTCCGCTGTCCTCAGTGGAACGTTGCGTGAGCGATTATGCTCTCCGCCTAATGCGCTGCGACAGCGCACGCCCTTTGCGCGGCTTGCGCTCTCCGGCACGCTCTCTATTTTGTCGGCTTCTGAAAACTCGCGCGATTAGCTCAGTGGTAGAGCACTTGCTTCACACGCAAGGGGTCGCTGGTTCGATACCAGCATCGCGCACGAGGTTTATTATTTCGAACGGCGACCAATAGGCACGCCGCAAAATTCCATGGCTTTAATTCAAGAAGTTCTCGAAATCGTTGGAAAACGTAACCCAAACGAGCCTGAGTTTCTTCAGGCGGTCACGGAGGTGCTGGAGTCTATCCGACCAGTCATCGACCGTAGCAAGAAGCTGCGGGACGCCAGAATTCTGGAGCGTCTCGTTGAACCGGAGCGAATGATTCAGTTTCGCGTCCCGTGGATCGATGACAAAGGACAGATCCAGGTGAACCGCGGGTTTCGCGTGCAGATGAACAGCGCCCTCGGTCCTTACAAAGGTGGATTACGTTTTCATCCGACTGTCTGTGCCAGCATCATCAAGTTTCTCGCGTTCGAACAAGTCTTTAAGAATTCGCTTACAGGTCTGCCGATGGGCGGTGGCAAGGGCGGCTCGGATTTCGATCCAAAAGGCAAATCCGACAGGGAGGTCATGCGATTTTGTCAATCGTTCATGACGGAACTCTTCCGACACGTAGGTCCGCATACCGATGTACCTGCAGGCGATATCGGCGTAGGCGGTCGCGAGATCGGCTACCTCTTTGGCCAATACAAACGGGTGGCAAACGAATTTACGGGTGTGCTAACCGGAAAAGGGCTCAGTTGGGGCGGCTCGCTTATCCGGCCGGAAGCCACCGGCTATGGTGCAGTCTATTTTGCGCAGGAAATGCTCAAAACGCGCAACGAAACTGTTGAGGGCAAGGTATGCACAGTCTCAGGAGCCGGTAACGCGGCGCAATTTACCGTGGAGAAATTAATCGGGTGCGGTGCAAAGCCGATCACCATGTCCGATTCCAGTGGGTTCATTTACGACAAGAACGGCATTGATGAAGAAAAGCTTGCCTGGGTAAAAAGCATCAAGAACATCCGGCGCGGACGTATCGGCGAGTACGCAAAAAAATTCCGCGGCTCAAAATATGTGGCCGGGCAGCGACCGTGGGGAATCAAGTGTGATTGTGCGTTTCCGTGCGCCACGCAGAATGAAATCTCTGTTGAAGACGGGAGAAAACTGATCGAGAACCGTTGCTATCTGGTGTCAGAAGCGGCCAACATGCCGAGTGTCCCAGCGGCTGTTGATCTTTTCCTGGAGAAAAAAATTCTCTTCGGTCCTGGCAAAGCGGCGAACGCCGGCGGTGTGGCGACCTCCGGCCTGGAGATGAGCCAAAACTCGATGCGTCTGCCGTGGCCGCGTGAAGAAGTTGATTCGCGTTTGCGCCACATCATGTCGACGATTTTTAAGAATGCGTGGGAAACGGCGGAAGAGTACGGGCAACCCGGTAATCTCGTGGTGGGTGCGAATATTGCCGGTTTCGTAAAAGTAGCTGATGCAATGCTAGATCAGGGTGTGGTATAAAGATCGGCCTGTATGAAAATGATGAGCATTACCACGAAAAAATATCTGAAGAGAACGACAAACCACGGCAGAGCGAAAGGCGCAGCGGCGATCTCTGTGTTTTTGATCGCCGCAACGCTTGGATGCGCTGGCCAGTTCAACGCTTCGACGTCGACTGGGCAAACACGCGTCAACTCACCGCCAGCGTTCCTTTCCGCCACTAATCTGTCACTCGGCGCCACCGACCGAGGTTCTGCAGCCGGCCTCGATGGTCGTTGGTACCACGACGGTGCACCGACAAGAATTCTCGTAGCGCCGGATGGCCGAAGCATAACAATTGTGAACGAATTCGGCAAAAGCAGCGACGGCTACGCGGCCGATCCTCGAAACCTAGCGATTCCCTCATTAGGCATAACGGGCAAGGTCAGTAAGGACGGACGACGAATCACTTGGACAAACGGCACGGAATGGAGACGTGACTCATCGATGCCCGGTCCAATCCCAACGGTTAACATTGGCGGACGCTGGTTTCGTAATGGTCAACCGACGAGTATCGATGTCGCGCGGGACGGCCGGAACTTTACTATTGTCCAGGAATTGGGGCTGCGGGCTAACGGGCGCATCACTGGTAATGGCGAATTGGCTGTCCCCGCTTGGGGAGTCACTGGCCGCGTGACGCAGAATGGCCAACGCATCAAGTGGTCAAACGGCACAGAGTGGACCCGGCCTCGTCTGTTTTAATTCGCCCGTCGATTTTGGTGGCTTACTCTGTTGCGTTCCCTACCAGCAGTGGCGCGAAATGCATCCTGCCTGCGAATGCGGGCGCGTAAATCGTCGCTTGGATACGAATAGCAAATGATGAAAATGAAAGTGAAGTGTTCCATTGTGCTGTTTGTTCTACTCTGCGTGGCGCTTGGCGTGGGTGGCTGCGAGGGCAATTATGCCGCCTACCCTGGCTACGGACCATATTATGGAGGACCGTATTACGGCAGGCCCTACTATGGTGGTTACCCAGCCTCGGTCTCGATCGCGGTTGGTGACCGGCCTTACTACGTTCACGGCTCTGGTTATTACGCAGGCCACGCGTACTATGTTTGGAGGCCGGGACATTGGGCGTGGCGCCACCACCAGCGAGTTTGGATCCACGGCCATTACGTCGTGAGGTGATACTGATCGCGCGCGTTGGGTGCCGCCTGCCGCTGTTTTGGCGCAGCGAGTTAAACGATCGGCTTAGCCAGGCCCCAGCGGGCCAGGCGAAAACGCAGGCCTGTTGCCAGGCAGCCTAATCCGTAACGCACGCTTCTGCGGAAATTGATCGATGAGGCTTCGGGCATGTACCGGGCTGGACATGTCACCTCACCAATCGCACAGCCAAGGGCAATGATTTGCGCGAGGATCTGATTGTCGAAAACAAAATCATCGGAGTTTGCCTCCAGCGGCAGCCGCTCCAACAATTGACGCGAAAAGGCGCGGTAACCAGTGTGATACTCCGAAAGCTTCGCGCCGAGGAGTAAATTCTCCGCAAGCGTTAAGAAGCGGTTTGAGACGTATTTCCACCATGGCATGCCGCCGCGCAGAGCGCCTCCACCCAAAATACGCGACGCGAGCGCGCACGGATAAAGGCCGCTCGCAACCAGAGCGGCCATCGCAGGAATCAAATGCGGCGTGTACTGATAATCAGGATGAATCATGATAATGATGTCTGCGCCTGCTGCTAATGCGAGCCGGTAACAAGTCTTTTGGTTCGCGCCGTAACCACGATTCTCCGGATGCACCTCTACTTCCACCTGCGGCAACGTGCGCGCAATCGCTACCGTTTCATCGTGACTCGCGTCGTCTACCACGATCACGAGATCAACAATGCCATGCGCCATGACTTCGTCGTAAGTCTGGCGCAACGTGCGCGCGGCGTTATAGGCCGGCATTACCACGACGATCCTCTGGCTGTTCAACATCGCTCATGTTTACATTAGGCTCTATCCCGGAAGCAAATGCGCGATGAAACGTAAATCTTCGAATCGGGGTCGGCGAGTGACCAGCCCACCACGTGCTGGCGTGGCTAAACCCTTCTTTGCGGCACGTGAACACTTCTGGCTGTTTGCGATCGCTCTCGCCATCGCACCGATTCTCGTTTACCTCCCTGTTTGGAAGGCTGGGTTCATTTGGGACGATGATGCGCACCTAACCCGAAACCCTTGCGTCATCGGGCCACTTGGGCTAAGCGACGTGTGGAGCACCGCCCAGGCATTTTATTACCCGCTCGTGCTCACGACCTTTTGGGTTCTGCACAAGTTGGTCGGTTTGAATCCCTGGCCATACCATATTTTCAACGTGCTGCTGCACGCTGGCTCGGCGGTTTTACTTTGGCGCATTTTGCAGGAGCTCGAAATTCCGGGAGCATGGCTGGGAGCAGCGCTTTGGGCCTTGCATCCGGTGATGGTCCAATCAGTGGCTTGGGTCACCGAGCTCAAAAACACGCAATCGTGCTTGTTCTATTTGCTGTCGATCCTTTGCTTTTTGAAGTGGGAAGGATCACGAAGTAAAGCAGGACCGATTTCGAAGCTGCCCCGGCAGCGGTCAAGCGAGCGCCGCTCCCTGGAGCTCTTCGCCTTGTCTCTGGTCTTTTTCGTACTGGCGACTTTGAGTAAGCCGTCCGTTGTCATGCTTCCGGCTGTGCTTGCGCTTTGTATCTGGTGGCGAAATCCTCGAGTGAAGTGGCGCGACATAGTAAGCCTCGCTCCGTTTGTCGGAATCTCAGCGATTGCCAGCGTTTGGACGATTTGGGAACAGCGATTTCATTCCGGTGCCGTAGGACTGGACTGGGCGCAGACGTGGCCGGAGCGTTTCATCATAGCGGGTCGTGCGCCGTGGTTTTATCTGAGCAAACTGCTCTGGCCGCATCCGCTGATCTTTATGTATCCGCGGTGGGCAATTCATTCGTCGCAGCTCATAGCCTGGCTGCCATTGCTGGCAACGTTGGTTGGTTTGACCGCCTTGTGGTTCGTTCACGCGAAATGGGGTCGAGCAGTATTCTTTGCCGCTGCATACTTTGTAGTCTCGCTGCTTCCAGTACTCGGATTTTTCAGCGTCTATTTCTTCCGCTACTCATTTGTAAGCGACCATTTTCAGTATCTCGCGAGCATGGGGCCAATTGCATTGGTTTCGGCCGGGTTGCTAAAATTAAGCGACTCGCTGGAACTTGGCGAGTGGACGCTCGGCATTCTGATTTGCGCGGTGCTTGGCACATTGACCTGGCGCCAAAGCGGGAGTTATTCCGATATCAAGACACTGTGGCGAACCACCATCCAGAGAAATCCCAGCTGTTGGATGGCGGAAAACAATCTCGCGAGCGAGCTGCTTGAAACAGGGGACGTCGATGGCGCAATCGCACACTTCAACAGATCGTTGGAGTTGAAATCCGATTATCCGCAAACTCATTACAACCTGGCGTACGCGTTGCTGCGCAAAGGCGGGGCCGAGCCAGCTATTGGCGAAGCCCGTGTCGGTCTGACTCTGGATCCTAACGACCCCGAAGCGCATGTCGTCCTCGGCATGGTGCTAATGACAAAAGGGCAGCTTGACGAAGCTGTGGCCGAGTTTTCCAAAGCGCTGGAGATTCGTCCCAACCACAGCAAGGCTCATTATAATCTGGCCATTGCTCTGTTGGACAAGCACCAGACCGGCGAAGCGATCGCCCAATACGAAAAGGCAATTGAAGCGAAGCCCGATTATGTTGAGGCGCTGACGAATCTGGCATGGATACTGGCCACTTCCTCAGATGCCGCCACCCGAGGAGGTCCTAGAGCAGTGGAACTGGCCCAAAGGGCCGCTCATCTAACGCGCGGCGGGAACCCATTTGTCTTGCGGACTCTGGCCGCAGCTTATGCCAACGTGAAGAGCTTTGATAAAGCGCTTGAAACTTCCCAGCGCGCGCTGGAGTTGGCTCAAGAACAACGCAACGCTGAAATTGCTGAAGGGATCCAGCGCGAAATGTCATTCTACCGGAATGGCCAGCCCTATCGCGCTGATTGAGCTTTTGCCAGACCAGGTTTTCAAAAACGAATTCTATTGTTCGGCGCGCTAACAGATGAGGATTTTTTACGATCCACACTGCCTGGAATATTCCAGTCCCGGCCATCCGGAACGGCCGGAGCGCATCGCGCGCACCGCGCCATTAATCAAGCAACGTCATCCCGATTGGGAGTGGCGCGTGCCCGAGGCGGCTACCGACAACGAATTGCTGCGCGCCCATTCGCGTCAGCATATCGAACGCGTCACCAGTGCGCGGGCGGATTTCGATATCGATACGCCGTCTTATCCAAACATTGGAATGTACGCGCGTCACTCGGCAGGCGCAGCGATTGAAGCAGCGCGCGCGGCTTTACGCGGCGAGCCTGCGTTTAGCCTGATGCGGCCGCCCGGGCATCACGCCACATCCGATCGAGCGATGGGCTTCTGTTATTTTAGTAACGTTGCCATTGCTGCGCTCGATGCATTGGAAACCGGCGCTGATCGCGTGGCCATCTGGGACTTTGATGGACATCACGGCAACGGAACCGAAGCGATCGTAATGCATAATCCCCGAATTCGGTTTGCCTCGATTCATCAATTCCCCGCATATCCGGGAACCGGCGCGAAATCGTTCGCGAACATCGATAACTATCCTGTCGCTCCTTTCACGCCGCGGAAACAGCACGTGGAGGTTGCAAAGCCGACGCTGGAGAAACTGATCGCGTTCAAACCCGATTTGCTTCTTGTTTCGGCAGGATTCGACGCATACGTCCGGGACCCGCTGTTGCAACTGACTCTCGAGCGCGAAGACTTTGCGAAATTTGGCGAGTGGCTAAGCAACATCGACTATCCGGTGGCAGTGGTCCTTGAGGGCGGCTACAGCGAGGACTTGCCAGAATTGCTCGACGCGTTCCTAACGTCCTGGAACGATTGAGTTGTGACGGCGTTTGTGTCAAACGCCGATCGTAGCAAGCAAACACAGATAACGTTCTGAATCAGTGAACGTCGGTGTTAATCTGTGGCTCAGATTTCAGCCCACGTTCCAGTTCCGCCGCCGCGTTTTCGATTTCGGTGTAACCATGTTGGCGAGCTCTGGCTTTTGCCGCAAGCAACCCGCAGCGATGAACATTTTTGAAATCGCCGTACGGAAATTTGTATCTGCTCTTCGTATTCTCCGGGTAGCGATCATCGATCCCGAGATGCCATTTTGCATATTCACCGAATCCGTGCACACGGATGAACTCATTCTCTTCGTCTGCTGAAGGCCGATGTTTGCTCCACGCACCCTTACCATCTGTGATAACATGTCCTTCTTTAATAAGTTCCGCGGCGAATGCGGAGACATTTTTGTTTAGCTTTATGCTCTCGCGCGATTGAGCGCGAACATCGCTGATCGCATTGAGAAGAATTACGACTGCGATGGAACGGACACATGCATCTTTCAGAATAATCGCTTTCATCCCAACCCGCGAAATGTTTGCCTCAGAGCCAGAAGTGGCAAACAGTATTCGTTCTCGCGGGCTGTAGTTCAGCTTGGTAGAACGCTTGAATGGGGTTCAAGAGGTCGTGGGTTCAAATCCCGCCAGCCCGATTTACTCAAGATTCATTGGCCAAAAGTGCATTGCTTGACTTGACTGGTTAGTGCGCTAGAAATTACGCCTAACATGGGAAAAGGGAATATGGGCGGGGCGGCTGCTGGGCTGATGCTGTTGCTGGTTGGTGTCGGAGCTTTTCCAGATGCACGGAGCGGGAAGGGCTCAGCCATTTGGACGCCCCTCGGCCCCGCGGGACTCGTTAACGCTCCCGCTAACGGTGGTTTCACGCTTTTGTCCGGCCGCATCGATGTCGCTGTGAGCGACCCGAGGGACGCCAATGTAATGTACGTCGGCACCAATGTGGGCGGCGGACCCGTTCTCGGAGGCGGCGGAGTCTGGAAGACCACCAACTACCTAACCACCGATGCGGGCGGCCCGACATGGATCCCTCTTACCGATGATTTCCCCAGCCTATGCATCTGGGGCAAGAGTCTCGCGCTGTATCCAGGTAATCCGGACATCCTCTACGCAGCGGCGAGCGGGCCGAATGGCGGCATCTTGAAGACGATCGATGGGGGAGCCCACTGGGAATATCTGCTCAGCGGCGCTTTTTCCGGCGCGATCTTCGGCGCGCTCGTCATCAATCCAACTGATTCCAACACTGTCTATGTTGCTGTCCGCGGCAGTGCCCCAGGCAGCAACCATGTGGTGGGCGGCGTTTATCGCCTTTTTACAAACACTGGCTCGACACCGATAAACCTGACCTCGGAGGTCGCGCCCGGTTCCGTAGCGACCGATGTCATCATTGATCCGAGTAATCCGCTGGTGCTCTACGCCGGTCTCGTCGGGGCGACGGATTCCACCAACAATGGCTTGTACAAAAGCACTGACGGCGGAGAGAGGTGGCAGTTGTTGACCAACGGGCTCCTCAGTGGGTCGCAGGTCGGTGAATGGATCGCGCTCGCACTGGCACCGTCCTGGCCTCAGACGGTTTACACCACTATCTTTCAGCCGGACAACTCCGCCTCAAATCCCAGCCTCGAGCGCTTCGTTACAAGCAACGCGGGTAACAGCTGGTCGATGCTGAACCTGCCTGCAACGGGATCGGATTTTCGGTTCTGGCACGTCGCTCTCGGGGTGGACCCGAACAATCCAAGTGTCGTTTATGCAAATGCTAAACCCGAACACTTTGTCGTGAGCACGGATTCAGGTCAGACTTGGACCCCGCTTTCCTTCTTAGACGAAGACCCCATCAATGTGTACTTCGATCGTACCGGCGCGGCGGCGTTTGTGGGCGACCGCGGTATCCAGCGGGTGGTCGCTCCGCGCGAGCCGAGGCCGACAGTCGTCTCCAAGCGTGGGAACTTGGGCAATTTCCTCTTTTACAATGTGACTTTGGATCCCAGCGATCCGCGTCGCGGCTTCGGCGTGAGTCAGGACCAGCTCTACGTCACCAAGTTCAGCGGCGCGCCCAGGTGGACGTACGTGGAGGGGATCGGCTACGAAGTCGGCAAGGTGCTCATCGACCCCCACGATCCCGATGTCGTGTACAACCGGTCCCCACTCCCGCCGTATGGCACGTTCGTGAAACGCTCGACGGACGGCGGAATCCATTGGCTCCCCATCTCGAATGGAATTGACATAAGCGAGTTTTCAACCGCTCTCCCTTCTCAGGCCCCGAACAACGCGTTCGCGCTCGATGAGAATCAGCCATCGCGACTCGTGCTAGGTGGTCAGCGCGTGTGGCAGACGCTCGATCGCGGTGAAAACTGGACGGCAATTAGCCCAGTTCTTTCGCCAACGGGCGGCCCCGCCGTTATCACCGCAGTCGCCATCGCCCCGTCGCGACCAGACACGCTGTATGCCGCCACCCAGGATGGTCTCTTCTTCGCCACCTTCGACGGCGGGGCGAGCTGGCTGGAACGCAATCAAGGCTTGCCGTTCGGGCCGGACAGCGGCTTGACGCGGGACATCGCGATCGACCCGACGCGTCCCAACCGCGTGTTTATTCAAACCACTAACACCTCGGAACAAGGAGGCCGAATCTGGATGACCAGCGACGGAGGGTTGTCCTGGACCAGCCTCGATTCCGGAATCCCGGCAAATCTCCTAGTGATGTCGCTCGCAGTCGATTGGCGAGCTGGAAATCTCACCGTGTATGCGGGCACGACACGAGGTGTTTTTTCGTCGATCGACTTGGGAATGCACTGGTTGCTATTTGGGCAAGGTCTGCCGCGCACCATCGTGATGGGATTTCAAATCCTGCCAAAGCAAGGCCTGCTAGTTGCGGCGACTTTCGGCCGCGGCGTGTACCAAATTCCGCTGGCAGTTCCTCGCTAAATAACGACGACATCCATTCGCTGAACCAACGTAACCCCGCGTTCGATTTTCCCCGACGCAAGTTCGCCACGGCGAATCCGTCCTATGGCGGAGGAGACGCTTGCGCTACATTCGGCGATGCTTAGCGCGGGAATTGTTGGCTTGCCGAATGTCGGGAAATCGACGCTTTTTAACGCCGTTACGCGCACACACAAAGCGCCTGCGGAAAACTATCCGTTCTGCACAATCGACCCGAACGTCGGCATCGTCACACTGCCAGATCCGCGACTGGAGAAAATTGCGCAGATTTCCCATTCAAAGAAAATCACGCCGACGGCGATCGAGTTTGTGGACATCGCCGGTCTGGTCAAAGGGGCGAGTGCGGGGGAAGGGCTCGGTAATCAATTTTTGCATCACATTCGCGAAGTCGATGCCATCGTGCAGGTGGTGCGCTGTTTCGAAGACAGCAATGTTCATCATGTCAGCGCGACAATCGATCCAATCCGCGACATTGAAGTCATCAATACAGAGCTCGTGCTGGCGGATTTGGCGTCGCTTCAGAAACGCCGCGACCGACTACAGAAGCAACTGCACGCTGGCGACAAAACGGCGAAGATCGAAAACGCAATCATCGAGAAATTGCTGACACATCTCGATGCCGGAAGGCCGGCGATCACTGCGGAATTGACTCTGGAAGAAAAGGCGATCGCCCGCAGCTTTTTCCTGCTTACGTCGAAGCCGACGATTTTTGCCTGCAACGTTGCGGAATCAGATTTGGCGGCTGTAGCCGGCATCGATGATGCCGGCCGCGGTCAGGTACCGAAATCACACGAGACCGGGATCACCGGTCCCGGCTACGACGCGGCGAATCATATCGTGGCTGTTCAGGATTACGCGCGACATCATTTCGCCACAGAAGCAATCGTGATCAGTGCACAGCTCGAAAGCGAACTTGTGGATCTCAGCGAGCAGGAAGCGTTGGAATATCTGAGGAACGTCGGTGTGGAAGATAGCGGCGTGCATGCGCTTATTCGGGCTGTTTATCATCTTCTCGGCTTGCGCACATTCATTACAACCGGCGAAAAGGAGACGCGCGCTTGGACTATCCATGCGGGCGACAAAGCCCCAGCGGCTGCCGGCGCGGTCCATTCGGACTTCGAGCGCGGTTTTATCGCCGCGGAAACAATTCACTACGATGACTTGGCCGCGCTAGGTTCCTTCGCGAAAGCTCGCGAAGCTGGCAAACTCCGGCTGGAAGGAAAAGAATATGAAGTCCGCGACGGCGACCTGATTCTCTTCCGGTTTAATGTGTGAGTATGGCTCTTCCTCTTCCCTCTTCCTCTTCGTCTTAGTCTATGGAAATACCAGATTGAGAGGAAGAGGAAGATTATCACTGCGCATCGTATAAAATCCGTCCGCAATTTTCGCAGTTCACGATTTCTTTTCCCGCTTTCACTCCTGCCGCAGTCGCGGTCGTCACTTTCATGTGACATCCAGTGCAAACGCCATGCTCGATGGCAACGACAGCCGCATCGCCTTTGCTTTTGAAGAGACGTTCGAAACGGGCGAGCAAATCCTCGTCAATTTTCGTGGCCAAATTAGAACGCTCCGTCGTTAATCCTTGTAGCTGCGACTCTAAAGCTTTGGATTTTTCGTCGAGGTCAGCTGTTTGCCGTGCAATCGAATCTCTGGTGGCAGCTGCTTTCGTTTCTTCCGCAGTCAGGTCGGCTTTGATCTTATCGGCCAGCACCATCAACTCGAGCTCGTCATCCTCGATCTTGCGGATCTCATTTTCGTAGCGCTCGATCTCATGGCCGATTGCCTGAAATTCATCATTCTTACGAGTCTGATATTGCTGGGTTTTGAGCCGTGAGACCGATTCGGCACGAGTCCCCACATCGAGCTCAAGTTTTTTGCGATCGACTTCCGCCTGACGTACCCTTTGCCTAAGGGTTTCCACGCTCGCCTTGCTTTCTGCCAATTGCGCTTCCAAGCTCTTGCGCCGAAGCGGCACGGTCTCAATTTCGGTTCGAATCTGTCTGATCTTTTGTTCGCGATCTTGAAGAATGAGCAGTTGTTCCAATTCGGAATGCACGTGCGCTGAAGTTATTGACTCGGCAGAGCGCCGTCAATCACTGCGCGGCGGCCCCCATTCCATCGAAGGCACGGAGGACTTGCTCCGGTCGCGCGCGCACGGCGATGTTGTCAGTAAGGTTCACCCATCGGACGACGCGGCTGGAATCGATGAGAAACTCGGCGGGTCTCGCAATATCAGCACCTTTCGGGCCTGCGCCGGGATGTAACACGTCGTAACGCCGAATGACTTGCGCTTTGGGATCAGAAAGCAGTGGGAAAGTGTAGCCAAGCTTTTGCGATTGTCGCCGGTTAATCTCAGGTGGATCGACGCTGATCCCGACGACACGGATGCCGCGTGCATCGAATTCGGAAAGATGTTGCTGAAAACTCCGCAACTCGGAGTTGCAAAGCGGTCACCAAAATCCGCGATAGAAAATCAGCGCCACCGCCTTCGGTCCCGACTGTCCCCGGAGCAAATCGCCGAGGCCGACGGGATTTCCATTTTGATCCAGTAGTAAAAAGTCCGGTGCCAGTTGCCCAACGCGTGGCGCGCCATTCGAAGCGGGAACCTGTCGCAGCACGTAAAAAATTTCGTAGGCGAAAAATGCAAACAATAGGAATGCTATTGCGCTGAAGACCGAACCAAAAACCTTGCCCCGATAACGTTGCGGCCGGCCGAACGCGCGAAACAAGCCGACGATTAACAACACAGCGCCGATTCCAAAGAGCAAAAGATTTGCCCATGGAAAATCCCGCGTGACCGGAAACTGCGCGAACCATTCGTAGCTGAACAATCCGCCGACCACGGTTACGAATCCGACCCAGATGAGCCAGTTCCACTTTCGCTTCATGTCGACCTTGTCCGCCATTAGGACGGACTCGTCCCGTGGCGAGCCGGCGCCATTCGCAAAATCCAGCGATAGAGAAGGAATGCCATTGCTGCGAATGTGACGCCGCCGAGAATGATTCCCGCCGTTTCAAAGTTCACAAGAATCGGGATCCATCTCGTCAAAACTCCATCCGGGCCGACTAGCGCCAGCGGCGCGGGTTTACTAGACAAGGATCTGATTACCGAAATCACGACCTGAATTATTCCTTCGCCAACGATCAGACCCGATGCGAGCAACACGCCAAGCTGCTTCGCGGCTTCGGGCCTGGAAGTGCGATCAGCTCGCTTGTCGTAGAACCAGCCGGCAACGGCTCCGACAACAATCATCAAGGTGGCCGAAGTCGGCAGATAAATTCCGAGACCGACCGCGAGCGGCGGAACGCGCGTGTGTTTGGTCGTGCGGGCAAGGATTTCATCCAGCAAAACAATTCCAACGCCGATCAGTGCGCCGATTTCGATCAAACTCCAATCGATGTCCGCGGCGATCACGCCTTTCGCGAGCGCTTGGATGAGGCCCGCTTGCGGTGCGGGCAGTGGATGCGGACGAAGCTCGGCGCCAGGCGCACCAACGAAACCGTAGGTGTGATTCATAAGATCCAGCACCGGCGGAATAACCAGCGCCCCTGCGACGACACCAATCACCAGCGCGACTTGTTGTTTCCACGGCGTCGCATCAACCAACTGTCCGGTCTTGAGATCCTGAAGATTATTATTCGCAATCGCGGCGACGTTGAAAATTACAGCCGTAGTAAAGAGGGCGAACGCGATCAATGCCTTGCCGGAATCCGGCGACACGTACGGTTTAACGCCGATCACCAGGAGCAATGCCGCACCGATCACAACTAAAATTCCAATGCCGGACAGCGGACTGTTGGACGAACCGATCAGGCCGGCCATGTAACCACACACTGCCGATACAAAAAAACTCATCAACACGATGTAAGCGACGCCGCCGATGATGAGCGTTGGTAAATGCGCACCGAGTCCGCTGGCATTTCCAAAATACCCGAGCAACCAGCCGATCGGCAGCATGCAAGCGAGTGTGACCAAACCGACGATACCGATCGGAATGTCGCGTTCAGTAATCGGCAACGTGTCGGCTTTACCCGCTTTGCGAGCGCGCGACGCAGCCATCGCGCTGGCCAGACCACTGATCAGCGGCTTTGCCAGCTTCAACAAAGTCCAAATCGCAGAAATACCGATCGCGCCGGCGCCAATGTATCTGACTTTGCCGCTCCACGCGCTGCGCGCGAGCGCAGCCACTGGCGTGGTCAAGTCATGGACAAGACCCGAATAATGCGGCACTCCCCAGCCCCAACCGATCAGCAAGCCGATCAGCATCGCGATGCCCACCGAGAGACCGACAAGGTGCCCGATCCCTAGCAACAAAAATGATAATGAGAAATCGTAGCCGCTGACCGCACCTTTCTTCCCGATGCGAAAATTTTGCACGACATCGGAAGCGAAGATTTGTGTCTCAATGATTAAGGCAAAAGCGGCGGACACAATTGATCCCCACAAAACTGCGAGCAGGCCGGCGCGGCCGTGTTCGATATCGTCAGCATGCTTCGAATCGTCGCTGCTGCCGATTTTCAAGACCTCGGCGCACGCGACCCCCTCCGGATAAGGTAAATCCGAGTTCGTCACCAACGCGCGACGCAATGGAATCGAATACATCACACCGAGAATTCCGCCGAGCGCGCAAATCCAAAACGACGTCCAGAAAGGAAAGTCGGTCCAGTAACCGATCATGATCAGTCCGGGCAAAACGAAAATGATCGACGAGAGTGTGCCCGCCGCCGAAGCGACCGTTTGCACGATATTGTTTTCCTGGATCGTCGCGTCGCGAAAACTCCGCAGGATCGCCATCGAAATCACTGCCGCGGGGATCGATGTCGAAAAAGTGAGTGCAGCTTTGAGTCCGGCGTAAACGTTGGCGGCGGTGAAAACCAACGTGATGATGACTCCGATGATTATTCCGCGAATGGTGAGTTCCTTACGCACAGAACTCGGAGAATAGTGTGCAATCACCGAACGGGTCAAGGCGCTGCAATCAATGGCGCTGGGGCAGTTCCATGACTCAGCGGAGAATGGAGCGGTTGGGAACCGCGACATGGCCGGTTAAGCCGTGAGGGTAGCGGTCGAGCGCTGCGGGAAGCAGCCGAGAGACAACTAGTGTGGATTCTAAGACGGGGTCAAGACGGCGTATTTTAATCCCGCACCGCGCTTCCGTACGCGCGTTCCCCAAGTCAGAACAACTCCACAGGCGAATGTTGGACGCTTTGCGGAGTAGTTTGGCTGGCGCGTTCTTCGCCCAGAACAGCGGTGCGCAGGTTCCAAATTTCGTTGTCGATCTGATGAAACGCCGTTTCCGAAAATTGATTCGGTGGCTCGAGTCTTTCTTTAAAGTTCGCGACGCTGCGTTGCGCCCGTTCGATTTGATCGGACGGCAATGTGCCCAGGATCTGTTGCACCGTTTCAATTTCCGGAATGCGATGGCAAATCATTGCGAGGTCGTTTCCAGCTGCGATTGCCAAACGGATTGTCTCGTCGAGCCGGTATCCCGTTAGAATCGCTCCCATATCAAGGTCGTCCGTCATGATCAGACCATTGAAAACGAGCTCATTCCGCAACAAATCTGTGATAATCCGCGAGGACAACGTGGCGGGAGTTTTCTCAGACTCGAAGCATGGATACCAGCCATGACAAATCATCATGCTATCCACGTCATTCACGAATTCGCGAAACACGGCGAGTTCGTTCTGATCTAATTCTTCGCGCGTGCGGTCAATTCGCGGCAATTGGTAATGAGCATCAGAAGTTGCGGCCGAATATCCGGGGAAATGTTTGCCGCAGCTCGCAATCCCCTGCCCTCTCATCGCTTCATTGAATGCACCGGCATTTCCAACCACTTGTTCGACAGTCTTACCGTAGCAACGGCCGCGTAAGGAATTCTCGGCATCGTCCTTAAATGAGATGTCGAGCACGGGACACAGGTCGAGATTGAAGCCGAATAGCCGTAGTAACCGGCCGGTGATGTTGCCGTGACGCCGGATCAGATCGACGTCGCCTTTGTCGCGCAATTGTTGCGCGTTCGGCGGTTCATTTCCGATCAACCGCAATCGCGAAACGCGGCCGCCTTCCTGATCAATGGTGATAATCGGTTCGGTCTCACTCAAGTCGCGCAAATCATCGATGAGCTTCCGGAGTTGCGCGGGAGTCTCGATGTTCCGGCCGAAGAGAATAAACGCTCCAGGCTGCACGCGCCGAAATAAGTCGGCTGTTTTCGCATCCAGCTCTTTGCCGGGCACACCGGTCATGATTAGTTGGCCCAGCGAATCGCTCTTCATGGGGCGGAAAGATCAATGCTCAACGTCCAACATTCAACGTCCAAGGCTCAATTTAGGCGGACATACAATCGAAATGCTTCCAGTTGAACGTTGCGCGTTGAGCGTTGAACATTAAACATTGAAAAAGATCGCGATCTACGGCGGCACGTTCGACCCCGTTCATCACGCGCATTTGATTCTTGCTCGCGACGCTCTTGAGACGCTCGCTCTCGACGAAGTAATCTTCGTTCCCGCGGCGGTTTCTCCTCTGAAGAAGACCGCTCCGCGTGCGAGCGGCGAATTACGATTAGCAATGTTGCGGGCGGCGATTGAAGGCGAGCCGAGGTTCGCAGTGAATGAGTGCGAGCTGCGGCGGCCGCCGCCCTCATACACAATCGACACTGTTGAGGAAATTCGACGCTGCAAAAGCGATGCAGCGGTGTTCTGCCTGATCGGACAAGACAATATCGAGAGGCTCACAAAATGGCATCGCTTCACCGAGCTGGCGAAGATAGTCGAGTTCGTGGTTCTTGATCGAACCGGCATAGGAGCGAGTCAATTGCATCCGATCATTCGCCGCAAAATCGACATCTCGGCCACGGAGATAAGAAGCAGAGTTGCGTCCGGTCGATCGATTCGCTATCTCGTACCGCCGGCAGTAGAAGAAATCATCCAGGACGAGAAACTTTACCAGGAGCAATCGAAATAACCCCGGAAAACCTAGCAAAAACCTGTGCGGAACTCGCCTCAAACAAAAAGGCGGAGGACATTGTTGTGCTGGATTTGCGCGGTATCTCGACGTTCACGGATTTTTTCGTGATTTGCTCCGGCACGTCCGAGCCTCAGCTTAAAGCGATTGCGAACGAAATCGAAACGCGATTGCGAGAAGACCATTCGCTTCGGCCCATAGCCGTTGATGGATTTCCCGCCAGCCAATGGATGGTCCTCGATTACCTGCAAGTAGTTGTGCACATTTTTCACCGTGACAAGCGCGCCTTTTACAGCCTGGAAGATCTATGGGGCGACGCGCCTCGGATACAATGGGAAGCCGCAGCGGCACATTGATGGCCGCTAGAGCGGTTTAAATAAGACTGTATCCGCTCGAAAGCGCCGGGGCGCGACAGAGCCTAGCCCCGGGCGCGAGCCCGGGGTAAGTGTTTTCCCACAGAACCAGCCTGTCGCTGCGATTATTTCGGCGTTGGCTTGGGCGGCGCCGGCGGTGCACCTTGCTTTGGACCCTGTGGCGGAGCAGAACTTGGCGGCGCGGGCGTCGCAGGAGGTTTGATCTCGAGCAGTTCCACTTCGAAAATCAGAGTCGCATTGGCCCCAATGTCCGGACTGACCGCTCGTTCGCCGTATCCAAGGTTTGCTGGAACGAAAAACTGATACTTTGATCCGGTTTTCATTAGCTGAACTCCTTCCGTCCATCCCTTGATCACGCCGTTAAGTGGGAAAGTGGCCGGTTGCCCGCGCTTGTACGAACTGTCGAACTCAGTGCCGTCAATCAGTGTCCCGCGATAATTTACCGAAACGGTGTCAGTCGCTTTGGGCTTCGCTCCCGTCCCTTCCTTTATGACTTTGTATTGTAACCCGCTGGCAGTCGTTTTTACATCCGATTTCTTTTTGTTGTCGTCGAGGAACTTCACGCCCTCGGTTTTGTTCTTCTCGCCTGCTTGCTTCTGTTTTGCCTCCATATCTTTTTCGAACTGCGCCATCACTTCTTTGACCTGCTCGGGTGTCAGTTGAGGTTTACCAGCGAGGGAGTCCTTGATGCCGGCAGCGAGGATATCGGGGTTAACATCGACTTTCTGCCGGCTGAGATTAAACCCGATGTTCATACCGATGCTATAGCTGACCTTATCCTTCTGGTCTTTCAGTTGCGGTGATTTCTCTTGCCCCAATAGCGGCAATGCAAGTAATGATGCGCTGACAATAACAATAAACTTTTTCATATGATGATTTCCTGCGGCTCTTTGATTAGAATTCTTGCCGCGGAAACCCGCACGCTAATGGATAAATGCCGCTCGTCAAGAAAACAGCATCACTGGCTATTCGGGCGCAGTGCCTGTTCTGTCCTGCTGGCCGTTACCCTGACGATTTCACTCTGGCCGCACAGCTCTTGTGCGATCACTCTCTCGCACGCAGACGTTCTGAGGATCGGAAAAAGAGTTTGGCAAAACGAATGTAATGGAACGATTTCCGGGCTCACTGCATGGAACGAAGGCGAAGATTTTGCTTCGCTCGGCATCGGCCACTTCATCTGGTATCCGAAGGGTCGGCGCGGTCCGTTTGAAGAAAGTTTTCCCAAACTCGTAAATTTCGTCTCAAAACGCGGCGCCAAATTGCCAACATTACTCTTGAAAGGTGCCGACCAGCCATGTCCCTGGAACTCGCGCGCGGAGTTTCTTCGAGCGCAACACGCCTCGGACATGAACCAGTTGCGCCAGTTTCTCGCCGGCACGATCGACCTTCAAGCCGAATTCCTTATGGCCCGGCTGGAGGGCGCGCTCCCAAAAATGCTGGCCGAAGCGGCGCCCGCCGAACGCCCGAACGTACAGCAACAGTTCGAGCGTCTGACGAGAACTCCACAGGGATGCTATGCCCTGATCGATTATGTGAACTTCAAAGGGGAAGGTGTTCTCCACACGGAACGTTATCAAGGCCAAGGATGGGGCTTGCTTCAAGTTCTCGAAGCGATGCACGGCACTTCGGACGCCGGTGCCGCTAATGAATTTGCACGCGCAGCGAAGGCCACGTTGATTCAACGCGTGCATAATGCCCCAGCCGAACGACATGAATCAAAATGGCTAGCGGGTTGGATTCGGCGCGTGAACAGCTACAGTGGCGGCTAAATTATGCGGGCAACATTTCCCATATTGGTTTGCGCGATTTTGCTGAGTGTTCTTACCAGTCCACTCGATGCACAATTTCATCTCTTCGGACCGAGGAAGCCAAAACCGACGCCACAGCCTGTTCGCAAAGCATCGGAATTCATTAGCAGACAGGCGCCAGTGAAGGTCAATCAATCTTTGGTCAAACAGGCGACGCCGGATAACACGCGTATTGTCGTATCGATTCCGAAGCAGCGCGCTTACCTGATGATCGGAGATCAAGTCGTGGCTGATGGTCCAATTTCATCCGGCAGACGCGGGCACGAATCACCTACAGGCCACCTGCAAGTGCTCGAGAAAGACCCCAATCACCATTCCAATTTGTACGGGGATTTTGTGGACGGCTCGGGCCGGACAGTACGCGGCGGAGTTAGCGCGCGTATCGATTCGGCTCCGAGCGGCACTCACTTCGCCGGCGCGCCAATGAGGTGGTTTCTGCGTTTAACGGAAGAGGGCGTAGGTATGCACGTCGGAATTCTGCCGGGTTACCCAGCTTCGCACGGTTGCATCCGTCAATCGGCCGACGGCGCAAAATTATTTTACGACTACACGAAGGTCGGGACGCCTGTCGACGTCGGCGACTACTAGCGCTGTTTCTTGTCATCGCGAGCGGAGTTGAGACATCCCGCTGCGAAACCAATGGCAACGCTACGAGGCTACTCGACTTCGCTCGGAATGACGGGCGGCACTCTTGAGAATTTTCCGTCGCAAAAGATCGAGCGCGGTTTGGGCAGCTAATTGTTTGAACGTCTCCCGATCAGTTGGAAAAAAAAACTTTTTCACGATCATGTCTGAATCGGCGGAGGCCAGCGCGATGTACACTGTCCCAACCGGCTTTTCCGGGGAGCCACCGGTTGGCCCGGCAATTCCAGTTGTTGAAAGAGCATAATCGGATCGCGCGCAAGCACGGGCATCCTCGGCGAGCGCGCGAGCGACTGGTTCGCTCACTGCGCCATGCGTTTCGATCAGCTTTGGATCGATATTCAACATGTCGGTCTTAGCCTGATTCGCGTAACAAACATAGCCGGCAACAAACACGCGCGATGCACCGGGCACATTCGTGATGCGGTTCGCGATCAAACCCCCGGTGCAGGATTCTGCGCTCGCGAACGTTTGATTGTAATTTGTGAGCAGTTTGACGACGACTTCTTCTAAAGTTTCCTCGCTGGTAGAAAAAATCGACGGCCCGAGCGCCGATCGAACGATCCCATCCGCTTGTTCGATCGCCTGCGCTTCTCCGAGAATGCGCACTTCGACTTCGCCCGGTCTCGCGCAATAACCAAGCTCAATTCCCGGAATCGCGAGTACTTTTTCGCCAATTGCCTCCTCAACCACCGACTCCCCTATTCCAGCGATTTTGTAGATGCGCTTCTCCAAGGCAGGACTTGGTACGATCGACCGCAAGATGGGTGTGACAAATTTGCGGAACATCGGCTGAAGCTCGCGCGGCGGCCCTGGCAGAACAAAAAGGTGCGGCGACGGAGTGCGTGGATTGATGTTTGCCTTCAAATAGAACCCCGGTGCGCTCCCGTTTTCGTTTGAGAGAACTTGCGCACCCGCTGGAACATCGGCCTGGCGAGCGATGCCCGCCGCCCATTTGATTCCGCGCAGTTGAAGTCTCTGCCGGAGCGAACTCAGCAACTCAGGATCCTGACGCAGCTCTAATCCAAGGACATCGGCAACCATCTCTCGCGTGATGTCATCGCCGGTTGGGCCCAAACCGCCAGTCACGAAAAGAATTTCACCAGCCGAAAGCAACTCACCCAGTGTACGCCGAATCGCCTGGGTATCTGGGACCGTGCGCCGCTCCTCAATTCGCAGACCCAACGGAAAAATCTCGCGCGCAATGAACGCGAGGTGTGCGTCCTGAACATCACCGAGCAATAACTCGGTGCCGGTATTGATGAGCGCAGCGCGCATTTAACCGGACAATCAACGCTCAACAGTCAACACTCAACATCCCAACCACTAGGCCTGTCATGTTGAGCGAAGCGCGTGCCAAGCCGTAGGAGATTCTTCGCTTCGCTCTGAATGACAGCTTTGAATGCTGCGCGTCCAGTATTCGGCGTGTTCTGCCTAATCACGCCGCGGTCTTGTCCTGCTTCTTGCGAATTAGCGGCAACTTTTTGCCTTCCACGACCGCGCGATTGATGGTGACTTCCGCGATATCTTCACGGCTGGGCACATCGTACATGATATCGAGCATGATCCGTTCGAGCATTGAACGCAACGCGCGCGCGCCTGTTCCTTTTGTGACTGCCTGCGCCGCCAGCGCGCGCAAGGCGTCTTTCGTCAGTGACAAACGCACGCCTTCCATCGAGAAAAGCTTCGTGTACTGCTTCACCATCGCGTTCTTTGTCTCGGTCAGAATGGCTACCATTTCTTCCTCGGTGAGCGCGTCGAGCGCACTGACAACCGGCAGACGGCCGACAAATTCAGGAATCATTCCAAAAGCCAGCAAGTCTTCCGGTTCCACGTGACGGATCGCTTGCTTTCGCAATGCTTCTTCCACTTCGAGCGTGGGGCTGCCAAAGCCCATCACTTTTTGGCCGACCCGTTTTTGAATAATTTTGTCGAGCCCGATGAATGCGCCGCCGCAAATGAAAAGAATCTTTTCAGTGTTAACCTGGATGTATTCCTGGTGCGGATGCTTGCGGCCGCCCTGCGGCGGAACGTTACACATGCTGCCTTCCAAAATCTTTAAAAGCGCCTGCTGCACTCCTTCGCCGGACACGTCACGTGTGATGCTTACGTTATCGGTTTTGCGACCGATCTTGTCGATCTCGTCGATGTAAACGATGCCGATCTCGGCTCGCTTCACATCGTAATCGGCGTTTTGGAGCAGTCGTAGAATAATGTTTTCAACGTCTTCGCCGACGTAGCCGGCTTCGGTAAGCGTTGTCGCATCCGCGATACAGAACGGCACGTCCAAAATCCTGGCCAGTGTCTTTGCCAGTAGCGTCTTACCGGAACCAGTGGGTCCGATGAGCAGGATGTTGCTCTTTTCAATCTCGACGTCGGCAAGTGGATCGGGCTGAAACGCTGCGGATGTTTCCGGTGGCGACGCAGTTTGCAGGACGCGCTTGTAATGGTTGTGCACTGCCACCGACAACGTCTTTTTCGCGATGTCTTGGCCAATGACATACTGATCAAGCGAGCGCCGGATTTCTGCCGGCTTGGGCACGCGGATATTGGACGATTGACGCCGCGCGTCTTCGTTCAGTTCTTTATCGAGAATACTCTTGCAAACGTTGATGCAGCTATCGCAGATATAAACGCCGGGACCGGCGATCAATTTGCGCACCTCTGCATGGCTCTTGCCACAGAAGGAGCACATGGTGAGGTTGGAAGCGCGGGCCATAATTGTTTGGAATTCGAGACGCTGTTATCCCGTCGCTTTGCGCGGTAACGCCACCTCCGCGACCTCCACTGATCGATCGCTGGATGGTAGGGTGGCACCATCGAGAAGTTTTATTTGCTTTCGGGACTTTATCACTTCGTCCACCAACCCATACGCCTTCGCCTCTTCGGCGGACATATAATAATCGCGATCTGAATCGCCCCGGACCTGCTCCTCGGATTTGCCAGTATGCTGCGCAATGATTCGGATGAGGCGTTTCTTCAGCTTGAACATGTAGTCGACCTGGCGTTCAACGTCGCTCGCAGCCCCCTGCGCACCGCCGGAAACTTGATGGATCATGATATCGGAATTCGGCAGCGCAAAGCGCTTGCCCTTCGTCCCTGCGCAAAGGAGGACCGCCGCCATGCTGGCCGCCATTCCGAGGCAATAAGTCGTCACGTCGCACGTGAGAAACTGCATCGTGTCATAGACCGCGAGTCCTGCAGTAACCGAACCGCCGGGCGAATTGATATAGATGTTGATGTCCTTTTTCGAGTCTTCCATTTGCAGAAACAGCAGTTGGGCAATGACGAGATTGGCAATGTGATCGTCCATGGGCGTGCCTATAAAAACGATGCGGTCCTTGAGCAACCGCGAATAGATGTCGTAGCTGCGCTCGCCCCGGCCAGTTTGCTCCACGACCATCGGGATCAGCACCTGTGAAACATTTTCGTCCGATACGCTCATGCTTTTTCTTCTTTAACAGTGGATTCTTCTGCTGGCTGGACGCTAACATTCGCCTTCAGGAAATCAAGAGTCTTGCCTAGCAGAATCTGTTCAGCGACGTCATCCAACGCGTCTTTTTGCTGCAATTCTTTGCGCATTTTGTCGAGCGAAATGTCGTAACGCCCCGCCTCCTGCCTGATACGAAGATCGACGTCGTCCTTGGTGACCTGAATCTTTTCGCGCTCCGCGATCCGATGCAGAATGAAATTCGTTTTCAATCGATTGGCAGCCAGGCCTGCTGCTCCGTCGATCAGCTCTTTTTCTTTTTCCTTCAGCATCTCATCAGTAACCCCGCGCTCGCGGTTCCGTTGCACCAATTCGGCCAGCGCTCGACGCGTTTCGTTTTGCAGGAGCGCTGGCGGCAGCTCGAATTGAATTTGCTCATGCAAATATTTTACGATCTGCGATTCCTTGGCTCGCTCGACATCATGCTTTTTCGCATGCTCGATATCGTGCTCGATCATCTCGCGAAGATCACCAAGCGTTTTCCCGGGCGCTAGTTTGCCGGCAAGCGCGTCATCGACCGGTGGCAAAACCTTCTCCTTGATCTCACGCACGGTAACCGCATAATCCGCTTTTTTGCCGGCCAGCTCTTTCACTGGAAAATCGTCTGGAAACTGGACGATCACGAGACGCGTTTCGCCGCTCTTTTGTCCGATCAACTGCTCACAAAATTTTGGCAAAAAATTCTCAGATGCGAGGTGTAACCAGAATTTCTTTCCGCCTTGCAAATTCTTGCTCGCCTGCGGCGCGATTTCACTGATCGGCTTGCTATCGACCGATCCTTCGAAATCAAGCACCGCAAAATCGCCCATTTGCAGTCCGCGCGCCGGCACGTCTACAAAATCAGCCGTTTGCTCGCGCAAACGCTCGAGCGCCTCTTCAACTTCTGCATCAGAGACCTTCGTATCCGGCAATTCAACGGGGATATTTTTGTAATCCGGCAATTCAAATTCCGGTGCGGTGACTACGGTTGCGCGGAAGCGCATCGACTTGTCTTCGCCGAACTGAATGTCTTCGATGTTCGTCAAAGACGCGACGCGCAATTGCTCTTGTGCGACTGCATCGTGGTAACTCTTGGATACGAGTTTCTTCGTCAGTTCATCCTGGATCTCTTTGCGAAATCTTTTGTCGATCACGGCGCGCGGCGCCTTTCCCGGCCGGTACCCTGGAATCTTGGCAAACCGCGCGAAGTTGTTTGCAATTGCATCCCACTCCTTGCTCACTTCTTCAGGCGGCAATTCAATCTGCAGCTTCGAGACGAAGCCGGGCTGCTTTTCCACTTCAACCTTCATTAGAGAAAGCGACGATTGTAGCGGCGCTTGTGTCAAGCGCCGGTCACACGCTCGCCCCTAACGTAAACCGAATGCATCTGCGGAATTCCAAACCAGTAAGCCAACTCGCGATAATCTGCGCAATCGAATACTGAGAAATTGGCGAGCTTTCCGGGTTCAAGCGAACCAACTTTGTTTCCACGATTAAGGCTATGAGCAGCATTGATCGTCGCTGCCGTTACCGCTTCCGGCGGCGACATTTTCATTTGTGTGCAGGCGAGCGAGAGAATCATAGGCATCGAAGCGGTCGGTGATGAACCAGGGTTGAAATCGGTGGCAAGTACAACCGCAAGGCCGGCCTCGATCATCTCTCGCGCGCGCGGATAACCCGACGACCCGAGGGCATAAACGGAACCCGGCAAAAGCACCGGTTGCACGCCGGCGGATTTCATTGCCGCAATTCCCTGCTCATCTGTTTTTTCCAGATGATCAGCCGTCGCCGCTTTCAATTCTGCGGCGAGTTTCGCCCCGCCCAAATTACTTAGTTGATCGGCGTGGATTCGCAGCCTCAGCCCGAGTTTCCTGGCTGCCGTCAAAATTTTTCTCGATTGTTCGACGTCGAAGTAACCGCGCTCGCAAAATACGTCGCAAAACGCCGCGAGTTTTTCCCGTGCGATGTGCGGCAGCATCTGATCGATCATGAGGCCGATGTATTCATCGGTGTCCATCCCGCGCGGCACCGCGTGTGCTCCGAGAAACGTTGGCACGATCTCAAGCGACGATTGCTTGTTGAGCGACCGCATCACGCGCAAGATTGTCAGCTCATCTTCAAGCGTCAGTCCGTAGCCGGATTTAGCCTCAATGGTTGTTGTCCCGCAGCGTAGAAACCAATCCGCGCGTTTCTTTGCCTCCACGAGAAGATCGTGCTCACTGGCCGCACGCGTCTTCTCTACCGTGGACCAAATCCCGCCGGCAGCTTTGGAGATTTGCTCATAACTTTCGCCGCGCGCACGCCGTTCAAAATCGTCGAGCCGATTTCCTGCAAAAACCAAATGCGTATGCGCATCGACAAATCCCGGCAACACAACGCGACCGCGGGCATCAACGATCTCCGCGCCGCGCGATTCCTTTTCGATTTCATCACTCAAGCCGACGAGTTCGATTTTGCCATCACGAATGAGCATTCCGCCATCGCGAATAATTGCCAGCCCGCCCATTTCAGCGCCAACGCGAGGCCTTTTCGGACCAGCGAGGGTGACCAATTGCGAAACGTGAAGAACAGCCAATGTCTTCACGATTCGCTTAGCTTGCCTTCGACAACCTGCTTGATGTTCTTGAACTGCGCTTCCGAATCCGCGCTAATCTTTCGAAGTTTTTCATGAAGACTCGTTTTGAATCTTTCGTCCTTCAGCTGGCCAAGGTTGATTCGCACATTCAGCGCTGCGCCTTCAATACACGCGCGAATGGCCAGTGCGCCAACGCCGACGTCCGAGACAGAGGCCGGATTTCCTCTTTCGGCCATTTCCGCCAGCAACGCGTACGATCTTGATGCCGTTGCCATAACTTTCAGAGGCACTTCCGCCGCGTATTTTGTCGCCGCTTCAATCGCCGCCGAACGCGCCGTCTTTTCCTCCGCCGACTCTTTCGGCAGCGCAAATGCATCCATCACCTTGCTGAACGCCGCGGTGTCTTCGTCCACGAGCGATAGCAATTCATCTTTGAGTTGCTGCGCTTTGACCGCCCAACCGCTGAAATATTCGAGCTTGTCGTCCCAGCCGCGCTTCCCGGCGGAAAGGTTCGCCACCATTCCGCCTAACGATGCACCCAAGGCTCCCATTAACGCTGCCACGGAACCACCGCCAGGCGCAGGCGAATCGCTCAATGTTTCATTGCAAAACTGGCGCACATTCATTTTTACGAGGGACTTTTTTGACTCAGTAGATTGAATCTTTAATTCAATCACTTTTTCGATTGGATCGAAAGGTTTCAGTTCCCCAAGGCCCATCGAGCGAATCGCGATGTCCATCAACTCTTCCTCCGAAGCGCCTTCAGACCATCGCTGTTTGCGAAGAAAATACCGACCGGCATCTACGAGCGATTTTTCTGGTACCATGCCGACAATCTCCGAGCCGGTTACGCGCAGGCCTCGCTCCGCTGCGGCTTGAACGCAGGCATCGAATGCTACGTGCAACGGCGTTTCTTCGATGTTGGTCAGATTCATCGAGACCTGCGCGATTCCGTATTCCTTCACGAACCAGCCGATCGCCTTTACATGTTTCAGTATCCCGGGAATCCGAACGGGTTCGCCGTTTAAACCCAAAACTGGTTTGCCCGAAGGTGAGCCGTCTTGCGTCTTTACCCTCCCCTGCTCTCGCACGTCAAACGCAACGGAGTTCGCGCGCCGCACAGATTTTGTGTTCAGGTTTGCGTTGTAAGCGACCAGAAAATCGCGAACACCGATGACAGTCGCGCCCGATTTCTCATTGAAAACGGCTGGCCCGAAATCCGGTTT